>Ga0315338_1002413_pt1 | contig 18589 bp, 18 predicted proteins | sample ASW8metaG_FD_204518 | JGI IMG/M metagenome (GOLD analysis project Ga0315338, IMG submission 204518) | Ammonia-oxidizing marine archaeal communities from Monterey Bay, California, United States - ASW #8 | ecosystem: Environmental > Aquatic > Marine > Coastal | place: USA: California | collected... | reverse complement strand
TTTATTCTGAAGATAACCCACCGCATTTGGGAAGAGGGCGGAATCGATCGAATTCGTGACTATTACAATGAATCCGCGCCCGTCAAGACGCCGTCAAGCGTTACAAATTCAGTAGAAGATGTGGTTCACTCTACGCGTGAGACTCTACAGATTTTCCCAGATCGACAGCTTTACGGTGAGGACGTGATAGGCGTAGAGCATCCAACGGGTACATATTATTCATCCCACCGAATCCTCTCTACCATGACTCACGAGGGAGATGGAATATTTGACTCGCCAACTGGCAAAAAAGTTATCACTAGAACCATCGCCGACTGTGTTTGTCGGGAAAATCAGGTTGTTGATGAATGGCTAGTTCGCGATCAATCTGCAATTTTGTTGCAGCTTGGAGCGGACCCTCAGACTTTTGGAGAAAAGCTTGCGCAAGCGGACCAGGTGGGCGGGATCCCAGTCCCTGAGCCAGAGGCCTTAGTGGCACGCTGGGCAGGTCCACCGGATTCGGGACCAGTTCAAGGGGATGCTAAACGAGTTGCCGATTCCTACCAGGCAGTTTGGGAGGATGGAGACTTTGATGCCTTAGTTGATACCCACGACCGAGCGTACCAGGGCTTTGCGCCGGGAGCAGAACTTCTGTACGGCATAGATGGACTAATCAACTTTCTAACAGGAATGAGAGCTGCGATTCCTGATGGTGTCTACCAGGTGTATCACTGGATAGAGCAACGAGAGAACGAAAAGAATCCGAGAATTGCACTTCGGTGGTCGGTATCCGGCACCCATTCAGGTGATGGACGCTTTGGCTCGCCCACCGGGTCGCCGGTTGTGATTCTGGCGATGAGTCATCTTGAACTTCAGCGCGGGTTCGTAGTTCGTGAGTACCATGGTATCGACGAGCTTTCTATCTGGGCGCAGATTGCAGCGAATAAACATTGACTTTCGGATCTCCGCAACATGGTAGGCTCGGAGTGCCTAGAAGCAAAAGCGTTCGCTCCAATCGTTTGAACCGAACGAGGAAGCTGTTGCGGCACGAATTTCAGAGGAACTAGAGTAGGAACTAAGTATTGTCTGCACAAACTGAATTCTACGAGCGTACCCAAGAGCAACTGCGTCAGATAGAAGCGCAGGGGCTCTACAAGGATGAGCGTGTTATCGCCTCGCAGCAGAGCGCTCTGATCGAGGTAGCCGGCGGCGAGCCGGTATTGAACTTCTGTGCCAATAACTACCTGGGCCTGGCCAATCACCCCGATCTGATCAGTGCGGCGTGTGAGGCGACCAGCCATTACGGTTTCGGTATGGCTTCGGTACGCTTTATCTGCGGTACCCAGGCGCCGCACAAAAACCTGGAGTCCAAGCTCGCGACCTTTTTGGGCACCGAGGACGCCATCCTGTACACCTCCTGCTTCGATGCCAACGGCGGTCTTTTCGAAACCCTGCTTGATGAGCATGATGCTGTGGTTTCTGATGCGCTGAACCATGCTTCGATCATCGACGGCGTGCGCTTATGCAAGGCTGCACGCTACCGCTATGCCAACAATGATATGGCTGATCTTGAGGCGCAGCTTCAGGCGGCCGATATGGCTGGGGCACGAACCAAATTAATTGCGACCGATGGGGTTTTCTCTATGGATGGCGTGATTGCTAATCTGCAGGGAGTGTGTGATCTTGCGGAGCGTTATGGCGCTTTGGTCATGGTGGATGATTCGCATGCAGTGGGCTTTGTCGGTGCAACTGGCCGGGGCACCCATGAGCTCTGTCGGGTAATGGATCGGGTGGATATCATCACCGGCACCCTGGGCAAAGCACTAGGTGGTGCTTCAGGTGGTTACACTGCGGGCCGACAGAGGGTGGTCGATCTGCTGCGCCAACGTTCTCGACCCTATCTGTTCTCTAATTCCGTGCCACCGGGAATCGTCGGCGCCAGTCTAAAGGTGCTGGACATGCTGCAAGCAGGCGATGAGTTGCGTCAGCGTCTTTGGGATAACACTGGTCGTTTTCGCAAACAAATGCAAGCACTGGGATTCAATCTCGCCGGAGCCGGGCACCCGATTATCCCGGTAATGATCGAAGATGCGCCGCTCGCCCAGCGTTTTGCCCAGCGTATGTTGGAAGAGGGCATTTACGTGGTGGGCTTTTTCTTTCCCGTTGTTCCCAAGGGTGCAGCGAGAATCCGCACCCAGATATCTGCGGCGCACAGTCCGGAACAACTGGACCGTTGTATCGATGCCTTCGCTCGAGTAGGCCGCGAACTGGGCATCATAGATTGACGCCTGGCCGAATCACACGTATGAAAGCGCTTTCTAAACTATACGCCAAGTCGGGAATCTGGATGTCCGAAGTAGATCAGCCTGGTCCCGGTTATAACGATCTGCTAATTCGTATCCACAAGACAGCAATCTGCGGCACGGATATGCATATCTATCACTGGGATGAGTGGTCTCAAAAAACCATCCCAGTGCCGATGGTGGTGGGTCACGAATACGCCGGTGAGGTGATCGAAATAGGTCAAGAAGTTCGCGGTTTCGCGGTGGGGGATCGGGTTTCCGGCGAAGGTCATATCACCTGCGGCCACTGCCGCAACTGCCGGGCTGGGCGACGACATCTCTGCCGCAATACTGTTGGAGTCGGGGTGAATCGGCCTGGTTGTTTTGCCGAGTACCTCGTGATCCCGGCTTACAACGCCTTCAAATTGCCGGACGAGATTTCTGATGATCTTGCGGCTGTTTTCGACCCTTTTGGCAATGCAGTGCATACCGCGCTGTCTTTCGACTTGGTAGGAGAGGATGTACTCATCACCGGTGCTGGTCCAATAGGCATTATGGCGGGAGCGGTTGCGCGCCATGTTGGCGCTCGCCATGTGGTGATCACTGATCTGAACGAATACCGGCTTGAGCTTGCCCGCAAGATGGGTGCCACGCGTACCGTTAATGTTGAAAATGAGAAACTCGATAATGTGATGGGTGAACTCGGCATGACCGAAGGTTTTGATGTGGGCTTTGAGATGTCTGGCGTGCCGAGCGCATTTCGTGACATGCTCACCTGTATGAATTACGGTGGCAAGGTCGCCTTGCTCGGAATCCCGCCGCAGGAGATGATAATTCCATGGCCCGAGGTCATCTTTAAAGGTCTCGTCATCAAGGGTATCTATGGCCGCGAGATGTTCGAGACCTGGTACAAGATGGCAAGCCTGTTGCAGTCTGGCCTCGACTTGTCACCCATCATTACCCACCGGTACTCGGTTGACGATTTCCAACGTGGCTTTGACACCATGGCTTCCGGTCAATCAGGCAAAGTAATTTTGGACTGGCGCTGAGCAGTATCGACGGATGCACGGACATCGTTGTCCGTGTTTCGATTCGATGAAACTAGTATGATAAACCAACATTCAACTTGGACCACTTAAAGGGGGCAGGTCAACGGGGGTTAATGATAGATCCAGTTTGCTCGTCATACACAAATGCAGACAATGCCCAGCAGTGGTTTTGAAGTCTGGATGCCAAGAGAATAGACTGATAGCTGGTACTACAAATTCCCAACCTGGGAGTTTCTTACAACTGACCCAATCTAGGAACATGTCGAAGAAAGAAATCCTATGCTCGTAGTTATGCCGGATGCGCGGCATTCAGGTGCTACAGAAATTGAACAGAATGTATTTGGTGAACGCGCTGAATTGCGTACCTATCAGGCAGAATCGCAAGCCGACATACCGCCAGAAGTGTGGATGGATACTGACGCGCTTATGATCTGGGGCCGTCTGCACTGCGACAAAGAAATGTTGGAGAGAGTGCCGAACTGTAAGATCGTAATCCGGATGGGCGTTGGCTTCGATGCCATTGACATTGAAGAGGCAGGAAAGCGTGGGGTCCCGGCTTGCAACGTCCCAGACTACGGAACCACCGATGTAGCCGACCATGCTATAGGCCTAATGCTGGGTCTGACTCGAGGAATTGTGCAAAACCATAATGCGTTGGCCAAAGACCCAGTTGGCAACTGGAAATCGATCGATATACCAATGATGCGCCGCATTCGAGGCTCAACGTTCGGCGTAATTGGTTGCGGACGTATTGGTACTGCAGCTGGACTGCGTGCTAAAGCTCTTGGGATGAATGTGATCTTTTTTGATCCTTTCGTAGAGGATGGGAAGGACCAATCAGTGGGATTCCAACGCCGTTCAACGCTTGAAGATGTACTTGCCGAGGCAGACATCATTAGCATTCATACGCCTCTTACGAAGGAAACCACCAATTTAATAAATGATCAAACCATTTCATCGATGAAAAACGATGCGATTCTAATTACAACTGCGCGAGGTAAGGTCGTGGATCTAGACGCGATTACTGTTGCTTTGAAGTCAAACCGAATTGCCGCCGCCGCCTTTGACGTCTTACCCGAGGAACCCCCTGACCCGGAGCACGCTCTATTTACCGCTTTAAAGAATGGTGAAGAATGGACGATCGGCAGGGTAATTGTCACACCTCATGTGGCATGGTACAGCCCAGATGGAGTTCATAACGTTCGTGAGAAAGCGGCCCAAACAGTAATAAATTTCTTAACAGTCGGCACCTTGAGAAATTGTGTCAACGAAAGGTTCCTGAAACCGATAAACAATAACCCTGATGAAATAGCAGAAGTAAATGGTGGGCGCGGCTGGATTTGAACCAGCGACCCCTGCCGTGTGAAGGCAGTGCTTTCTACTGTAGCTAACGTTAAATCAACCACATACGCACACCGATCCCGCGTGTATGTGACTGGAATGGACTGGAGTGGACACATTTAGGGCACATTATGGTCACAGTGATCTGATCAAAAAGGAACCCCTAGCCCGACTTAGATCAATAGAAAACCAGTTCGACAACCATCGGTCACGAATCTTTAGCTTGTCGAGTAAGTAGGGCGTAAGAAGCAGAATCAGTGCCGGTATCAGCAGAGCCAGCGCCGTTGGCCTTTCCCAAACAATTCTATCCCCCGGATTTTCTAATGGCCCGACCCAGGGTGTCTTCAATTTGTTCAACATTGATCAATCCAGATTTATCTATACACACAAGATCGAATTAGTTATCGCGTCGATTGATTTGCAAACGGTGATTGACGAACTCCACAATCTCGTCGATAGCAAAATCGTGTCGGTTTTGTTTTGCTGCAATGGTCTGAATCAGTAAATCGACCCGTTCGATATTGGGTGCACCGCTAAATAGTGCTCTGGCAGCAGATGAGGGGTTTTTGAGTGACTTTGCCGCGTGGGCATACTTTTCAAAAGGGACGAGATCCTTTTCCTTGGCACCATGAGCTATACAAAGGTCCATAACGAACTGATAAATCCGTCTGGACTCTTCAAGGTCATTATGAACCGCCTCTTTAATTGACCGCATGTTCTCCTTCTGGATGCAGCGATAGTTTCCTGCCAACAGCATGCACCACTTGGCCAGCGGTACAAAGACCGAATCGTGAACTTTCAATTTGACAGGTACTTCTATTGGGCCATGCTCGGTGTCGTAGCGGGCTGTGCTGATATCAGCTTCAAGTTGTCGCAAAATGGCAGTGTGGTGTTCAGAATCAAACCTCGCCGCTTTGAAATTAGTCGGCAAACCGACTTGAAGTACGTTCGGTGCTACATCAGGCGGTCGATAGGCTTGGGGATCGGGACTGCACAGCGTGATAAGAGCAGGATCGAAGGCGTCCCATATCGAAGCGTCAGTGTAACAATGGCGGCAGGTTTCTAGCGGAAATCCTGGAATTCGAGCCAGATAAGGCAACGGCGGCATATTCATGATGGACAAGCACGGTGTTTCGCTATGGGCGACTTTCTCGAGTAACGCTCGGATGTTCGCCTGTGCGTACTGTGGCTCTTGCATGGCGAGCACAATAAGGTCGTAGTCAACAGCCGCAACCGCCTCCGGAGAGAGAGCCCTGAGCTCCCCAGATAGTACTTGTGAGTCGATCTCGAGTAGCTGGTCTTGGCTCTTGACGGAAATACGTATCCGCGTGCCTTCACGGTTGATCAGTTCAACTTCCTCTGGCAGGCCTACCAAGGTGACATCGTGACCGCCCAACAACAACTTGGTTGAAAGGAGCGATCCGTAAGTGGCACCTAGAATCGCGATTTGGTAGTGTTTACTCACAAGTTACATTGTTTCCAGGAATATTCCACTTAAGCAGTCGACTGCAATTGTTAAACAAATAGGCATCGGAGGACGGTAGCCCCACCAAACCACCAACTAGCTCCGTTGGCGGGAGGATTGCAAATGAAACATCACTCACCGTAGGAATCACGTCTTGAGCTCTATTGAATGATACCTACAATCCGATTATAAATTGTGGGGTGCAACCAACATGAAGAGATGGTTACACTCACATAGTAGAGCGCCATAGAACTCTATGCTTGTATCCAACGCCGCATAAAAAAATGTTCCATAGAGAGTCGGTGTTATAGAGGAAGCATCCTAAAACTGTGTGGTTTTACCATTGAAGCACCCTTAGATGATTCCCTGACGACTTTTGTGCCGCGCAAGTGGCCTTTTTTTAGCACACTGAATGCCTAATTCAGCGGGAAGATTGCGTTTCATTAGATCAATCACTTACGTACTCCGATCCCGCGCGAATGTGACTAAAAGTGGCTCAAGAAACCCACAATTCCGCCCGGTTAATTATGGAACTTGTTAGTGGTCGTGATAGCGGTAGGTGCCGGGGCCGAAATGAGAGACGGAAACTGACAGTGTCTTCCGTTTCCGGAATCGTAATAATCGCTTGTTCATGACAGAATGGGTTTCTATACTGTCGTTTAACCGAGTCTTAGCCCGACACGAGTCGGTGCTATCTCAGTAGGCCCGGGTCGAGAGCACTACAACCAGTGAAGGAGGGGAATATGTCAGGAACAGGACTACCCGAATCTAGAGATGAGATTATTCATGGACTTACACAGAAGGCTGTTAGTCTTTGGGGTCAGAAGCGTGCCCTTGCCCTTCGCGAGCGGATCGAAAAGGTTGCAGACCAGATGCTTGCCCTATCTAACAACTTGCCACATTTTGAGGCGGTCTCTGTACCCTATCCGGAAAATCGGCCCATAACCTAGATATTTTCAAAGATAATCATGACGCCACTATACAAACTTACCGTAAGTGAGGCTTCGGCCCAAATAGCCGAGGGCGGTTTATCCCCAGTGTCACTGGCGGAGGCTCTGCTCGAACGGATAGACCGATTGGAGCCTTCCCTAGAAGCCTGGGTAACGATAGACAAGAATGCTGTGATGGAAGCGGCAGTCCAGCTTGACCAGGAACTGAAAGCAAAGGGGCCGCGTAGCCCCCTCCACGGAATTCCCGTGGGAATTAAGGACATCTACTACACAGCCGGGATGAAAACTACCGCGTGCTCCAAGGTTTACGCCGACTTCGTTCCTACCTACGATGCCACCTCTGTATCCCGTCTCAAAGACGCCGGAGCTATCGTCTTGGGCAAAACGGTGACCACTGAGTTTGCTCACAATGAGCCACCTCCCACTGTCAGTCCCTGGAACGCGTCCCATACGCCCGGAGGGTCTAGCAGCGGATCAGCTGTAGCTGTAGCTGCTCGCATGTGCCCTGCTGCTACGGGTTCCCAGACGGGTGGGTCAATTCTCCGTCCTTCGTCCTACGCTGGAATTGTCGGTTTGAAGCCTACCTTCGGCAGGGTGAGTATGTATGGGATTGCCGCTCTGTCTTGGTCTATGGACACTATAGGCCCTATGGTCAACTGTGTTGAGGATGCCGCCCTGATGCTCCAGGTTATGGCGGGTCATGACCCTATGGACCCGAGGTCTTCAATCGAGCCAGTGCCAGACTATCGTCAGGCCCTAGAGCAGATGGACAAACCACCACGCATTGGTATTGTTAGAGACTTCTTTTTTTCAAACGCTGTACCGGAGGTTCAGAAGCATACCGAGGAGGTGGTTCAGCTGCTGGCTACAGCAGGAGCACAGATAGAAGAGGTTTCCCTACCTGCTAGCTTTGATACGGCCCTCGATGCTCATACCACCGTGATAGACGTTGAGTGCGCCGCTGTTCACGAGGAAATGTTTCGGACCCGCGCCGACGACTTCGGCCCCCGCCTACGTGAGACCATTCAGGTGGGTCTTTTAATTCCTGCGAGCCACTATGTCCAGGCCCAGCGTCTTCGCTTTACCTACCGGCGAGAAATGGAGGCCTTGGCCCAGCAGTGCGACGTGCTGCTCACTCCTACCACCCACATGGCAGCCCCAGGAGATTTGAGTACCACAGGTAACCCGTGGTTCCAGAGTCCATGGACCACCTGTGGTCTCCCCACCATTACTATACCCTCAGGGTTGAGCCCGTCAGTGGGCTTACCCCTAGGCATCCAGCTAGCAGCTTCATCTTTTGCCGAGGGGCGTTTACTAGCCGTGGCTCGTTGGTGCGAGCAGATTTTAGATGTTCATCTGGTTCCCCCCGAAGCCCAGCAATAGTGACCCCGTTTGTCGGAACGTCGTCAACAGGTTTCGTTATAAGCTGTTAAATGTCTGGCGAAGGTCAATTCGAGTTCATCGGCCGCTACGTTCGAAAAACACGAGTGTATCCCGTTAGCCCCAGTTGGGCAGGATAGTCTGATTGCCTAAGAGGAGAGGGTTTTAGCTCATCGTTAACCTGGAGGAGACGATGATGATGGACAAACGAAGCGCCAAGGGACGAGCAGAAGAAGAGGTGTCGGAGCAATCATTGGGCCCTCATTGGTTAGGTTTCGCTAAGAGTTTTGCTAAACCTAGGCTGTAATCAAGCACAGGCATCAGGATGCCAGAGGCTTAGGTCGGCCCTATCTTCTATTGACAGACGAGACCCCGTCTCTCGTATTCGATCTGGGTCGTTGTCATTGTTAACAGGCCGCCCATGGGGTTCTCTATTAGAGGCGCTAGTTCCAATCCAAAGGCACCCATAAACGCCGGGAAAACTCTGTCAAAAAAGGCTGGTACAGAAGAAAAGGGTGAACAGTTTAGCGATTGCTCGTCAAATCTTGCGTAGAACAGGGTATTGTCTCAGTCCAGCTATTGCCAGGATCAGATCACCCTGCCGGTCTCGGGGTCGATCAAGTGCATACGGTTCATATCAACGGTAAATTCCATACGATGGCCCGGGCTCATTACAGACTGGGGTACAGATCGCGCACATACATTCTCATTATTCATGTTGAAAGACACCATCGTGTCCATTCCCATCGGTTCAACTACTTCGACATCAGCGCTGAAGTTAACCTGCGTCGTTGTGGTATGGGCGCGTTTCTCAGTGACGTGTTCCGGTCGAATACCGAAGGTTAATAATCTCCCCAGAAATGCCTGGTATTTCGAGGCGCGTTCGTCGGGGACCTTCAGTTTTAGCCCGTCACCGACGTCTACGTAAGTTGCCAATTGCTCAGTTGTAAGCTTACAGGAGACAAAGTTCATCGACGGAGAACCGATGAATCCTGCCACAAACTGGGTTGCCGGCCTATCGTACATCTCTTGAGGTGAAGCAATCTGTTCGATCTTTCCTTCGTTCATGATAATGATTCGATCAGCTAGAGTCATTGCTTCGACCTGATCATGAGTCACGTAAATCACTGTAGTTTGGACCCGCTGGTGAATTTTCTTGATCTCGGTTCGCATTTGTACACGCATTTTGGCGTCCAAATTACTCAGCGGCTCGTCAAAAAGGAAAGCCTGTGGATTCCTCACAATCGCGCGACCCATTGCGACCCGTTGCTGCTGACCACCAGAAAGTTGCTTTGGCTGACGGTCCAGTAGTTCTTCGATATGAAGAATCTCGGCCGCCTCTTGTACTCGGCGCCGAATTTCCTCACGTGGTGTTTTTGCGAGCCTTAGGCCAAAGGACATGTTTTCAAAGACGGTCATGTGGGGATAGAGGGCGTAGTTCTGGAACACCATGGCGATGTGACGGTCCCTAGGCAGGACGTAGTTGATCAACTTGTCATCGATATAGATTTTACCGGAGGTGATGTCTTCCAAACCGGCGACCATTCGGAGCATTGTGCTCTTGCCACATCCAGAGGGTCCTACCAGGACAACGAATTCGTTATGCGCAATATCCAGGTCGATACCGCGTACCGCTTCGGTGTCGCCGAAACGTTTCCACACGTCCTTGAGCTGAATCCTAGCCATGCTAATTTAGTTCTGCCTTAGGGTTCTTTGAATGTTGTCAAATCATAGGACAACTGTATGTGGAATTGAATGACTATCTTACATGCAATCGCGTCCTTATTCTCGCACCGGAGTATACCTTGATGAGCTGTTGGCTGGGTCCAACGCTGAGATCAATGTACTCTACCCCACTGCGCGAGTGACCACTTCAACATAGATCGATTTGTCTCGTGCTGTTTGGAAAAGGTTACACACTCAGACTGCCCGCTTTCAATAATGGTGATTGGTAAACTGTCCAGAAATTTCCCGGCTCTGGTTTAACATCGCAACCCTACTAGACTCGAGAATGGTGGCTGACTTATCTAGTAGAACGTTATCTACGCGTACTAGATTTTTTGGTATGGATACCCAGATCTTAATCGTTGATTTTGTTACAAAACTGTACTGTTGATAATTAAGTTGACCCGTGTAGGTAGTTGGCGTAACCTGTATTTTCCAGTCTCGATTTCTCATTGGAGTCCAGATTGTAGATGAGTAATTTGGCGCAGAAAGTTGTATTCGACTACCTGCTCGCAGTCATGAAGCGTGACAGAGCAGCATTGCCTTGCATTCTTAACTCCAATCGATGTCTTGCCATTAAACTTGGTCAGGAAAGAAAAGGGCTGGGGTCGAACTCGGTTTAAATTTGAACACCGTACTAGCTTAACTATGTACAAATGATAGAAGTTAAACCTAACGTCAAAAGGAGGAATTGACTATGACCACAAAAAAGATAAAAGATAAACTAAAGGTGAGCTCTGGCTCCAAGCCTACCAAGGCTATTACACGTCGTGACGTGATTAAGGGCACTATGGCCTTGGGCCTCACGTTGGGCGCTGGCGAGAAAATCTTATCTGGAAGTGTGCGGCCAGTATACGGCAGCGAACCAGTTACACTGAATTTGCTTCTATGGGAACACTGGAAGGTTGCCGATGGACTTGAAAGAAACGATCCCTCTAACGTGCCTCATCGTCGAATGTGGTTCTATGAGTCTATCAGACGGTTCGAGGCTAGAAACCCGCACATCAAACTAAAATATCAAACCGCCAACTGGAATGTTTGTACCCAGGCGTTCATTGCTGCTTCACAGGCCGGAAATGCACCAGACATCGTTGGTGCGCAGAGCCAAGATAACCAACCATTGTCAAGAGCTGGGTATGTGGGTGATCTCGGACAGTTTCCATACGACGAGTGGGATGACTTCAATCAGCCCATCCTGCGTGAGGCGTGCTCAGTCGACGGTAAAATCGTGGCCATACCGACATACCTCACCACCACCGGTTTTGGATACAACAAGGCCCTTCTCGCTCAAGCAGGAGTGACAGATCCACCCAAAACGTGGGATGAACTTATACACGTTGGTAAGAAGGTGACCAGGGATACACGCGGCACGGGAAGGCCTAATCAGTGGGGATTTGGTCTCGAACTCAGCGCGGCCTCCACTCCCAATCCGGTTTCGTTTACCCTGCCGATAATTCGGTCGATGGGAGGCAATATTGTTGATAAAGATAACAATGGTCTTATGGACACACCGGAACACCGCAAGTTTGCTCAGTTACTGTCTGACATGCACAACAAACACAAGATCTTATCGCCTGACTCTCTAACTATGAAGGCCAACGATGAAGTCGACTTTTTCACAAATGAGAAGTGGGTAACGGGGTTAATGATATACTCGTTACTGCCGAAGACTCTCAAGATTATGGGTGAAGACAACTTTGGATTCGTACCGTACCCAACCTTCCCCGGCGACGAGCCGCGGTCCTATAGTGAGGTTTTCGCCTGGCTTATGTCCTCGAAAGCCGCTCAGGATCCAGTAAAGGGTCCCGCTGCTTGGGAACTACTAAAAGAATTGGGATCGTCAGAGACGCTAGCGCTTTGTGCCAAATATCAGTTAGGTGCACCGTGCCGCAAGTCTGCTCTCGAATTACCCATTTACAAAGAGAACAAATTGCTGGCATACCTATCTGCTTACACGGTGAAGACGGCAATGCCGTTTCCTTTCATCAATGAAGTAAAACTCTATGCAGAGACATATATTGAGGCGTTAAACCGCATCATTCTTCTGAACGAGCCTGTCGATGAAGTTTTGGAAGCGTCTCAAGCCAAGTATGATCGAAAGCTCAGCGGGTAAAAGTTCTGGAAGTTGGGAATAGGTATTACAACAATGAATCTAGATTAGTTCTCATACTCAACAATGAGCTAATGGGCGTGTCCAAGTGGTCCTGCCCCACCTTGTCACAGCGGGGCAGGACCAATAGGGATATTCAAAGATGGGGAATCCGAACAAAGAGCCTTCTACGGTAAAAGAGGGCAATACTTCTAAAGCACCGTTTGCCGATCACCGAAACCCAGCGACGAACGAGGAGGGGGCTGCTGGTCTTCGTGAAACATTAAAGAAGCTGACTTCTGACCGCGTTATACCTTATATCCTGGTGGCTCCCGCAGTCTTCCTAGTCTTAGCCCTGACCATATATCCCTCGATATACGTAATTGGGACTAGTTTCACCGACTGGAACCTCACCCGAACCGTAACCAAGTATGTCGGTTTCCAAAACTATGTCGATATGGCGAGTGATCCGCTTGTTCTTCGTTCCCTTTTCAATACGAGCGTATTCATGGTTGGCTCGACAGCGCTGATTATAATCCTCGGGCTGGCTCTGGCATTAGCATTGAACCAGCCCGTCAGATTCAGGGCGTTCTTCCGGTCCAGTGTGGTTTTGCCATGGGCACTGACAGCGGTTGTCGTTGGCGTGATGTGGCACTCGATGCTAACTCCAGATGTCGGAATTGTGGACTACATGCTTATGAGTGCCCGTATCAATGTACCATTCTTTCTCGACCCAAGTATTGCTCTTGGTACGATGACCGTGGTGGAGGTCTGGCGTAGTACCGGTTACGGTATGATTATTCTGCTTGCCGGACTACAGGGAATTAACGGCACTTTGTATGAAGCTGCACACATAGATGGTGCGGGTTTCTGGAATTCACTACGCTTCATTACGCTGCCTCTGCTCATACCCACAATACTTGTCGCTATAATTCTTTTGAGCATCCGCTCCGTGAACTTGATCGACATACCCCTCGTGGTGACAGGTGGTGGTCCTGCGCGGATGACCGAGACATTAGGGCTTTATATGTGGAAGGAGTCGTTCTCTTTTTATCATATCGGATACGGCTCTTCTGTGGCTGTCGTGATGTTCATTTTCAATCTTATTTTAACGGTCTTTTATATCAGGGTACTGACGCGAAGCTAGCTCGAATTCTAACTAAACGGGCAGAATCGAAGAGGTTCGCTAGAGGAATCAAGGGTTACTGCTTCTTGTGCTTGCAACAATGAATCAACATCGCTACTACATGACTATTTCTTGCTCGTGGGAACAGAGTTCACTAAGAAATTCAGATACCGGACAGTAAGGCCTACTCCATAGCGGATAAAATAGTAATGAATTCGGGATTAAAAGCTAATAGGCCACGATTCCTCGTTTATCTGTTTCTCACGATGTTTGCAGTTTACTCGTTGTTTCCCGTCTTCTGGGCTCTTGTTACCTCCTTAAAGCTACCCGAGGATGTGGTCAGCTATCCGCCACAATGGATCCCTGATCCAATAACTTTTCAGAACTACATAGAAGTACTTACTCGTACCCAAATACCATATCAGATTCTCAATACCTTAATTGCGGCTGGCGTTGCCGCTTTGACGGTGGTAGTTACGAGCAGTTTAGCGGGATATGGATTTTCCCGTTTCAATTTCCGAGGAAAAAATATCTTGCTGTTGACCCTTCTTGCTTGCGTCATGATTTCAGGTATTACAACAGTTATTCCGTTATATCTCATGCTCTACAAGATGGGATTGCTAAATAACTTATTTGGCCTCGCAATAGTATATTCTGTTGAGTTCATTCCGATTTGTGTTTGGCTGATGAAAAGCTATATCGATACAATTCCTGTGGAACTGGATGAGGCCGCTTTGGTAGAGGGTTGTTCTCGGTTTAGAGCCTTCATAAGTGTAATATTGCCGCTTACTATCCCAGGTGTTGTTTGTGTCGCATTAATCACATTTGTACGTTCAGCCCAGGAGTTTATTTATGCAACTACGTTTTTAACGGAGTCAAATGTTAAAACATCACCAGTTGGCTTATATATGTTCTTTACGGAACTAGGTGTGGAATGGGGTCAGCTCACCGCGGCATCTCTGATCATAGTGCTACCAATCGTACTAGTATTCTTAGTTTTGCAGAAGTGGTTCGTTTCTGGGTTGACCATAGGTGCAGTGAAGAAATGAGCCTCAAAATAGCCAGAGCGCGGTGTCAGAACCAGCCAAGGCTTCATATGTCTTTGCCGACTTACTTGACTCTTCTAGGTAATCGCCTTACGCCACATGGTCGCGAGAAAGGACTGCTGCATAACCCTTGCGTGTGACATTGGCTTGATATCGGTCATCACGGACTCTGACGTATTCCATGTTGTAGTCTCCATTTTCGTACTATATTCAGACAAAGACTTATGGGAGTGGAATAGGCCAGTAAAATGGTCTAAAAGCAGTGGAAAATGGTGGGCGCGGCTGGATTTGAACCAGCGACCCCTGCCGTGTGAAGACGGTGCTCTCCCCCAGAGCTTGAAACACTCGACGATCACTCTAGTCAGTCAGGAGGACATGGAAAACTGTTCTTCTAATGAGTATTTCCTCTGTGTCGTACCGTTTTTTGGTGTGCACTTATCGACTAGAATGGTTAGCCCACTTATCAAGCGATGCGGGATAAGTCGTTATCTTCGTGAATATAGCGCTTACACCTAAGTCGATTACTATGCATGACCGCAACTGTTTATAAACCGATGGAGATGACCGTTGCGGAAACGGTACTGAAAGAAGCCAAGCAAATTCTGGACGAACTCGGTATTGTGTTCTTTTTGCGGCACGGAACCTGTCTAGGAGCAGTCAGAGAGGGTTGCCTGATTGCTTGGGACGATGATCTAGACATCGGTTCGGTGATCGGGTTGCACGGACTTACCGAGGAAAGGGTCTACGAGGTGATCGACCTGTTTAGCCTGAAAGGCTTTACCCCAGACGTGATCATCAGCAAGATCGGCCTCAGCGTCGAGATGAAGAAAGATGACGTACCGATCGACTGGAACTGTTATTGCATCATCGGGGACAGTATTTACCAGTATCCGGTTGTCCAGATTCCTGTCGGCTTGCACACGGACCTTAAAGAAATTGATTTTCTTGGTGAGACGTTTCTAGTCCCCAATCCACCCGAGGATTATCTTAGGCTCCGCTATGGCCCGGACTGGCGGGTTCCAAAGGAATTCGGCGAATTTGAATCTGCAATGTTGGAAGTGACCAACCAGAGCATGATTCCAGCAGAGCATAGAGGGACGATGTCCCTTGATAACCGCTTTGTACCGTCGACACACACCGGCTATCTCAAAGTCCTTGATCTTGATGGCCTGCCGGTTGATCAGGCACAGATCGGCATGGCGTCAACAACAGCGTTGACCGGATTGGAAAACGCCAACACAGATAGCGATGGCAGAGTTTTCTTCACCCTGCCCGTGGAGGGTGATTATGTGGTCTCTATCGTCTATGACGATCACCGGGAATTTTTGTATGGCGAACGCTTGGTCCCCGGCTTGAATTATGTCTATATGCCCAACCTTGCGATTCCCTCGGGCAGGCGTAATGCCTTGATACCAGAGACCGGTAAACCACATTCAGCTTAAACTTTTCTTTACAGTGAGGGAAGAATTATCGTACGCATATATGTAGACGCCGTTGCTGACCTCTTTCATTATGGCCATGTCAACTTTTTCCGGAAAGCCAGAGCATGTGGCGATTTCCTTCTGGTTGGAATTCATGCTGATAAACTTGTAAATTCCTATAAGCGATTGCCAATACTCTCGATGGCTGAACGGATTGCGGTCGTCAAGGGTTGTCGTTATGTGGACGAGGTCATTGGCGATGCTCCGCTCGCTATCGATCACAGCTGGATTGAGCAACATCAGATCGATCTGGTGATTCACAGCGATGATCTTTCTGAAGAACTTGAAATCCGTATGTACAAGATTCCCATTGAGATGGGTATATACCGTACGGTGACATACACACCAGCTATCTCAACAACAGACATCATCAAAAGATGTAAGGTTGCAACAAATTAGATAAATCTGCTGACAAACTCGGTAACCACCGGAGGAAATCTCAGGTATCGACCCCAAACACTTGAGTCAGAGCCGGAAAATTATCCACAATGCAGAAGATTTAGTGAAGCGATTAGGCTAGTTGCCTCCGCAAGAACAAAGGTTCCACGCGGGAGATATTGTTCGCCGGCGGAATATGATAGCGGCCGACCGGTTCTGCAAGATGGAGTTTAGTGGATCATAAGCCGTTTACTGGTCAATATCAGACGATAAATTGGTGGAGGTGGCGGAAGCCGTCTCAATTTATAACTGCTTGAAGTGTATATGAAATGCCAAATCGGCTCAAAAAGTTGCTGTCAAAGTAACTCTCGAAAGTGCTGGATTTAGTTGGACGGTATTGGACGAAACCGAATTGTGGCTGAGACGCTCGATTAGAATTCACGTCTTAGTCTAGTATCGTGCCTAAAGATGACGTAAGGCCATGTACGAAATCGAGTTATCCGAATCGCTGTTCCCACCTCAGACCAACGGTGAATTGCGTGAAATCACTATCGGCGGATTGCTGCGTAAGACCGTGGAACAATTTGCTGACTCAACTGCGATAGTCGACATTGCACTTGACGGCAGTCCAACCCAGCAGTGGAGCTACGGCGAGTTACTGACTATCAGCGAAAAACTTGCGATGCGGCTCGCATCCCGTTTCGAGCCAGGCGAAAGAGTTTTGGTCTGGGCGCCAAACATTCCCGCCTGGCTGTTCATGGAGTACGCGTGTGCACTGGCCGGCCTGGTGTTGGTGACTGCCAATCCATCGTTCCAGGCCAGGGAATTACGTTACGTACTTGAGCAATCGGGTGCGGTCGCACTGTTTTGGGTCGAAGGTTTCCGCGGCAATCCGATGGCCGAGATTGCGGCCGAGGCGGTTGCTGGCAACATCTCTATTCGTGAAGTGGTCGATCTGGACGATGAGGAGAATTTGTTCGCTGTCGGAAACCGTACCGCGCAGTTGCCTCGTGTCGCACCCAATGACGCTGCGCAGATTCAGTACACATCAGGCACAACCGGGTTTCCCAAGGGGGCCGTGCTTTCCCACCATAACCTGCTGAATAATGCGCAACTGTTCGCGGCGCGCAAAAAAGTTCATCAGCAAAGTGTCTGGGCAAACTTCATGCCAATGTTTCACACCGCCGGTTGCGCTACGACCGCGCTCGGCTGTCTGCAGACCGGCTGTAAGATGCTAATGATCAAGCAATTCGACGCTGGGACACTCGCGCGGTTGATCGGAAGTGAGAGAATCACCACGTTTTTCGCAGTGCCGACAATGCTGGTCGGACTGCTTGAGGTGCTGGAGCGGCAAGACCAAGACGTGAACTCGATGGAAGTGATTACCACTGGCGGTGCGCCGGTTGCGCCGGAGTTGGTGCGCCAAGTGCGTGAACGTTTGGGTTGCAACCTGCAGTTGGCCTTTGGCCAGACCGAGGCATCGCCGATGATTTGCCTCAACCACGACGACGTCACAATCGACGATGTCTGCTTCTCTGCCGGCCAGCCGTTACCGCATACCAGCGTTTCGATCCGCGACCCGGAAACCGGTGCGGTACTGCCGATTGGCGAGGTCGGCGAAATCTGCGCGCGCGGTTACAACGTCATGCTTGGTTACCATGATAATGAAGTGGCGACACGCGAAGCGATCGATGCCGACGGTTGGCTGCACACTGGCGACCTCGGCAAGCTTGATTCGCGTGGTTTCATCTACGTTACCGGCCGGGTCAAGGATATGATTATCCGCGGCGGCGAAAATTATTTTCCTGCCGAAATTGAAAACCTGCTGATTGAACACCAGAGTGTGGCTGAAGTGTCGGTCGTGGGAATCCCGGACGACAAGTGGGGTGAAGTGATCGGTGCATTTATACGTACCGAAGTTAACTTACCACTGAATATCGGTAGCCTCAGATCCTACTGTCGCGAACACTTGTCGCCGCAGAAAACACCCACCATCTGGCGACGTGTCGAGACCTTTCCGCTGACCGGATCGGGAAAGATCCAGAAATTCAAGATCCGCGAAAACTTTGTTACTGGTAATTATGATTAGAGGTCTCCCAATTTCTCGAAACTTGTCATGGGCGTCAGCATTGATAAGGACAGTGCCGTGTGGGCACACATAAGTTAAGAAATTGGTGGAGGCGGCGGGAATCGAACCCGCGTCCGTCAATCCGCCACGCACCGGCGACTACATGCTTAGTCTGTCTTTGATTTGACCGTACGTACCCCGACAGACAGGGTTACGGCCGGCGAGCCCGC
>Ga0315338_1002412_pt1 | contig 18597 bp, 19 predicted proteins | sample ASW8metaG_FD_204518 | JGI IMG/M metagenome (GOLD analysis project Ga0315338, IMG submission 204518) | Ammonia-oxidizing marine archaeal communities from Monterey Bay, California, United States - ASW #8 | ecosystem: Environmental > Aquatic > Marine > Coastal | place: USA: California | collected... | reverse complement strand
GGGCAAATTCGTATTGCGTGATGGGCTTGTCGGACGTCGCGCGCATCGGCTTGGGCGTATTGGGGAATTCGCGGGCCAGATATTTGCCCTTGGCGCCGCCATTATCCAGCTCGGACAGCTCGCGGCCGTCATAGACCTCCACATCGCGCTTCTTCACCCACGCCTCACGATGCCGCGGCAGGCCGGCTTCCACATCAATAGTGGCATCAGGATCGCTATAGGGACCGGACGTATCATAGACGCGCACGGGCGGCTCATTTGCCGTCGGATGCAAATCAATCTCGCGATGCGGCACTTTCAGGCCCGGCGCGGTGGCCGGCGAGGTGAACATGCGGCGCGAGCCGGGCAGCGGGCCGGTGGTGACCTTGGGAGTCTCGAAGGTGGCCTGAGTGGTGGGTTTGTTCATGAGGTGGGCCCCTTGTAAGTGGTTTTGACGAATTCGAAGATTTCTTTGGGATTAGCGAGGAAGATTATCGGGAACAATCGATCCGGGTCGTCCAGACAGGAACAAAAAAAATTGTTCGAGCGCCCAAATAGATGAAACCGCTTGTAAAATGAGATATCGCCGACGTTGGATTTACGGATTTGATCAATAATTTGAGAGGATGTATCCAGCAGCGCGATGCGCTTATCGGTAAAGAGGTAACGATCCATGTCTGCCAACGGCGACGCATTAGGCTTGCGCAAACCCCAGATACCGACGCCCAGCAAGACCACACCGATGACGGTGCCGCCGCCAAACCAGACGACGCCTTTTTCGAGAAGTAGTGTCGCGCTATAATAGAGTTGAGCCAGACCGACCCCGCTCAAGATCGCAAACCAACAATATCGCGACATGGGATCATCGACTTCGCTTTTGTCGCGAAGGCGGGGATCTACGGATTCTTCTCGCAGAATCGTTTCGTCTGGCTTCAGCGCCCACTTTTTGCGGCGCAATGATGTGACATCCATACCCTGCTCCGTCCCGCCGCCGGCATGACCCGGATCCGGTTCTAAGGGTGCTTCTCAGTCCTGACCCATGCCAGCACGCCCCTCGGAAGTGTTGGCGAGCAGGATGGAGGGAGGGAGCGATTCGGGCAAGGGGGCGATTCTGGCCGAAAAAAGGGCAAGGGCTGGCGGGACGTTCCCGCAGCCCTGCCCTATCGGGTCAGATCATACCCACGCCGGAACCGAGCATCCAGACGCCCAATACGATAACGACAAATCCGGCGATGCGGATGATGCCGGCCGATGGGAAGATTGAGACGGCGAAGCTGATCATTGGTCCGGGCATGACCAGATAGATCAGACCCTTGATCAATGTGGCCCAGCCGATGGCGGTGACGATGCCGGCCTGCAGGCCGTTCCAGTCATTGTGGAGGGCGAGCACGGTGAAGCCGATAGCGAAGGTGAAGACGCCCGCGACAAAGCCCAGCGCGCGGCTTTCCTTGAACTCAGCAATCATGCCGCGCCAGGTGTCTCCACCCAGGACAAGCCCCAGGCCAGCAGCGAGGAAATACAGGCCAAAAGCCTGCAACAACAACTCAGTCATGGACGATGTATCAAACATGGAAAACTCCGCGTTTTACCGTTGGTGATACCTGATAGTCGCCTGAAAGGGGAATTGGGTTCAATGCGGTGTGCTGTCGCGCCTGTTTAGAAGGCAAAAAGCGCCCCGTTGGCTGCCGGGACACTGGCAGGCATCGGGGCGCTTCCTCGCGCGACTGGCGATCTCGGGAATCGCGGATCAGTCGACGCGGGTATAGGTGTCTTCACCCCAGGTCATGGAGGTGATGGCACCGCTGTCATCCCGGGCAAAACCGAAGTCTTCCCACGGATCAAACGGGTGGCGCTGACCGCCAAACAGGTCTGTCTGAGCAGGCTCCAGGTTCACAACATAATCGCCCCAGCGCGCAACCAATGCCTCGCCTTCAACGGCCACAAGAACGTCGAGATAGGGATTGCCGGTGCGCCAGCGACCTTCAAACTCGGCCAGATCGGCGGCCGAGGGAGACCAGGACCAGTCGCCCCAGCGTTCCTCATTACGAGATTCGTCCTGACGCTGCTGGCGATAGCCGAGATATCGCTCAACACGTTGCGGATAAATTTCTGGGCGACGGGTGGACCAGGTTTCGGCGTCTGCGTGCTCGGTGAGATATTGCAGATACATGATGACCGTGCGGCTGGTGAGCCAGCCAGTCATATTGTCGGAATTGGAGAACACGCCAATGCCGACACCCAGCTCGGGCACAAAGGCCATCATGGTGCGGTTACCGGTGTAACCGCCGCCATGACCGTGCAGGGTTGAGCCCTCAAAATCACAGACATTCCAGCCCAGGGAATAGCCCGTACACGGCAGCTCCAGAGCATTGCGGCGATCCTCGGAATGGGTTTGCGCATAGGGCGTCTGGGCGGTGGTCAGCATGGAGGCTGTCAAACCGCTGCCGTCTGGCCCCTCACCGCGCAGCTGAAGCTGCATCCAAGTGGCCATGTCATGGGTGGAAATCACCAGACCACCGGCAGATTGCATCATCGCATCCGTCTTGGGTCGAACATCGTGCCAGCCCAGCTCCTCGCCCTGCCAGATATGGCTCCAGGCGAGTTCGTCATTACTGAAATCAGAGGTGCGGGCGGACGTGTGATCCATGCCGAGCGGGTCGAAAATGACCTCATCAAGCCAGTCCTGCCAGGACTTGCCGGTGGTGCTGTGCAGGATCGCTCCATAGATATTATAGCCCAGATTATCGTACTGGAATCCCGCTTCACGGGCTTCGCCAAACTCGGCGATCAGGGCGGGATAATCCGCATGATTGACCTCGGTCACATAGGCTTCGAGCGTCGTGATGATATCGACACTGATCGGCACGTCATGGGTGATCAAATCGCGCAAAGTGTAGGTCGCTGGATCAACGCCCTCGGGGAATTGAATGTTGGGCCAGTGATCGGCGATGGTGCTGTCGAGGGCAAGAATGCCGCGCTCGTCCAGAGCCGCCGCCAGCAGGCCGACAAAGGCCTTGGTCTGGGAAGCGATATAGATTGGCGTATCGGTGGTCAGTGGCGCACCGGTAGAAGCGCGACGATCACCCTGGACATGGTTGAGAATGACGTCGTCTTCCGTCACCACCACCACGGCATAGCCAGGACCAAGATCAGGGATACGGGCGAGAAAGTCTTCCAGGCGGGCGGCGGCGGCTTCCGGGGTGTCGGCGACGACCGGTGCGGTCGTCACCAGGGTTGTCGTCACCAAGGTCAGGGCCGTCGCGGCCAGGGCTAGCTTGCGAAACATATGTGTCCTCACGGGGTTTCACTCCAATATTCGGAGCCAATCTGTGAGAAAGCTAGCCGGTCGGCCGGTCTGACTCTTGAATGGATGTAACCGCAGCGCAAAAAAACGGGCATTTGCGTCACTCCCCTGCCAGCAGGTCAATCAGCCGCCGCGGTGGCAAGCCGGTCGCACGCTTGGTTTGACGGGAAAAATGCGCCTGGTCAGCAAAACCACCACTTTGCGCGGCCATCGCAAGGGGCTCTCCGTGCAAGGCCGCCGTGATGGAGCGCGCAATCCGGCAGCGGGCGCGATAAACGCTGGGCGGGACGCCAAAACTGCGGGTGAAGGCTCGAGACAGATGCACGCGATGAACACCGGCCTCATTGGCCATCGCGGCCAAGTCCAGTTCTGCCGTGCACTCGCTGAGCTGGTCACGCACCTGTTTGAGCCAGTGCGGCACCTCGCGCAGGGTCCAACGCTCACCACTGGCCGACAAAGCCAGCAAGTCCCAGATCGCACTCTCTGCTTCATCGCCGCGGGCGGCGATCAAGCGGGTTAAAACCTCGGTTGTGCCGGTTTGCAAGCCGTCGCCCGCGCAGGGTGTCCAACGCCACTCATTGAAGCTGAACGCATCCTGATAGCGGCGGGCGTCCGGGTCGATATTAATGGATAGAATCAGAGCACCATGGCGGCCATAGTCATTGGCATGCTCCAGCCCCACCGGCTTAACACCAATACTGGGTTGTTCGACTTGCTTTTCGTCTGCCCCATGATCCTCGCTCAAATGCCCGACCAATAACCAGGAGACCTGGTGCAGGTCGTGCGTGTGCTTGGGCATCACAACGCCGGGCGCATAATGGCTCAGAAGCGTTGTCAGCCCGTCGGATTGAAAGAGTTTGGTCTGTCGCGTGCGCATCGTCATGTCCCCGGATCAGAGGTGATCCTAGAGACATGATGCTTTTCCCAGCTGCACTGGATGATGACGATTTGGTAAGGCGACCTATTGGAGCGCAAACACCCTGTCATAACAGGCGTCATGCAGGCGCAGGAAAGCACCGGCATCCTGATTGCCGACACGGGCTGCATCGAGCAAATACGAGCGGGCGCGAATGGTGTCGCGAGGACCGAGGTCATCCGTCAGCATCAGACCGGTGAGCAGGCCGGCAAAACCGCCGCCGTGCTCATCGAAAATGCGTGCCATGGCACGCTCGGCGCGCGCCTCATGCCCGTCCCAGCGATAGGTCGCCAGCGTGAGCTGGGCGAGTGAACGAAGGCTCGCATTATCGTCGGATTGCAGCAATATGCCGCCCCAATAGAAGGCCGCTGTGGCCACTGGAACATTACGCTGATGGGCCATGGTTTCGAGGGCCCGGTCCATACCGACACTGGCGCGCATCAAATAAGCATCGCGGCCATCCTCATAGCGGTCGCAGGCATCGCTTCCCGTATGGAGCGCCGTATCAGCGACGGCGACGCTGGCGAGCCAAAAATGCAGAACCGCGCTGACAGCGATCAGGGCAAAGGGGCGGATACGGACATGGGTCATGCTATTCTCCCGGATTTCAAATCTCGGGAAAGTCTGGACGCTGCCCTTTAAGCGGGAACCAATTTGCGCGTGATATATTGTAGCAAATTCAATGTATTAACTACACTCACACGCACCAATGCGCAAACCAAGACAATGATGCTGCTCCGCCCATGACGCTGGAAGCAACTGATCTTACAGGCTGATCGACATGCGGGACTGACCGCGCAAAACTGAACGGCGCATATCGATCACGCTCGATATTTCCGTCTTATGCTTTACGACGACTGTCGCCTAACCCTTGAACGGGTCGCGCATCAAAATGACGTCTTCACGCTCCGGGCTGGTCGAGACCAGCGCAATCGGGCATTCGATCAATTCCTCGACCCGGCGCACATATTTGACAGCTTCGGCGGGCAGTTCGGCCCAGGAACGCGCTCCGGCCGTGGAGCCGCTCCAGCCTGGCAGTTCTTCATAGATCGGCGTAACAGCGGCCTGGGCTTCCTTGCCGGCGGGCAAGTAGTCAAGACGCGTGCCATTGAGGTCATATCCGACGCAGATCTTCAGCGTCTCAAAGCCATCGAGTACATCCAGCTTGGTCAGGGCGACACCGTCGATACCGCTGATCATCAGGGTTTGGCGTGTGATCACCGCATCAAACCAGCCACAGCGACGCTGTCGTCCGGTGACGGTACCAAATTCATGGCCACGCTCACCGAGCTGCTGGCCGTCATCGTCGAATAATTCGGACGGGAATGGGCCCGCGCCGACACGGGTCATATAGGCCTTGGCGATACCGAGTACGTAGCCGACATCGGACGGGCCAACGCCGGTGCCGGCGGAGGCCTGACCTGAGACTGTGTTGGAGGATGTGACAAAGGGATAGGTGCCGTGGTCAATATCGAGCAATGCGCCCTGTGCGCCTTCAAACAGGACTTTCTTGTCGTCCTTAATCGCGGCATTGAGGGTGCGCCAGACCGGATCGATATAGGGCAGAATTTTCGGTGCGATCTCAAGCAATTCGGCGACCAGCTTGTCGGCAGGGTATTCCGGCTGGTTCATGCCGCGGCGCAATGCGTTGTGGTGGTGCAGGATGTCGGCGACACGGGCGCGCAGGAATTCCTCGTCACCCAGATCTACGACACGGACCGCACGACGACCGACCTTGTCTTCATAGGCAGGTCCGATACCGCGACGCGTGGTGCCAATGGCCTCTCCGTCCTTGCGATTTTCGCGCATGGCGTCGAGTTCGCCGTGGATCGGCAGGATCAGAGACGCGGTCTCGGAAATCTTGACGGTGTCGCTGTTGATATCGACGCCTTGTTCGCGGATGCGTTCGACCTCGGCCACGAAGGCCCAGGGATCAACGACCACGCCATTCCCAATAACCGAGAGCTTGCCACGAACCACGCCAGAGGGCAGCAAAGAGAGTTTGTAGACTTTCTCGCCGACCACAAGTGTGTGGCCCGCATTATGTCCGCCCTGAAAACGGGCCACGACATCGGCCCGATGGGACAGCCAGTCAACCAGCTTGCCCTTGCCCTCGTCGCCCCATTGGGCGCCCACTACGGTTACATTTGCCATCTCAGACTCCAGCTCCAGTGTGCGAGCGCCTTGTGTCACGATGGCGTGATTGCCGCTAGATGTATTTGCATTGGAAACGCATCGTTGGTATATTCGTGCACATCAGGGACATATATTAGACGTTTAATGGGGAATTGAAATGATATTTGCAAAGACAATTCTTGCAACTGGTGCGCTAGCGCTATTAATAGGAGCACCCGCCATGGCACAAACAGCGCCAACAGGTCCCACCTGCGATGAAACACACCATTCCGAATTCGATTTTTGGGTCGGAGAATGGAATGTTTATTCCCGCGCGACAGAGGAGGGTCCCGGGGCCTATCTGGGACATAATCGCGTTGAAAAACGACACAGCAATTGCCTGATTTCAGAAAACTGGACCAGCGCGACGGGCGGCACTGGCGAAAGCATGAATTTCTTCGACCCGTTTGTGAATCAATGGCGCCAGGTGTGGACGGGCGGTGGCTGGACGATCGATTACACCGGTGGCCTGAATGAAGACGGTGCCATGGTGTTGACCGGTCGGGTCCATGCGCTTCCCGGCGGCACGATATCCGATTTCCGCGGCACGTGGGCATTGCGAGAAGACGGCACGGTAAGCCAGTTTTTCGAGCAAAAGAACGCTGAGGGCGAGTGGCAGGCGTCCTTCTTGGGCATCTATGTGCGAGTAGAAAACGATGCCCGCGCTGAAGAATCCGAAGCCGCTCGGCTTGCCGTGACGCTACAGGCGGCGATCGATGCCGCAGAATCGACTGAGTAGTCGACCCCTGCACACAACCTCCCCCCGAGATTGTGCGCAAATGAAAGCCCCGACCTGCCCAGGTCGGGGCTTTTTTAGAGTGTGCGAAAATAGGCCCTTACCGGCCGAAGCGGTAACTCACCCGTACGCCAGCATTGTCTAGCGCCTGGTTACGTCCGGATGCGAGGATCTGGCCGTGGGAGATGTGCTCGTAATAGACGCCGACAGCCCAATTATCACTGACATCCATGTCCAGTCCGATACTGTTGTGGAATAAAATTGAATTCCCCATCAAGGCCCGGGTCGTGGCCAGCCGGATGCGGTTTGGGTCGCCGGGAGGGGCATTGGGATCAATGTCCTCAACGCCGTCATTGTAGGAGAGGCCGGTTTTGAACTCGAAACTGATATTTTCGGCCACCGCGAAATCCCAGGCAAAGCCTGTCGCGCCGAAATTGGTCAGGCCGTTCGAGTTAAAGGAGCCATAGATGTACTGACGGGGTGAGCCAATGAAATCGAGAAAGTCCGGCGTTTCGAACAGCGCTTCGATTGTGTAGTTCGGACCATCTTCGACATGGTCTGCCAAATCGTGTGCTGTGACACCAAAACGAAACTCGGTTCCCCGATCATCGGCCAGAGCCGGAGTGGATACCAGTGCCAGTGCCGAAGCTGCCATCAACCAACGCGTCATCGTATTCCCCCTCAAGGCATTAACTATACTTGAACCAGCGATAGCGCGCTTGTCAGCCTGCGTCCAGCGCTTCGGCGTAGGCCCAGTCGAGCCAGGGCCCGAGTGCGGCCAAATCATCACTGTCGACGGTGGGCCCACACCAGATCCGAATACCCGGCACAGAGGCGCGATGCATGGAGATATCCAGACCGGCATTTTCCTGCTCCAAAAGCGCCGAAATGCGGGCGGTCATGGCCCATTGCTCTTCTGTGCTGGCATTGGCCATTTCCGGAGCAGAATATTTGAGCGTGACTGAAACCGGAGAACGCACAGACTCGTCCTCACACAAATACTCAACCCAAGCCGATTTTTGCACCCAGGCGTCCAAGGACGCGAAATTATCGCGACAACGTTGTTGCAGAGCCGGCAGACCGCCAATTTTCGACGCCCATTTGAGCGCGGCCAAATAGTCTTCCACACACATCAGGGACGGCGTGTTGAGCGTTGAGCCTTCATATAGCTTCATGTCCGCCGTATCACCGGCATGCATTTGCAACACATTCGGGATCGGCCAGTCCGGCTTGTAGCTATTGAGGCGCTCGATCGCACGGGGGCCCATGATCAGCATGCCGTGCTGGGCCTCGCCGCCCATGCATTTCTGCCAGGAGAAAGTCAGGACATCGATCTTTGACCAGTCGATTTCCAGCGCGAAGGCTGCGGAGGTCGCATCGCAGATGGTCAGGCCTTCTCGGTCGGCGGGGATCCAGTCGAAGTCCGGGATGCGGACCCCGGCGGCTGTGCCGTTATAGGTGAAGACCGCATCACGCGTGCCGTCATATTGGGAAAGATCGGGAATTTCGCCGGCCGCCGCCTTGAACACCCGCAAGTCCTTTAGCTTCAACTCGTCACGTGTGTCGACAATCCAGCGACTGCCGAACACATCCCAGCCAAACACGTCGGTGCCACGCGCGCCGAGCAGCGACCAAATCGCCGCTTCCATGGCGCCTGTATCGGAGCCAGGCATCAGGGCAACCTTGTAGTCTTCCGGCAGGCCGAGCAGAGCGTGCGTGCGGTCGAGCGCTTCGGTGATCTTGGCAACAGCCGCCCCGGCACGGTGCGTCCGCGACAATTGAGCATCACGCAGCGCATCAAACGACCAGCCCGGATGCTTTTTCACCGGCCCACAGGAAAAGCGCGGATCCGCCGGCTTGAGCATCGGCTTGGGGTTATTGGTTTTGGCGGGGGCGTTCGGTGTATCGGCCACGGGCTGTCTCCGTTGTGCTTTTGTCTGGTGGTAATTGTTCAATCTGTCACAGCACTGCAAGTCCAGCCTTCATGCTTGCCGTCAAGTTCTGAGACCTTGCGGCGCAGCGCAATATTCATCTTGGTGAAGTCACCCATTCGCGGCTTGTCTACGCGACTGAATGCCATGCAGAAGACGTCCGGATTGTGCACGATGTCCTCATAAAGGCGGTCGGTTTTGAATCCGGCCCGCTCAATTATTTCTTGGAATTGCAAACGGGATGCGCTGCTCTTGAAGCAAACGAGATGATCAATTTGACGGCCGATAGTGTCCTGATCTCCGGCTCCGGCCAAATTTTCAAAACATTTTAGATCGTTCAAGAGAGATCGATCATCATCGCTCGGATAAAGCTCATCCCAATAGGCGGTCCGCTGCGGATCCGGCTCCACCCGTGCGCGAATTTCATATCCGGTTTCGGCCTGTATCAGCGCTAGAATCGGCGCGGCCTCTCCGTCAGTCATCGACGTCAGGAAGTTGATATATCTCTGGCCGCCTGTCGTGACGCGACCGAGGTGCACCGTGCCCAGTCGAGCCAGGCGTTCAACGATTGTGTTTTCCAATTGGTTCAGAGCGTCGAATTCATGACTGGATGAAAGACCATCCTCACCCGGTTGCTTCATCGTCACGCGAAGACGCAAAGCGTTTGGCAAATCAATACCTTCCAAGCGCGCCGACAGGCAATCATCAAAGAATATTGAAGCGCTGCGCCCGCCCAATTGCGCAAAATAGAACTCCCAACATTCTTGCGCCATCGAATCTGTCCACTCGTGCAACCGTGACGCAAGTTGACGCCCCGCGCGCATCCGGGCAAGAGGCTTTGCATGATCCCATCACAACGCGCCTTGTTCGACCTGCCGCGCGAGGTCACTTATTTTAACGCCGCCTATATGGGCCCAATGCCGAAACTCGCTGCCCAGGCGGGCGCGGACAGCTATGCCAAGAAGCAACAACCGTGGCGTTTCAACGTTCAGGAAGACTTCTTTGATGTGCCTGAAACCTTTCGCAGTCAGGCCGCGCAACTTTACGGAAGTACCGGCGATGATATCGCGATCGTGCCCGCAGCGTCCTATGGATTGGCGACGGCAGCGCTGAATCTGGTGCCCGATGAAGGCACGGATATTCTGGTGTTGGACGAGCAATTTCCCTCCAATATTTATGTCTGGCGGACGCTGGCCCAGGCTTGTGGAGCCCGCATAAAGACCGTCTCGCGGTCCGACAATCAGAGCTGGACGGAAGCCATGTTGGGCGCGATCAGTCCGCGCACCTCAATCGTCGCCTGCCCGCAGGTGCACTGGGCCGATGGCGGCATGCTGGATCTGCCAGCGGTCAGTGAAGCCGCGCGGATGCAGGGCGCGGCTCTGGTTTTGGATTTGACGCAATCGCTGGGCGTCTTGCCGTTTGACTTGAACGCGATCCAGCCAGATTTCGCCGTCAGCGCCTGTTATAAGTGGCTGCTTGGACCCTACACATTGGGGGCTCTCTATGTAAACCTGCAACATCAAAGCGGCGAAGCGCTCGAGGAAAACTGGATCGTGCGCGACCGGGCCGAGGACTTTGCCCGCCTGGTCGACTATGCCGATGATTACGCGGTCGGTGCGCGACGCTTTGATATGGGCGAGCGCTCAGGCTTCCAGCTGGTGCCGGCGGCGAATGCCTGCCTCGCGCAAATCCTGGATTGGGGGCCGAAACAAATCTCGCAAACCCTGCTGGCGAAGACCACGGCGATTGCGGAAGCGGTTGCACCGCTCGGCCTGCGCGATTCAACGCCCGACCGCGCACCGCACTATCTTTGCCTGAGCTTGCCGGACACGGCTCCAGCCGATCTGGTCAAACGCCTGGGCGCGCGCGATATTCATGTATCGCAGCGCGGCGACCGGCTGCGTGTAACGCCGCATCTCTACAATGATGACGCCGACACCGACCGGTTTGTCGACGCGCTGAAAGCGGAACTTTTATGACATCCACCACAGCGCCGACACCCCAGGCTCCGACCCTCAATAATTATATCGGCCTGGCCGTTTTGACGCTGCTTTGGGGGTCCGCCTATGCCTTCATCAAGCATGGCGTTGAGACCATCTCACCTCATGCTTTGATCTTCATACGGATCGGCGTTGCAGCGATCTTGCTCACGGCCTGGGCATTCTTTCGCAAACGCACATTGCCGCCACTCAACGACACACGGTGGCTGTGGTTTTTGGGCCTTGGGTTTTGCGGCAATACCCTGCCCTTTTTCCTCATCACCTGGGGACAACAAAGCATCGACAGCTCTTTGACCGGGATTCTGGTTGCGGTGATGCCAATCGCGACCGTCGCACTGGCGCACTTTTTTGTGCCCGGTGAGAGAATGAATTTGCGTCGCGCCGCCGGCTTTGCGCTGGGCTTTTTGGGTGTTGTCATCCTCATTGGCCCGGACGCACTTCGGGGATTGGGCGGCACGACGTTCTTGTCGCAGTTGGCGATCGTGGGCGCTGCCGTTTGTTATTCACTGAACGCAATCATGGCGCGCCTGCTCCCTGATACACCTCCGTCTGTTTCAGGCGCCGGAAGCCTGATCTGCGCCGCGCTGATCGCAGCACCGTTTGGTATTATGGAATTGGCAAGCTTGCCGGCCGTGCCGACGTCCGCTTGGTTGAGTGTGTTCTGGTTGGCGGTTGGCCCGACGGCCATCGCGACCGTCATCTTGATGCAGATCGCCCGCACGGCTGGCCCCGGATTTTTGGCGAATGTGAACTACCTCACACCGGTGGCCGCCTTGTTTGTCGGCGTGATCATCGGCGAGACGATTGGCGGGACCGCCCTGCTGGCCCTGGCCACGATCATGGCCGGTCTCTGGCTGGCCCGTAAAAAAGCCGTTCAGCCTGGCTAACGATCGCGGATACTATTTTCTCATCAAGCCGGAAATTTCACGACGCGCCTTGTGCGGCAAAACACCCGTCTTGCGGCCGACACCCAGGATGGCCTCGAGAAATGCGTTGTAGTGATGCGAGAAATTTCCCGATCGCGATTGATCGTCATCGAAGGATTTGCTGAGCGCCAGGGCGGCATCACGAATGGGGATCAATTCGGCGTCATAACCATCGGTGTCGGTCTCATGCGTAGAACTGATGCGGTGCTCGACACGCTCCAGCAGGAACAGGAAGAAATAATATTCGCGCTGTTCCAGCACCTCCGCGCGCGCTGACACGGTCTTTGCGTGCAGAGAGGTCGAGGCCGCCAGACTGGCCTGCCGGGCCAGTCGCAACAAAAACCGCGACAGGCTGCGTCTTTTCCGCCCGCGTCGAATGCCAAGCGAGATCAAAAAACCGATCATGGCAACAATGCCCGCCATGACAAACTCGAACAGCGGATCAAAGGCCCAATGCTCGACAAGATTTCTGATGGAACTCAACATGACGCTCTCCCCCTCGCTGCAGGCTAGGAGTGCTGCGCGAGACATTCAAGCTGCAAGTGGGGATAATCGCGCTTTGGCGCGGCCGGCTCTATGGCCTGCGCGACGTCTAACAAATACGCACGGGTCGGGGCGGCAGGTCGGGGCGGCAGGTCGGGGCGGCAGATCTGAACTGGCTGTTTTTGAGTCATTGTGAGCTCTGCCCGGAATAACGGGGGCTTGCGATCACTTCAGTGACCAAAAATGCCCAACCGGACCCGCTCCGGCCCCCAATTCAGGCGCGTGTCGGATAGCCTCGTGAAGGTAGTCACCCGCCTCCTGAACGGCGTTTGAAAGTGGGTGACCCTGCGCAAGCAATATCGCGATTGCGGAGGCCAGTGTGCAACCCGTCCCGTGTGTGTGACGGGTATCGATGCGCGGGCGCTCCATGATGTTCATGCCCTGATCGGTCACCAGCACGTCGCGCATAATTTCGCCGGGTAGGTGCCCGCCCTTGATCAAAGCCGCCGCCGCACCCAGATCGATCAATTCTTCCGCCGCAGCCAATTGGGTTTCGAGGTCATGAATTCGGCCGCCTGTGAGGGCTTCTGCTTCGGGAATATTGGGGGTGACCAGTGTTGCGTGTGGGAGCAAATCCTGTTTCAGCGCCGTCATCGTGGGGGCATCAGCCAGGGCATCGCCAGAGCTTGCAACCATCACGGGGTCTAGGATGAGCGGCGGCAGATCATCGCGCTCGGACAGAGTTTGGGCAATCGCCGAAACCAGTCTGGCTGACGGGATCATACCGATCTTGATCGCATCAGCACCGATATCATCAAGCACGGCGCGGATCTGAGCGAGGACAATCTCATCGGGGACGGAGTGAACAGCCTCTACGCCCCGTGTATTTTGAACTGTCACCGCCGTTATCGCTGTCGTTGCATAACCACCCAAGGCCGCCACAGTTTTGATATCGGCCTGGATACCGGCCCCGCCGCCACTGTCTGAACCGGCAATGGTGAGGACGCGGGATGTTCTTTGAAACGTGTTCGGCAATTTCGCCTCGCCTACTGGTTCTGAATTTCGCGGATCCGGGCGCGCGCACGTACCGCTTCTGCATCGCTGGTCGCGTTGGAGGCCGCCTGATCAAACAGGGCGCGCGCGGCACCGTCATTGCCCTGGGTGCGACGGATGGTGGCCAGCTCCATGGCAATATCGAAATTTTCAGGCTCAAAGGCCAGCATCTGCTGGTAGATATTGGCCGCGTCTTCGATCTCGCCGGCATCGCGCAGACACGTAGCATGGGCAATCAAACGGGCATCATCCCAGGGATCTTCTTCGACCGATGCCGCCTCTGCCAGACACGTTAATTCCGGCTCTGGAGGCGGGGCGACCGGCTCGGCTTCAGTGTCAATGATTGGCGCGGACGCGACAACTTCCACCGGATAGGAAGTTTCTGCTGCCGCGGCGTTAGAGGTGACCTCGTCCGCGCGCCCGGCAGAAACCGGCTCTGGGAGATGGGCCGGTGTGGCCGCGTGGTCCGGGCCCGGGTCAGGTTCCGACGTGAAATGTGATGGATCTGGACCGGTGTGCGGTGTTGGACTGGAGGCAAACGCCACCGGCTCGCCACTTAACCGGGCCAGTGCCATGCGATTGGCCGCATCGGAAGTCTCGGCCTGCCGTCCGGTCACTTGCTGATCCAGGACAACATGCAAGAGCACACCACCCTGGCGCAATTCGACGCGCGCATCCGTCCAATAGCCGGAGGCCGCAATGTTGAGCTGTGCGCCCTCTGTCATCGGAATAATTTCCAAGGACGTGATCAGATCGCGATCCCGTGGTTCAATCTGGTGGGGTTGCGCATCAACACCCCCCACATCAAGCCGAACCCCCCGAGTGGTCGGTGTCAGGGCGACATCGGTCGGCTGGTTGTCAAAGCTGATCCAGATGCGCGCAACCGCCCCCTCAACATGAAATTGAGTGTCGCGAATGTCGGCACTGGCGGGAGCACTGAGCGAAGGACCGCAGGCGGCGAGAAGGAGCAGAATCAATAAGGGGCGCATGGTTCAAGCCGTGCGCCCCTGTGTGTTAATACCGGGTTAAGCTTTATCAGCCAACCGCATCGGAACCACCCGCTCCGCAGGCATCATAACCAAAGGATCCGATCAGTGTGCCATCTGCTTCGCGAATGGATTCATAAACATAACATCCCGCGCCCATAGCCGGGATGGATTGTCTGACAAATATCGGATCCCCCTCACCATACATGGCATCGGCGGCATCAAGGGGCCGAAGTGCGTTGACCCGCGTTTCTTCCTCTCGAGTCACACATTCCCAGCTTCGGCCATCGGCATCGACCACACGGACACCCGTCTCATCACCGATCGGATAGGCGATCGCCACATGTTGGGCGCGACCACTGAACTCGCGCAGACATACATCAATCGCGGGCAGATAGTCGGCGATATAATTGGACCAGCGATCCGTCGAGGCCATTTCCGTGCCACATCCTCGCAATGTATTCCCATCGATCATGACGGTGCTGAAATAGGTATAGGTGAGATCGGAACCCGCTTCGCGGCACGGTCCGGCTTGCAGCTCAACCGACACAGATCGACCATCTTCGGCCTCTCCGTGGAAACGTCTCACGCCATCACGCATATAGGGCATGGTTATTTCGAGCTCACCCACGAGGGCCTGACCACCATTTGGTGTGTAGGCAAAGTCGAGACGCGGCTCACCAAGGCGGTCCTGGAAGTTAATTGATGCAGCCCAGCTGCCCGCTCCGGACAACTCAAACCCGTCACGCGATGTGTCCGTATTGGTTCCCGAGGTCGGCGCATAATCAAACGCGGTCGTTGTCATATTGCCCCCGGATGCGCACGCAGCAAGGCTGGTGGTGGCCAAGGCGATCACTAAAAACTTTTTCATTTGCTTCCCCCGCAATTTCGTCGGCGCCATTTTCTGCTCGCCATAAAACAGCCTAACACATGAACGGTAGATGACCGCAAGAAAACAGGGAATTGATCAATCAGGCTTCACCTGGAGAGGGAAATCTGACCCTCAAAAACCGCGCGAACCTCGCGTTATAAACACACCTTTCCCAGGCTCACCCACAGGATTTCAACAGAGTTTTCCACAGTCCGGCAGTGTAGCTGACGGGTGACGTAGCCGGCCGCAGGTCTCAAGATCATTTCATGACGACGAGCACGCCTCCCTGTTTTTACGAGTTTTTCGCTGGCGGCGGCATGGCGCGCATGGGTCTGGGGCCGGACTGGACTTGCCTGTTTGCCAATGATCATGATGCGCGGAAGGCCAAATCCTACACGCGCTATTTCGGCGACCAGGATTTCAAGCTCGGCGATATAGGGGATCTCTCCTCGGCGCTTCTGCCCGGCAGGGCCGATCTGGCCTGGGCGTCATTCCCTTGCCAGGATTTGTCGCTGGCCGGGAAACGCCATGGCCTGGACGGCAAACGGTCCGGCACTTTCTACAAATTCTGGGAAATCATGCAGGGCCTCGAATGGGAAGGCCGCCCGCCCGGCGTGATCGTTATTGAAAACGTACCGGGACTTGTCACATCCCGTCGCGGAGAAGATTTGCGCGCCCTGTTAAAAGTCCTCGGGGATGGCGGTTATAACTTCGGCGCTCTGGAAATCGACGCCGAACGCTTTGTCCCGCAATCGCGCGCGCGCATATTCCTGATTGCGGTGCGGGAAGAAAAAGTGATCGCGCCGGACCTGATCCGAGACACTGGGCCCCTGGCCATCCCCTCACCTTTCCATCCACCGGCCTTGCGCGCAGCCGTGGAGCAATTACCCGACGATTTGGCCGCGCGATGGATCTGGTTTCAATTGCCACGCCCGCCGGTGCGCACGACACAATTGATGGACCTGGTCGAAGACCCGCCGATTGGCGTGGAATGGCACCGTGCGACGCACACCCGTGAAATGCTCGAGATGATGAATCCGAGGCACCGCGCCCGTGTGGACGCTGCCGAAGCGTCCGATGAGTCCAAGGTCGGAGCCTTTTTCCGCCGCACGCGCAGTGAAAAGGGCGTCAAAATGCAGCGCGCCGAAATTCGTTTCGATGGTCTGGCCGGGTGCCTGCGTGCGCCCTCGGGCGGCTCTTCCAAGCAATTCCTGCTGTTTGTAAAACGCAATGACGTGCTCTCACGTCCCATGTCCCCCCGCGAAACCGCCCGGCTGATGGGCCTGCCCGACGATTACGCGCTACCGCTGTCGAGCGCGGCGGCGCTACAACTCACCGGCGATGGTGTCGCCGTGCCGGTCGTACGCTGGCTGAGCGAAAAATTGCTGGAACCGTTGGTTGGGGCTGGCAATGATGACGCCAATAATCCCTAAATCCGCTCGCCAAAATACTCGCCCAAGAAGTCCGCAAACAGTCTGACGCGGTGGGTCATATAGCGGTTGGAGGGGAAGACGGCCCAAAGGTGGCGGTGTTCGGGCTCCCAACCGTCGAGCAGCGGGACGACGCGGCCTTCCTTGAGCGCCTCTTTGGCGGCATAGGCCGGCGAGCAGGCGATGCCGACACCGGCGGCAGCAGCTTCGATAGCGGCGCTTGCACCGTTGAGTACCAGACGGCCAGAGACACGAACATCGACCTCGTCATCATCCTTCGTCAGCTTAAGCGAATTGGGGGCCGGTTTATTGCGGTCGATGATGATGTCATGCTCGGCCAGTTCACCGGGATGGGACGGTGTGCCAGCGCCGGCCAAGTAATCGGGCGAGGCCACAACACACATACAGGCCGGGGCAAGTCGCTTGGCGATCAAGGCGCTGTCAGGCAGATTGCCGATGCGGACGGCCAGATCAAATCCTTCATTGACCAAATCGACCATGCGATCGGCCAGTGACAAGCGTACTTCCACCGCCGGCCATTGGGCCATGAATTGCGCGATCGGTTTCATTAGCCCGCTTGCACCAAAATCAACCGGCGCAGTGATACGGATCAGGCCGGCCGGCGCAGCACGGGCTTCGGCAACGCCGTCCTCCAGGCTTTCATATTCGGCCAACCAGGGACGCACGCGGTCCAGCAGGGCCTGGCCCGCATCTGTCAGACGGACAGATCGTGTGGTGCGCTCCAATAGCCGCGCCTGCAATCGTGTCTCCAACGCGGTGATTTGCTTCGACGCGGCACCGGGTGTCATGCCCTCTTTTTCAGCGGCCTTGGTAAAGCTGCCGAGCTCGGAGACTGAGGCGAAGAGGCGCAATGCGTCGATGCGATCCATTTGTTCCATCCCGGAAATAGTAATGCGTCATTTATGCTGATTATCTCGACCAAGGCAAGCTGCCATATTTGTCGACATCGCGGCGCTAGGGCCGCAACAGACATCGGACAGGACAATGAAATGAACAATTCAACATCAGTGAATAGCGGTATCGCGCTACTCCGCATCAGCCTCGGCACCATGTTTATCGCGCATGGCTTACTCAAAGTTCTGGTCTTCACGCCGGCCGGAACGGTCGGCTTCTTTCAGAGCGTCGGCTATCCCGGCGAGATGGCCTATATCGTGATGGCGGCAGAAATTCTTGGTGGCGCACTCTTGCTGGCCGGCGTCTATACGCGCCTGATGGCCGTCGGCCTGCTGCCAATCCTGGTCGGGGCCAGCCTGATCCACCTGCCCAATGGCTGGGTGTTCAGCGCGGAAGGTGGCGGTTGGGAATATCCGGTATTCTTGATCGCTGCGCTGGCCGCACAAGCATTGATGGGTCCGGGCGCGCTTGCAGTCAAAATGCCTCGCCTGCCATACCTGCCAGCAACCTTGGCCACTTAGCCAGGACAATATCAAGCGGGGCACAAGAGTGTGCCCCGCTTGATCTTCCTAGCCGTCGGCCAGGCGTTCCAGGAGTGGCTCGATCTGGTATTGCTCGGCCAGACTGCGCACGGAATTGCCGTCATCGTCTTCCAGATCAGGATCGGCACCCAAATCCAGCAAGGCTATGATGGAATCGAGCTGGCTCTCATACAGCGCCCACATCATCGGCGTGAGCTGGCGCACACCCTGATGATCGACATCGCCACTCGCGGCCGCGAGCTGATTGATGCAAACTTCGCTGCCTCCGATGGCAGCCATGTGCATTGGAGTCAGATTGAGGGCATTTTCGCTGGCGACGTGATTGGTGTCGGCGCCCAATTCAATCAAGG
>Ga0315338_1002411_pt1 | contig 18614 bp, 19 predicted proteins | sample ASW8metaG_FD_204518 | JGI IMG/M metagenome (GOLD analysis project Ga0315338, IMG submission 204518) | Ammonia-oxidizing marine archaeal communities from Monterey Bay, California, United States - ASW #8 | ecosystem: Environmental > Aquatic > Marine > Coastal | place: USA: California | collected... | reverse complement strand
CGATGGCCCCGGCCGCGCCGGCCGTCGGGGTGCTCCGGCTCGCATAGGTTCCAAGACCATAGGGCGCGGTATCCGTGTCCCCTTCTTCGATCTGGATGTGCTCCGGCGGGATTCCGAGCTCTTCCGCGATGATCTGCGCGTAAGTCGTCTCGTGGCCCTGCCCTTGCGATTTGGTACCGAAACGCGCGATCGCCTTCCCGGTGGGATGGACTCGGATCTCCGCAGAGTCGAACATCTTGATACCCAAGATGTCGAAGTCCTTGGACGGCCCCGCTCCCACGATCTCCGTGAAGGAAGAGATCCCGATTCCCATGAGCTCGCCGCGCTCGCGCTTCTCCGCCTGTTCCTTGCGGAGCGCGTCGTAGCCAATCATGTCCATCGCCTTTCGAAGCGTGGTCTCGTAGTCTCCGCTGTCATACTCCCATCCGAGCGCGGACGTATAAGGGAACTGGTCCGGACGGATGAAGTTCTTGATCCGAAATTCCGCGGGATCCATTTCGAGCTGATGGGCCATGACATCCGCCATCCGCTCGATGCAATGAACTGCCTCGGTCACGCGAAACGAGCAGCGATAGGCGACACCGCCAGGTGGCTTGTTCGTGTAGACGCCGTCGACCTCTACGTGTGCTTGCTTGAAGTCGTACGAGCCCGTGCAGATATGAAACAAGCCCGCGGGAAACTTGGAAGGGTTCGCGGCGGCGTCGGTATAGCCGTGGTCCGCCACCGTCTTGATCTTGAGGCCCGTGAGCGTCCCGTCTTTCTTAGCGGAAATAGCCGCTTTCATGTGGTAGTCGCGTCCGAAGGAGTCCGCTTGCAGGTTCTCGGAGCGGTCTTCGATCCACTTGATCGGTTTTCCGGTCAAGACGGAGGCTGCGACCGCGATCACGTAGCCGGGATAGACCGGCACCTTGCCGCCGAAACCGCCGCCGATATCGGGGGAAATGACGCGGATCCGCTCTTCCGACAAACCGACGTGACCGGCGACGAGAGCGAGCACGGTTCGGATCGCGTGCGGAGCCTGGGTCGTCATGTAAAGAGTGAGCTTTCCCTCGATCGCGTCCCAGCTCGCGACACAGCCACAGGTCTCGATCGATGCCACGTGGATGCGCGGGATGTGCATGTCCTGCTCGACGACGATCTCCGCATCGTCGAACAGCTCATCCGTCGCCTTCTTGTCACCGGTCTCCCAATGCCAGATGTGGTTGCTCTCCTTGTCGTCCCTCACCTTCGTAGCGCCGTCCTCGAGAGCCTTGAACGGATCGACGACGACGGGAAGAGGGTCGTAGTCGACCTCGACGGCGGCGGCACCGTCGGCCGCGGCATAGCGACTCGTCGCGACCACGGCGGCGACTTCCTGCGCCTGGTACTTCACCGTGTCGATCGGGAGCACCATCTGCTTGTCGCTCATGAGCGTCGGCATCCACGCGAGGCCGTGCGCGTCGAGATCCTTGCCTGTCACCACGGCAGCGACGCCGGGCGTGGCGAGCGCTCGCTCGCTATCGATGTTCGTGATCTTCGCGTGCGCGTAGGGGCTTCGCACGATGTCGAGATACAACATACCGGGGAGCTTGATATCGTCGATATAGCGTCCGCGCCCCTGGATGAAACGAGGGTCTTCTTTACGACGTACGGAATGTCCCAGCCCGCGACACTCAGTCATTTTCGCCTCCTTCGGCAAGCGTGGCGGAGGCTTTTTGCACCGCCTTCACGATGTTGAGATAACCGGTACAGCGACACAAGTTGCCCGAGATCCCGCGGCGAATCTCGGCCTCACTCGGGCTCGGATTCTCCCGAAGCAGCGCCCTCGACGTCATCATCATCCCGGGGGTACAGTAGCCGCATTGCAGCCCGTGCTCATCGGTGAACGCCTGCTGGATCGGGTCGAGGGCTCCATTGGTCGCCAAGCCTTCGACGGTAGAGATCTCGGCGCCCTCCGCTTGCACGGCGAACACCGTGCAGCTCTTGACCGGCGTCCCGTCCATGAGCACCGTACAGGCGCCGCAGGAAGTCGTGTCGCAGCCAATATGTGTTCCAGTCAGCTCCGCGTCCTCCCGGATGAAATGGACGAGCAGCGTACGCGCCTCGACTTCGTGCCGATGCTCCTCGCCGTTGATCGTAAGCGTAACGGTATGGGTACTCACGCCGCACCTCCCTGGGCGCGCTCGCGCGCCGTCTTCAGAGCCCTGGTCGTAAAGGTTGCCACTAGATGCCTCTTGTAGTCCTCGGAGCCGCGGTGGTCCGCGATCGGCTCGGCGGCCTCGGAGGCGAGCTTCGCCGCACCCTGGATCTTCTCGTCGGTAAGAGCGCTCCCGATGAGCGACTCCGACGCCGCGGTCGCGTAGATCGGAGTCAGTCCTACGTTCGTGAGGCCGATCCCCGCGGACTGGGTAACACCGTCGCTCGAGAGGCACACTTGAGCCGCGACCGCCGCGGTGGCGAAATCGCCGACCTTGCGCTCCAGCTTGAAATAGGCTCCTCCGTCACCGTCCTTCGCCCGCGGAATACGAATGGCGGTCAGAATCTCGCTCGGCTCGAGCGCGGTCGTGAACGCGTCGACAAAGAAATCCGCCGCGGCTACCGACCGCTCGCCGGAAGCACCGGTAATCACCATCTCCGCACCATAGGCGAGCATCGTCGCCGGGTGATCGTTGGCCGGGTCCGCGTGGGCGACGTTGCCGCCGAGAGTCGCCATGTTGCGAACGAGCGGGTCCGCCACCACCCGCGCGGTATCGACGAGCAATGGGTAGCGGGTCACGACTACCTCCGAGCTCTCGACCGCCGCTTCGCGCGTCATCGCACCGATCTCGAGCCAGCTATCTCCCTCTCGTATATAGCGAAGCTCCTCCAGCTGATTGATATCGATCAACATGGACGGCTCCGCCAAGCGGAAACGCATGAGCGGGATCAAGCTATGACCTCCCGCAAGAATCTTGGCCTCCGGGTTCTCACCCAAAAGCGTCACGGCCTCCGCAACCGTTTTGGGTCGCGTGTAGTCGAAGCTGGCAGGTATCACGGCAGTCCTCCTAGGTCTCTTTCTCGACAGGCTCGGGGCACGGAGACGGACGCCCTCGAGTCGGTTCCGGAATGAGTCTTATAGCACAGGCGACAACGGCGCTCACGCGCTAGCGAACGGAGCGGATGTCGTCTTCCGTGAAAGCCGCTCTGATGTACGGCAGTGCTTCCACGGTGGCCGCGATGTCGCGGAGATCGATACCGAGCTCCGCCATCCGCGCTCGGTCGACGTAGAGCTGGAGGTTCGCGGTGTCGAGATATTCGTGTAGCAGCGTCCGCGCATCCGGATCCAAAGTGTCGAGCACGGCGTCGTTCAGCTCTCTGATGAAGCGGCGCTCCCCGTGCGACGGCTCCGACGGCATGCCGTGATCGGCGGTCACCGCGACGACGAACCGGCCCTCTCCCGCCGACGCTTCGAGCGCGTCGAGGACCCGAGAGAGCTGGCGGTCGATCGCTTCGAGCGCGTGACGCATCTCCTCCGACTCCGGCCCGTAGAAGTGACCGACGTAGTCTGGCGTCTTCATGTTCACGAGGACGAGGTCGGGGACTTCGTCCTTGCCGATGCTCTCGCCTTCGAGCATCGCCAAGAGCGCGTCCACCTGAAACGACGGAAAGAGGTCCGTGGTGACGAAATCACGTCCGGTCGCAAGCTGAAGGTCGCGGTACTCGCGCTCGCTCCGCTCCCAGATCGGCCGAGCGTCGAGCGGCTCGAGATAAGTCGGAAGGACGTAGCAATCACGGGCCGTCACAAAGGAGGCGCTGCGATAGTCGAACATCGCCATCGCGACCGCGCGACCGTTGGGCTGACAACGCCCATGACCGGCGAGGCTGACCGTCGCCCGCGGTGTCGTCCCTTGCGCGACCACGACCGCGTCGGGACCTAGCGTCGTCGCCCAGACATCGGCGAGGCCGGGAACCATCACGTTGTCCGGGCGCATGCCTTCGAAGAGCGTTCGTGTCTCGCCAGAGCGGCGGTCGAAGTAGCCGTTCCCCGAAATGCCGTGGCGGTTCGGGTCCGCGCCCGTCGCGATCGTCGTGTGGCCGGCACTCGTCACCGTGGGCAAGTAGTTGACGCTCGCGTGCTCGAACCGGAGCCCCTCTCGCGCCATACGCGTCAACGTCGGTAGCCCATCGCCGTAGCGCTCGAAGTAGTCCTTCCGCATCCCGTCGAGGACCACGACGACGATGGCGCGCGGCCGCTCCTCGCTTCGAGACAGCGTTAGGTCGCGGCCGGTCATCGTCGCGGATGGAGGGACGTCCACGAGAGACAGCAGCGACGGCGCGATGTCTTGCTGGTGGGCCGGCTCCTCTCTCGTGCCGCTCCCGATCACGCCGGGACCGTAGAAGAAGAGCGGGATATCCCGATCATAAACCCAGGGGCCGCCATGCATGAATCGGTAGCGGCCCATCGGTCGCCGGAGCAGAATCTCGCCCGGCTCGAGGATGAAGAAGATCTGCCCGCTGCGACCCGGATAGTAGCCGCGGGAGAAGAGCTCGCGAAAACCCTCGCGGGCTCCGTCCTCGTTTTCCGCCACACGGGTATCGGCGCAGGCGGAGAAGACGAGCCCGATCAGCAAGACGCCGAACAGTTTCCTCAACGGGGCCTTTCGGGAACGTGCCCGCGCTTGAAGACCATGACGGTGCGCTTGAACTCGATGACCGTCGTACCCTCCTGGTTGTAGCCGCTCGTCTTGACCTTCACGATCCCCACATTCGGGCGCGATTTCGACTCGCGCTTCTCGAGCACTTCGCTCTTCGAATAGATCGTGTCTCCTTCGAATACCGGGTGGGGCAAACGCACTTCGTCCCAGCCAAGATTCGCCATCACGTTTTGAGATACGTCGATCACGGACTGCCCGGTCACGAGAGCCAGGGTAAACGTAGAATCCACGAGCGGTTTGCCGAACTCCGTTTGCGACGCGTAGTGATGGTCGAAGTGGATGGGGTTCGTGTTCTGAGTCAACAAGGTAAACCAGCTGTTATCCACGGGGAGCACCGTGCGGCCGAGCGGGTGCTCGTACACGTCGCCCACTTCGTAGTCCTCGAAAACACGGCCCGTCCATCCGGCTTTGACCCCCATCAGATGACCCCTTCCTGTCGCATCTTGTCGATCTCCTCGGGACGATAGCCAAGCTCCAGCAGCGTGTTCTCGCTGTGCTCCCCGAGATCGGGAACCGCTTTCATCACCGGCTCGACCCCTTCGAGATCGACCGGTGGGATCAACGCGGACAACGTGCCGACGGGCGAGTCGACGTCGCGGAACCGATTCCGCGCGGCGAGCTGTGGGTGCTGGAGAAAGCCCAGGACATCATTGACGTCCGCATAGGCGATCTCCGCCGCACGCAGTCGTGTGACGATGTCGTCCTTCGAGAGAGCGCCGAAGACCGTTTCGATCACGTCGTAGAGCGCCCGCCGCTCGCGTACGCGCGACGCGTTCGTCACGAAGCGAGGATCCCGCGACAGCTCCGGCGACGCCAGCACGCTGGAGCAAAAACGCGCCCACTCGCGCTCGTTCTGGACCGCGATGTAGAGCGTGCTCCCATCCGCGGTCTTGAAATCCCCGTAGGGTGCGATCGTCGCGTGGCGCGTCCCGGTTCGCTCCGGCTGCTTACCGCTATAACGCGTGTAGTAGGCAGGAAAGCCCATCCATTCGCCGAGCGCATCGAACAGCGAGACGCTAACGCCACTTCCCTCCCCCGTTCGTCCGCGCTTGATGAGCGCCGAGAGAATCCCCGAATAGGCGTAGCTTCCGGCAGCGATATCCGCTACCGAGATACCCACTTTCGCCGGCCATGCCGGGTCTCCCGTGACGGATAGAAGCCCGGATTCCGCCTGGACGAGGAGGTCGTAGGCCTTGCGGTCCTGATAGGGCCCCGAAGAGCCGTAGCCCGAGATTTCACAAACGATCATCTTCGGGAACGCACGACGCACTTCGAGCATCGACAGCCCCAGTCGGCCCATGGCGCCCGGCGCCAGGTTCGAGACGAGAACGTCGGCGCGCTCGAGAAGCTTCGTCATGACGGTCCTCCCTTGCTCCGATTTCAGGTCGAGCGAAAGCGAGCGCTTCGAACGGTTGAGCCACACGAAGTGACTCGACATGCCGTTCACCGCGTGGTCGTAGCCACGCGCGAAGTCCCCTTCGCCGGGACGCTCGACCTTGATCACGCGTGCACCAAGGTCCGCGAGCTGGCGAGTGGCGAAAGGGGCAGCGACGGCTTGCTCGACTGCAACGACGGCGATATCGGAGAGGGGCAACATCAATAGGACCGGGGAAGGTCGAGCACACGCTCAGCGATGAAGGAGAGGATCAGATTGGTCGAGATCGGCGCGACCTGATACAGGCGCGTCTCGCGGAGCTTGCGCTCCACATCGTACTCCGCGGCAAACCCGAACCCGCCGAGCGTCTGCAGTGCCGCGTTTCCCGCCTCCCACGACGCGTCCGCAGCGAGCAGCTTCGCAATATTCGCATCGACGCCGCACGCTTGCCGGCGATCGAATGCCGTCGCGGCACGAAACCGCACGAGGTCCGCCGCCTCCGTGTGGGCATGCGCGCGCGCGAGCGGAAACTGAACGCCTTGGTTCTGTCCGATAGGCCGGCCGAAGACTTCTCGATCCCGCGCGTAGTCGCTGGCGCGGGCGAGGAAGAAACGAGCATCTCCGACACATTCCGCGGCGATGAGAATTCGCTCCGCGTTCATTCCGTCCAGGATGTAGCGAAATCCCTTGCCCTCCTCGCCTACGAGGTTCTCGCACGGGACCTCGAGATCATCGATGAACAGCTCACACGAGTGATGGTTCATCATCGTCGGGATCGGGCGAACGGTAATGCCGTTGCCAATCGCCTCACGCAAGTCGACCAGTAGAACCGAAAGGCCTTCGGTCTTCTTCTTGACCTGATCGACGGGCGTCGTGCGTACGAGGAGTAACATCAAGTCCGAGTGCTCGGTGCGAGAGATCCAGACCTTCTGTCCGTTGACGACGTAGCGGTCACCCACCCGTTTCGCGAATGTCTTGAGCTTCGTCGTATCGGAGCCCGTCGTCGGCTCGGTCACGCCGAACGCTTGGAGTCGAAGCTCGCCCGCCGCGATCGGAGACAAGAACCGCTTTTTTTGCTCGTCCGATCCATGCCGTAAGAGCGTCCCCATCACGTACATCTGAGCGTGGCACACGCCGGCGTTTCCCGGTGAACGATTGATCTCCTCGAGAATCAAGCTCGCTTCCAAGATCCCGACCCCGATACCGCCAAACTCCTCCGGAATCAGCGCCGCTAGCCAGCCGCCCTCCGTCAACGCCTCGATGAACTCAGTCGGGTAGCCAAGCTCCCGATCGAGCTTTTGCCAGTACTCTCCGGAGAAGTCGCTAACGACCGCGCGTACGGCATCGCGGATCTGCTCTTGGTCGGCCGTGAGTTGAAAGTCCATGAAGCGACGAAATATAGCACGCCTCGTCACTCGACAAACGCGGTGCCCGCGTTACAATCGGCCGTCAACGTCACGCAACTCGTCTTCGTTCCGGAGGTCGTCCATGGTGCCAGCGGTCCAGAACAGGCTCGACGTCAAGCAGCTCGTCCTCGCTCCGGCGATCGTTAGCCTCGTCATCACCATCCTGCGCCTCGTGGGCGAAATGAGCCACTGGTCCCCGTCGCTGTTCGGACGAGCCGCGGGCGGCGGCGGCTCCCTCATCGGGATCTCATGGTTGGTGCCCGTTTTCGGGATCTACTTCGCCGTCAAGCTCGTGCGGCAGGGGCAGGGCCCGGCGAGCTCTTTGAAGTCGATTGGACTCGCAGTCGTCGGAGCCGCGGTCGCGATCGCCATCATCATGCCCTTCGCCTTGCGGGGTCCCTTGGATCCGCTCGCCATTCTGACGACGACCCTGGGCTCGGTTGTCGGCGTCGCGCTTCAACGGTTCGCATGGCCGGAGCTCTTCCGCACGTTGCTGGCCTACGCGTTTGCGGCGCGCATTCCGGTCGCGATCGTCATGCTGGCCGCGATCATCGGCGATTGGGGAACGCATTACGACGTCGCGCCGGACGAGTCGTTCCCTGCGATGGGCGCGCTCGCGAAGTGGTTCTATATCGGAGCGATCTACCAGTTCACTTTCTGGATCATGTTCACCGTCGTCATCGGCACCCTGTTCGGGGGAATCACGGCGCTCGTGATGCGAGCCCCGCCGAGAGCCACGACGCCGTGAGCTCTTGTCGACAGCGCCCGGGCAAACGGCTATAGTGCGCACCGTCATGCAGGAGTCCGGCTTCGAAGTCCAAAGAAAAGCGAAGCGCAAGCGAGTCCAGGTGCGGGTGCTTTACTTCAGCAAAGGGCAACCCCGCGCCGTCGATGCCGAATGTCAAAACATCAGCGCCGACGGATTGTTCATCCAGACCCGCCGGCGGGGGCCCGACACGGGAACGGCCGTCAGTCTCATCCTGCACCTAGCCGCGGAGAAAGAGCTGATGCTCGACGGAGTCGTCCGGTGGCAAGGTGAGATGCGCTCACTCGAAGAACGGGACACCACGCGCACCGGGATGGGCATTCAATTCGCGGAGATGGAGCCCGGAACTCGTGCGACCCTCGACGAGGCTCTGGCCGATCTCCCCGAGCTCTGAGTCCTCACTTCAACCGTCAGGTCTTCAGGGGTTCAGACGCACCGCGGTGCCGACAGCCACGATCTCCGCGGCGAGCTGCATGACCATCGACGTGCCAACGCGGACACCCACGACCGCATCCGCGCCGAGCTCACGCGCATGCGCGACCATCCGGTCGATCGCTTGCTCGCGACTTTCGGCCATCAGCTTCGTGTAGTCCGCGATCTCACCGCCGAGTAAGCCCTTGATCCCCGCCGTGATGTCGCGTCCGAGGTGACGCGCTCGGATCGTATTCCCCTTCGCGAGGCCCAAAACCTCTGTGATCTCGCGTCCGGGGACGGTCTCGCAGGTAGACACAATCATCGTTTCACCTCCTTGTAAGGGTCGTGCCGGTACGTTCGGATCCGTTCACGCACGACGCTCACCACGAGCACCGCTCCTCCGGCGATCACGAGCGCGGTGCCGACCCGCACGATGAGAGGAGCGTTCGCGTCGAACAAGAAACCCGTCGCGAAGTGCCACGCGCCGAATCCCACGAGCGCCGCGGCGCCCAACGACAAGAGCAGCCAACCCACGCCGCGCTCGATACGGTTGTAGACGGACAGCCAATAGCGGTCCCAAAACACATCGCCGGCCGGTGCAAACGATTCATCTTTCATGGCAGAAGTCACTCCTTCGATGTCCCGCAGCTCCTGGAGATCCACTCGACACTCCGAGCAGTGGGAGAGATGATTCTTCAGACGGTCCTCTTCTTCAGCGGTAAGCTCTCGGTCCACGTAGCCCGACAGCAACGGCTTCCACTCCTGACACTTCATGTCATCGCATCCTTGAAGCGCCTGCGGGCATGGTACAAACGAGACATCACGGTGCCGCGTGGGATCTCGAGCAGCTCAGAGATCTCCCGATAGGACAGGTCCTGAAAAGCTTTCAGCTCCAGAATCTCGCGATCGTGTGTCGAGAGACTCATGAGCGCTTGCTCCACGCGCACCTTCACGTCCGGTGACAGCTCACGCCGATCCTCGAGCTCGGGTATCTGTTCGAGATCGACTTTGACTCGGCGGCGGCGCAAGTGGCTCAGACATACGTTGCGCAATATCGTCAGAAACCACGGATAGAACGGCCGCTCCGAGTCGAAGCGGTGCATCGACACATAGGCCCTGATAAACGCTTCTTGAGATAGGTCTTTTGCTTCTTCCGCGTCGCGGACGAGAGCGAGGGCAAATCGATAGGCGCGAGGACCATAGCGTCGCACCAGCGGCTCGAAGGCCGCCCTCTGCCCGCTCTTGCACGCCTCGATCCATGTGCCGTCGCTACCCTCCATCACATGTACTACGCCATACACACCCCGGATATTCAATCCGGAGTAAAATTTATCCATGCGTCCCTTGTCTTGCTTGGTGTCGATCGTGCTCCTCGCGATGGTGTCCGAGCTACACGCCGAGAACTGGCCCCAATGGCGGGGGCCGTCCGGAGACGGCGTCACCCACGAGACGGCGCTACCTCTCGAGTGGGGCGAGAGCCAGCATGTCCGCTGGAAAGCTCCCCTCGCCGGACTCGGAACGTCTAGTCCCATCGTGTGGGGGGATCGCATCTTCGTGACGTCTCAGCTCGGCATGGGACCCCTCGATCGGCGAGGCGCCGAGTTCGACGACGCCGTCCAGGCTCGGGACTATGGGAGCCCGTCCGGAGTCGAGTTTCTCGTCCAGGCATTCGACCGGACCGGAGCCTCGGTTTGGCAGTACCGGCTTCCCAAAGGGAGCGCCTCGGAGGCGCTTCCGGCCGTCCACCCGAAACACAGTCTCGCGAGCCCGAGCGTCGTCACCGACGGCAAGCGCGTCTACGCGTGGATGGGAAACGGCCAGTTCGTAGCCCTGACTCTCGACGGCGAGCTCGCATGGGCACGAGACCTCGCGGCGGACTACGCACCCTTCGATGTCTTGTGGGGACACGGCAGCTCACCGCTGCTACTCGACGAGACGGTGATACTTCTGTGCGACCACCCCGGCGGCGCCTACATGCTCGCCCTCGACGTCGAAACGGGACGCGAGAGATGGAAAGTCGATCGGGGCTCCGGGATTCGGTCCTACTCGACACCCTTCCTCGCGAGCGGCGCCTCGGGCGACGAGCTCATCGTCAACGGCAGCCACCGGCTCGAGTCTTTCGACCCGGAAACCGGAGAGCTGCTTTGGTACGCAGGCGAGAAGGTGACGCTCGCGATCGGCATGCCCGTCCGGGCCGGCCAAACGCTCTATGCCAGTCGCGGTTACTCGAGCGGCCCCTATTTCGCGATCGAGCTCGGAGGCCGAGGGGACGTGAACGAGAGCCACGTGAAATGGCACGTTCCGACGCGAGCGCCGTATATCTCCTCGCTCATCTATTATGAAAATCTCCTGTTCATGGCGACCGAGCGAGGCGTCGCGAGCGCTGTCGACCCGGAGACCGGAGAGACCCTTTGGAGAGAGCGCCTCGGCGGAGCGTTCACGGCGTCGCCGGTCGCGGGCGACGGCAAAGTCTATTTGACGAACGAAGCCGGCTCGACTTTCGTCCTCGAGCCTTCGGTTCCGCCCAAAGTCCTCTCGAGAAACGAGCTCGACGAGCGCGTCCTGGCTTCACCCGCTATTTCGAATGGCACGATCTTCGTTCGATCGGACGCGCACTTGATCGCAATCCGCTAGCCCGATCGCTCGATCGAGCTAGACGCCTGTCGCCATCGAGAAAACCCAATTGGCGATGATCGCCGCCACGATAGCGACGCGCACCGGAACGGAGAGGCTCGTCGGAATCGCTATCGGGGTGCGTCCGAGGAGCAGTGCCCCAAGACTCATGAACCCACCACCGATGAAGGCCGTCCACGCGAGGCTCGGAAGCGGGTAGCTCGTGAACGCGTGAACCACGTCGAGCTTGGCGAGGGCCACCGCGGCACGCGCGGTGCCACAAGTCGGACACGCATATCCGGTAAATTCTTTGAACGTGCAACCCCAGAGATGGTCCGCAAGCGTGGATGCCCACGGAGATAAAGCAACGAGCAGCACCGCCACACCGCCCCAGACCCACACCAGCTGGCGACTCAGTTGAGACCTCCCGCCCAGGAAAACCCCTCGAATGCGCTCGCGAGCATAGCCCCGAACATGGCCGCGGTCCCCATCGCGCACGCACAGCAAACGAAGCTCGGGATCAGAACCGCTGCCAGCGCGCGTCCCTGGGGCGCGTCGTGAACCGTCGCGAGGCCGGTCACGTGTAGGATGAAGCTCCACAGCATCGCGACGATGCCGCCGGCGATCGGGATCAGCTGGCCCATCCCCGAAACGCTCGCGTAGCAAAAGACCTTCAGCGTTCCCTCGAAGCCCGCCTTCGACTGGGCGGTGCCACCCACGATCATCATCGAACCGTGCAAGATGGCGGAGCCCAGAAAAGCCACGACCACGAAAAAGAACGGCCACAAAACCGTCGTCGCGGCGATGCCCCACACGGACGGTGATTGGAACAAAGCGTCGAGCTCGGATATACCGCCGAATAGATCCTCGAGCGCACTCGACATCACGAGGCTCCACACTTGGGAGACGAGCATGAACATCCACGAGACGAGAATTCCGAACAAGAGCGGGCTCGCCAGGTCTCCGTCCGGCCGCAACCGAGAGAAGCCGTCCCCGGGACGCGTCACGAGCAGACGTAGCGTCTGCACGAGGGCTTCGAAGAATCCGAGCTGTGCGCGGTCTTCCCAGGGCAGACGCGCGGAAGTGTTCGCGGGGGGCGATCCAGGCCCGGACGCGGGCACGGACGGAGGTAAAGCACTCATCGAACGCATTCTAGTCGATCCGCAGTATGATCAAGGAATGCGCACGCTGGACGAGCAGAACGAGCAATCTTTCGGGCTCGCCGCGGTCATGATCCGTGACGTGAAGTTGCTTTGGCGGCTCGTGGGGCTGGTGTGGTCCTACTTTACCGCCGGCGCATCGATCCGTCGCGACTACCGTGAGCGAGAGCAGCGCGGCGAGACGTTTTTCGTCGATTGAGCCGTCCACCAAGACTCGCAGCCACAAGGGAGGTTCCATGATGGGTCGTTTCGCGTTGTTTCTCATCGTGCTGGCGCTCACACCGAACGCGTCCTCACAGTCCTTGGGCGTCGATGTGGACGCCACCATCGACGGCATCCGCAACAGATTCGGCGTCGTCGGGCTCTCAGTCGCGGTCGTACGAGAAGGGCGCGTCATCTATGCCAAGGGCTTTGGCGAACGGCAACGCGGCACGGGTGAGCTCGTCGACGCGGATACTCTGTTCGCCATCGGTTCGAATACGAAAGCGTTTACCGCCGCCGGGCTCGGGATTCTCGTTGACGACGAGACGCTGCGATGGGATGACCCGGTCATAGACCACCTACCCTGGTTCCAACTCCATGATCCGTACGTGACCCGGGAGATCACGATCCGGGACATTCTCTCCCATCGCAGCGGCCTAGGTCGAAGCGGCGACTTGAACTGGTACGCGACTGACTACGACCGGGAAGAGATCGTGCGGCGGGTCCGTTTTCTGGAGCCCAATTCGAGCTTTCGCTCGCAGGCGGGCTACCAGAACACGATGTTTCTCGCCGCGGGGCTCGTCAGCGAAGCCCTCTCGCAACAAAGCTGGGACGATTGGATCACGTCGCGTCTTCTCCGTCCTCTCGGAATGACCCGTTCGCTGACGACCGTGAGGGATATCGCTCGCGTCGATAACGTGGCGTCGCCGCACGAACGCATCGACGATGCGATCGTCGCGGTGCCCCATCGAAATATCGACAACATTGCGCCGGCCGGCTCGATTCTCTCGAGCGCCGCCGAGATGGCCCGATGGATGGGCTTGATGCTCGGACGCGGTGAGATCGAGGGCAAGCGACTCCTGAGCGAGAGCGTCATCACCGAGCTGTGGAAGCCGAACATCATCTATCCCCTACCGCCGGAGTACCTGGAGCTCTTCCCTTCGACTCACTTTTCGGCCTACGGCCTCGGTTGGGGCTTGCGTGACTACCACGGCCGGATGCTGGCCACCCACACCGGCGGTATCGACGGCATGCTGTCCCAAGTGCTGCTCGTTCCGGAGGAGGCGCTCGGCATCGTCGTCCTGACCAACACGTCTCCGATGGGTAGCCCTGCGCACAATGCGGTCACTTTCCACGTGCTGGACCGCTTGCTAGGCGTCCCGCCCTCGAATTTCGCCGACGCGTTCTTCGAATACGCTCAAGCCCAGGACGCCCAGCAGCAGAGCGCTCGACGCGAACGGGACGCTTCGCGGGTCGATGGCACGACGCCGTCGCTTCCCCTCGCGAGCTACGTTGGTGAGTACGACCATCTCATGTACGGGACGATTTCGGTTGACCTTCAGGCAGGCGCCTTGGTCGTGACGCGGCACAGCAAGTGGACCGGCGACGCGACCCACTGGCACTACGACACGTTTGTCGCCCAGTGGCGGGACGTCGTCATGGGCGAGTCGCTCATGAGCTTCGGTCTCGGGCCCAGCGGCGCGGTCGACACGCTCGACGTGCCCGGCTTTGCCAGTTTCGAGCGGCGGCGGGACCCATGAGCCTACAGCCCAAAGATCTCTACGGCGTTCTCAGGAAGAGCGTCATCGGGCAAGACGAAGCGCTCCGCTACGTCGCGGTCGCGATTTTCAAACATCTGTGCGGCGAGCCCGTCGGCAACTTGATGCTCATCGGTAACTCCGGGACGGGCAAGACGACCATCATGCGCGCCATGGAGCAACTCTATCTCGCGAACCCTTCGTTCCAGAAGCACCGCGTCGTCGCTCGGATGAACGCCAACACGCTCGCGAGCGAGGAGGGCGAGGTCATTTCCGGCAAACAGCTCTTCAAGACCGTACAGGACCGAGCGCTCCAGCTCCTCGGAAAAGAGGCCACGCCGGAGAAGCTCCAGCTCCTCATGGAGCACGCGACGATCTGTATCGACGAGGTCGACAAGGTCTCCGCAACCGTTGGAGGCCGTCCGAGCCCAACCGGTATTCACATCCAGCAGTCGCTCCTGACGCTCATGGAAGACGAGGTGGTGACCTATGAGACCCAAGTGCTCGACGGCGGAAGCTACCAGCCGCTGACAATCGAGCTCGATACCCGCAAGCTTCTCTTTCTTTGCGCTGGAGCCTATGAAGAGCTCTACGACCAGGTCTATGCGAGGGTCTTCGAGGAAAAGGGCCAGGAAGAGCTCACCGAGATGGTGTCTGACTTCGATGGAAATGTCGGCTTTAGCCAAGTCTTCAGCTTGTCCGACCACCTTCGCCAGGAAGACTTGTTCAAATACGGGATGATGCCCCAATTCTTGTCACGGTTCGACCACACCCTCGTCCTCTCCGAGTTGTCGCCGTCGGTGCTGCAAACCATTTTTTGCGGCACCAGCGACTCGCTCCTCGAGACCTCGAAGCGTTTCTTCGCCCGAATGCAGATCGACCTACACGTGACGGAAGACGCTCGCAAGCTCATCGCGCACAACGCGTCGCTCTCCTCACGTGTAGGGGCACGTGCACTCAAAGAGGTCTACGGCCACGTGATCAAGCCGTTCGAGTTCGACCCCGCCCACGAAGATCGTCTCGAGAGGGCCGAGCCGGACGGGCCTGCCTCGCTGACGATTACCGAGGAGATCGTGGAAGCCGCCCTAGGGTGAGACGACGACCCCTCCCTTGACGACCATCTCGACATCGGCCAAGGCCATGATGTTGTACAACGGGTCGCCCCCGACGACGATGATGTCAGCGAGCTTGCCGGGCTCGATCGTTCCTAGATCTCTCCCCTTCCCCATGATGCGCGCGTTGACCCTCGTCGCCGCAGAGATCGCCGCCGCCGCCGGCATCCCGAGATCCACGAAGGCCTTGATCTCACGCCACAGCGCTTCGGTGTGGAAGTTCATGGGCGTACCGGAATCCGTACCCATGCCGATCACGGCACCCGTTTCGAGCCACTGCCCCATCGACGCATCTCCGAAGAACATTTGCCGCGGCGTCGTGCGGAAGTACGCGAGACGCTGAAAATCAGCCAAGCTCGCTTGAACCTCTTCGTACAGCTTCGCCGGAAAGTCGTTCTTCAAACGCGGATCTTGAAGTCTCTCGGGAAACTGAACCGTCGCCGGAAAGACCCACACTCGGTGCGCCCCCGTCGGAACCACGGGCCGACCGCTCACGGCAATCGCGCGAAGAAGATCGTCTTCGAATCGCGGCGTACCCGCAGAGCCGACATGTTGGAGAACGTCCACGCCGGCGTTGAGCGCGTTCCAGATCGACTCCGCGTCGTAGAGGTGCGCGTGCACCGGGATATCGTGGCGATGCGCGGTCGTCACGATGGCTTCGTAGTCCGCTTTGGTGAGTCCGGCCCATGCCTTGATGACGTCGACGCCCTCTTCGGCAAGGCGCTGTACCACCGCTGATGCTTCTTCCGGGGAATGAATGAGGTTTTGAGCTCCAGCTGGAAATCCACCGAACGTGCGACGGGCGACCCAAGAGCCGCTGACCGAGAGTCTCGGTCCGAGGATCTCACCGGCCGCGATCCGATCTCTTACCCGGATACTCTCCTCGGTCGGCGCGCCCAGTTCGACCGCGGAGGTGATGCCCGCCATGAGGAGCTGTCGGGCCGAGATCTCCATGACTTGCTCGAGCGTGATCTCGTCTTGACGTTCTAGCCAGTCGAAGAATCGAGCGTAGTCTCCGTGGCCCAAGATCATCAAATGCGCGTGGAGATCGATCAAGCCCGGCAGCATCGTGCGGCCACTCGTATCCACGACGCGATAGTCGTCAGGGATGGTCACTTCCGCCGCGCGTCCGACTTCCACGATACGCTCGCCGTCGATGAGAACAGCGGCATGATGGATCGGTGGCACCTCATACCCGTCGAGCAACATGCCACCGACGAGAGCGAGCTTCGACGCCGTCTGCAAGAAAATCGAGAGTCCCATAGCACTCATTCTATTCGAAGGCACTCGCTCGCCTAGGCCAAACGCTCGAGAAACTGAGACCTCCACGACAGTGCTACTATCGTGGCCTCCATGCGCCCCGACTCTCCTCCCGATACGACCTATGCGTTCGGCTACCGCGAGCCTCCGCCAAGCGGCAGCGCCATCAACGGCCATGGCGAGCGGGAGAAACGCCGGGCCCGCCACGTTTTTCACAACGCGACCGGAGAGAAGCTCGACTGGGAAGCTCTCGACGGTTTCTTCAGCTTCATCAACCCGTGGAGCGTCGTACGCCACATGCTCGTGAACTCGTGGCGCTTGAGACGACAGGACGGTCCGGTCGCCCGCACGCGCGAAACGAACGTCGAGCCGTCTTCGATGGCAGCCATGGTCAAGGAAAAGGCGATGGGCCTCGGCGCGAGTCTCGTCGGCATCACCACGATTGAAGAGGATGCTCTCTATGAGGGGCTCGAAGCGCCCTACCCCACCGCCATTTGCATCGGTCTGAAGATGGATCGCGACGAGATGGTGCACGTCCCGCAAGAGCGGGCCGCCGTCGAGGTGATGCGAGCGTATAAAGAAGTGTCGCGCATCGCGATCGAGCTCTCCGAACATATCCGATCTCTCGGCTATCCGGCCAAGGCCTATGGGAACCCGAACAGCACCGAGATCCTTCATATCCCGCTGGCGATCCGCGCCGGGCTCGGACAGCTCGGAAAACACGGCTCGTTGATCTCGAAAGAGCACGGCTCCAACTTCCGACTCGCGGCCGTGTTGACGGATCTACCGCTCTCGGTGGACGGACCGGCCGACATCGGCGTCGATGATCTGTGCGCCTCGTGTCGACGTTGTGTCATCGATTGTCCGCCGGACGCTATTCATGAGAGCAAGCAATGGGTGCGTGGCGTCGAGCGCTGGTATGTCGACTTCGACAAATGCGTGCCCTACTTCGTCAAGACCTATGGCTGCGCGATCTGCATCGAGGTCTGTCCGTGGAGCGAGCCCGGCAAAGGACCGGCGCTGTCGAGCCTGTTGCTGGAAAAACGGTCGAAGGACCCGGGCTAGGAGCCGAACAAGGAGAACTGGTGGCCCGGGCGAAGCGGCCGCCGAAAACGCGTCACATCGAGAGCCGGTAAATCTTGACCGAGGCCTCGCTTCTTCGCCGCGACCCGAAATCTCCGCGCCAGTAGCTCCGCGTAAGGCCCCGTGCCCCGCATCCGCTGCCCGAACTCGGCGCGATAGAGCTCTCCCTCCCTCGCCTCGCGCATCAAGCTCAGTACGTGCGAGGTCTTGTTCGGGTAGTGCGCGTCGAGCCATTCGCGGAAGAGATCCTTCAACTCGAGCGGCAGTCTGAGGAGAATGTAGCCCGCGGCACGCGCCCCGGCATCGGCAGACGCCGCGAGAATCTCTTCGAGCTCAGAATCATTGAGCGCGGGAATCATCGGCGATGCCAGTACGCCAACCGGGATGGCCGCCGCGGAGAGCTCCCGCACCGCGTCGAGGCGCTTATTCGGTGTGGACGCTCGAGGCTCCATGCGACGAGCGAGCTCGGGGTCGAGCGTCGTCACCGAGATGAAGACGTTGAGCAGGCCTCTCGCGGCCATCGGCGCGAGCAGGTCGAGGTCTCGCAAAACGGAGTGCGACTTCGTCACGACACCAACGGGGTGCTCATAGCGCGACAGAACTTCCAGCACGCTCCTCGTTATTCGGTGCTCTTGTTCGGCGGGCTGGTACGGATCCGTATTCGCGCCAAGCGCGATTGGCCGAGGCTGGTAGCTCGATCGTTGTAGCTCACTCTCTAGTAGCTCCGCTGCGTTCGGCTTCGAGAAAATCCTGGTCTCGAAGTCGAGGCCAGGCGACAAACCGACGAAAGCATGCGTCGGACGGGCAAAGCAGTAAATACAACCGTGCTCGCAGCCGCGATAGGGATTGATGGATACGGAGAACGGCACATCGGGAGAGTCGTTCTTCGTCAAGATCGAGCGCGAGCTGTCGGGCGTGACCCGAGTCTCGATCTTGTCGCGCTCCTCGACCGACACGTATTGGAGCTTCTCGAAACGCCCCGATCGGTTGCTCGACGCGCCCCGGCCTTTTCT
>Ga0315338_1002409_pt1 | contig 18623 bp, 13 predicted proteins | sample ASW8metaG_FD_204518 | JGI IMG/M metagenome (GOLD analysis project Ga0315338, IMG submission 204518) | Ammonia-oxidizing marine archaeal communities from Monterey Bay, California, United States - ASW #8 | ecosystem: Environmental > Aquatic > Marine > Coastal | place: USA: California | collected... | reverse complement strand
AGTAATTTAACTCTCAGTAATTTAACTCTCAGTAATTTAACTCTCAGTAATTTAACTCTCAGTAATTTAACTTTTGTTTTTGTTTTAATTTCCATTATCAATCTTTGGAGCAAGGCATAATTTAATTTCACCCAGAGAAGCAACTAAATATTTAATAATAAGGGGATAATCATTTTTTAGATATAATTCTATGCTAGGACATAAATTGGTACATTTGCTAAATAACACTAAATGTTTTAAAGCAAACATTCCCTGTATGATTTCATCTGGTGTTTTATTCATCACATATGACATACCTAAATCAGTTTCTCCTAAAACAGTGAGTTGTGATGCAAATTCACCTTTGCATTTAAATTGAAGTTCACTTCCAATAGATTGTATCTCAATATCATCTGATAAATTATGCATATCTCTACATATTTTTTGAAAATCAACAGAAGGCATTGTTATAACTGATGGAAATTCAGCCGGTGGGATTTTCATATTGTCCTCATCCAAATCCATTAAATTTAATTCATATTGTGTTTTTAGTTTTTTTTCATTATTTTCCAGGGTTATACCTAATTTACTTTCATTATTTTCTTTTACAAATAATGTTAATGTGTCGGAATTACCCATCGTTTTAATCAATTTAAAAAAATTAATCATATTGATTCCTATTACAACCTTATTTTTCGTAATGTTATATTGTTCGAAATTATCGGCATTTAGTTTTAAATGAACCAACACTGTATGTGATGAATCCATCGCCATAACCTTCATACCACTACTATCGAATTCTAAATTAGCATCCGTTAGAATTTCTTTTAGAGCTTCAATCAAAATACGAAAAGCACCTGCCTGAACTGTTTTAACTTCAAGTATATTATTATTTTCCAATTCAACATCTTGTTCAGAATATTGCATTATTTTGCTCTATATTATGTATATTATGTATATTACAATATCATTTATTCTTTAAATAAAAAAGACGCAATGCTTTTATATATTCAATGCTTATTAATAAAATCTCCGTTAAATTTAAATATAAATTATGGAACATCAATTTCGTCCCGTTGAAAAAGAGGCTGTACATGATTTCGTTGAACTTAAAAAAGATGTTATTAATAAAAATCTTGATAAAACACAATATAGTTTTGAGAAAAAATATCCTCCAGTTCCAGCAGCATTTGATATGTCGTTAAATGGTCATGGAGAAGTTCCATATAGTATTAATAGAACGTATTTACAAATCCGTCCAGGAATAGTATATAATACAATTAATAAAAATTGTAAAAAAGAGTTTGATAATTTCTTTAGAAATGCTGGTTCATATGATAATTAATGATTGCTTTTTTTTACACCTTTGACTAAGAACTATATACAATTGTATTAATCACTTTGTTATTTATTTTAGGTGTGGATATAGGAAGAACCCAATATCCATTAATTTTATCCATGTTTGGGACATATTGTATTTTTTCTTGTTTTAATGCTTTGATAATATCTTTTCTATCTCTTGCAGTTTCTATCAAAATATAATTTGTTTCGGATGGTATCCAGGGAATATCATGTTTTGTTAATAATTCTTGTACCCTTTTTTTCTCGCTATTTATTTTTTTCCTTGAATTTCTGTAGAAAGTTTTATCATCCAAACATGAAATAGCCACCATCTCCAAAAAATCATTTACTTCATTTACAGGAATTGTTTTTTCCATATAAGTAAATAATTGTTCTTTGCATAATAGATATGCCATTGTAAGTGGTTGAACACCATAAAAATTATTAAAAGACCTGAGAACAAATAAATTCTGTGCCTCATTAATAAATTCACTTCCATTTACACCCTCTTTGTTCGATGAAAATTCATAATATCGTTGGTCCAAAAATACAATTATATTATCAGGCACCTTATCAATAAACGTTTTAAATTCTTTTTTAGTTATACTTTGCCCACTTACGGTATCAGGGGAAGATATATATATACATTTTGTATTTGAATTAATTTTATCTAATAAATCTGTAATATTACTATTCACTTTTTTTGTTTTTATATCAATTGATTTATATGAAAAATCAGGTATTGTATTTGTTTCTAACAAATAGAGATAAAAATAACTATCACATGGATAATTTGCTGCAACCGACTGATATCTACCAATAAATAAATCAAATATCTTTTTTATAGCATCTTGTTCTGTTGGAAATATTATTATATTATTCACATTACATTTATGAATATGTGTTAATTTTTCAAGTAATTTTCCATCATATTTTGTGTAGTTATTAACTCCATCTATCTTATTTATATTTTTCACTAATTTTTGTTTAACTCCTGGTGAACTTCCAAATGGCGTTTGTTTTGATAAATAGGTAGCACCCGTTATTTGTCGTGATGATTCAACATTTGAATAGACTTCATCTAAGGCTAATTTAGATGGATTAATAAGTTTTTGTAAATTTTTATTTTTTTTAAATGAATTTGTTGCTATTATTCTTCCGTTCATCTCATGAAAAGGTGATACTATTGCATATACAAAAATAGGAATAACTTCTCTTGAATGTGTTGATAATTTATTTATTGTATTATCTATTTTTTTTATAACTGGTTTGATATATTCTGGTGTTTTAATCCATTTTCCTATATCAAAATTATAATTATTAATATCCATATCAAGGCGAATAGTCATGATGGCAATCCCATCTCGAAATGTTTCCTCACTGAGCACTTTCGTATGATTTTCAATTATATTGCTCGCTAATATTTCTGTCCCTTTTGCTAATTTTGTTGTTTGATATTTTCCTTTGTAGGTTGATACATTAATTATTTTACCATTTCCATATCGTCTCATATGTTTGATTGCCAGGTTATTAAGATAAATAAGTGAATCTATATTTTTAGTTTGATATTCTTTCCAGTCTTTCATCGTTGTTTTTTGTAATGCAAAAGCAGTATAACTTTGTATTGGTATCACAATGAGTGTGTCAATTCTCTTCATTTTCCTAATGGCATCTGAAACCATTTCATCAATTTCCTGTTCCTTATGAAAATCACATACTTTTCCCCACACATTTTCATTATATTTTCGTAATTCTTTAAGTGTTTTTTCAATTGTTTTTTTATTTTTTCCAGTAATATATAATCTACATTTTGATTTCGCCAGATGTATTGCTAAATCTTTACCAAATCCTTTGGTTGCCGCTGTCAGCAATATATGTTTTTTCTCAAGATGTTCTGATTCTTTTTTGACGTTTTTGTTCTTTAAATTAAATATACCGAAATTTTCCTGAGATTTATTAAAATTTGTTGTTGATACACGTTCTCCTATTTTAAAAAATATAAAAACAAATATAATAATTGATAAAGACAATATTATAAATGTTAATTGATTCATATTATTATATTTCATATTTGTTCTTTCTCTTATGTTAAATATAGATATTTTGTAACTTAAAAATTTGTTGTAACTTAAATATTTGTATGATATAAATTATAAAAACACTATATTTATTTTGACTTACAGAGATATAAATATGAAATATGAGACCAGTTCTCGAAATATTGCAGATTTATTAAACGTTGTTTTAACAAAAGAAAGTTTAAATTTTAGATATGTTTTATTTGCTTCACTTATTCCCTCATACTTTTTTCTGCATATTAATTATATCAATTAATATGTTTGGAGCGCCGATTGAAACATTTCTTAATGCAACTGAAGATAAAACTGCCGATGATGTTTTGGCTGAAATGAAACCGGAGGATGTTAAAATATTAAAAAAGGAATATAATGACAAACGAAATAATGTCGTTGAGGAGGAAGATGTCGAGGAAGATGTCGAGGAAGATGTCGAGGAAGATGTCGAGGAAGATGTCGAGGAAGATGATAAAGTTGAAGATGCTGTTGAGGAAACCGAGGAAATGAGTGTTGAAGGTTTTCGTTCTCGATTTGATTATGGAACACGATTTCTTTCATTAGACTTGTTTCTTCGTTCTCTTTTATATGCGTGTTTATTTTTTGTTGTGAGTCATAATGATATGGCAAACACATTAAAAAAGGTAGCAAAAAGAGTTCCAAGAAACATGGTTCAATTCGTTCCTATGGGCATATTTGGTTTGCTCTATTATCTTATTAATATGTTTGTTTAATGGATTGCTACTCGCTTATACTTTTTAGCAAAAAGTATGACAAACCTGGCAATAATCAAAATATAATAATTTTTTATATTATATAGATTAAATACAATGGATAACATTGAATTAAAACAACAAATACATGAAAAAAATAATCGAAAGCAATTAAAATATCATACGTTTTTTTTGATATTATTCCTCCTTCTTTTCTTGTTTTTGATATTATTACTTAAAATTGGCCCTGATGTCCTTCCTTTTGCGATGTTTGTTTTATTTTTCTCTGTTCCAATTTTCCTATTATTTACATCGCATATTAAAGATATTATACCAAATAGATTAGTTAATTTATTGACCGAGGATGTGAAAGAAGTGACTGAAATTAAAAGAAAACAACAATTTTTTAGTTCTGAAGGACGATTAAGTTCCCGAAATAAACAATATGTATATATATTTTTTCTTCTTGTAATAGGTATTGGTTTAATTCAATTAATGAGAGGATTGTATGTGGAAATTGACCCTTTGTCAGTTATTCACACTACCCCTAAAACAAAAGTTAAATTATTAAGTGGTGTGTTTTTAACAGTATTTGCATGTGTTATTACTATTAATTTTTATCGTATATCAACCAAGTAACTATTTTTTATACCTCTGTACTCGCAATGACTCCGTACCATTTGGTACTCGCAATAACAGACCTTTATTTTCGCTTTGCTTTACTTTTTTAAAGTAATTTCTATTATAAAAATTGATTCAAGCAAATTACTCCACTCAATATCACTTACGAAGAACTCTATATAATAGACCTCTATACCTCCACACCATCTGGTACTTGCTATAACAGACCTCTATGCCTCCACACCATCTGGTACTTGCTATAACAGACCTCTATACCTCCACACCATCTGGTACTTGCTATAACAGACCTCTATGCCTCCACACCATCTGGTACTTGCTATAACAGACCTCTATACCTCCACACCATCTGGTACTTGCAGATATCGAAAGTCCATTCTATTATAAAAATTGATTCAAGCAAATCGCTCCACTCAATATCACTTACAAAAAGCTCTATATAATAGACCTCTATACTTCAACACATCAAAATGGATATGCTTAAAAAGCATCAATGGAGCATGCGATGGCTCAAGGCAGTATTGTCTGTGCAACGATTTTTTCTATAGTTCTATTATAAAAATTGATTAAAGCAAATCGCTCCACTCAATATCACTTACGAAGAACTCTATATAGTAGACCTCTACTTCCACACCATCTGGTACTCATATCAAATAAACGATTTTTTTCTATCCTCCGTACTCACACATATAATAAATGATAGTTTTATATCAATATTCCATTCTATTATAAAAATTGATTCTACCAAATCATCCCACTCAATATCATTAACCAACAAACAAACAAACAAACAAACAAACAACATACATATCAATATGGCTTCAACAACTATGAATATGAACAAAGCAACCAAAATCACAGCAAAAGACAGGTTTCTTAGAAACTTGAAAACTTTTGGTGAAGTAGGAAGTGATGGGACTTTCACAATAACACCTGAGCAAGTTCAAATGTTCTTGAAAAAGAGGCAAAAGAAAGTACCTAAAACCAGGAAAGCACCCAGTGCATGGGGTCTGTTTTTGAGTGCTGAAAAAGATAACATCAAAAAGGCACACCCTGATGAATTTCTTGGACGAGGCAAACTACTTGGTTTTGCAGGGAAAATATGGGCAGAAATGAAGGAAGCCAATGATCCCCGTGTTGCTGAATTTGAATTGGCCGCAAAAACCGGAAAAGAGAAATTTGAAGCAAAAAAGGTCTCATTTGCTGAGGAAAATCCTATTAGTGATGATTCTGACAGTGATTCTGGAAGTGTTGCTGATGACAAGGAAGTCAAGAAAGCAATTAAAGAATCAAAGGAAGAGGTGAAAGCAGCCAAGAAAGCAGCCAAGAAAGCAGCCAAGAAAGCAATTAAGGAATCAACAGAATCAAAGGTTCTTACTGAGGAAGAGGTGAAAGCAGCCAAGAAAGCAGCCAAGAAAGCAGCCAAGAAAGCAGCCAAGAAAGCAGCCAAGAAAGCCCCAAGAAGGCAGCTGCTGATTTGATTGGCAGTAGTAGTGGTAGTGAGTGATAGATTATATCACCAGATAATGAAAAATACAAAAATATATATACAAAAATAAATACAATTTTTTTATATGTTTTACTTTTCAAAAGTAATGTTCTATTCTAAAAATTGATTGCATTGATAGTTTAAATTCAATATCATTACACAAGTCAATATGACTAATCAACTTTCAAAGCAATTCCTTCGGGAAATTGATAAGATAACAAGCAAACGTAATACAATATTCCCCAATCAAACGGAAACAGCAATAAAGATACATGACAATTATGTAATACCTGATAAGGTCATTACATTTGTAATTGCTAAGACACAGGGTGGAAAAACGGGCACTATGCTTGGTTTTCTAAAGCAATTGTATTCATCTCCGGATTCAACAAAACCACCCCTGGATAATGTGTATATTATTACTGCACTAAGTGATAATGATTGGAAAAAGCAAATGAATAACAGAATGCCGGAAACATTACATCAGCATATTTACCATCGTCCTGAATTAATTAAAAAATTCCAACCCTCAATTGAAGGAAAGAATGATATATTAATTTTGATGGATGAAGTTCAAATTGGTGCAAAATTGGGACAAACTGTGGAAAAATGCTTTACAGAAGCGGGATTAATGAATATACAGAACCTAATAGCTCGAAATATTCATATTGTATTGTTTACGGCAACACCAAGTGGTTTGATGTTTCACATACCTGCTTGTAAAAATCATCAAACAACCGTTATAATGGACCATCCGCGTAATTACACATCTCCTATGGATATTCTAAGAAATGGTAGAATCAAACAATTTACAGATTTGTGTGGAGTAAATAACAAAGGGGTTGAATTAATAAGTGACGAGCAAATGTATGAGAACCTTAATGATTTGAAAACATCTATTCTATCCTTTAGAAAGCCCAGTTATCATTTTATACGAATTCAAAAAGGATATCAAGGAGATGTGACCAGAGACAATATTCATGGATTTATGGAAGGCGCAGGCGAGGATATTGAATATATGTATTTATATGATACAGATGACCAAAGTTCACCTATAAAAAATATAAATAAAATGTTAAAACACAGACCCACAAAGCATACTATACTATTTATAAAGGAAAAGTTCCGTTGTTCAAAGACTTTGAAAAAGAAATATATTGGCGTGATGTGCGAAAGATATAGTCACACCATCAATGACGAGGCTATTATTCAAGGTTTGCGAATGACTGGATATGATTTCAATCCAAAATCAATCATATACACTAATATTGAAAGTATTGAAAAATATCATTCAATGTTTGAAAAGGAGTTTGCTAATATAAGTGAAATTCTATGGAATTCAAATACGACGCGAGTATATAAGGTAGATATGAGAACAGAACCAGTTGATACGTTTGCAGTTAAATATACTTTGTAGATAAGAATAAATAATAAACTATTTTTTCTATGTCCATGCCCTTGATAGTTTATAGTATACCTGATAGTTTTATAGTATACCTGATAGTTTTATAGTATACCTGATAGTTTGTTAAACTTTTTAAAGTTTGTCCGCTCTATTATAAAAATTGATTCTGGTTCAAGGCCATAGAGGGATAACAATTACATACAACAAACAAACGACAAACAAACATAATTATAACATTTCAAAATGGCTTCAACTCAACAAACTCAAACAAAAACCGTGAATTTCAATGTCCATCCAAATGATGTTGGGTATTTGCTCGGTTCAAAAGGAACCACAATGAGAAAGATATCTTGTGAGAATGGTGTAACAATAACATACGTGCCTTACAATCGGTATTATGCACCAGATACACCTCCTCATTTCGCTGTGAATGGGCCATCACAAAATGTGGACAATACAATCACATTGTACTACAAGATGTGCTCGGAAAATCTCCGTCGTCAATGGATAACAAGCGAAAAGAACAACAACATCACGGCATTTGCTATGGTTCCAAAAGAGGATATGCCGATGGTTATTGGCAAAGGAGGCAAAACTATCAAAGCCATCAACAAACAATACAAAGTTCAGTCGAAAACAACAACTGACAATGGATTGAATGTGACTGGGTTTTCAGGACATGTTCGTGCTGCAATCAAGCATATCAAGAATATTGTTGAGGAATCGCAAAAAAGAAGGGGTGTGCAACCCAAAAATCCATATGACCAAGGAGAAGCAAATGCGTTTCTTGCTGGATTGGAGGAAGCCAATCGACCACATACACCCGTGTATCGACCACACACGCCTACATATGAACCACCCACAACACCCACATCACCCACATACGCACCACCATCATACTGAAGATTTGAGGAACACTGAAGATTTGAGGAACACTGAAGATTTGAGGAACACTGAAGATTTGAGGAACACTGAAGATTTGAGGAACACTGAAGATTTGACTGAACAATAGATAGAATTTCAAAAATATAAAAATATAAAAATATAAAAATAAATAAAATTTTTTATTCTATTCTATTATGATTTTTGTAATATCATTTTTGCATTTTTGGGTTGCTCCATAAATGCTGGTTTTTTAATTTTTATATATTTATTTGTATTTTTCATAATGGGTTCGTAAAAATGCATTGGATATTTTGAACTTACTCTGTAATCCACATCCATACCCTCTTTTATTTTAGAATATTCCCCTTGCATCGTTTGATATAAAACAGTATTTTTCAAATGACTTATAATGAGTTTATAATATTTACCAATCCACATTATTGTATATAACATAAATCCTATGAGAAATAATGGCGTATGAAATTCCTGTGGAAATCCAAGCGTTTGTGTGAACATATAAAGCGAAGAACTAAAACCAATAACGTAAAACAGAAAACCATGTAAGTAATTTTTCAGAGCTGTTTTTCCCTCTATTTTATTTCCTTCAGTAAATCTTATATTACTAAATATATAATGAACCAAAATGAGCTGAGCAACAGCGATAGCCAAACGAATAGAAACATTAAACATTATATTTAACTTATAATATTTCTGTATAAAATAAAAATTGATTCTCATTTAAACGGAAATAGTCATCATTAATAAACATTGTATATAATACCACAAACAATCAAACAACAAATCAATATGGGGATTCAAAATTTAAATACGTTTCTAAAAAGCAGAGTTCCAAATTCCATGCGAAGAGTTCACATGAATATATATAAAGGAAAACGAATTGCGATTGATACAAGTATATATTTTTACAGATTCCTATATCGTAATCCGTTATATATTGAATTATTTTTAGAGCAAATTTTTAAACTTGTTCAAAATGGTCTTTCACCCATTTATATTTTCGATGGAATACCGCCCGTTGAAAAACAACCCATTATTAAACAGCGAAAAATGAGAAAAGATAATATCAAGGATAAATTGAAAAATCTAAAAGAGGAACTAACGCAAATAGAGAGTGTTCCGAAAGATACAGATAAGGATGACACAGAAATTGATAACAAAAAAAAAAAATTAACTCGGGAAATTAATTCTGCCGAACGACAGTTAATATATGTAACAGAAGAACATAATATACAACTCAAACATATATTAACTTTGTTAGGTATTCCGTTTCTTCAAGCAAATGGAGAGGCAGACGCTTTATGTGGGGAATTAGTTAAGAGAGATAAAGTTGATTTAGTATTGAGCGATGATATGGATCTTCTCGTTGATGGAGGTAATATACTTCTAAGGGAATATAATAGTTATTCCTGTATTGTAAAGGAATATGATATAGACAAAATTCTAAAGGGATTGAATTTTACAAAAAAACAATGGATTGATTTCTGTATTTTATGTGGTTGCGATTATACAACACGTATTCCCGGATTGGGACCAGTGAATTCATATAAATTAATACAAAAAGAAGGTTCACTTACCGAGGTTATTAAAAAATATGTTGGCAAAGGAAAAAAATATAATTACAAGGGTGAATATCCATATAAAAAAGCATTGCAATTACTCACTGAATCGCCACAGTTTCCATATGATACAATTAATTTAGAAAAACCAGAAAACATTACAGGAAATTTCAATGAATTAATGTTATATTGCAGTGTGGCAACTGAATATGGCGAAAATACTCTTAATATTCGTTTAAATACTATACTTAATAGGTGAAAACTATAAATAAAACAAAACTATAATTATATTAACAATTTTTTTATTGTGTTGTATCTCAATCAATTCTTTTGTACAAAAGTCAAACATTCTTTATGTTTAAAATAACATATAAAAAATTGATGTTTATTAAAACTTAAAAAAAAATAAAGGTATTATATAAACATCAATCATTCATGTCATTTTATAAGGAATTAGAATATGCAAGCAAAATCCGGGATATTGTTGCAGTGCAATTTTCCGTGTTGTCGCCAAAAGAAATTAAAAGAAGGTCAGTTGTACATGTGACACAAACACATTTATATGAACCAAATGGAGATGCTGTTATTGGCGGTTTGTTTGACCCTCGTATGGGTGTTATTGACCATGGAAAAATTTGTCCAACAGATGGCATGGATAATAGATTTTCCCCTGGTTATTTTGGTCATATTGAATTAGTAAGACCTGTATTTTACATTCAGTTTCTTGAAAGAGTAAAAAAAATATTAAAATGTGTATGTTTCAGATGCTCTAAATTATTAATTGACCCTGAAGATGTGGAAACTAAAGAAATTTTAAATATATTAAAAGGAATAAAAAGATGGAATTATATTATTGAAAAATGTTCTAAAGTAAAATCATGTGGTTCTGCTTCGGTTGATGGCTGTGGTGCCACACAACCACATCGATATGGTAAAGAAGGGGGAACGCCGTGGAAAATTTTTGCCGATTGGGGAAAAGAAAATAATGAAGAATATGAAGCAAGAAAGCAATTTATAACTGCTGAATATGTATTAAAAATTTTCAAAAGAATTAGTGATGAAGATTGTGAAGCAATGGGTCTTTCAAGGAAATGGTGTCGCCCTGATTGGTTGATTTGTCAAAATTTACCAGTGGCTCCTCCATCAGTTCGTCCTTCTATTCGTCAATTTAGTGGTGTACGCTCTGAAGATGATATAACACATAAATTTGTTGATATTATTAAAACAAATAATCAATTGAAAAAAAAATTAGAAAGCGGTACTACACTTGAAAATATAATTGATGATTGGACACAAGTTTTACAATATCATGTTGCGACTCTTATTGATAATGAAATACCTTCTATAAATCCATCAACACATCGTTCCGGGCGTGTCCTCAAAACATTACGACAACGTCTTAAAGGAAAAGAAGGTCGTATTCGTGGTAATTTACAAGGAAAACGTGTCAATTTTTCGGCTCGGTCTGTTATTACTCCCGATCCGAATATAAGCATTGACCAATTGGGGGTACCTAAAAAAATAGCAATGAATTTAACTTTTCCTGATATTGTTACAAAATATAATAAAAATAAATTGCTAAAATTAGTTCGAAATGGTCCAATGAAATATCCTGGTGCTAAATCTGTTCAAAGACAGGTTGATGGACGCACAACTAATTTACATTTTGTGGATACACAAACAATCGAATTAGAATTGGGTGATGTTGTGCATCGTCATTTATTAGATGATGACACCATTCTTTTTAATCGTCAACCATCGCTCCATAAAATGAGCATGATGGGACACAGAGTAAAAGTAATATATGATGATGAATTCCAATCATCAGAAGATTCTTATTATACTTTTCGTATGAATCTTAGTGTAACTAAACCATATAATGCTGATTTTGATGGTGATGAAATGAATTTACATGTCCCACAATCATTACAAACCTCAATTGAATTAAAAGAAATTACTGCCGTTCCACTGCAAATTATTTCTCCAAGAGAACATAAACCGGTTATTGGATTATTCCAAGATTCTATTTTAGGATTAAATCGCATCACAAACGACAATATTTATTTCACTAAAAATGAAATGATGAATATTCTTATCTATATACCACATTTTAATGGAGAATTACCTGTTCCTGTTATTAACGAGGGTGGTAAACAACGATGGGATGGAAGACAATTAATATCATTTGCTCTACCAAAAGGATTAAATGCGACAATTAAAAATAATTCTTATGATGATGTAAATGGAAAAGATGATTTAAATATTGTAAAAATTGTTGATGGAGTTCTTATCTCTGGAAGAATCGATTCGGGGGTGATGAATAAAGGTTCCAATGGATTAATTCATGTTGTTTTTAATGATTTCGGTCCTAAAGTTTGTCAACAGTTTTTAGATGATTTACAAAATATTATTACAAGATATTTAATTTTATCAGGATTTTCAGTTGGTATAAGTGATTTAATTGCAGATAAGGATACAAATGAAAAAATCAAACAATCCATTGTTAAAAAGAAAAAAGATGTATCCAAATTAGTACAACAAGTTCATCAGCAGATTTTTGAAAATAATGGCAACAACTCAATATCAGTTGAATTTGAAAAGAAAGTCAATATGATATTAAATAAGGCTATTTCAGAAGCAGGAAAAATTGGATTAAAAAGTCTATCAAGCGACAATCGTATGACTAATATGGTTTCATCCGGTTCCAAAGGAAAACCTATTAATATTTCTCAAATGGTATCTTGTTTGGGTCAGCAAAATGTTGATGGAAAACGTATTCCCAACGGATATAATGACCGAACATTACCCCATTTCACAAAATATAATGTTAGTCCCGAAAGCAAAGGATTTGTGGAAAATTCGTTTGTAGGTGGATTAACACCTCAGGAATTCTTTTTCCATGCCATGGGTGGTCGAGAGGGTCTCATTGACACAGCCGTAAAATCAATTACAGGAGATACAAAATTAATAATTATTGAAAATAATAAACCTATGAATATTACTATTGGTGATTGGATTAATAATCATCTGGAAAATAACAAAGGAAATATTACATATTATGGTGAAGAAGATGCAAACATGGAATTATTAGATATATCCAAGAATAATGAAGTATTTATTCCAACAACAGATAATAGTGGTAATATGAGTTGGGCAAAGATAACGAATATTACAAGACATGACCCCGGTGAATTCATTTATACTATTAAAACAAAGTCTGGGAGAAATGTTAGTGTTGTGGAATCTAAATCATTATTAATATGGAATGAAAATAAAAAAGAATATGAACCCAAAGATACAAAGGATATTCAAACCGGTGATAGGGTTCCGGTTTCTGTTTGTTTGCCAAATAATTTACAAACAATTACAAACATCAATTTAACAAGATATTTACCAAAAAACGAATTTATCTATGGAACTGATTTTAATAAAGCGAGGGAATGTGTTAAAAGTGCTCTTTCTGATAGAAAAAAAGTACCCGATGTCTGGTGGATAAATAATAATGGAAAAGATTTTGAATTACCATATACTAAATCCGCGATGTTTATTAGAACATTAAATCGTTCTAATGTCAATTATATTAAAGATGGTTGTATATATCCATATTCCGCGAAAAGAAATAATACAGAGATTGAAGATAATTTTGAGTTAAACCACGAGAATGGTTTGTTTATTGGATTATATTTGGCGGAGGGAACATCACATATATCATCTGGGAAGGTGTTAATTTCAAACAATGATAAAACTATTTTAAACATAGTGGAGAAATGGTTTGATAAAAGAAATATAGTACATAAAACTTATGTGAAAAATGGAAATAATAATTCAACATCAACATCAATACAGGGGTCTTCAACTATTTTGGCAAAATTTCTAACTCAATTAGTTGGACAAGGGGCGAGACATAAATTTATCCCTGCCGAATTTCAGTTTGCTCCTGATGATTTTATCAAAGGATTGATTGATGGGTATTATTCTGGGGATGGAACAATATCAAAAAATTCGATTGATGTTTCATCCGCATCAAAAGATTTAATAAATGGAATAAGTATGTTATTAACCAGATTTGGAATATATAGCAAAATGACAACCTCAATTCTCAAGAAAAATAACTTTAACACTATCAATATAGCACCAATTAACCGATTATCGGTTAGGTCCATATTCGCAAAAAAATTCTCAAATACATTCACATTTACGCATACTGAAAAGCAAGACAAATTAATGTTAATAGCATCGTCAAGAACATTATTGAAATATAAAGATACATATCACTTGCAAAATGATACTATTTTGGATGAGATTGTTTCAATTGATAAATGCCCTACTTTAGAACATCCAAAAGTATATGACCTTACTGTACCATCAACTAAAAATTTCGGTTTAGCAAATGGATTACAGGTTTATGATACTTCTGAAACTGGATATATTCAAAGAAAATTAATCAAAGCCATGGAAGATTTAAAAATATATCATAATTTAGGTGTGAGAAATGCTAATGGTAATATAGTTCAATTTCTTTATGGAGAAGATGGTATGGATTATGGTAAAATAGAATCGCAAAGATTACCATATCTTGAAACGGATAAAAATCGTCTTATAAAAGACCATCAGTTTGCTGTAGATGATGATTTTCAATTATTTATGACACCAATAGCCATAAAAAATATGGAGAAAACAAAAGATTATATGAATAAATTAAATGATTATTTCAAAATTATAAAAGAAGATGCATATCATACGAGAATGTATATATTTCCGGATTATCGTGATACAACAATTAATTTTCCAGTTAATCTCAAACGAATTATTGGAAATATGAAGATGAAATGTGGAATATTACCCAATATGTTATCAGATTTGAATCCACTTTATGTAATAGAAAAAACAAATGAATTATCTGATAATTTAAAAGCAACTGATGTTATTTCTGGGACAAAATTATTCACAATTCTCATTCGTTGTTATTTATCACCGAAAATGGTTATCAAACATCATCGACTCACCAAATTTGCATTTGACCATATTATTCAAACCATTCAAACACAATACTATGACTCTTTAATTCAGCCTGGGGAAATGGTTGGTCCTATTGCTGCACAATCTATTGGAGAACCTGCGACACAAATGACTTTGAATTCAGTTACATATGAAACACCAATTTTGATTAAGAATAAAGATAATCAAATATTAAAATATGAAATTGGAGATTTCACAACAAATATGATTAACCGTGTTTCAACTGAAAATATTCAAAAATTAAAAAATGATACAACTTATGCTGAATGTGATGATGATTATTTAATTGAATCATCAAATGAAAATGGTGATATTGTTTGGAGCAAAGTGATTGCTGTTACAAAGCATCCAGTTATTAATAAAGATGGTACAAATACAATGCTTGAAATTAAAACAAAAGGCAATCGTGCAGTTATCGCAACAAAAGCAAAATCCTTTCTTCAATGTGTTGATGGAAAAATATTACCTGTTAATGGTGATGAACTGAAAGTGGGTGATTATCTCCCTGTATCTAATAAACATGGAGATTACAATAAAAAAAATAAAATTCCAAATATAATTAATGGAAGAATGCAATTTGAAAATAGAGACGGACGATTTAAGGATATTATATTTGATGAGATTATCAGTATTGAAGAAGTTGAAAATACAACAGAATATGCTTATGATTTAACTGTTGAAGGGACAAAGAATTTTAATATTTATAATGGTATTTGTATGAGGGACACTTTCCATTTTGCTGGAGTTGCCGAGAAATCAAATGTGACAAGAGGAGTTCCAAGATTGAAGGAATTGTTTGGTATTTCGAAGAAACCAAAAATCCCTTCTTTAACAGTTTATTTGGAGGATGAATATAGATATTCGAAAGATAAATCCATGGGAATTTTAAATGAAATTGGTGTTACATCGTTGAAAGATATCGCAAAATCCATGCGTATTTATTATGACCCTATTGATTATCATACTAATGTAGAAGAGGATAGAGAATTATTGGAAATATATAATATATTTAATAAGGTTGATTGTGTGCTCACAGATGAAAATGAAGGTTCAGATTGGATTATTCGTTTTGAGTTTGACAAGCAGATTATGATTGAAAAGGATATAACTATGGCAGATGTGTATTCAAAAATACATCAACATTATAATGAACGGGTATATTGCATATATAGTGATGATAATTCAAATAAACTTATCTTTAGAATAAGATTAATGAAAACAAAGAAAAAAGATGCCCTTAAAAAAGAAATGGAAACTATTCAGGATTTAAATAATATTAAAAATCTTGCGAAAGATATGCGTGAATCTGTGATAATTAAAGGTATTGAAGGAATTAAAAATGTATCCATGTATAAAAATAAGCAAAATTATATATATGAAAATGAATCATTTGTTTCCAAAGAAGAATGGGTATTGGATACAAATGGAATTAATCTTCTTGAAGTTTTAAGGTATCCTGGTGTAAATTCCACACGAACTATTTCAAATGATATATATGAAGTTTATAATACATTTGGTATTGAAGTTGCCAAATCAGTATTATTAAAAGAAATTCGTGATGTTATCTCTGAAGCCGGTTCATATGTTAATTACAGACATTTGAATTTATTGGTTGACACTATGACATATCGCGGATATCTTATGTCAGTTGATAGATTTGGAATTAATCGTTCAAATATAGGACCTCTTGCTAAATGTTCTTTTGAAGAGGCAACAGTGCAATTATTCACAGCATCGATTTTTGGAGAAACTGATAAACTAAATGGAGTATCTGCAAATATTATGATGGGTCAAATTCCTTCCTGTGGAACAGGACAAACTGATGTTTTATTTGACGAAAGTAAAATTATTGATATTAAACCAGAAGATGATGAAGAGGTGGATGATATTGAAAATTGGAATGAATTAGATTATTGTGATACTCATGTTAATATTGATTTTACAATTGATAATGAAGATGAAGTATTTTTGGGAGATGCAGAAGAACTTAATGAAATGGTATATAGCGCCCATTCTTCTTCATTACCTACACCCGACAATATTTCGGTTAGTGATGAATTAGCAGATAGTGATAGGGATAGTGATAGTTCCTATATTGCTTATAAACCCCCGTCCTAGTACCCCCCTTGCTGTACTCCTTATACCCATTTATAAAAATTGATTCTGTTTTTTTTCTATTCTATGTTATTAACAAACAACAATATTATAACATTTCAAATATGTCTTGTCCTGTTTGTTTAAATAATCTTGGCAGAATTTACCGCACATTACATTGCACACATCAATTTCATCATAAATGTTTGAAACAATGGGAAACCGAAAGCAAAAAAGAAATATGCCCTTGTTGTAGACAAAAATATGAAAATATGGTTTTAAGGAATAGTCCTCTCACATCACAAGAGCGAATCATGAAAAGAAAACTTTGTAATTTTATTATTTGTAAAAAACAAGAACAATTTAAATCTGTTGGCACCTGGGACAAAACATTAACATTGAATATTCTTTACAAAGAAATTATTAGAAACAAAGATATTATTTTAAACAAGCGTTTTGGTTTAAAAATATTTGTTGATGCCATAAAAATACAAACTATTCGATTATCAGTGGAAATAAAAGAACGATTAGATGAAAATAAAATAAACGACGATATGTATACAGAGTTTAATTCTTATAAAGATATTATTAATGCTGAATTCTAAGTGAATAAAAATTGATTCACGTTTTTTGTTTTGTATTTACCAACGTTACCCACAAATATAATAATAATGTCTACTTGTTCTATTTGTTTAAGTAATCTTGGAAGAGTTTATCGCACATTACGTTGCACACATCAATTTCATCATAAATGTTTGAAACAATGGGAAAAAGAAAAAGAAACAATAACAAACTGCCCTTGCTGTAGACAAACATATGAAAATATGGTTTTAAGAACACGACCTCTTACATTAAAAGAACAAAATATGAAAAAAACTTTTATTGACGATTTAGAACATATGGAACAGATGCATCTCAATTCAATTAATATTGAAAATAAGTTAATAACGTTGAACAATATGTTTAAAGAATTAGGCAGAAATGAAACCATTATTTCGGAGCCTCGATTTGATTTGCAAAAATCCACAAGAATATTTATAAATAATTTAAAAAAATATATTAATGAATTATCGATGGAAATTGAACAATTATATGTAGAATGTAGTATGTTTCATTTTTATCAAAATATATTAATCCCTAATATATAAAATAAAAAATTAGTTTATATTATAATTAACCATGGATATTGAACAACAATTGGTATATGTACTTTTGGCAGCTTTATTATCTGTATTAATTACTTTTGTTTTCAAAATAAAAAAGGCTCAAACACAGATATTAATATTTAGCATGAATTTAATAACATTATTTATCATCTTTTGTTTTTATCAATCAAAACAAAAAGATAAACAACAAAAAGATAAACAACAAAAAGATAAACAACAAAAAGATAAACAACAAAAAGATAAA
>Ga0315338_1002408_pt1 | contig 18633 bp, 17 predicted proteins | sample ASW8metaG_FD_204518 | JGI IMG/M metagenome (GOLD analysis project Ga0315338, IMG submission 204518) | Ammonia-oxidizing marine archaeal communities from Monterey Bay, California, United States - ASW #8 | ecosystem: Environmental > Aquatic > Marine > Coastal | place: USA: California | collected... | reverse complement strand
TCTTTTATTATCTTCATCTTGTGGAGAATGGTCACTTTGTATAGCATCTATTGTTCCATCTTTTAAACCATTAACTATTGCCACCCTATCTTTTTCCGATCTAAGAGGAGGAGATATTTTTGCAAAAGTTCTATAATCTTCTATTGCCATTTCGTTTAATGTAAAATATTGAGGAGATGTATCACAGGTAACCTTTAATCCTTTTTTCTTCGCATTTCTTATAACCTCAACTGATTCAGCTGTAGAAACACAAGATACATGATATTTTGCACCTGTTGTTTCAACCAATCTTAAATCTCTTTCTATAGTAATTACTTCTGCAATGGAAGGTATTCCAGCAAGGCCAAGTCTTGTTGAAATTTCTCCTTCATTCATTACACCATCACTTGCAAGATTTTTATCTTCAGGAAACTGAATTATTAAAGAGTCAAATGCTTTTGAATATTCTAAAGCCCTTTTTAAAACTGCAGAATTTTCAATTGATTTTGTTGCATCGGTAAATCCTTTAACTCCTGCTTTTGACAATAATCCCATTTCGCATAAATTTTCTCCATCAAAATTTTTTGTTAGTGATCCATAAGTATAAAGATTTATTTTTGACACTTCCTTCGCTCTTTTTTGAATATACTCTGCTACTGAAACATTATCTATTACAGGATCTGTATTTGGGAGACAAACAACTGTTGTAATGCCACCAGCAAATGCGGCTTTGCAACCGCTTTTAATACTTTCTTTGTGTTCTGATCCAGGTTCTCCTAACGAAACTCTCATGTCTAAGAGCCCTGGACTTATAAACAAATTCTTACAATCATGGGCAACTGTATAACTTTTCGGTTTATATTTTTTATAAACATTAAGGCCAACATCGATAATTTTGTCTTTTTCTACAATAATATCACCAATAAATTCTTTATTTTTTTCTGTATCTAATATTTTTGCATTTATATATGCATCTTTCATTTATCTATACCCACAGTTAACATTTCTAAACATGCCATTCTAACAGCAACGCCAATTTCTACTTGTTGATGTATTACACTTCTATCTAAATTGTCAGCTAAAGAACTGTCAATTTCTACTCCTCTATTCATAGGTCCAGGATGCATAATTAATGCATCTTTTTTTGCATTTTTTAATTTTTCATGATCTAAACCATAGAACTTAAAATATTCTCTTGTTGATGGAACATACAATCCCTTCATTCTTTCTGTTTGAAGCCTTAGCATCATTACAATATCACAATTTACCAAACCTTTTTCCATGTTATTAAATATTTCAACACCTAAATTTTCTATACCTTTTGGGATTAAAGTTGGAGGAGCAATAATATTTATTTTTGCACCTAATTTTGAGAGAAGTAAAATATTAGATCTTGCAACTCTGCTGTGTAAAACATCTCCACATATTGCAATGTTAAGTCCTTTAATTTCTTTTTTATTTTTTTTTATAGTTAATGCATCAAGTAAAGCTTGGGTTGGATGTTCGTGTGTACCATCTCCGGCATTTATTGCTGCACAATTAACTTTTTCAGATAATAATTTAACGGCACCACTATCCGGATGTCTTACTATAAGAATATCTGCATGCATTGCGTTTAATGTCATTGCTGTATCAATTAACGTTTCACCTTTTTTTATTGCACTTGCAGACGCGTTAATACCTATGCTATCAGCGCCTAATCTTTTTGCAGCAAGTTCAAATGATGTCTTTGTTCTTGTAGAAGTTTCAAAGAACAAGGTAATTACAGTTGATCCTTTTAATGTTTTTTCTATTTTACCCCTTTGCTTATTTGCATCTGCATAAAAGTCAGCTTTATTTAATAAAATATTAATTTCAGGAATAGATAGTTCTTCAACACTAAGTAGGTGAGGTTTTAGTAAGGTACGCTTACTATCTTTTAATGGCTTCATTAAAAGTTTAATATGGACCTAATTTTGTAAATGTTCAAGTAAGTTTTTCATTTTTTTTAATTTTTTAAAAAATCTAGAAAAGACTGTAAGAAATAGCCTGCTGCTAACTTATCAATTACTTTTTTTCTCTTTTTTCTACTAAGATCTTTACTAATAAGAATCTTTTTTTGAGCTAAAGTTGACAATCTTTCGTCCCAATAAATTATATTAATATTAATGAATTCTAATAATTTTTTACTAAAGTTTTTAACTATTTTACATTTGTCGCCTTCGGAACCATCCATGTTATAAGGCATTCCTATTACAACAGCTTGTACATTATTTTTTTCAATAAATTCTTTAATGTATAAAAAATCTTTATCATGTTTATTTCTTTCTAATACTTCACTAGGAAGTGCAATTGAACATTCATTGTCAGAAATTGCAATTCCAATTCTTTTTTCCCCATAATCAAGAGATAAAATTGGTCTGTATAATTCTTTTTTTATTTTAAAATCTTCTTTGCTTATTATTGCCATTTGAAATATAAAATAACTAATATAATTATAATCTATGGATATAGATAAAAAATTAGTAAAAAAAATAGCGACATTATCAAAAATAAATATAGAAGATAATGATGTTGAAAGACTCTCAAAAGAACTTTCAAAAATAATAAATTGGGTTGAGAAGTTAAATGAAGTCAACACCAAAGATATAACACCAATTACAAATCCAAGTGATATTAAGATTCCATATCGAAAAGATGAAATTAATGATGGAAAAATAGAAGATAAAATTCTAAAAAATGCGCCAGAAAAGAAAGGTGGTTATTTTATTGTACCTAAAGTTGTTGAATAAAGAATAAATGACTGATTTAAAAAATATAAATTTAGAAGAATGTTTAGAACTTCTTAAAGAAAAAAAAATTAGTTCAAAAGAATTAGTTACATTTTATCTTAAAGAAGCAGAATCTAATAAAGAATTAAATGCATATATTTCATTAAATTCTAAAAATGCAATTAAATCAGCTGAAGAAAGTGACAAAAGAATTGCAAAAAATACAATAAGACCTCTAGAAGGAGTACCGCTTGCAATTAAAGATTTATTTTGTACAAGAGATGTTTTAACAACCGCTGCCTCTAAAATGTTAAACAATTTTAAGCCTACTTATGAATCTACTGTTACACAAAAATTATGGGATTCAGGAGCTATTCTTTTAGGAAAGACAAATTTAGATGAATTTGCTATGGGGTCTTCAAATGAAACAAGTTTTTATGGTGCATCTATAAACCCATACTCTAAAGATAAAAAGAAATATGTTCCAGGTGGTTCATCAGGTGGATCCGCATCTGCAGTTTCAGGGAATATTGCAATTGCAGCAACTGGAACAGATACCGGGGGATCTATTAGACAACCAGCATCCTATTGTGGAATTGTTGGATTAAAACCTACTTACGGCAGATGTTCAAGATGGGGTATAGTCTCATTTGCTTCATCTCTAGACCAAGCAGGGCCAATGACTAAAACCGTTAATGATGCAGCATTAATGATAGATATAATGGCTGGGTATGATGAAAAAGATTCAACATCAGCAGATCTAGAAAAAACAAATTTTTATAAAAATTTAGAAAATAGAAAAAAATTAAAAATTGGAATACCTAAGCAATATAGAAATGATCAATTAAGTAAAGAAATTGTAAAGTTTTGGGAACTAGGTATTGAATTTTTTAAAAAGAATAATTGCGAAATAGTAGAAATAGATTTACCACATACAGAATATGCTTTAGCAACTTATTACATTATATCTTCCGCTGAAGCTTCAAGCAACTTAGCGAGGTATGATGGAGTCAGATATGGATTAAGAAATAATTCTGAAGACATTAATGACTTATATGAAAAAACACGTTCATGTGGTTTTGGCGATGAGGTAAAAAGAAGAATTATGATCGGAACCTATGTTCTTTCTGCAGGTTATTATGATGCTTATTATTTAAAAGCACAAAAAGTAAGATCAAAAATTATTAATGATTTTGATCAAGCATTTGAAAAAGTAGATGCAATCTTTACACCAACGGCCCCATCTGATGCTTTTGAAAAGGGATCTAAAATTGATGACCCAATCCAAATGTATTTAAATGACGTTTTCACAGTACCTGTTAGTTTAGCAGGGCTTCCTGCAATTTCAGTTCCAATAGGCCTATCAAATAAAAAACTACCTTTAGGTTTTCAAATAATTGGCAAAAGATTTGACGAAGACACTGTTCTTTCAGCAGCAAAAATTATCGAAGAAAATGCTAATTTTAAAAAGGAGATAAAATAAGTAATGCAAAACTTAAAAGATTGGGAGACAATAATTGGCTTAGAAGTCCACGCTCAAATTGTTTCTAAATCAAAACTTTTTTCCGGTGCATCAACTGATTTTGGTTCTGTACCAAACACACAAGTTTCTTTAGTGGATGCTGCTATGCCAGGAATGCTGCCTGTTATAAATAAATATTGCGTTGAACAAGCAATTAAAACAGGATTGGGTTTAAATGCGCAAATAAATAAGCGTTCAATATTTGATAGAAAAAATTATTTTTATCCTGATTTACCACAGGGGTATCAAATTTCACAATTCACTCAACCAATTGTTGGAAAAGGATCAATCGAAATTGATTTAAAAGATGGAAGTTCAAAAAAGATTGGCATTACTAGATTACATCTTGAACAAGATGCTGGAAAAAGTATACATGACCTTGAACCAAATAAAAGCTACATTGATCTTAATAGATCTGGTGTTGCATTAATGGAAATAGTTTCAGAACCAGATATTAGGTCAGCTGAAGAAGCTCAAGAATATGTAAAAAAGTTAAGATCAATTTTAAAATATATTGGTACATGTGATGGAAATATGGAAGAAGGATCACTTCGTTGTGATGTTAATATTTCGGTAAAGAAAAAAAAATTTCAATCACGTTCATTGCTTGGTGAAAATATTCTAGGAGAACTTGGAACACGCTGTGAAATTAAAAACGTTAATTCTATTAAATCTATAGGACAAGCTATAGATTATGAGTTTAAGAGGCAAGTAGAAGTTATAAGTTCTGGTAAAGAAATTGATCAAGAAACAAGACTTTTTGATGAAAAAAAAAGTGAGACAAGATCTATGAGGTCTAAGGAAGAAGCACATGACTATAGGTATTTTCCTGACCCTGATTTACCACCTCTTGAAATAACTGATAATTGGATTAATGAAATAAAGAGAAATTTACCAGAATTACCAGATTTTAAAAAAGAAAAATTAATAAATCAGCATAAAATTTCATCCTATGAAGCCTCTATACTTGTTTCAGATAAAAATAACGTAGATTTTTTTGATAAAATTATTAATGAAAATAAAAAACGTAATCCAAAAAATATTGTTAATTGGATAATTGGAGATTTATTTTCATTATTAAATAAAAATAATTTGGAAATTAAAAATTCTCCTATTAAAGCTGAAGATTTAGGAGAACTTATAGATTTTATAGAAGATTCAACTATATCTGGAAAAATTGCTAAAAATGTTTTTGAAGAAATGTTTGAAACAAATAAGAAAGCAAAAGAAATAATAGAGAAAAAAGGTTTAAAACAAATTACAAATACTAATGAAATCAAGTCTATTGTTGAAAATATTTTAACTAATAATAAAGATAAAGTTGAAGAATATAAATCGGGAAAAGAAAAATTATTTGGTTATTTTGTTGGACAAGTTATGCAAGAAACAAAAGGGGCAGCCAATCCAGGATTAGTTAATGAAATTTTAAAAAAAAAACTTGCAAATTAAAGTAATAATAACTTAATTAAACTATACAAAAAGAGGTGAGGTGGCAGAGAGGTTGAATGCGGCGGGTTGCTAACTCGTTATACGTCCTTGTGTCGTATCGAGGGTTCGAATCCCTCCCTCACCGCCATCAATGATTCAAAGTAAAGTATAGTAGGGATTACAGCCGATTTTTATCCCTCGAAAAATTCATTGCTACACTTTTTGCTACACCAATCTTATGCTATAATGCATTTAAGGAGTTGGTGATTGTCGGGAAAGCCTTATAATTTTGTTTCCAAAATTACTGATCATGGTGCTATAATTTCTAATATGAAAAAATTACTACTTATATTACTTTTACTTTTTCCTGCCCACATTGTATTGGCTGAAATAATAGAAGAAAAACAACCAGAGGAAATTACAGAATTGTTCGGAATTGAATTTGGTGGCAAATGTATAGATTCAACATCCGATAACTACCGCACGAAAGGAAAGGTGCCAAACAAGTTATTTAAAGAACACATTGTTTATTGTACAAGTATGACAAAACGAGTTTGGAAGATTTCTACTAATAATTTTTTTGAATCTGAAAAATTTGATGAATTCGCAATGTGCAAAGATAGTTTACGTGCTCTAGAAAAACATTTTAATGAAAAGTATGGTGTTGAATTGGAAGTTAAAATTGATAGAAGCTATGAATATATAGTAGAAAATAATAATACAAACGATATGTTCAATAAAGTTGATGTAATTTGTACAAGAATAGGAACTGGTAAAGAATTTAATAGTGTGGAGCTTCGTTTAACAGTTGCTAATTTAGAAATGATTTCAGAAAAAGATAAGGAAGACTTAGAAATTTCCGTTATAGATAAAAAAGGAATTTAATAAGATAACTTTGCCTCCAAAATTACTGACCAAAGTGTTATAGTTGGTGTAATGAAAAAAGAAATTACTGAATTTATACACAAAGAAACTAATAGAACTGTTCTTCAAGAAACATCTCTGCCATTGTATATAACTTCCGGCTATGTTTATAATAGTGCGCAAGAAGCCGAAGATGTATTTAATGAGAAAAAAGATAGGTATCAATATTCTAGATTTGATAATCCAACTGTTAATCAATTAGAGAAAAAATTTGCAGAGCTTGAAGGAGCTGAGTCATGTAGAGCTTTTTCATCCGGAATGTCAGCAGTATTTACATCATTGATGTGTCAAATAAAAAAAGGTGATAGGGTTGTTTCATCAAGAGCTTTGTTTGGATCTTGCTATAATATTATAAAAGATATTTTGCCAAAATATGGAATCGAAGTTGTTTTTATTGATGGAAAAAATTTAAAACAATGGCACAAAGCAATAAATAAAAAAACTTCGTGTGTTTTTTTTGAAACACCATCTAATCCAACTCTTGAAATCGTTGATATTGAATCAGTTTCAGAAATTGCACATCGTCATAATGCAAAAGTTATCGTAGATAATGTTTTTGCTTCTTCAGTTTTACAAAAACCTTTAAATTATGGCGCAGATATTGTTGTTTATTCCACCACTAAACATATAGATGGCCAGGGAAGAACTATGGGAGGCCTTTTACTTTCTTCTAAAAAATTTTATGAAGAACAACTTAAATTTTTTTATCGCAATACCGGCCCCACTATGGATTCTTTTACAGCTTGGATATTATTGAAAAGCTTAGAAACATATCCTTTACGAATGGAACATCTTTGTATAAATGCATCAAGAATAGCTTTTTTTTTGAAAAACCATCCAAAAGTCCAAAAAACAATTTTTCCAGGGCTTTCAGATCATAACCAAAAAAAGTTGGTAGATAAACAAATGGATGGATTTGGAAATATAATTAGTTTTTATATAAAAGGAGATAAAAAAAAGACTTTTAAATTTTTAAATAAACTTTCAACAGTAAGTATTTCAAATAATTTAGGTGATGTAAAAAGTTTAATTATTCATCCAGCATCAACTACTCATTTAAAAATTCCAAAGAAAGATAAAAATTTCCTAAATATAAATAGCAACCTGGTTCGATTATCAGTTGGTTTAGAAGACGCAGAAGATATTATCAAAGATATAGATTTAGCATTAAAGTAAAAGCAGATTAATTCAACAATAATGAATATAGAATTAACACAATATGATTATGTTCATTTAGTATACTTAATAGCACTTCTCGTACTTTTACTTTTTTTTAGAGGTTTTAAATAAATAATATAAAATGAAAAAAGGTGCCTTACTTTGTTGCCATGGTACGAGAGATCCTAATGGAATTAATGATTCAGTAAAATTATTAAGGCTTTTTAAAAAAAAAAAAAAGAATTATATAGTTAAAATTGGATACTTAGAGATTTTAAAACCAACAATTAAAGATCAACTAGATTTTTTTTTTAGTAGAAAATTTAATTATTTATTAATTATTCCAGCTATGATTTTTTCAGGTAATCATGTGACTAAAGATATTCCTAGAATTGTTAATAATTTTAAAAAAAGGTATAAAAACATTCCAGAAATAAAATTTACCCCTCCTTTATTAGAATCAAAAAATTTTTTTAAAATTATCCAAAGTAATGTATTTGAAATCTTAAGATTGTTAAAAAAAAAAAGAAATTATGGTTTAATTGTTATAGCTAGTAATACAATAAATCTTAAAGCAAAGGCTGAAATTAATTTTTTAGCAAAAAAAATTGCAAAAACAAATAAATTTATTTTTTATAAAAAAATTCTTATAACTTTAAATAAAGAAAATTTAAAACAAGAACTGTCAAATTTAAATTTAAATTACCAATTTATTATTTTACCAATTTTTTTATTTAGAGGAAAACTCTTAGAAAATTTAATATCAGTTATTAAAGAAAAAAATAAAAAGAAAAAAAATAGATTTATTTTATGTAGTCACATTAATAATTATAAAAATGTTCAAAATTTAATTAATAACTTGATAAATACTAAACTACATAAATAATTTGTAGAATTATATAATTTACATAAAAAAAAGTTGATTTATTAAGTTTTATTGATAAATTCCAATATATGCAACTTTTTAATTTTAACTTTAATAGAGGAAGTGTTTGGTTAGTTGGAGCTGGACCTGGCGATCCTGGTTTACTTACATTATTAGCATATGAATCAATAAAAAAAGCTGATGTGATTTTTTATGATGCTTTATTAAATGAACAAATTTTATCTTTGGCAAAACCCAATGCCCAATTAATTTATGTAGGTAAAAGAGGTAATAAAAAGTCAATAAATCAATTAGAAATTAATAAATTATTAATTAATGAAGCAAAAAAGAATAAAAGAGTTCTTAGGCTAAAGGGTGGGGACCCATTTATATTTGGTAGAGGGGGTGAGGAAGCATTATCTCTTAAATTAAGCAACATTCCTTTTAAAATTGTTCCTGGAACAACAGCTGGAATAGCAGGGCTAGCTTATGCAGGTATTCCAGCAACGCATAGAGATTTTAATACCTCAATTACATTTATTTCTGCTTACGGAGCAGGCGGTGAAAAACCTGAGACTATTGATTGGACTAGTTTTTGTAAAACATCACAGTTAATTGTTATTTATATGGGGTTAGAGCGTATAAACTGGGTATGTTCTGAACTTATCAAAAGAGGTAGAGACAAGCATGAAAATATTGCCATTATTTCAAATGCGACAAAACAAAATCAAAAAATTTTAATTAGTACTTTAGTCAATTGTTCTAAAAATTTTGATAAGAATGCAATTGATAGTCCAGCTTTATTGGTTATCGGTAAAAATGTTTTGTTGAGTCCAATATTAAATTGGTACTCAACAAATAAAAGAAATATAAGTTTTTTAAAACAAAATAAAAAAATTAATGAACAATATAATATTGTCTAAAGTTGAACAAATTAAAAATGATAGTGACTATTTAGCTGGAAAAATAGGATCACAATTACAAAATTCAAATTCTTATTTCGAAGAAAATGAAGTTCAATTACTTAAATTTCATGGGACATATCAACAGTATAATAGAGATACCGCAACAGAATTGAAACAAAAAGGACTAGAAAAAGAATTTTATTTTATGATTAGAACAAAAATTCCTGCTGGGTTGTTAACTTCCAAACAATATATTGAATTGGATGATTTAACAAATGAGTTTTCAGATCCTTCTTTAAGAATTACAACTAGACAAACCATTCAATTTCATGGTGTGTTAAAAGGAAATCTAAAAAAAATTATAAACACTGTTTCAACAATGCTTTTATCAACTTATGGAGCATGCGGTGATGTAGTAAGAAATGTAACCACTATAGCAGCACCTATTAATGACCAAATCCACAAGCAACTTCGTCATGATGCTCTAAAAATATCATCACATTTTCTTCCTTCCAGTACAAGCTATGGCCAAATCTGGATAAATGGAGATAAGTACGAATATTCAGATAAAGAAAAAGAAGAACCTATTTACGGTAAACTTTATTTACCAAGGAAGTTTAAAATTGGGATAACCATACCTGGGGACAATTCAGTAGATGTTTTGACAAATGATATTGCTATTTTTTTAATTTTTAAAAATAATGAATTATTAGGTTATAACATTGCAATTGGTGGTGGGTTGGGTATGACTCACAATAAGCCGGAAACTTTTCCATATCTAGCCAAACCATTATTATTTTGTAACCAATCAGATTTAATTCAAGTTCTTGAGCAAATAGTAAAAATTCAAAGAGATTATGGTGATAGAAAAAATAGAAAACATGCCCGTTTAAAGTATCTAGTTGCAGAAGAAGGAACCAAATGGTTTAAAAGATTAATAGAATATAAATTAAATAAAAATTTTGATAATCCTTTAAAATTAAATAATTTAAAAGTTGTAGACCATCTTGGTTGGCACGAACAAGGTGATGGAAAATGGTACACCGGAATATTTATTTCGTCAGGTCGTATTATAGATAATAAAAATAAAAAAATTAAAACTGGCTTAAGAAATATAATAAAAAAATTTAATCCTTCAATAACATTATCAACTGATCAAAATATTATTCTTGGGAATATAAATGAAAAAGATAAAAATATTATAGATCAGTTATTAGAACAATATTCAATTGTCAAAAAAAAGATATCTAAAGTCGACCGTTGGTTTCTAGCTTGCCCAGCGCTACCAACATGTGGACTTGCATTATCTGAAGCAGAAAGGGTAAGGGATGAAATAATAAGAAAAGTTGATGAAATTTTATTAAAACATAATTTACAAGATGAAAAATTCAGTATTAGAATTACAGGTTGCCCAAATGGTTGCGCTAGGCCATACGCTGGAGACATAGGCATTGTTGGAAGAGCTCCAAATCTTTATGCTTTATTTTCAGGCGGTGATTTTGAAGGAACAAGATTAAATAAAAAAATTTTAGATAAGGTTTCTTATCAGGATTTAACAAAAGCTATAGAACAAATATTATTATTATTTAAGGATCAGAGAAAAAATAATGAACCGCTCGGTGATTTCTGTAACAGAATTGGCACAGAAGCGCAATTTAAAAAAATAAAAGAGGTTTTAGATGATAAAATACAATAATTTTGATTTTCAAAACTTTTATAAAAAATATTCTAATTTAGATTCTGAAAAACTTCTAAGAATTATGATAAAAGATATTTTTTACAAAAAAATAGCAGTGACATCGTCTTTTGGCGCAGAAAGTGCAGTTATTTTGCATTTAGTATCTCGAATTAGTAATAACATACCTGTTATTTTTTTAAATACAGAAAAACTTTTTCCTGAAACGTTGAAATATTTAAAAACTTTAAAGAAAAAATTAAATTTAACTAATATTAAAATATTTAAACCAAATCAAGAGAATTTAAAAAAATATGATCCAAATGGGAATCTCCATAAAACTAATCCAAATTTGTGTTGTCATATTAGAAAAGTTATACCTTTAAGAGTGTCAATGAAAAACTACAATGCATGGATAAATGGAAGGAAAAGATTCCATGGCTCTCAAAGATCAAAATTAAAAAAAATTGAAATGATTAATGGAATAATAAAAATTAATCCTTTATCAGATTGGCCATTGAACAAAATTAAAAATTATATGATTAGTAATAATTTACCTGAACATCCTAAAGTTGCAGAGGGTTATAAATCAATTGGTTGTCAACCGTGTACAAGTAAAACTAAGGATTCAATTAGAGATGGAAGATGGTCTGATTCACTGAAGAGTGAATGTGGGATACATGTAAATGAAAAAGAAGATAATAAATATTTTCCAACAATTTAATGAAAGAAAAATATGATATATACAGTTTCTAGAAAAAGATCATTAATAAAATCTATAACTTGGAGAGTACTTGCAAGTTTAGATACTTTTATCATTGCATGGCTTGTAACAGGAAAACCTTCTTGGGCAGGAACAATAGCTATGTTTGAAGTATTAACTAAAACATTTTTATATTATTTTCATGAAAGAGGATGGAATTATATTTTGTGGGGAAAACGCAAAAGTAGATCTAAAAAATTGAAAAATTTGAAAAAATTTATATTTAATAAAAACAAAAGAAAATAGTAAAGAAAAGATATGATAATTTTAGAAAACGAAAAAAGCTTTATAAATAATAAAATTGATAAAAAAGGTTTATTCAAAAATAAAGAAATAAACTTTTTACCTAAAAAAATATTAGTTATGGGCTTACCAGGTTCTGGAAAAACACGTTTGTCTAAAGAATTAAAAAAAATAATACCAATTATACATCTTAATGCAGATGAAATAAGAAAACATTTTAACGATTGGGACTTTTCTAAAGAAGGACGTCTAAGACAGGCTGATAGAATGAAGAGATTTTCTGATTATATTTTTTTAGAAAAAATCAGTGCTCTTGCTGATTTTGTCTGCCCTTTAGATGAAACAAGGAAAATTCTAAATCCTGATATTATTATTTGGATGGATACAGAAAAAAAAGGTAGATTTGAAAATACAAATAAGATTTTTCAAAAGCCCAAAAAATTTCATTTTAGAATTACAACAAAAAATGCTAAATATTGGTCTAATTATATAAAAAAAAGGATGATTAATAATGACTATTAATTGGAAAAAACCCACTGCACAAATGTTAGGTAGATTCCAACCTTTTCATGATGGACATAAAACTTTGTTTAAAGAAATTTTAAAAAGAACAGGACAAGTTATTATAATGATAAGAGATACAAGTGGAACGGATGATTCAAATCCTTTTGATTTTGAAATTGTAAAAAAAAATATAGAAAATAATCTAAAAGAATATGAAGGAAAATTTGAAGTTATTAAAGTTCCGAATATTACAAATATTTGTTACGGAAGAGGAGTCGGATATGCAATAGAGCAAATTTCTTTGTCTAAAGAAATAGAAAAGATATCTGCTACTAAAATTAGAAAAAAAATGAAAATTTAATTTTTTTTATTTAACTATAGAACTAACTTCATCAATCGATTCTTCTTTTTCTTCTACATTTTCCTTATTTTTTTTCGCTTCACTATTCATGATTTCTTTTTTTTTAATTATATTTTTTTTCTTTATTTTTTTCATTTTATTATTTTTTTTATCCTCATCATCACTTGCTATTTTTGGAATATCATCGTGTATAATTGAATATTTTTTTTTTTTGTTATTTAATTCCATTGTTTTTAATATTAAAAAAGGAGGAGCAATACTATTGTCTTTAACTAAAATAATTTTAGTTTTTAATTTTTTTTCAATATCTTTTATAAAATTTTTATTATTTTTAAAAATATACTCATACAGTGTTTCATACAAATGAACGCTTAATTCCTTTACTTTTTTTTCCAATTTTAAATATTTTAATTTTCTTAATATTTTGGCAACAGAGGATGAAGTTGATCTTATAGTACATCTGATTCCAGATATTATCCCATCTTCCATTGTAGATTCTTCTAAACTAGGACCAATTCTTTGTCTTGATAATTCTAATAAACCAAATTTACTCATTCTTGATAAGTGACATTTTGCTCTATCATATCTAAGCATATCTTTAAGCCTTCTTTCGACAATAATTTTGTTTCTTACAAATTCCATATCTATAAAATCAACAACAATCAACCCTGCTATATTTCTTATTCTTATTTGTTTACAAACTTCATCAACTGCTTCTATATTTGTTTTTAAAGCTGTTTCTTCAACACTCCTTTCTTTTATTGATTGCCCTGAATTTATATCTATTGCTGTCAATGCTTCAGTAGGATTAATTACTATATAACCACCAGATTTTAACCTAACTTTTTTGTCATAAATTGAATCTATCTTATTTTCTAACTCAAAATACTCCATAACTGGCAATTTTGTATTTTTATATTCTTTTATTTTTTTTTCTTGATCAGGTAATAAAGTGTTCATATATTTTTTTGCTTCTTCATATGTCTTTTCTCCTTCAATAACAATTTCTTTATATTCTTCAATAAAACTATCTCTTATAAATTTATTAACAATATTAGAGTCTTCATTTATAATTGTTGGAGCTAAAGAATTTATGGTTTTTTCTTTTATTGACTTCCAAATTCCTAAGACATAATCAAAATCTTTTTTTAAATCATTTTCACTACAATCTCTACTTGCTGTTCTAATTATTAAACCCATTTCTTTTGTTAATTTATATTCACTAGCTATTTTAGTTAGTTTTTTCCTTTCTTTAAAATCAATTATTTTTTTTGAAATTTTTATATCCAGTGCTTTATTTGGCATTAAAACGCAATATTTTCCTGCAATACTTATAAATGTTGTTAAAGCAGCCCCTTTATTTCCTCTTTCATCTTTAACTATCTGAACTAACATTATTTGATTTTTTTTTATAACCTCTTGGATTTTGTATTTTTTAAAGATTGGAATTTTTGAAAACTTTTTCTTATGATTTTCCTTAGTGTCCTTATAGTAATCTTTTACAATAAAGTTATCGTCATTATTTTTTTTCTTTTTATCTGCTTCAGGTATTTTAAAATAATCATTACTGATTTCACTAAAGGGAAGAAATCCTTGTTTATTTCCACCATAATTTACAAAAGCTGCTTGGAGAGAAGGTTCAACTCTACTAACTTTTGCTAAATAAACATTCCCTTTTAATTGTTTTTTATTTGAAGATGTGTCAACTTCAAAATGCTCAATTTCTGATCCGTTAATAAATGCAACTCTAGTTTCTTCGGTAAAAGAAGAATCAACAATAATTCTTTTGTCCATTGTAATGAAATCCTATTAAAAATCTTTTTAAATGTTAAAAACTCAATAAAATTGTTTAAAAATAAATTTGAATTTTTTTTCTCTAATAAACTAAAATATATAAAATATAAGTTTTTCATGAATAATTTATGTTTAAATTCGTTTTTTAAAATTAACACTATATATAATGTGATATAATAATATTTTAACAAGAATAAAAGAAAAAAAAATTAATTAATTATTTTAAATGTAAGAAAATGAGCAAGTCTATTAAAAAATTAATAACTATATTTAGCTCAGCATTTATTTCATTATTTGCTCTTTTTATTCTTTTGTTATTTATAATATGGCATTTTGTATTAGATTTACCAGACCATGAACAACTAATTAATTATGAACCTCCAATGGTTACAAGAGTTTATGCGTTAAATGGTAGATTAATATCAGAGTATGCTGCAGAACAAAGGTCTTTTGTTCCTCTCGAATCTATACCTAATATTGTGATAAATGCATTTTTATCAGCTGAAGATAAAAATTTTTATAACCACATTGGTATTGATTTTACGAGTATTTTGAGAGCTGCGAAAAGAAATATAAATAATTTAGGAGGAAGGCCTGAAGGAGCATCAACTATTACCCAACAAGTTGCAAAGAATTTTTTTTTATCACGAGAGGTGTCGTATAGAAGAAAAATTAAAGAAATTTTATTGGCATTAAGAATAGAGCAGATATTAGATAAAGATAGAATACTTGAACTTTATTTAAATCAAATTTATCTTGGTTTTAGATCCTACGGAGTTGCGGCGGCAAGTTTAAATTATTTTAATAAGTCTTTAAATGAATTAACAATTTCAGAAGCTGCTTTTCTTGCTGCATTACCTAAAGCTCCAAATAATTATCATCCAATTAGAAACAAAAAAGCTGCAATTTCTAGACGAAATTGGGTGATAAAAAGATTACATAGAGAAAAAAATATTACTAAAGAACAAGCTTTAAAGGCAAAAAATTCTGAATTAATAATTGTAAATAGACAAGAACTAAAGCCAGTTGAAGCACAATATTTTTTAGAAGATGTTAGAAAAGAATTGATAGAAAAATATGGTGAAGAAAAATTGTATAAAGGAGGGCTTACTGTAAGAACATCATTAGATCCTGCTTTACAAAAAATAGCTGATAAAACATTAAAATATGGATTAATCAACTACGATACTAGACATGGTTGGAGAGGCCCATTAGCAAATGTAAATATTAAAGATTCAAATTTAAATAGAGATATAGCAAATATTTCTATTCCTGAAGCATTTCCGAATTGGAAAGTTGCGGTTGTTATACATTTAGATAAATTTGGTGCCAATATCTTTTTTGATAATGATAATTACGGAAGAATTAATTTAAAAGATTTAAAATGGGCAAGACAATGGAGGAAAAATCAATATTTAGGCCCACCAATTAAACACCCGCAAGACGTTTTAGCTATCGGGGATATAATTTATGTGGAAGAAAAAAATGCAAAAGAAGATTTTGTTGAATATGGGGAATTATCTCTTTATAAATTAAGACAATTTCCAGATGTTAATGGCGCCTTAATAGCTCTTGACCCTCATACAGGAAGAATTTTTGCAATTTCCGGAGGTATTAGTTTTAATAAAAGTGAATTTAATAGAGCAACACAAGCATTTAGACAACCTGGATCTGCATTTAAGCCATTTGTATATTTAACAGCCCTTGAAAAAGGTTTTGCACCTAATATAAAAATTTTAGATGCACCTTTTGTAATTGATCAAGGTGCTGATTTGGGAAAATGGAGTCCAGAAAATTATACAAACAAATTTTACGGTTTAAGTACAATGAGATTGGGTTTAGAAAAATCTAGAAATTTAATGACCATACGTTTAGCTCAAATGATAGGAATTGAATCTATTGTTAACAAAGCAAAAAAACTTAATATAAGTAATGACATTGAACCAGTATTATCTATGGCTTTAGGAGCTGGCGAAACAACTCTTGAAAGACTAACGATTGCATATGCGATGTTAGTTAACGGTGGTAAAAAAATATCTCCTTCTTTAATTGACAGAGTTCAAAACAGAAATGGCAAAACAATTGAAAAACATGATCATAGGTTATGTATAAATTGTAGTACGAAAGATCTAGATTCTACTTTAGAGCCAAAAATTATAGATACCCGAGAACAAATTATTGATCCTGTTAATGCGTACCAAGTTGTATCTATGTTGGAAGGAGCTGTTTTAAGAGGAACTGGTAAAAAAGTATCTGTTATAAAAAAACCTCTTGCAGGTAAGACTGGAACTACAAATGATAGCAATGATACATGGTTCATTGGATTTTCACCTGATCTGGTTGTTGGAGTTTATGTTGCTTTTGATACACCGAAATCATTAGGTCCAAGAGAAACAGGGGCAAGTGTTGCATCACCGATTTTTAGAGATTTTATGTATTTAGCTTTAGAAAATGAAAAAGGAACGCCTTTTAGAATTCCATCAAAGGCTCAATTGGTAAAAATAAATTTAAAAACAGGAGAATTAGCAAAAAAAAATGATAGAGAAATAATTTTGGAAGCTTTTTCATCTGATACTCAAACACAAAAATATATAAATGAAAGAACCTTTGGTAGAGTAAAAACTAATGTTCAAGGACTAGGCGGCTTGTATTAATGAAAAAAGAAATTCTTGATAGTTTATTAAAAATAGAGACTTCGCTAAAAACACTTAGGGGGGGTCTTTGATTTAGACAATATTTCAAAAAAAATTAAATCTTTTGAGAATATGATTCAAAAAGAAAATTTTTGGATTGATCAAGAAAAAGCTAAGTCAGTAATCAAAGAAAAAAATATTTTAGAAAATAGATTAAATTCATTCTTAAATTTAAAAAAAGAATACGATGAATTAAATGAATTAATTAAAATTACAAGTGAAGATGATGAAAAATTAATTAAAGAAATAAATACAAATACTAAAGAATTAATTGATAAAGTTGGAAAAAAAGAATTTGAAAGTTTTTTTTCTGGTGAAGCTGATAGTAGTAGTTGTTTTCTAGAAGTTCATTCAGGAGCTGGAGGAGTAGAGGCACAAGATTGGGCTGAAATGATAGTAAGAATGTATACTAGATGGTGTGAAAAAAAAAATTTTGATTTTGAAATATTAGAAGAAAATTCAGGTGATGAAGCTGGAATAAAATCTTTAACAATGAAAATAGATGGAGATTATGCTTATGGTTGGTTGAAAAAAGAATCTGGCATTCATCGCTTAGTTAGAATATCTCCTTTCGATTCTAATTCACGAAGACACACAAGCTTTGCATCAGTTTGGGTTTACCCAGTAATTGATAAAAAGATTGAGATAAATATTAATGATAAAGATTTAAGAATTGATACGTATAGAGCATCAGGAGCAGGAGGTCAACATGTTAATAAAACCGATAGCGCAGTGAGAATTACTCATTTTCCTACAAAAATTGTTGTTCAATGTCAAAATAACAGATCTCAACATAAAAATAAAGCTACTGCTTTATTAATGTTAAAGGCAAGAATTTATGAAATGGAATTACAAAAAAAGGAAGCAGAACAACATTCGAAAAACCAAAGCAAGTCTGAAATAGGTTGGGGAAGGCAAATTAGATCATATATACTGCATCCCTACAAAATGGTTAAGGATCTTAGAAATAATACAGAAATGTCAAACTGTAATTCTGTTTTAGATGGTAACATTGATATTTTTTTAGAAGCAGCTTTATTTAAAAAAAATTAAAAAAATGAAAGAAGTA
>Ga0315338_1002406_pt1 | contig 18641 bp, 14 predicted proteins | sample ASW8metaG_FD_204518 | JGI IMG/M metagenome (GOLD analysis project Ga0315338, IMG submission 204518) | Ammonia-oxidizing marine archaeal communities from Monterey Bay, California, United States - ASW #8 | ecosystem: Environmental > Aquatic > Marine > Coastal | place: USA: California | collected... | reverse complement strand
CGTGGTCGGCGCTAGCGTAGTAGTGGTCGTTGGCGGTAGCGTGGTCGTGGTCGGGGGCAGGCTGGTGGTCGTCGTGGGCGCGAGCGTAGTCGTAGTCGTAGTCGTAGTCGTAGCGCCCAGAGTGGTGGTCGTTACTCCGCCACCGTCCGCCAACACTTCGATCGCCTTGATTGCTGGATTGTTCTGCGGGAGGTTCACGAACTCTATTTGTAGACCGCCGCTCACGTTCGCTAGCACGGATCGTACGACGGCCCGACCGCTCGCGCCGGCGGCGGCCACCTGGTCGAAGGCCGAATAGGCGACTACCCCTTCTACGATTATGTCCGTCAGGCGGTCGCCTTCACTCGTTGAGCCGTCGTAGGTGTTCGCGAAGAGCAGGTTGACCAAGTACTGGCCGTCGGAAACGTCGAAGTCGTAGATCAGGTTCGGTGCCGGGTTTCGGTCGACGTGCTCACACTGGAACAGGTCTTCCGTTGATTCGCTATCGCAGCCGAAGATGTCGGTGATGCCGGTGATCACGCAGCTCTCGCCGCCACCGCCCAGATTGCAGGTCGCTGCTTTGGCCGACTGGTTGTAGGCGAAATCGGCGTGCCACAGGTCGCCGTTACAATCGATCTTGTCGCCTGCGCACTCTGCACTCGAGACGTTGGCGTTCAATCGGATCGTCTTGCCGGTGGCGTCGTCGATCGCGGCCGCACCGAAGCAACGGTTGAGCGGGTCGCCCGGGCATGGGTCAATCGTGTTGTCGATGCCGTCCTCGTCGCTGTCGCCTTCCGCCGGGATGGTTGTGCTGGTTGTGCTGGTGGTGGTCGTCGTTGGCGGAAGCGTAGTTGTGGTAACGGGCGTCAGTGTAGTTGTGGTAACGGGCGTCAGTGTAGTTGTGGTAACGGGCGTCAGCGTAGTTGTGGTAACGGGCGTCAGCGTAGTTGTGGTCGTAGGTGGGAGCGTCGTTGTGGTTGTGGGCGCCAGTGTCGATGTCGTCGGCGGCGCCATCGTGGTCGTGGTGGTGCCGCTGATTGCGCCGCCCAGTATCTCGAGTGCTTTGATTGCGGGGTTGTTCTGCGGGCCGTTTATGAGCTCGATCTCTATTCCGTCGCCGTCATCTACGATGACCACATATGAGCGAACGACCGCCGTGGCGCTGCCGCCGGCGGCCTCAACCTGATCGAATGCCGCATACGCAAGTTCGCCTTCGATTTCGATGTCGAATATGCGATCCCCGATCGACGTCGATCCGTCGTATGAGTTCGCGAAGAAGAGATTCACGAGATAGGCGCCATCAGCGACTTCGAACGAGTAAATGAGTTCCGGCGACGGGTTGCGATCGGCGTGCTCGCACTGAAACAGGTCTTCGGTCGTTTCATCGTCGCAGCCGAACAGCGCTGTGATGCCGGAGATGACGCAGCCCTCGCCGCCACCGTCCAGGTTACATCTAGTGGCTTTGGCCGTCTGGTTGTACCCGTAGTCGGCGTGCCACATGTCGCCGGCGCAATCTGTTTTGTTGCCGGCGCACTCGGCGCTCGAGGTATTCGCGTTTACACGAATGGTTTTGCCGCTGCTTGCATCGACCGCGACCGCGCCGAAGCAAAGGTTCCGTGGATCTACGGGGCAGGGATCGTCACCGATCTCGAGCCCATCGTTGTCGGCGTCTGCGCAACCGCCGGTGGGTGGGAACGGTGCGAACACGCAGTATCCCGTCGCCGCGTCGCAGGAATCCGTCGTGCATGGGTTGTTGTCATCACAAACAACACCGCTGCATAGAGCGGCATCCTCGCAAGACACCACAGCATCTGTCGCACAGGCCTCGATGGGTAGGCCTCCTGGGCTGCCGAGTCCGACGCTAACGATCGACAAGGGCTTGTGCCCGGCCGTCGTACACGCGACGTCGATCGACATGGCGCGACCATCGCCGAAGGTCGGTAATGGCGGCGCCGAAGACGGGAAGGAGACAAAGGTGCAGCTGGCCGCACTCGTTACACAAGACCCGGCGGGAGCGGTCGCATCGAGCGCGCAACTCGCGGTGCAGTCGAGGCCGGAGAACAGCACGAGTGTTGCTCCTAGCGCCGCGACATCGCTGCCATTGGTGACGAGGTCGATACCTACCGAACACGTTGTGCCCACGGGGCAGCCGATGCTTTCGGGGACGAGAACAGGAGCACTGGCGCAATCGACCGCGAAGGCGGGGGCAGCGCGAACGAGGGCTGCGGCTATTGCGAGTGCAGTAAACCCCGCACGAAGGTTCGTGTTTCGCCACGACGACGGGCGCTTCGGTGGTAGATCGTGCGAGCAAGCGGACACAGGCGAATCCTCGTGGTCGTCATCTTCGTTCCTGAGCGCTCGGCGCAGAAACGATAACCGATGTTTGATCCACTCGTGGCGGGCGAGCGGTGAGCGGCGCAACTGGGAGTACTAGCTCTGAGCCTGAGCCGCTCTAATGAAGTGTAGAGATTTAGCAGTGGCTTGGGAAGCCGATTGCCGCGTGGGTTGGTATTCCAACCGCAGACGGCGAAATAGCTAATGCGCCCGGCGCCAGACGGGATTGGAGTGGCAAAAGACCGATGATGCAGGCGGTGTTACCGGCAAGGATGCTGACGGCACCGCGTCCTGCGTTGGCAAGAACGCCCTCGTCCCAGCGCGCGGCGCTCGTGGTGGCTCTTGAACGAGCCTTACGTTCGCGTGTAGCGGCTCAGCGCAGCGCGAAACCGTCGTAGCCGGCGGTGACGACCTCCTGACATTTCGCCACGTAGAGCGGAAAGCTCAGGTAGGGCATGAAGACCCGCGGCTTTCCCGGAATGTTGGCGCCGAGATACCACGAGTTACAACTTGAGAAGAGGGTGACATCGGCGAGTTCGTTGACCTGGCGGACCCAGCTCTCTTCGGCGCTTGTCGTTGCCTCGATGCGTGTCAGGCCGCGCTGTTGTATGTAACCGAGGCAATCGGCAATCCAGTCGACGTGCTGCTCGATCGCGGCGACCATGTTGGTCAATACCGAAGGGCTGCCGGGGCCGGCGATCACGAAAAAGTTGGGAAACCCCGCTGATCCCAGCCCGAGATACGTCTTGGGGCCTTCGGCCCACTTTTCTTTGAGCGCGAGGCCGTCGCGCCCGCGAATGTCGATACGATCAAGTGACCCAGTCATTGCGTCGAAGCCCGTCGCGAAGACCACGATGTCGAGCGCATGGTCGACGCCGCCGACCGTTAAGCCGTTCGCTGTGAATTTCTCGATTGGCGCGCGGGAGACGTCGATCAAGTGGACGTTGTCGCGATTGAAGGTCTTGTAGTAGCCGGTGTCGACGCACAGGCGCTTGCAGCCAATAACCTGCGAAGGAGAGAGCAGGGCGGCCGTCTCGGGATCGCGAACGACGTCGCGAATCTTCTCTCGCACGAAGTCGCCGGCGCTGTCGTTTACCTCCGGCTCGAGCATCAGGTCGACGTACGCGCCCATAAAAAACAATCCGCCGCGTTGCCAGTACTGTTCGAATCGCTCGCGACGTTGGTCGCCGTCAGCCTCCGATCCCAGATCCTCGGCCGTAGGGCGGTCGGCGCCGAAGCCAAGAGGCGTCGCGCGACCAACTGCGCGGAACTCCCCGTAGCGCGACTTTACGTCGCGTTGGTACTCGCGTTCGAGCGGCGCGTTGTGTGCCGGTACTGCGTAGGTGGCCGTGCGCTGAAAAACGAAGAGCTCTGCCGCCTGCTCGGCGATGACCGGTATGGCCTGCACTCCCGAAGACCCGGTGCCTATAACGCCGACCCGCTTGCCGCTGAGGTCGACGTCGTCGTGGGGCCACTGTGCCGTCTGAAGGATGCGACCTTGATAGTTTTCGATGCCTGCGACTTTGGGCAGCTGAGCGCAGGAAAGACTCCCTGTGCCCATGATGAAAAACGGGGCCGCGGCGACGCCGCGATCGGTCTCGATGTGCCAGAGCGTTGCCTCGTCATCGAACGATGCCGAAAGCACGCGCGTGTTGAGCTGTACGTCGCGCAGTAGCTCGAAGCGCTGGGCGACGTACTCGATGTAGCTCAGAATCTCGGGCTGTGAGGCGTAGCGTTCGGTCCATTCCCATTCTTGCTGGAGTTCTTCGCTGAACTGGTAGGAATAGTCCATGCTCTCCACGTCGCAACGGGCGCCGGGATACCGATTCCAATACCATGTGCCACCGATACCGCTGCCTGCCTCGAACACGCGCGCACGAAGCCCGAGCCCGCGAAGGCGGTGCAACATGTAGAGGCCCGCGAACCCCGCACCGACGACGATCGCGTCAAAGAGTTCGCCGTCGTCTTGTTTGATTGCCTTGCTTTCCATGTTGATTTTCCCGCCGGTGGCACCAGAGCGGGTGGCCGGTCAGATTTCGTCTCGCGTTGTCGTCGGATGTCTGCAGAAAACACGCGGGGGACGCAAGGCTGAGCGGCTAGCGCTTGAGTGCACGAACGGTCGCAGCTGCGCGTAGGGCTGTACGACCGATCGGCCGCACGATCGAGGTTGGATAGAAACGTTCGAGGCGATCAGCTCTGCGCAACCACCGCATGACGTCGTCGTAATCGCTCTCCAACTCTGCACCATTGCTCGCGGCAGCTATTTCGAACACGCCTTGGATCTGGTTGTTCATCGCCAGTGCACGAAATCCGCAGGAGCTAAACAGATTAGAGAACGTTCGCGCCGTGTAATGGTATACGTGAGCGTTTTGAAGCAGACGCAAGAAGTCCATGTGGTAGGCCGGTATCAAGTTATGTACGCCCGGCACTTCCACATAAAGCTTCGTCTCATCCGTGATCACGCTATGTACAGCCGCGAGTTCTGCGCGGGGGTCGGCGACATGTTCGAACACTTGGCAGTACAACATGAGATCCGGTGCACGCGACAGACTCGCCGACAGAAGGTTCCCCAAGCGCAAATCGAGGCCGTATTTCTCGCGTCCATACGAAAGGTAGTCGTCGTTGAGGTCCATACCCATCGTCTGAAATCCAGCTTCCTGAAATGCGCGCAATACACCACCATGACTGCAGCCGATGTCGACGACGAGCGTTTCACTGGGCGGCTTCTCGAAGACGCCGATATCGCGTAGGTGTTTGAGAATGCGACGGCCGTGTCGCACGCGATGCTGAAAGTGATGGTCTACCGGAGCGACGCTCCCGCGATACAGGCCCGCGAACTCTTTTGTGTAAAATGACGAATATGCGCTGGGGGTCATCCGTGGGTTCGTCTGGAGCAATCCACAATGTTTGCAAGCAACGATCGGACAGAACAATCCGTATCGATCTTTCGTCGCAACTATTGTGAACGAGTCTCCCTCACAGCTTGCGCACGGCACTTGTTCGAAGGGGTACTCTCCGGTGCGCACCTTTTCATCGATAGTGTCACGAACGCGAGTCTGTTCGGGGGTGAGATCTAATGTTGCCACACCGTCGCAATGGTAGCGCTGGCCTATCGCGCTCGGCGAGCGCATCCAAACTTCGAGATCGTCCGTAGTGAGCAGCAGACCTGGAAGGGGCTTGGCTTCGGCTAGGTTCAAGTCGGTCATAGTGCGCCCTCAAGGCGCTTGACGTTTCGAGCAGTAATATCCCAAAGTCGCTTCTGCTGCGTCAATACTTCCGAACGTACTTCGCTTTCGTTCGACTCGAACGTGCGGATCGCAGACACGAGGCGGTCGCACAAATCCGGCTCATAAAACGGCACTGCCCATTCAGGATGGCCGATTTCTCGTAGGAAGAATCCGAGCTTGTCGTGTCCGCCGAGTGATATCCCCGGGTTTCCGAGCCCGAACGGTATCATGAGACTGTGGCCTCGCATGCCTATCGTGAACCGCATGCCCGCATAGAACCGCATCACTTTGTCGGCCGAGGCTCGCGTAAGTCGTGCCACCTTGAAGGGGACACCGCTCTCGGAAAACCACTCGCAGATATGTTCGTCTGCTTTGTCATGTATCGCGAGGTGCAACTTCCAACCGGACTCTACCGCGCGCCGCATGGCCTCTACGACCTCACGCTTTACGGTCGCTTCAGTATCGCCGAAACGCACCTGACGTCGATCGAATGCGATGTTTAAGGCCAACGTACGCTCGGCGCCGTAGCTTGGCTGTGGCGTGTTGGGATGGAACTGGCGCAGAATAGTCGTCGGACACGGTTGAAAGCATAGGCGGTGATGAAGTTCGGAAGGCAAATACTCTGATAGCGCTTCGATACTACCGCGATTTCGAACACCGAAGAATACCGACTTGTCGACCACGGCACTCAGGTGATCGCGAAAGATCGGTGCAAAGTCTTCCTGACCTGGAAACCGATTGTATCCAACCGCAAATACGATTAGTGGAATCTCGAGACGCGCGATCGCTCCAACCGTGGAATTCCACTGCCAACCGGAGTTTCGATTCGGATTCGAGTCACGTAAGAACAGTCCGCCGCCGCCGACCACCACTCCCGCTGCGTCGCGGTTGACCTGATCCGACCGATCTTCGTCGAACAGCGACCATACCGATTCGAGCCGCCAATCATCCGGGCTGAGTGGGCTTTGGAGTAACGAGCGCACGCACTGAAATAGCAGTGTGTCACCGCAGTTGCCGTTGCGATGAATGCCCACGTGAACGATACGCTTTCCCCGATTGAGCCGAAGCGCATCATCAATCCGATTAGAAATCTCTAGACGAGCAACATTGATTCGGTTAATCGTCGCCGGGACGACATCGCGTGGCTTGTTAACCAGTTTTGATATTAAGCGTCGCAACAACAATCCCGTACGCACAGCCGACACCGACACCCATCGACGATCTCGCTCCCGTCAGTCACAACTCCGTCGTCGGGAGTAGATCAGGATCACACCCCACCGCGCTGTTGTCACCAAGATAGCGTTGAACTTCGTTCGATACGATGTTCACACCCGAACCGTTGTGGATAACTTGAGCGGGTAGGCCTTTCAAGACTGGGTGAGGGGATGGGGAGCGCCATATGAGGTCGTTTGCGTGGACCGTCACCGAAGGAATCGCCGCTGAGGCCGGATTCGATGCTGTGCATATGAACCCGTGATTGATTGCCCAATTTTCGCTGCAATTCTTAGTCGTCAGCAAAAATGAACGCTGAAGAAACGGAAGCTACACTGGCCACCGCGACTAGGAACTCCGAACCTCCTACGAAGTATCGGAACAACAGTCGATAACCAATCGAATGCATATCTGACGCAGCCGCGCCTCATAAAGTCGTTCGGACGATATAGCCACCCGATTTCGGATCGAGTTCCAAGGTCACCCGGCCGTCGTCGCGTGCTTCTTCGAGCAGTTCGCTAAACGAGCGATAACCGTAGTGCGATTCGTTGAACCCCGGCTTCCGACGTCTGAGGGCCTGCTTGATCATCGATCCCCAGATGTGGTCTCCGGCGTCACGTTCCGCTACCAACGCGTCTAGCGTTTCGAGTATCAGAGTTACCGCGTCGTCCGAAGGAGCGGCAGCGGTTTCATCCTTGCGTGCCGGCTTCTTCGGGGAACTTTTCGCCGTGCTCTTCGTGGAACTCTTTGGACCGGTGGAACGAGGGCGCGGTTTCCGAGCCGGGAGCTTGCGGACCAGGTCGTCATAGAAGAGGAACTCATCGCAGTTGTCGACGAATAGGTCCGATGTCGAGTGTTTCACTCCGACACCGATGACCAGCTTGTTGTTCTCGCGCAACTTGCTGACGAGCGGCGAAAAATCGGAGTCGCCGGAGATGATGACGAACGCGTCAACGTGGGACTTCGTGTAACAAAGGTCGAGCGCATCGACGACCATGCGGATGTCTGCAGAGTTCTTGCCCGACATCCGTACGTGCGGAATCTCGATCAGTTCGAACGCGGCCTCGTGCATGGGCTTCTTGAATGTCTTGTAGCGGTCCCAGTCGCAGTAGGCCTTCTTGACGACGATGTTGCCCTTTAACAGCAAACGCTCGATGACTTTATCGATGTCGAACTTGGCGTACTTGGCTTCGCGCGCTCCGATTGCGACGTTCTCGAAATCACAAAAAACGGCCATGGTTCTCAGTTCGGTTGTTTCTTTGCTCAAGTTGTAACCTCGGGCGGGCGGCAATCTCACCCAGTGGCAGTGATTGATATGGTACGGCGGGGGCCCGTGTGAGTCACGCAGTGAGCGCCTTGGGCGACGGCCGATCCCGTGCGCGCGAAGTCAGGCGCGGCAAGGCCTTTAAGCGCTCGTGCGGGAGCACGGCGCCAAGGGTGGCGACGACAAGCCGCTCGACGAAACGCAGTGGGTCCACGATGGCAAGTGGTTGTCGGTATTGTACGTGCAAGTCGTTATCCCAATCGGAGAAGCGACATGGCCCACGCGGGGGGGGGCACAAAAGGGCTAGACAAGTCTTCCTCAGCTGGTCTAAACGAGAAGGGCAACGGGAATGTTGGAGTTCCTGCGGCACGTGCGCGGCTTCGGAAACGAGTCGGACGCATTTACAGCTTTGCCGTTTCATGCGGAGGGGGAGGAATGGACCATGAAGACAATCGTTTTGGCGAGCCGTCGGCTCGCGGCAACTTATTGCGGCGCGGTGGTAGCATTGACCATCGCCTCGACACCGGCCGGTGCTCAGGTTCTCTGCGGAGATGTCGTCACCGGAATTGGCACCATGACCGCCGACATCGTCGGCTGTGCGGTCAACCCTGCGGTTATTGTTGACGGCGGGACGCTTCGCATGGACGGCTTCATGATCGAGGCGTGTACCGCAGACGGCATCCACGTGATCGGCACCGCTGGCCGGGTTGAGGAAGGTAGGGTCTCGAACTGTGTGAACGGGATCGTACTCGACGGCAACGGGTCTCATCGGATTGAGTACGTGCGCGTCGATCAAAACTCTGGCGCCGCTTTCCTCGTCAACGTCAGTAGCAACCGGTTCGAGTACGTAAGCTCGAGCAACAACGCCGTCGGTTGGGATTTCGCCGTCGGTGCCGACAATAATGACGTCAAGTACTCGGTCTCGAGCGGCGATACGACCGCGGCAATCGTCGACGGGGATGGCAACGACTTCCGAGATACGCTGATTTCGGCGAGTTCGCTCGGCGTCATCTTAGGCGGCGACAGCAACGAATTTCGGGACAGCGCCCTCATCGAAACGTCCGTCAATGTGACGGGAAACGACAACAGAGTGCGCTATGGGTACTCGGTCGGCGACAACTCTGCACCCGGCTTCGAGTTTGCAGGGGACAGTAACAAGGTTGAACGATCATGCATCGTCAATCACGACGCTGGAGTGTTGCTCAACGGAGACGACAACGAGTTGGACCGTTCGACGGTCACCGATTCGACGTCTTCGAGCGTCAATATCAATGGAACGAACAACGACGTGGAGCGAAACTTCATTACGACTGGAGGATCGGCAGCGGCCGGATCATACGGCGTTGAAGCGACTCCGGCTGCCGTCGGAAACAACGTTCGGAACAACACCGTCGTCGGGCACGGGATTTTTGACTTAAGCGATGCCGATGCGACATGCATCAACAATAATTTTACCAGCAACGTAGAGGGGTCCAAGGACCCCTTGTGCCTCAACTAGCCGGAGGAAAGACGATGAATATGCATAGTACGGCAAATCGAGGTTTCAGGATTTCACTGGTGGCGGCGTTGTTCGCGGCTCTTAGCGCAACGACGCCGGCAACCCCGGCGCGCGCGCAGGTTTTGTGCGGTGACGTAATAGTCGGTCTCGCAACCATGATGGCAGACATCACCGGCTGCGCGGTCAATCCGACGGTCACAGTCGACGGTGGCACGCTTAAGATGGACGGCCACTCGATCATCGGTAGCTTGGGTGACGGTATTCGCATAATCGGAAACGGCGGTCGGGTCGAGGAAGGCCGCGTGACCGGTTCGACGGGCGACGGCATCGTGCTGGCCGGTGCGGGCGGCCACCGTGTGGAGAACGTGAATTCGGAGGGAAACGTCGGACCGGGATTCCGTTTTTTGAGCAGCAACAATCGGATTGAGAGGACGAGTTCGGCCAACAACTCTATGGGTTGGCGGATGGAGCCGGGAGCGGACAACAACACTGTGAGTAACTCGGCGGCTCACAACAACGCGTCCGCTGCAATTGTCGACAGCAATCGCAATGATTTTCGCGATTCGGCTGTATCACGTCACCCGACCGGCTTCCAAGTCAACGGGAATCGGAATCAGCTGCGCGACTTCGCACTGTCGCGCACGTCGGTCTTCGTGACGGGTAATAGAAACAAGCTGAAGTACTTGCACTCGATGGGGGACGGTACCTCAATGTTCGTTGGTTTCGATTTTTCGGGAAATCGCAATCGGCTCGAGCGCTCGCGGCTAGCGCTCCACGGCATCGCGGTCAAGGCGTTCGGAAACCTGGGCAGGTTCAGCAGACTCACCATCGTTGACAGCCTCACGATCGGCATAGGAATTATCGGCAACGCGAACCGCATCGATCGCAATCTGGTTACGACCAGCGGATTCGGTGGGGTGGGAGATACTGGAATCGGAGTGCAGGCGGCCGCTGCGATCAACAATCGGATCGAGCGTAATACAGTCGTTGGTCACTTGGTTAACGATCTGGCCGATGTCGACCCGCTGTGCATGAACAACGTCTGGAACAACAACATCGAGAAGCTCAAGACCCCCGCCTGTATTAACTGAGCGCGACCGAGCAGATCAGTAGACTAGCGATGCCGAGGGCGCCGTTGTACGACGCTCGTTGCGTAACCAGGATCGGTGGGGAGTGATCCGGGGTAGCACGTGGCGCAACCGGTTGGACGCGGGCAGTCATCCTGGACTCTACTGCTGCCTCGCCGACGATTCGGCTTCCGTACTAAACGTCGATCGGAGCCGATGCCCCGGCTTATGCCTCACGCCCCGTAAGCGTCCTCGATGGCCCGCCGCACCGATTCGTGCGCACCGCTCGCCAAGAACGTTCCGTGCGCGCTGATCAGACTGTCGAATTCGAGTTCGAGGAAGCTTTCCAACTCTGCCTTGAGCGATTCGCCTTCGGGGGTCATGAGTTTGATCCAGAACGGTCCGATGATCGTTTTCAGTGGGAAACCGATGCGCGGCATCACGAGGCGCGCGGGAAGGTTGTTGTTGCTGTAGTCGCCGTAGTTCTGGATGCCGTCGGTGGTAACGAGCAAACCTTTACCGGTCTCCAGTAGCAGCACCGACTCGGGCTGCTTGGTGCTGCGAAAACAACGCAGCTTGGCGTTCGAGAACGGCAGCGTGGTGTTTTCGTCGAGTATCTCGTCGATCGGCGGTTCCGAATACGTTGTCCCACCGGCCTGGCACCAGAACCGCGGTTGGTAGCGGTCCATATAGAAGGGATCGTCTAGGCCGTGAAAGGCGCCCAGTCGCATGAGGTTTTTGACCCGGCCGAGTTCGTCGAGGCGCATGAGTTCCGCGTCGCGCAGTCTGATCGGATTGATAAGCGTCAGCGCGCCGGCTTGGCGCACGATGACCATATTGCGCGAGATCCGTATTATCGGGTTCAGATTGACGCTTCCACGGGCCATGAAGACGTCGTCGGCAATCTGTTCGATCGGATCGTGGGGGCGGACTTTGGGGTAAGACATAACAACCTCCGTACTGAGATAGTTCTAGGATTCGGAGCGACATACGGGAAGGGCATTGGTGGCGGGGCTGCTTCTTTCACTGACCGGGAAGAATGACGTACAACCTGGGGCATGGCGTGCGGGCTGCTGCCTGTGCACGTATGGACACCCCAACTTTCAAGGAGATAGTCGATGCTAGGTTACGTAACGATTGGAGTCACTGATATGGAACGCGCGACAGCGTTCTACGATGCTTTGTTCGCCGAGGTCGGCGCAAAAATGCTGATGGATATGGGGCGGATCAAATTCTACGGAACGGGCGAGGGCACAATGACCGCCATCTGCATTCCGCACAACGAAGAGCAGCAGAACTCGGGCAACGGCAATATGATTGCCATCCCCGGCGGTTCGCATGAGGGCGTGCAGAAGCTGTACGCGAAAGCGCGTGAGCTTGGCGCTACCGACGAAGGCGAGCCCGGCGAGCGCGTGCCCGACGTGTTCTACGGCGCCTATGTGCGCGACGCTGACAACAACAAGATCTGTTTCTTCCACATGTAATATCCCGCCATTGGGGCGCACCCGTCGATCTCTCGTCGGCGGGTGCGTCGCCGGCAATGGACACCGCCGATGACTGAGCTCGAGCGCTACGCGAGTAGCTATCACGACCACTTCACCCGCGACGCGAACGAGTGCATTCGCATCGGCGTCGAGCATCGTTTGGATGAGCTTCCCGATCCGAGCCGGGCAGCGTGCGACGAACGACTGCGAGAAGCGCGGGACCTACTCGCGCGCGCCGAAAAACTTTCTGCATCTACTGACTCGCCACTAGAGTTCGACGACCGACTGGATCTCGACCTGGCCCGCCTCTCGCTCGAGGCGGAAATTCACAGCGAGACATTCACTTGGGCCGGGCAGACCCACGCCGAGCAGTGCCCGAGCGCCGGTGAGCAAATCGGCGACGGTCTGTTTCTGTTGTTCGTCAACGATCCACGCGCGGTCGAACAGCGCTTGAGCAATATCAAGTCGCGGCTGGATGCAGTGCCGGCCTTTCTCGATGCGTATATCGATCGATTGGGTCGTCCGGTTGCACGTTGGAGCGGCATGGATCTCGAGAAGGTCGCGGCTCTTCCGAGCCTCTTCGAGACGCTCGAGAACTGGGCGGGCGACGTAGCCTGGTCCGATACCGAAGCACTCTCGCGCTCGCGCGCCGCGGCCGAGGCGGCGCTTGCCCGCTACGCCGATAAGCTCCGCGTGCTGCCCACGCACGACGAGATACACGTAGGACGAGAGACCGCGGCCCGCATCATCGAGCTTCGCGGTATCGAGCAGGACATGGACTCCCTACATGCGATGGCGCGGGACTTTCTCGCCGAGAACACCGCCGCGATCGAAGACTTGCGAAAGAAGCTGGTCGGGAAGTACGACTTGCCCGCCGACGCGGGCGCCGAACAACTTCAACAGGTGCTCAATCGACGCTTCGCCTTGTCGATCCGCGATGGCGAGGTCGACGATGTGTTGGCGCACTACGAATCCGAACGCGAAAAAGTGCTGGCGTTCGTGCGCGCGCACGAGCTCTTTCCCATTCTTGAAGACCAGGAAATGAAAATCGTGCGCACGCCGGAATTCATGGCCCCAACCATCCCCGCTGGAGCCATGATGTCGCCGCCGCCGTTTCGCCCGGGGATGGCCACGAGCATGATCTACCTGACGCTCTCGCGAGAATTGCTCGACGAGCACACCGCGCTGAGCGTGCCGAGCATGATGATCCACGAGGGGATTCCCGGCCATCATCTTCATTTGGCCAGCGCGGCGCGGCACCCGTCGGTCATACGCCGTCACTTCTGGGCGCCCGAGCAAGCTGAGGGCTGGACGACGATGCTCGAGGACTACATGCTCGATATTGGCTACGCGGGCGGCTACGCCGACGAGCAGCGGTTTATAGGTAAGCGCGACATCGCCCGCATCGGTGCGCGCGTCGCGATCGATCTCTTCTTCATGACCGGTGAGCGCGGGTATCTGGAGGTCGGTGTCGACTACGACCGATCGAGCAACGACCCGTTTACGGCCGCCGGCGCCCTGCTGCAGGCCGTTACCGGCTTCGTCGGCAGCCGCGTAGAGGCCGAACTGAACTGGTATTCGCAGGAGCGCGGTTACCCGCTGTCCTATCTCACGGGCAACCGCCTGGTGTGGCAGCTAAAGCGCGATGTCGCGAGCGCCGCTAGCGGCCGTACCGAAGGCCTGGAACTCGACCGGCTGTTTCACCGGGTCTATTTGGAATCGGGCAGCATGCCGCTGAGTTTTCTGCGACGGGCCTACGCGCAGCGTGGTTTGCTATAGGCGTCGGAGGCTTGATCGGGGGCGTAGAAGTACCTCGCGTCTTCACTGATTGTGCGATCTGCAGTAGGACTGCTGAGGGCGGCTTCGAGCGCCACCACCTGAACGAACGAGGAGACTACGTGACTGAAAAGAGCATCGAAGCCGTCGTCCGCGAATTGGTTGACAAAGAAGCCATCCGCGACCTTGCCTGCCTCTACGCGCACTGCGTATGGCAGGACGACATTGAAACGATGATTGGTCTGTTCACCGACGATGGCGTGATGGATCCCGAGATCCGCCCTCCCATCAAAGGGCGCGCGGCGCTGCTCGAGAGCTTCAAGGATATGCTCGATGCCGGTGAGTTTCAGCCCTTCGTTCATAACCACGTAATTACTTTAGACGGTGACCGTGCCGACGGCGTTGCGTACGTCGATCTGCGCTACACCGCCGAAGGGAAGAGCATGATCGGATCGGGTTTCTACACCGACGAGTATGTGCGCCTCGACGGCGTGTGGAAGTTCAAGTCGCGCCGCCTGACGACGCGCTTCTTGGTGCCGCTGCTGGAAGGCTGGGCGGAATCGGCCACGGACGATTAGCCGCACAATGACCTTCATTCGCCCCGACAAGAACCGCCAAGCTTGCGTGGTTGGAATCCACGCGCTGCCGTTCGCCAAAGACATCGGTATGACCGAGCGACGCGCGGGTGCGCTGGCGATCCTCGGCGCGCTCGAGGACGCGGGCCTCGGCGTACCGGATGTCGACGGCATGTTTCGCTACGTGCAAGAAAATACGAGCGAAATGGAGATGGCACGCGTGCTCGGTATCGGATCTCTGCGCGCTTTTGGAGCGGTGGACTATGGCGGCGGTGCCGGACCGCCTGCCGTCGGTCATGCGGCGCAGGCGGTACAAAGCGGGCTCGCCGACGTCGTCGTGGTGTGGCGTGCCCGAAACCGTGGTTCGGGGGGACGCCCCTGGGCGTCTATGCTCGCGGCCACCGGCCAAGATCAGTTCGAGCGTCCGTTTCACATGACGCGTCCGGTTGATGCGCTGGCGATGCACACGCGCCGTTGGATTCATGACTTCGGGTGGACGCCGGAAGTGCTCGGTCGCGTCGCTGTCACGCAGCGCGCGCACGCGCAGCGCAATCCGGCCGCGCTCATGACCAAGCCGCTTACGATGGACGACTATCTCGGTGCGCGCATGATCGCCGATCCTCTCAGGCTGTTCGATTGCTGTCTCGAGACCGACGGCGCGCTCGCATTGGTGATCACCACCGCCGAGCGTGCGCGTGATCTCGATGTCTCGCCGACCTTCATCACGGGGTTTGCGATGGGCAGCCTGCCCGGAATGACCGCGCTGACGTTCTTCTATGAACCCGAACTCGGAGCGACGCCGAACGCGTACGTGGCCCCCGAACTGTGGGCGAATACGGGACTGAGTCCCGCCGATATCGACGTTGCGCAGATCTACGACGCTTTCTCGCCGCAGATTCCCATCGCTTTCGAAGAGTTCGGCTTCTGCGGCCGCGGCGAGGCCCCCGAGTACATGGCCGACGGCGCCAACCCACCATTCAACACGAGTGGCGGAGGACTGTCCGAGGCGTATGTGCATGGCTTCAACCTGTTGCTCGAAGGCGTGCGGCAGATTCGCGGTACCTCTACCAGCCAGACGATTGATGCCCGCCACGTGCTAGTCACCGGCGGCAACGTCATTCCGACCGGCGCCGTGGTCTTCTCAAAGGAATCGCTGTGACAGAGCTCGATCCGATGAAGCAGTTTCCCGCGCCGGTTCCCGATGCCGACACGCAAGCGTTTTGGGACGGCATCGCGCGAGATGAATTGCTGGTCCAGCGCTGCGAGGGCTGCGATGCCTGGGTGTGGCAACCACGCCCCGTTTGTCCGCGTTGCCGTCGCCCAGAGCCGCCGTGGCGCGCCGTGTCGGGCGCGGGGTGCGTCGCGTCGTGGATCGTTTTGCGCCCGCCCGTATTGCCCGCCTATGCCGACATGGTTCCTTTCGTCGTGTTGCTCGTCGAGTTGGACGAAGGGGTGCGTATGATCGGCTATCTCGTCGACGATGACGGGGGGCTCATCAAGACCGACGGTGAGGCCGAAGGCGTGGCGATCGGCCAGCGTGTCGCGCTGCGGTTTCACGAGCAGGCCGGTACGAAGCTGCCGTGCTGGTCGCTCGCTAGCGGTTGATTCTATTGGGCAGCGGCCAACCGCTATTCGGGGGCGATGTCTTCGAGTGTGCGTCCCGCCGTCTCGGGGAAGGTCAGGTAGACGATCACAGGCGTGGCCAAACTTACGACGGTCAGAACGATCACCGTGTTCCAGTTCGATCCGGTCACCGAATAGAGGACGGTGAGCAGGCCGAGCCCGAGCACGACACCGAAGTCACGCACCGCTGAGCGCACTCCGGAAGCGGTCGAACGCTGCGATGTTGGAAACAATTCGGCGCCGTAGGTGGACAACGTGACGTCGGTTCCCATCAACGTAAAGATCAGCAGTACCCACAGCGCCGGAGAGAAAATGCCGGCTGCACTGTAGAAGGCGATCGTTACGATGGGGAAGGCGACGGAGAACGCGGTCGTTACCGGTCGACGGCCGCGACGATCGCTCAACCAGCCGGCGAACGGGTTGCCGATGATCGCGAAAAATCCGCCCGCGAGGTTGAGAAGCGCAACCGCGCCGGGCGTCCATGCGTGCACGTCCTGAAGATACTTCGGTGCCAGGAAGGTTGCCGGACCCACCGCGATGCCGGTCGCGAAGACGGCCGCCATCAAGGTCCAGAAGCGGCGTCGGTGCGAGCGCATCAGCTTTACGATCGGTTCGAACGCGGTTGTTGTCGCGAGATCGGCCGACATCTTCTCGAAACGATCGGTTTCGGGGAGCGCACGCCGCCAATACGTGACCATTGTGAGCGGTAGCAGTCCGATGAGGTATAGAGACCGCCAGCCGTACGGCATCATATCGACGAAACCGAACATGGCGGCGGCGAGCCCGGCCCCGCAGGCTTGAATTGCCGCAAGCGCGCCGATTCCCCAGCCTCTGTGTTCGGCGTCGAACTCCTCGGCGATGACGACAACCGCAATGAGCGTTTCCGCCAACGCGAACGCACGAGAAAGAAATTGGAAGAATACAAACGATTCAGCGTTCGGAGAGAGGGCGGTCGCGCCAGTGAGCAGTGTGTACCCTACCACCGTGATGAGGAGCAGCCGACGCCGGCCCCACCTATCGGCCATCAGCGCGATCGGCAACGCAAAGATCGCCCCTAACCGAACGATCGAACCGAGCATGCCGAGTGAACTCTCGGCGATGCCGAGCTCGGCCTGGATCTGTTTGAGGTTGAGCGAGAAGAGGTAGGTGTCGTACTGCTCAAACAACGACACGATCGCGACCAAGCCGAGCACGCGCCATTGGCGGGCGGTGAGGTCGGGCGGCCGGCCGAGAAACGGCGCCAGCTTCATCCACCAAGGCGGTTTGACTGCCCGGTGCTCGTCAGGTTCGCTCAAGATCTAACACGCTATGAACTTTGACTTCAGCCCAGAAGAAATCGCCTTCGTCGATGAGCTCGAGAAATTTCTTGACGAAAACCATTCTAGTGACGTGATGGATGCCCACGGCGAGCATCTCTCGCAAACGGTCGACACACCGGCCAAGCGGGCCTTCATGGGCAAACTCGCCGAGCGGGGCTGGCTCGGAATGTCGTGGCCGTCGGACTACGACGGCGGCGAAAAGAGTGGAATCTATGATTTCCTTCTTACCGAGGCGCTCTCGCGACGCGGCGCACCGCAGCCGGGCAAAGGTGTGGGCATTGTCGGAAAGACGATCATTCGTCACGGCAGCGACAAAATGAAGCGGGAGTTTCTTCCGCGTATCATTCGCGGCGAGATCGAGTTTGCCATCGGTTACAGCGAGCCCGAGGCCGGCTCGGATGCTGCCGCGATGCGGCTCAAGGCGACGAAAGACGGTGACGGCTGGCGTCTGAACGGTCGAAAGATTTGGACCACGTCTGCACATTTCGCCGACTACTATTGGCTCGGCGCCCGTACTGATCCTGAGGCATCGAAACACAAAGGTATTTCGTTGTTCTTGTTCCCTATGAATACGCCGGGAATGACGATTGCGCCGACCTGGACGATCGGCGATGAACGTACGAACGAAGTATTTTTCGACGACGTATTCATTTCCGACGATCAGTTGGTAGGCGAGCTCAACAAGGGATGGACGTATATCTGCGAAGCACTCGATCTCGAACGTTTTGCGATGCTGCCGGTAGGGCCGATCGAGATGAAGACAAAGGCGTTTTTCGAGTATGTCCGAACCGCCGAGCGCGACGGGCGACCGCTGCGCGATGATCCGATCGTGCGCAAGAAAGTCGCCCATCTCGCAGCCGAAATGGAAGTCGCCCGCATGCTGCAGCGGCGCGTGATCGCGTCGGCGCTCAAGGGCGGCGTGCCGACGGTAGAATCGTCCGAGTACAAGCTTCACCAGTCGCACTATGGTCAGCGATTAGCCAATGCCGCGCTCGACATTATGGGTGCGGCCGGCCAACTGAGTCCCAAGAATGAGAACGAGGCGCCGGTTGGCGGCCGTTTCGAGCGCAGCTATCGCTACACGGTGGTGGATACGATCGGCGGTGGAACGAGCGAGATACAGAAAAACATCATCGCGCGCCGCGGACTTGGGTTACCGATTAGAAATTAAACGAACGCGCACAGTCGTGGGGGTTTACATGAAATCTCGAATAGCCGTTCTCGCTTGTTGCATCGCCGTGTCGGCGTTGTTCGTGCGCGGTGCGTCGGCGCACGAGTCGATC
>Ga0315338_1002404_pt1 | contig 18642 bp, 22 predicted proteins | sample ASW8metaG_FD_204518 | JGI IMG/M metagenome (GOLD analysis project Ga0315338, IMG submission 204518) | Ammonia-oxidizing marine archaeal communities from Monterey Bay, California, United States - ASW #8 | ecosystem: Environmental > Aquatic > Marine > Coastal | place: USA: California | collected... | reverse complement strand
ATTAGCAATTTTATCAATGAATTATGTATAACTTTTGGTCTAAAACCTTGTTTTTATGGTCTAAAACCTTGTTTTTATGGTCTAAAACCTTGTTTTTATGGTCTAAAACTAATTGGCGTCGGGAGAGAGATTTGAACTCTCGCGTGCGATGCACAGACGCTATCCTGTAATGAGATTTCGAGGCGTCCGCCTTGGACCAGGCTTGGCTATCCCGACAAATAATTTTGGAAGACGTCATAAAATAGTGAATCGATTGATACAGTAAACAAAAAAACCTTGAATATTCTAACAAATGTATGGGTTTAGACCTAAAATCACTGTTAGTTCGAGATAAAACAAAACTAGAATCGTTTACAAATAAAATCGTCGCAATTGACGCATACAATGCGATTTATCAGTTTCTTGCCATAATTCGTGGTCCAGAAGGACTACACCTTACTGATACACGAGGTCGTGTAACTAGCCATATTACAGGATTACTATACAGAAACATCAATTTTCTATCACTTGGAATAAAACCTGTCTATGTGTTTGATGGTAAACCTCCATCATTAAAATCTGCAGAAATTGAACATAGAAAACAGATCAAAAAAGATGCTACTGTAAAATATGAGAGAGCCGTATCTGAAGGAAAGATGGAAGATGCACGAAAATTTGCACAGCAAACTACATCCATGAAGGATGGAATGGTTGAAGACTCAAAACATCTATTAGATTTGTTTGGAATACCATACATACAAGCACCGTCTGAGGGTGAAGCAACAGCTGCACTATTAACAACAACTGGACATGCTGATGTTGCAGCAAGTCAAGATTTTGACTCTATTTTATTTGGCGCAAGAAAACTTGTTAGAAATTTCACAAATAGTGGACGAAGAAAACTGCCAAATAGAAATACCTACATTGAGATAGAACCAGAAATAATTGACTATAAAAAAAATTTAGAAGCACTTGGAATAACACGTGAACAATTAATTGATGTTGGAATTTTGATTGGGACTGATTTTAATCCTGATGGATTCGAAAGAGTTGGTCCAAAGACTGCAATTAAGATGATCAGAGAGTATGGAAAATTAGAAGATGTTACACAAATTCAAGAGCAATTGGAAATGATTGATTACAATGCAATAAGAAAGATCTTTTTAGAGCCTGAAGTTGCAAGGGTAGACAAAATTGAATTTGGTGAAGTGAGGTATGATGACATAATCAATTACCTGTCAAATGAGAGAAGTTTCTCACGCGACCGAGTTAATTCATCTCTAAATAGGCTCAAAAAGAGTTTAGAGAAAAAGAGTCAGACCTTGGAAAAGTGGTTTTAGTTTACAATATGAGCTTAGAACAAGATGATCGGTAAAGACAAACAAATCTTTTACATCTGTATCATAATCATTGGAATGATTATTGCCTTACCGTTCAATTACATATACGGAATGGGTGGTTTTGAAGTAGATGTAATTTGGGCTATTTTTGGAATTGTTATGATTGCTTCTGGTGTTCATTTATTAAAAAAACAAAACAAAATAAAATAATCTCAAACGTTAGAATACAAACAAAAAATTTCTGATTCTAGTGTAAAATCCTAAGCTCTAAAAGTGGTTTTAGATATGATTTAGTGCCATGTGCTTGATATTGATTTCCATATACATCCCAAATAGATTTTTAACAGATTGAAGATTTAGTATACCTTGTAGGGAAGACATTTCAACAGTCGGTTGAGTGAGGTCTTGGTAAGGTACTCACTTAACACCTACAAAAAATATTCTAGTTAATTGTTAGAGTGCAGATCACTGACCTGAACTCTAATTATAGAGATTGAATTGGATAGAAATCCCACCTATACGATTCCTATTAATGTAGATGTAATAAATCATGCCAAAGTGGAAAAAACGTCTATTCTAGTAAGATTCCTTTACTTAAAAAGTGGTTTTAGAATCCCTCAGGTGGTTTTTGCACAAATACATTACAAACTAACGCATCTGTCTTTTCATCTCTATACTGAACATTACAGGATACAAATTTGCCTTTCAACGCTTGCTCAAGTTCAACCTGTGTGGTTTCTCGATATTCTGGATTATCAGGATTATCAATCTTTGAAATAATGATTTTTTCAATTTTGCTATATTGTTCCTTATTGTCCTTTCTGTAATGTGTGACATCAAGTTCAAATGCATTACCAGAAATACATTTAACAACAGGACCACCTATTCCATCTCCCATATTAGAATATGATAATAAGGTGATATAAATTTCAAAAATTATTTACTTTTTTGGTTCCATTCTGGAGCATTCAATGCAAAGTTTTCCAACTTCAAAAACATAGAGTAGTTTTTGACACTTTTCACATCTTCTCTCACTTCTAGTTTTATCATAACCGTATGGCATGTAAATCACTGTTGATTATCTTTGTTAATAGTACTTTGTAATTCGTCAAATGCAGATTGAACTTCCTCAACTGCTGCACCATCCTCTAATGTACTCACATCACCAACTTTTTCCTTTTTTGCAATGGACTTGAGGAGCCGTCGCATGATTTTCCCGCTTCTGGTTTTTGGAAGTTTTGTAACGAAATAAAATTCAGATGGAGTCGCGATAGGTCCTATGCCATTTCTGATAGTTTCTATTAATTCAATTCTAAGTGTCTCAATTGATGTAGTGACGGCATCCTTTAATACAACAAATGCAATTATTGATTCCCCTTTTATCTCGTCAGGTATTCCGCATACTGCTGACTCAGCAACATCAGTATGTGATACAAGACTACTCTCTAATTCAGCAGTTCCAATCCTATGACCTGCAACTTTCAAAACGTCGTCAGATCTTCCAAGTAACCAAAGATATCCATCATTATCCTTTATGGCATAATCCCCTGGATAATACATTCCATCGTATTTTGACCAATAGACACTCTTGTACTTATCATCATCACCCCATAATGTGAGCAACATTCCTGGCCAAGGATTTCTAATTATTAATGAGCCTTTTGTACCATTTTCCACTTCGTGACCAGCATCATCTACTACTGCAATATCAACACCTGGTATTGGCTGTGTTGCAGATCCTGGCTTTAATAGGATTGTCTCGATCCCAGGAAGATTACTAATCATTATGCCACCAGTTTCTGTCTGCCACCAAGTATCAATTATTGGACATTTATTCTTTCCAATAACATCAAAATACCATTTCCAAACTTCTGGGTTAATTGGCTCGCCTACAGTTCCAAGTAATCGTAATGATGACAAGTCAAATGAATTTGGAATGTCGTCACCAAACTTCATAAACATACGCAATGCCGTTGGCGTTGTATAGAAAATAGTTACACGATATTTTTGAATTATGTCCCAGATTCTTGATGCGCTAGGGTAATCTGGCGCACCTTCATACATTACTTGTGTTGCACCATGTAAAAGTGGTCCATAAGTAACATAGCTATGACCTGTCACCCAACCAATATCTGCAGTGCAAAAATATACATCATCGTCTTTGATATCAAATGCCCACTTGAATGTTGAATATAGATGTGTTAGGTATCCACCAGTTCCGTGTAGAACTCCTTTCGGTTTTCCTGTTGTTCCAGATGTGTATAGAATGTAAAGTGGGTGTGTACTATCAAGTTTCTCAGCATCACATTTTTCTGATGATGTATTCATTAAATCCGACCAAAGACAGTCTTTTTTATTTAGGCTTATCTCATTATTTGCTCTCCTTAATACTACCACATGCTCTACTGAACTAACACTTGATGCAGATTCGTCAACTATTTCTTTGAGTTTTATCAGTTTTCCTTTTCGGAATCCACCATCTGCAGTGATAATTATTTTTGAACCTGAATCTTCAACTCGATCTTTTAGTGAAATTGCACTAAATCCAGAAAAAACTACGGTATGAATTGCACCTATCCTTGAACATGCAAGCATTGCAATTACTAATTCTGGAACCATTGGAAGATAAATTGTAATTCTATCACCACTCTTGATGCCTAATGACTTGAGAACATTTGCGAATTTTTTGACCTGTGTATACAAATCGCTATATGTAATAGTACGGCAACTTCCATCTTCACCCTCCCAAAAAATTGCGGTTTTAGATGATTTTTCCTGTTGATTCACGTCTAATGCGTTATACGAGGCGTTGATTTGCCCTCCCACAAACCACTTGGCAAACGGAGGATTCCAATCAACCGTTTTTTCCCATGGTTTAAACCACTTGAGAAGTTTTGCTCTTTCATTCCAAAATGAAATAAAATCAGATTTTGCATTATTTCGTATAGAGATATCATTATTTCCTAAACCAATCTCAAAGTTTTCAGAATTCAATACTATTTTCTAAAAACAAGTAATTTTAAAATGTTAAACTTTGATTAGTCTTGATTCATTCTTTTAAGCCAAGCTGACTCTGAAAATTTTTCTTCCTGTACATGTACATTACCTTTTGGACTATCCTGCTCAGGGATTATCATTGGTGGATTATGAACCTGTTCCGAAGATGAGGACTCGGTGCCAGGTGGTTCTGGTAATCGAGACTCTATTGGCTCACATTCGTCGGGATTTGTGAGATATGTTACTGCAGAATCCTGTATTGGCTGTGTTGCAGGTCCTGTAGTTAACACATCTTCTATGGATAGATTTGTAAGTCTAGATTTCACTTTGGAAATCTCGTCTTTTTCATAGTTCATGTGTTGAAGCATTTCATCAGTCTCGGTTTGTACATGATTAAAGGTCTCCTGAGAAATCTCATTACTTTTGCACTGCACTTTGGCATCGAACAAAAGAACTTTTACAGCTTTCATTTGTGCATTGATTTCAGCAACACGTTTTTCTAACTCAGAATTTATTTCTTCTTCGGTGTTTTGTAATGTCATTAATTTTGTTCTGTTCTTCTCATGAATTAATTCTGCATCAGATTTCATGGTGTCGTTGTCAGAAACAATTTCCATTAACGCAGTAAGACGTCGGACAGTAAGCTCTTTTTCTTTGAGCAGACGTTGTGAGTCCAATCTCCACTTTGGTATGAAAATTACTACTTCAGATTTTACAACAAGTTGTTCATGTTGAATTTGTTTTAAGCCTTCTGAACCACAATTGATTCCTACGGTTTGGATAGAACCGTCAATATCAGTTGAGGTGCCTAAGACTTTACCCATTGGGGCACCGTACATGTCCTTAACAGGCATTCCAATCATACAAACATCGTTGTTACTCATGAAATTAGTTTGAAAGATCTGTATAACCGACAAAGTGTGAATAAGGTTAGAATTTTTAGTACAAACAAATTAACTAAATCAAAACTTGTGCGTAAACGTAATTTTAAAATTCAATAAAATTGGGTCAAAAGTATGATAGATAAAGATGAAATTGCCCAAGTGTTACAATTTGTTTCAGAGTATTGGAATAGATTAAAAGATGATTCAGAAAATGATGCACTCAAAATACTCCCAAGTAAATTTTGGATGAAGTCATTAGGTGGTCCAGTTGGGGATGTCCAGAATCCAAAAGGAAGATGGATTACCACATTGATGTATACAGAAGATCCTGCAATGGATCAAGCGTTCAAAGAGGTTCTAACACGTTGGCAAACAAAAGGACAGCAATCTCCTACTAGTCTTCCAACTAAATCACCCGATCTAATTAAAATTGGTGCAGGAAAAAATAAAACCAGTTAGAAAGATTAGAATGTATTGTCTGAATTTACTGATGCTGAAAAGAAAAAACTGTTAAAACATTTCTCTAATGCAGATAAATCTGTTTTTGCAATAACTACGCCGGAACAGGTAGATCGTGGTGCCTTGATGTCGAGATATAGTAGAACTGATAAAAGCATGAGAAAGATCTTTCTAGATGAATTTCTGAAAAATAAAAATCGTGGTGAAGAGTTCTACACTAGAGTCCTTCTAGAGTATGGAGATGACTCTGTTGCAGAACTTGGTGGTGGCCAAATTGCAATTGAGGGGCTTTCAAACATTGCAGTAAAAAAAATTGAAGACAGAAGAATTGGATTTTCATACTTAGAAAAATCATCAAGGTATGTGTCTTGGGATAAAAAAATTAATGGTCATTACAAGTTTTACCGTGAACCTGATATTATGAAGTCACGTTATGCTGACAGTTACATAGATGCATGTAATCTTGACTTTGATGTTTATACAAAAAATATACAACCAATGTTAAAATTAATTCGTGAGAATGATCCTGTTCAAAACTACAAGTTTAAAGATCACAGTGGAAAAGAAAAAAAATTTAGTAAATTAACTGATAGTAATAATATAAAATCTGCACAGAGAATCTATAATGCAGCAACAAAAGCAAAAGCATTAGATGCACTAAGAAGTCTATTACCTGCGTCAACACTTACTAACGTTGGTGTTACAGGCAACGGTCGTGCATTTGAGTATCTATTATCAATAATGTTTGGTTCTAGTCTCATTGAAGAGAGAAAACTAGCCTCACAAATGAAAAATGAGTTGGATGTAACTATCAAATCATTTGTGAGGCGCTCAAATGACAAATATGGAAAAATACTGCAAAAATACCTCAATAATATCAAAAATAATTCAACAAAATTAAGTAAATTATATGCCAACGGTAAACCAGTTAAAGGTAGTTTTGTAAAATTAGTTTCGTATGAAAAAGAGTTTGACGCAGTAAATAACATAATCTCTGCATTAATCTATGAACAATCACCAAGCATTGAGTTTTCACAAATTAAGAAAAATGTTAGACGGATTTCTAAGAAGGAAAAAACGCAAATAATAAATGAGTATGCGCGAATTAGAAAAAATAGAAGGCATCGACCATCAAGAGCTTTTGAATTGACAGATTATACATTTGATTTACTAACAAACTATGGAATGTTCAGAGATTTTCATAGACATAGAACACTTACACTTGAAAGACAATTGCTTACAACTGATCATGATTATCATACACCAAATGAAATTATAGAACTTGGAATAAAAAAAGAATTTTCTGAGTGCATGAATAATACACAAAATGTATTTGAAAAAATTCGGAAAAAGCAACCTGAACAAGCACAATACGTTGTTAACTTTGCATATAACTATCCATATTTTATGAAATTAAATCTAAGAGAAGCAACACATCTTATAGAATTACGAACTGTTCCACAAGGGCATATTGATTATAGAAAAATTGCACAAAAAATGTACAAGTTGATTGAACAAAAACATCCAATATTAAGTAAAATTCTAAAGTATGTTGATATGAATCAATATGAACTAGAAAGATTTGAATCCGAAAAACGTACAGAGGAAAAGCGTAAAAAAATATGACTTACAAAATTTCAAAACCTGATGAAGAGTGGAAAAAAATTCTTACAACAGAGCAATTTGATGTTTGCCGAAAAAAAGGAACTGAGAGAGCTTTTACAGGAATCTATTGGGATACAAAGGATAGTGGAACGTACAAGTGTTCCTGTTGTGGTACAGAACTTTTTTCTTCTGATACAAAATTTGAGTCAGGCACTGGTTGGCCAAGTTTCTTCAAGCCTCTTGATGAAGAAAACATAGAATTTGTGGAAGACACTAGTTTTGGAATGAAGCGTGTCGAAGTTAACTGTAAAAACTGTGGTGCTCATCTAGGACATGTGTTTGACGATGGACCAAACCCAACAAATATGCGATACTGTATCAATTCGGTTTCTTTAGATTTAGATAAATCAAATTAAATAACCATATGCGGTGATGACTCTATGAGAATAATACTATGTGGATTTGGTGTGGTTGCACAAAGTCTTACAAAACTTTTAGAATCAAGATCAAATGAACTTTATTCAAAATATGGTTTGAAACCAAGAATTGTTGGTGTGTTTGATAGTAATGGCAGTGCACATAACAGTGCTGGCTTAAACTTAAAAAAATTAATTGATGCAAAGAAAAAATCTGGTTCAGTTGGTGCATATGATAAATCTGTATCTCAAATAACTGGTCTTGAAATGATTAAGACGGTTGATGCGGATGTTGTGATTGAAACAACAGCTAGTAACTATAAAGATGCTGAACCTGGAATGACCCATATAATTACTGCAATGAAAAGAAAAATGCATGTTATTTCAGTGAATAAAGGCCCATTAGCACTTGCCTTTCCATCATTAATGGAACTTGCTGAATTTAATCGTGTACTTTTAAGATTTAGTGGTACAGTAGGTGGTGGCACTCCAATATTGGATTACGCAAAAAATAGCCTTAGTGGAGAAAAAATTATCTCATTTCAAGGCATTCTAAATGGTACAACTAATTATATTTTAACTAAAATGGAAAATGGAATGTCTTTTGATGAAGCATTGTCTGATGCAAAAAATAAAGGATATGTGGAAGCTGATGAATCTCTTGATCTTGATGGTTTAGATGCTGCTGCAAAACTGGTAATTCTTGCAAATTGGATAATGGGAATGAAAGTAACAATGCCGGATATATTAAGGACTGGAATAAGAGATGTGAGCACATCTAATATTAGAAACGCTGAGCGTAATTCTAGTTCAATTAAATTAATTGCCTCATGTGAGGAAAATCTAACAGTAAGTCCTATAGAAATCAAGCGCGATAACCCATTATGTGTAAATGGCACACTAAATGCAATCGCATTCACCTCAGAGCACTCCGGAACTCAGACTATAATTGGTCGTGGTGCAGGTGGAATTGAAACTGCTAGTTCCATTATAAGAGACATCATTGATATTAGAAAAGAGATTTCAAAAGTTTGAAAACAAATCTAGTTTCCAAAAGCGAAACAAATCATATTCTGAAATTGGTTTCACAGCAATGGAAACAAGAATTACCAAAAATTAAAAATCTTAAAGTCAATTTCATAGATGACAATTCACAATTAATAATTGGAAATGGTTTGTCTATCTTAAAAATTAATAATGATTATCTCCCATTTCTTAATCAAAATGAAGTATTAGAAAAATTTCCAAATGTGATGGTGGATATGGGCGCCATCAAGTTCATGTGCAACGGTGCAAATGTTATGCGCCCAGGTATCAAGAAATATTCCAAATTTGTAAAAGATGACATTGTTTGTGTAATTGAAGAATCTAAACATAAATTTTTATCAGTGGGAAAAGCAATGAATGATAGTTCAGAATTAGAAACTATGGTTAAGGGTGAAGTTGTAAAAAATCTTCACTATGTGTCTGACAAGTATTGGGAAATTTTTAAAACAATATAATGTCTAGTTGATATTTTTTGTGAATTCTTTTATTCCATTCTTATTTACGACAAGAACATCAATACCATCACCACTAAATGAATCTCGCATTGTTGCAGAACGAACAGCCTTTACTGCCAAATCAGTGGCTTCTTTCTCTGTCATTTTTTCTTTGAATTGAGGATCTAGAACTCCAAGTGCCATTTCTGCACCTGTTCCAACAGCAGCATATTCATCAGGTAACACTGAACCTAATGGATCAAGTGTGTATATAACAGGTTCATCAACCATTCCTCCAACAATGACTTGTGTCAACAGTGGAAAGTAACGTCTTTCATACATCATATTAGACATCATTTTTGCAACTGTGTTTGGAGGCACATCACGCTTTAATTCCATTTTTCTAATCTTTGCTAATGCAGAAATTTGTAATGAGAGTATTTGCATATCTGCTACAAGACCTGCACATGTTGCACCAACTTTGGATGTAATTGGAAAAGTTTTTTTTGTTGACTTACTTACAAGAAAGTTTCCATACGCTATACGTTTTTCACTTGCAAAAACTACGCCATCATCATATGTTATACCAACTGCAGTTGCACCAGGCATGTACATGCTCATAACCTTAGTCTTCAATTAAGACAATAAAAGTCATTACAAGAAAAATGCAATAACCTTTGTTAAGTAAAATTTAAAAAATGTAGATCATTATTCGGCCGAGTAACGCTTTAGCGTGGATACGCGGTGCGGTACTGACTAAACCACGATCAGTTTATCGACGTCGCTTCTTTGCTCCGCCTTTCTTGCCGCCTCTTTTCTTGGCTGGTGCTTTACGTTTCTTGCCACCGCCACCTTTCTTTTTGGCTGGGGCTTTACGTTTCTTAGCGCCACCTTTCTTTTTGGCTGGGGCTTTACGTTTCTTGCCACCGCCACCTCTTTTCTTGGCTGGTGCACGTTTCTTGCCACCGCCACCTCTTTTCTTGGCTGGTGCACGTTTCTTGCCACCGCCACCACCGCCAGCTTTCTTAGCTGCGGCTTTTCTTTTTCTTGCGGCCTTCTTAGCTGCTGCACTTCTCTTAGCTTTTGCAGCTGCTGCTCTTCTTTTACGAGTAGCTGCTGCTTTCTTTGCTGCAGCACTTCTCTTAGCTTTTGATATAGCCATACAACGTGCAATTTTTCTTACGTGTTATATCATACAAGTTACTTGTTTTTGCACAATTGGTGTAATTAATTCAAGTTAATTTTTAGAATTTGATCGTGAAAAATTTTCAATTAGCAAACATAGACATTTTGTAGTTTTGTTTAGCAGATCTATTTTTGCAAATTCATTTGGTGAATGCATTCTACAGAAAATAAATGATGAGCCAATTGATACACATGGTGCGTGTAACACGTCTACAAATGCATGCATTGGACCAGTTCCTGCATTAGATATATTCAAAATATAGTCACCAAAAATTTTTTTTGCACTGTCACAAACCACATCAACAATTTTTTCATCTGTTGAAGTTCGTGCAGCAGCTTCTGCGTTTAGGATTTTGATCGATACGTCATCAAACCCTGTTCTTTTTAGATGAAGTTTAAGTAATTTTATTTGCTTTTTTGGATCCATGTTTGGCACTAATCGAAAATCAATTTTTACTTTAGCAGTAGATGGTAAAACTGTCTTTGCGCCATCTCCTGTATAACCTGATTCAATTCCTGCAATGTTACATGTTGGTCCCGCAACAAGTGCCTTTTTTGCTTCAAATGCGTTCTTATCTCCAACAAATTTCTTTATGCCATACTCTTTTTTGAAATCATTTGCGTCAAACGGTTCTTTTCTGATTATCTTCAAATCATTTTGTGATAGAGGTATAATATTATCATTCCAACCATCAATGAGTATTTTTCCATTACTGTCTCGCAATGTTTTTAGTGCATCAATTAAACGCCAAGCTGGATTTTTGATGATTGTTGCAAAACTTGAATGTGCGTCTCTTATTGATTCCTTAACGGATAATTCTACATAAAGTAAACCTTTCATACCTAATCCAACTATAGGACGGTTTTTTGTATCGATATAACCAAATTCCCAAATTACACCATCACACGAAAATTTCTTTTTAAATTTTTTTAAATATTTTTCTATGTTCTCGCTACCGTTTTCTTCTTCACCCTCAATACAAAATTTAATGTTACACGGTACATCATTGTATTCTTGCAAGTATGATTCTACAGCCTTTATCCTTGTGATTAATTCACCTTTGTCATCTGATGCTCCACGACCAAAAATTTTGTTACCAATTATTTTTCCACTGAATGGTGGATACTCCCATTCTTCAATTGGCTCAACCGGCTGTACATCATAGTGATTATAGAACAATAATGTTTTTGATGGATTGGATTTTGATTTTACTTCGCCGAACACAAGTGGTGCAGCATTTTTATTTAGTCGAAGTATCTCGGATGAAACTCCTGCTTTTTTTAGCATTTTTGATACCAGAATTGAGCATTCTTCAATACCTTCATTTTTTGCTGAAATGCTTGGTTGTTTGATTAGAGTTTGAAGATCATTTAGAAGTTCATTTCTATGTTTGTCAACAAATGACAGAGTTTTTTTATATTTCATTATTTTATTCTGTCAAATGTTTTAGATATTAATGGTAGTACATCAATTAGATCAGTTGCAACCATATGCATGCCAAGATTCTTTTGTACAGTTTTTCCTGCTTGACCATTTACGAATGCTGCAGATGCTGCTGCTTCTATCACATCCCTATTTTGTGAAAGCATACTTGCAGCAATTCCTGATAAGACATCACCTGTACCACCAACAGTCATTGCTGGAGTTTTTTTGGAGTTAATTAACGTCTTTAAACCATTGGTGATAATATCATCCATTCCTTTGAGTAAAATTGTTATTGAATTTTTCTTGGCATGTTTTTCTACAATTGAAATTCTAGTCTTTTTATTATCTGGTATTTTTTCTCCAAAGAGTCTTTCAAATTCAGATGCATGTGGTGTAACTAGAACATTTTTCGCTTTTATAATGGGAAGGATCTCTTTTCGTAGTGCACTTGCATCAAGAGATAACCTAACGTCTCGTTCAATTAATGATTTTACTAATAATTTTAATGCCTCTATATCTTGTACAGCTAAACCCATACCTATCGTAGCGGAATCTATCCCTGCCGGTATTTGACCAAGTAGTTTATTTACTGAACCACGAGTTAATTTTGAATCAGCCAAAGGAATTACAATGAGATCTGCTGATGCAGCCCTTGTGGCTTGTGCGTTAACTTTTGGAACTGCTGTGTATACTAAATCACATCCAGTTCGTAATGCGGCTAATGAAGATAGAATTGGTGCGCCGTGGTACATGTAACTTCCACCAACAACCAGAACTTTTCCATTATCACCTTTTCTGGAATTTGATTTACGTGGTCTAATGTATTTTTTGACCATATCTGAGGTTAATGTTTTACTTGACATCTTTTTTCACTCTTTTTTTAATACTGCCTTTATCAAAAAAGACTTTTCGTGCAATCGCGATGTATGTTGTATGACCAATTCCCCTATAGGAATGTCTTGTTTTACCTTCCCGTGCTTCAATATGACGAAGTATATGCTCTGTACAATCAATATCAGAAAATTGATTAGCTACAAATGCTGATGAAATTTTTTCCAACTGGTTCATTGTAGGGCAAATTGCTACCACGAATCCACTACCTTTTAGCATTTTTCTTGCCTGTGGAATCACAGTCCATGGATCACCAAGATCAATTATGACCATATCAACATCAGTCACAGGCATTTTCTTTGTTGTTTTAAGATCTTTTTTGTACATTGTTACATATTTTGACATTCCTGCTTTTGCAATGTTTTTCTTGGCAATTTCCATGAATTTGTCATCAACATCAAACGTGTCAATATGACCACGCGTGCCAATAACACTTGCAACAAATGTAGTTAGTGAACCACTTCCAGTTCCAATCTCAACAACTTTTTGGCCTGTTTTTAATCCTGTTCTTGCAGCGATATAACCAAAATCTTTTGGATAAACGATTTGAGTTCCATGCTGCATTTTCATTACATAATCATGAATGCTTGGATTTAACAAATAGACATATTTGTCTTTGTTTGTTATTAATCTAGAGCCAAACTCTTTTCCAATTGCATCTACATGTTTTATAATTCCTATGTGAGAATGAAATTGTTCTTTTCGTTTGATTTTGAGTAGCCACTTTTTTGAATCATCATAAAAAAATAAGACATAATCTCCTTGTTTGATTTTAGACATACTGAATTATCTAATTGTTTAGTTTATAATTTAACGGTTCTACTTGCCACGTTGGTTTCCCCATTTAGTCACGTGTAATCTTGATGAGAATCCTAAATCATTTTCTTTAGACATCAAAAACACGTTACTCTCTCGTTCTAATAATTCTTCTTTTGTTGTAGCTTGTGTCATCAGAAGTACTCTGTTTTTTTCAAGTTTATGTTTTTTCATAAGATGATCTATTTCCATAAGATCATCTTCCTTCTCAACTACGTATTTGAAGTAACAGTTTTTTTGTTTTGAAAAAAATGCATAGCACTCATTATCTTCACATAACTCCAATGGATTACCAGAGTTTTTAGTTTTGGGTGAAACGTTCCATTGATCAACTAGTGTTAAAAGTGAATTGTTAGGTAAGATCGTTCCATTAGTTTCTATTTCAATATAAAATTCTGGTTTTAAGAGTACAAGTAATTCTGCTAAATCATCTTGTTGCATTAATGGTTCTCCACCTGTAATCACTAGATGCCTAAGATTGAATTGTTCTATTCTCTCTCTAACTTCTTTAATTGAAATTTCCTTTACTTCTTTAGAATAATCAAAATTTTTCCAATCCCATGTGTATTTGGTATCACACCATGTACACTTCAAATTACATTCAGCTGTACGTAGAAAAATTGATGGTTTTCCAGCATTAGTTCCTTCACCCTGTATCGACTTGAAAATTTCACTAATTTTCATAATTAGTCAAGTAAATTGTGTAATTTATAATCACTTACAGAATTATATGAGAAAATGATTTTAAGATCATATTGTAATACTATTAGATGGGATTCTTTACAAAAACAAAATCAGATAATCTTACTAAATGTAGTAAATGTGGTAGTGAGTTACACGATTCAGCCCGACTAGAACGTCATATGAAAATTGCACATGGTAAGAAAAATGACAAATGTCGAAATTGTGGAAAAGAGTTTCGTGACCCAGAGGATTTAAGAAAGCACAAAAAAGGATGCAGATAATATTTCAGTCTATTCTGGTATTATTGTAAAATTTCACTTTAGCTCTGCGTCTCCTTACTAATATGTAATAATCAATTAATTTGTAGATTTGCTCTTCTGGTGTTAATCCATACTCATTGCTTTCTAATAAAAAATCTAAGTAATCATTCTCATTAAACTTAATTGTGATTTTACGCAAAATGGATGTAGGTGACTAAGTCATATTAGATGTTCATTATAATGATCGTTAACTATTAGTCAGTCATTAGCCTCAGCATAATATGAAAAAGTGTCTCATTTGTGGATGTAAAGACCATAAGCTAGTAGGTTGTGTTCGTCATAAAGCAAAAAAATGTAGTTGCTATAATTAGATTTAATTGATAATATTAATTCGAAAAATAATTTCAGGCTAGAGAGTTTTTTCGACCAAATAAAATGGGAATTTGTTCCCGAGACTATCCATTTTAAGATCATCTTTCTCTGTTAGAATTCTAATTTTGGAATAGCCTTTCTCGACAGACAAATTTTGTGTGTACCAAGTCATTTTGTATATATCATCACATGTCCCAAAAATTATAGTTAGTATTATAGTGTCATCAAAAGAATTAGATTCTGATATTATTCCTAAACTTTGTACTACACCGTCATTTTTTTGGCATAAAACATTGCCAGATGAATATAAATTTTCGAAATTATCTTTTGTGAGGGGGATCCATCGCCATGAGTCAACGAACCGCATGCCCTTAAAATTTAATTCATTGATATCAATTGACTCAAATTTTATTTTCCCATAAGAGTTATTTTTAGATGGTAATGAGAAATAATTCCATTTTGATATAATTTGATAACCTAACTTTTTGACAAGATTAAGTGATTGTATATTCTCTGATTCGATTAGCATGTTTAGATGCTTTATGTCACAATCATTTGCGATCTTTTCAAAATATCTAATAAGGCTAGTTGCAAATCCATTTTTTCTATACTCCTCCTTAACTCTAATACCCTCAATCCAAATCATATTCTCACTTTGAAATTTTACACCGTGGCACATTCCAACTGCAATGTTATCTTCCTCGATTATAACAAGTCCATCATCTTTTTCCCATGAATCCCACACCTCATGGATATAGTCGCCCCATGAGAAGGTCTTCTCACAAAAACTTAGTATCTGATTTTTATCAGATGAAATAGGCATGCGAATGTTTTTCATAAATTCACTCATAGTGATTTTTAGTGCTATTGCCTTAACCTTTAATGCTTTTTCTCCTACAAGAAAAGTTTCAATAAAGACAGTATTTTAGAAATATTATGGGATTATTTGGTGGTTCAAAAGACCCAGAGGATTTAATCAACAGTGCAATGGCACTAATGCAGCGAAAACAACCAAAAGCTGCAGTATCACTTTTCAAAAAAGCATTAAAAAACGATCCAGAAAATGTTATAGCTCTATACAATCAGGGTCTTGCATTCAATCAATTAAAAAAATATCAGGATGCGATTTCATGTTTTGATAAAGTGATTGAGATCAACCCAAAAGATGCACCATCATACAATAATAGAGCCATTGCTATGGCAGAGACTGGAAATCCAGATGACGCAATGACATATTACAATAAAGCAATCAAAGCTGATCCAAAATATGCACCGGCATACTATAACAAAGGCGTATTACTAGATCGTCAACTAAAACATGAAGAAGCATTAGACTGCATAGAAGAAGCAATTAAGATTGATCCGAAGAAGTCAAACCCATTATTTTACAAAGGAATTGTACTGGGAAAGATGAGAAAACATGAACGTGCATTAAATTGCTTTGAAAATGTATACCGCTCTAATCGCAATCATTTGGATGCACTATTTCATACAGGAGTAGAACTTGCACTGTTAGACAGACATGAAAAAGCTATAGTGGTATTTGATAAAGTTCTAACAAAATTTGGTAGAAACGTAAATGTTGTTTATGCAAAAGCAAGAAGTAAGGCTGCTCTAAATGAAATAGAAGAATCACTTAGTTTACTTAAAGAGGCCGCAAAACAATCAAAGATGATTAAAACGTGGGCACGTGAAGATGAAATTTTTGGGCGATTTATTGATGATTCGGAATTTGAAAGTATTATAAGATAATCATGGTGTGTCTTAAATTATGCAAGTAATCAATCACAGTAAATGCTAATTGACAAAAAAATTCTTGGTGGTGGAATTGCACTACTGGTAGTTGGGTTTGCATTAACCGCAACATTTACCAATGTATCACCAGTTGGTCGTGAGGGAATGACGGATGATGAAATTGCGGCGTTTCTCATAGAAGAGCAAGAAAATCAGGATTACACCACCTTGGCGGGAATTATGATTGGAGTAGGATTCTTACTTATACTGATTAGTTTTGGCGCAAGAAGAAAGAAGAAAGGTGGTGCCAAACGAACCGAAAAAAAGCCAGCTAGTTAAACTTCTGAATAGTGTTAAAATACGTATCACGTTGCTCAGGTTTTCGTCCAATTTCTTTTACTAATGTTGCTAATTCTAATAATGATGAATTAGTTGGCTTACCTGCAGCACGGTATATTTCTTCGGAGAATGCAGTTCCAACTAGATCACTTCCACCATGTGATAATGCAACTTGTGCCAATTTTTGGCCGTATGCGACCCAATATACTGATATGTTATTGAGAACATTTGCCAACATTAAGCGTGATATTGCAACAACCTTAAGATCATAAATTGATGAGCATTCATAATTTACTTGATGCTCTGTTTCTAGCTCAGTATTGTCTAAACTAAATTTCAATGGAATGAATGTAAGAAAACCGTTTGTCTTTTTTTGTAAGTCACGAATTTTAATTAAATGATCAATTATGTGCTCGGGTTTTTCAATATGACCATAAAGCATTGTTGCATTACTTTTGATACCTAAACTATGTGCCTGCTCAATTGTGTCTAACCATTCTTGTCCAGTACATTTTCCACGAACTATCTTATCTCTTATCTCAGGATGAAAAAGTTCTGCGCCACCTCCTGGCATAGTATCTAATCCTGATTCTTTAAGACGTGTCAGTATTTCTTTAACCGAATTCTTTGTTAGTTTAGATAAGTAGAAAATTTCTGCAGCTGTAAATGCCTTAATTGTTAATTCTGGATGGTGTTTTTTAATAGTTAACATCATCTGTTCGTAATAATCTAATTGTAAATCTGGATGAAATCCACCAACAATGTGAACTTCAGTTGCACCTAATTCCTTAGCTGCAGAAACACGTTTCTCAATTTGTTCCGGTGTCAATGTGTATGCATCATCTTCATCACCCTTTCTGTAAAATGCACACATCTGACAACTTGCCGCACACAGATTTGTGTAATTCATGTAATATGATGATGTAAATGTAACAGTATCACCTACAGTTTTTTGCCTAGCCAGATCTGCAACTGCTCCTAAAACATGCAAATTATCATCATTCATTAATTCCATACCATCTTCAAATGTCAGTTCTTTTCCAGAAACCGCATTGTCAATTGCTGTAGAATTGCCTAGTAAACTATCAAGCATATATCAATTCATACTGAAGAAATTATAAATCAATACAATTTAGACTGTATATGGTATTACCACTCTCAGATGAAGATAAACCAAAATGCTTTTTGTGTCATGAATTACAAAAAAATTATAAAGAGTTAAGAAAGCATCAGGAGGACAAACATCCAGATTTCTTTGAATTTCATGAAAAAGAGCAAAGACGAGAGTCGGCACCAGGCGATGTCACTATTTTTTAGATTTTAGTAATTCAATTGCCTTCTTTTTACTTACTTGTGCAAGATCGTAATTTTTATCAATCAGTAATGCTTTTTTGAAATACTTTAGTGCATCATTGATTTTTCCTTGCTCCGCTAATGACAATCCCTTGTACGCTAAAGCTACTGGAAACTTTGGATTAATGCTTAATATTGAATCATAACATGTGATGGCATCAGAGAATTTTTTTTGTGCATGCAGAGTAGAGCCTTTTCCAATTAATGCATCAATGTTATCTACCTCAAGCTTTAATGCACGATTGAATAATGTCAATGCTTGAGAATTTTTTCCAATTCTTTGCAAAGTCACGCCTTTGTCAATTAACGCACTAATATTTTTTGGTTCTTTTTTTAAAATTTTGTCATATATAGCAAATGCCTCAGCAAATTCTTCTAGTGAAGCAAGTTCTGATGCCTGTTCTAAGAGTCTGTTAGTTTT
>Ga0315338_1002402_pt1 | contig 18655 bp, 17 predicted proteins | sample ASW8metaG_FD_204518 | JGI IMG/M metagenome (GOLD analysis project Ga0315338, IMG submission 204518) | Ammonia-oxidizing marine archaeal communities from Monterey Bay, California, United States - ASW #8 | ecosystem: Environmental > Aquatic > Marine > Coastal | place: USA: California | collected... | reverse complement strand
AAAAAAACTATCGAGGTGCAAATGATGAACCGAATTGCTACCGCGACTCTTGCAACGGTTTTGACAACGCTCATAACGGCCTGCTCGCCAACCGAATCGAATGAGATTGTGATTGGGGTAGCTGGCCCTATGACAGGCGCCTACGCCACGTTTGGAGAGCAATTTCGTAACGGTGCAGAGAAGGCCATTGCCGATATCAATGCGGTCGGTGGTGTCTTAGGGCAACAACTCCGCTTAGAATTGGGTGACGACGCTTGCGATCCTCGGCAGGCAGTTTCGGTGGCGAATGATATGGCTGCGTCTGGTGTGGTATTCGTCGCGGGTCACTATTGTTCAGGGTCCTCTATTCCAGCATCTGACGTTTATGCGGAATCTGGTATTATCCAAATTTCTCCTGCTTCGACTAATCCGGATTATACAGAGCGCGGATTGCCGACTGCTTTTCGTGTCTGTGGCCGCGACGATGCCCAAGGGCCCTCCGCTGCCGCTTACATTGCTGCGACCTATCCCAATACCAACATTGCCATCGTCGATGACCGCTCGACCTATGGGCAGGGCTTGGCAGAGCAGTTCCGTGGTGCGCTCAATGGATTAGGTGTCACTGAGGTATTGAACGACACTATCGTCACTGGCGAGCGCGATTACGGTGCATTGGTCACCAAGCTGCGCCAGGCTGAAGTCGATCATCTCTATTTCGGTGGCTATCACACAGAAGCTGGCCTCATCATCCGCCAAATGCGCAATCAAAATGTTGAGGCTGTGCTGGTTGGCGGCGACTCGCTGGTAACAAACGAGTTTTGGGCAATTACCGGCGAGGCAGGCGAGGGCACTTTGATGACTTTTGGTCCTGATCCGCGTCTTAATCCCGATAATGCCAAATTAGTCCAGGCATTTCGTGCTACCGGTTATGAGCCGGAGGCCTACACACTCTACATTTATGCTGCCATCCAAGCTTGGTCTCAGGCGGCAGTGCGCGCCGGTACCACGAACGCTGCAGCCGTTAGTGCAGCGCTGAAATCAGACATGGCTGAAACTGTGCTAGGTGATATCGGGTTTACGCAAAAGGGCGATGTCGATGCGCCTGGCTACGTCTTCTATGTTTGGCGTGACGGCGAATATGTCTACGTAAACTAGCGCCCGGTTTTTCTAATTAAATTCAGTAATTCTTTTGGCAGGCGCGGTTCCTGTTGTCCCCAAACGCAAATATAATGTCCGACGGCTAAGATGAGTCGGGGTGGTCACCATTTTCTGAGAGGAATTCAATGATTCAGGACATTATTGATAAATGCCTTAGACGCGTGCAACGCCTTTTGCTTTCGCCGGCGAAAGAATGGGATGCCATAAACGGTGATCCCGCGGATATGGCTGATATCTACAAAAGCTATGTTCTTCCGCTTGTGATGTTTTCGGCCTTGGCTGGAGCGATTGGCTCTCTCATGATGGGCTTAAACATTGGGTTTGTTATTCGTGACTTACTTTTTGCAATAATTATCTGGTTGGCAAGCGTCTATCTATTTTCGCTTATCATTGATGCGCTTGCCCCGACATTTGGTGGTCAGAAAAATCCGGGTCAGGCATTCAAAGTCGCAGCTTACGCCCTGACCGCTGTTTGGTTGGCGAGTACCTTCAACATTATTCCTGCTCTAAGTATTCTGGAGATTCTGGGAATTTACGCATTTTATTCACTTTATGTTGGGCTTCCTAAATTGATGAATTGCCCGGCAGACAAAGCGCTAGTTTACACGACTGTGATCGGTGTGTGCGCGTTTGTCCTCTACGTGATCCTGAAAATCTTAGTGGTGCCAATCATTATTGGCCTGTCTATGTTCTAGACTTGCGTGTTGCCTGCTTGTTATTTGGGGGCATCGAGCGATACCCACAATTGTAGCTAGCTGTCTCTGATAAATTCTTGCAATTCGTCGCGTGTTTGCATGCGGTCCAGCATTTTATGACTGCCGCCGTCGCGTTGGAGTGCGGCATAGAGCGTGCCCTGAGCCTTCGCTGCCATACGAAAAGCTGCCGATGGCCAGATCACCATGTGATAGCCCATTTCTTCGAATTCGGACGCGGTAAACACCGGCGTTTTTCCGAACTCGGTCATGTTAGCCAGCAGTGGTGCCTTGATCTGCCTCGCGAAGGCACGAAACATTTCGGCGCTGGTAAGCGCTTCCGGAAATATCGCATCTGCACCGGCCTCAAGATACAGATTTGCACGTGCAATAGCGCCCTCTAGGCCTTCGCTTGCCGCAGCGTCAGTACGCGCAATGATGTAGAGATGTTGTCTCGCGCCAATTGCCGCAGTAATTTTTGCAGCCATGTCATTTGGTTCAACCAGCTTCTTATCGTCCAAATGCCCACATTTTTTTGGGAGAAGCTGATCCTCGATATGGACTGCTGCCGCGCCGGCATCCTCAAAAGCCTGCACCATATGTGCAGCGCCTGTAGCATTTGCGGTTCCAGTATCGCCATCTACAAGAATCGGCAGGTCACTCGCTCGGTTTAACTGGCGAATATAGAAGCATGCATCTTCGATAGTTAGAATACCACGATCCGGGATGCCCATCTGGCCGGTCATTGCGCTCCCGCCTAGATAAAGAGCATCGAAACCAGCGGCCTTGGCCTGCAGTGCCGCGAGCCCGTTATGCGCGCCGGGTAGTGCCAGGAAACCCCGTGATAGGAGTGTGCGGAAGCGCTCGCCAGCTAGTTCTATTGCGTGCCCTGCTTCGATAGGGTCGGACATTTTACGCTCCTTCGCCGAAAAGGTGGCCTGCAGAGTTTTTCTATCAAAAGGGATTCCATGATACAGATAGCACATTCAGCCATTCGATTGGGTGGCAACGAGTAATACTGTAACTAAATTCGAATCTGCGCCTTATAAAGTTTTGATGAACGAAAATCTGCATGATCACCAGTCGATTCTGGCACCTGCGTCCGAGGCGGGGGCGCTTGAACTCACCGTTGTAGTGCCGACGTTCAAAGAGCGTGACAATGTAACGCCACTCGTCGAGCGGCTTGAGGCGGCGCTCAGCGGCATCGCGTGGGAGGTAGTTTTTGTCGATGATGATTCTCCCGATGGAACAGCGGTGCGCGCAAAAGAGATAGCGGTACGAAATCCACGCGTACGCTGCATTCGTCGAATCACACGGCGCGGTCTAGCAGGGGCCTGCATCGAAGGAATTTTGTCGTCTGCAGCGCGCTTTGTCGCGGTGATTGATGCCGACATGCAGCATGACGAGAAATTGTTGCCGCGCATGCTCGAAATATTGTCCAAGGGTGAGCAGGACATGGTTGTAGGGAGCCGCTATATCGCGGGCGGTAGTGCCAATTCGTTTTCATCGCGCCGCAGTACAATCAGTCGATTAGCGACTAGGCTGGCCCAGCGTCTAATGGGTGTAAGTCTCAGTGATCCGATGAGCGGATTTTTCATGATGCATCGTACCAGCTTTGATTCGCTTGCGAGTAAGTTGTCAACGCAAGGATTTAAAATACTTTTGGACATCGTTATCACGGCGCGCGGGACACTGCGTATTGTGGAAGAGCCCTATGTGTTTGGCGCACGCATCCATGGCGAGAGCAAGCTCGACGCACAAGTTGGACTTGATTTTCTTGGCCTTTTACTTGCCAAGATGACTGGCGGTGCAGTGACGCCGCGCCTTCTTTCATTTTTGCTGGTTGGTGCGAGTGGGATTGTTGTTCACCTTGTAGCATTGCGTGTTGCACTTGCGTTTCTTGGCCATGGTTTTGCCATCGCACAGACCACTGCAACATTGATAGCGATGACCAGCAATTTTCTTCTAAATAATGCACTTACCTACCGTGACAAACGTCTTTCCGGACTTGCAATGCTAAATGGTTTGCTTGGTTTTTATGCCGTTAGCTCTGTGGGGGCGCTTGCAGGTGTTTCTATAGCTTCCTGGCTCTACGCAAGTGGTTCTGTTTGGTGGATTGCAGGGATTGCTGGCGCGTTGGTGGGCGTAGTTTGGAACTACGCTTTGTCCAACCTTCTTGTTTGGCGGGTGAAGTGAGTACTACAGAAGAGCGTGCATCTGCGCAAAAAATTTTTCTTCTTGTTGGTATGATTATCCTTGTGCGCGCAATCATGAGCGCGATGCTTCCTCTTTCTTTTGACGAAGCCTATTATTGGCGTTGGTCTCAACATCTCGCGGCGGGTTATTGGGATCACCCCCCCCTAATCGCCTTTGTTATACGCCTGGGAACGCTCTTTTTTGGGGATAGCGAATTTGGTGTGCGTTTTATTCCGCTCCTTCTATCGGTCGCAGCAACCTGGGCGGTTTGGTGCGCTGCAGCGATCACTTTAAAAAACGACTATGCAGGTGCAGTAGCAGCGCTTCTCTACAATCTAACGTTGATGGTGGGTACTGAAGCTCTTGTTGCGACGCCGGATGCTCCCTCCATGACAGCTTCTGCATTCTTCTTGGTTGCGTTAGCCAAGGTCGCGGACACCCACAAAGGGTATTGGTGGCTCATTGCAGGGGCAGCCGGTGGCTTTGCGCTTTTATCGAAATATACGACGCTTTTCCTCGGTATAGGTGTTTTTGTCTGGCTCATCTGCGCCAAGGATCAGCGCTATTGGCTTCGTTCATTCTGGCCTTATCTTGGTGCGACGATTGCCCTTGTCATGTTTTCGCCGGTTTTGATGTGGAATGCTGAGCATGAGTGGATTTCGTTCGAGCGGCAATTTAGCCGGATAAGCCAGGGCGAGTTGACGCTACGGTTTTTGGGTGAATTTCTAGGTGCGCAAATTGTCCTCGCAACGCCGTTTATTTTTACTCTCAGTGTTATTGGGTGTTGGGGAATTGCGGCATCAAAAGAGTTACGAAATTCACACGCGGTGCTTTTTATTGCTCTTGTGATACCGGCAATCCTCTATTTTAGTTGGCATTCCCTTTTCTCGCGTGTGCAAGGCAATTGGCCGTCCTTCCTCTATCCGATGTTTGTTATATGTGCGGCCGTTGCAATGCGTTGGGTGCTGCCAGGTTGGCGCGGAAAAGTCTTGAGAACTGCACAGATTACGGCACTACCAGTCGCGCTAATTTTTACCATGCTGGCTTATGCACATGCCTTGAGTCCTCTTATTAAATTCGAAGGCACCCGTGACCCCGTGGCGCGTTTGCTGGCGGTTGGCTACACCCGATTGGCGAACGATATCGACGCGATACGCGCGGAGTTCGGTGCAAAGGCAATTCTCACGACAGGGTATGCGCAGACGTCGTGGCTTTCCTTTTACCTGCCTTCGCGCACAGCAGTTGTCCAAATCAACGAGCGAGATCGCTGGCTTGCAGAACCGTCGCTACCGGATGACCTCTTCGAGGGGCCGCTTCTTTACGTGACGGAAGAATGGCGGGATTTATCACCGTTACTTGTTGAACGCTTTGCTGTTGTGGAGTTGGTCGGCTCCCTTGAGCGCCAGCGTCGTGGCGTTCACATTGAAGAATATGCTATTTATTACGTGCAAAATCCGATTGCACCGGTGCTGGACTAGAATGAGCCGCGATTACTTTCGAAACCGGAAATTTTTAACGATAATTTGCGTTGATTGCATCTAGCGCTTTTGCACCGGGACACAATTCTTTCTTACCAAGCGCGTTTAGCGGTGAGCCGGCAGTGTTGAGGTTAGCGTGCATATCGCTCGCATTGGGATCGAGATAAATAAGTCCGGTCACAAGCTCCCCCTCCTCGGCTCGCTTCAGCATGTAGGTCAGAGAGCCAATACGATCATTTGGATTATAATCAGCATGGAGTTTGGCCAGTCGTAATTGTGAGCCATCGTGCAGCATAACTTCGCTTACGCTCCCTGGCGCGTAATTAACGGTGATCTCAGCTTTAGTGTCCACGAAGTCTAGACGATTGACAGCCTCGTTATGGGCGCGGACAAAGTCGTATGCCTTGGTTGAGCCGGCATGATTATTAAACGCTACGCACGGGCTAATGATGTCGAGGAAGGCTGGCCCGGGATGGCTTATTGCGGCCATGATAAGCGGCACAAGCTGATCCTTGTCACCTGAAAAGCTACGCGCCACGAAGCTCGCACCGGCGAGCAACGCAATTCCAACAAGGTCAATCGGAGAATCGCTATTTAATCCCCCAACCTTGCTTTTCGAGCCTTTGTCTGCGGTGGCTGAGAACTGGCCCTTGGTAAGGCCGTAAACGCCGTTGTTCTCGGTAATGTAAACCATGTTCACGTCGCGTCGAATACAATGCACAAACTGCCCGAAGCCGATTGATGCGGAATCGCCATCGCCGGAAACGCCCATATAGATGAGATCGCGGTTGGCAAGATTAGCGCCCGTCAACACCGATGGCATGCGTCCATGAACAGAGTTGAATCCATGACTTTGACCAAGGAAATAATCCGGCGTTTTTGACGAGCACCCAATGCCAGAGAGCTTCGCTACCCGGTGCGGCTTTATGTCGAGCTCAAAGCAGGCCTGGATGATGGCGCTTGAAATCGAATCATGCCCACAGCCAGCGCAAAGAGTGGAGATCGAGCCCTCATAATCTCGATGTGTAAATCCCAGTTTATTGGTCTTCAGGCTGGGATGCCGCATTTTGGGTTTAGTGATGTAGGTCATTTTGCAATCTCGGTCATGGGTGTGTGGCCGGCCAGGAGTTCGGCGATTGCCGAGCTAAGGAAACGCGCCGTAATTGGCGTTCCGTCATAATGGAGGATCGAGATAAAGCGCGCCGGGTCGATAGAACATTCATTGACGAGCAAGGAACGCATTTGAGCATCACGGTTTTGTTCAACAATGAAAACCTGATCATGCGCATTAATAAACTCAACCACTTCATCCGAGAACGGAAAGGCCCGCAGGCGCAGCGTATTCAAATAGTGACCCTGCTTTTCGAGCGAGTCCAACGCTTCGTCCATGGCAGATGTGGTCGAACCGAAATAGATTGCACCATGCCGCGTGGAATGTTTGGCGTCCTTCCTAATTGGGGCGGGTAAAAGCTTTTTGGCAGTTTCCAATTTTCTTAGGAGGCGTTGCATATTGTCGCCATAGACCGAGCCGTCTTCACTATATTTTGCGTAGCGGTCGCGGGAGGTTCCGCGCGTGAAATAGGCGCCTTTCGTTGGGTGCGTTCCGGGCAGTGTTCTATACGGAATCGCATCCCCGTCAACGTCGAGATAGCGTCCGAAGAGTTTGCCTTCTTCAAGGTCTTCGTGGCTCATGAGCTTTCCACGGTCATAACTTTGCGAATCGTTCCAGCTCAAAGGCTCGCAAAGCCAGTCGTTCATACCGATATCCAAATCCTCGAGAATGAAAATTGGCGTTTGAAGACGCTCCGCGAGATCAAATGAAATTGCTGAAAATTCGAAAAGCTCACGCGGGTCCTCAGGAAAAAGAAGAATATGTTTTGTATCGCCATGGCTTGCGTAGGCGGAAATTAAAATGTCCGATTGCTGCGTGCGGGTAGGCATGCCCGTCGAGGGTCCGCCGCGCTGCACGTTAAATATAACGGCTGGAATTTCAGCAAAATAGGCCAGCCCTAGAAACTCCTGCATTAAGGAAATTCCTGGTCCGGATGTTGCGGTGAATGCGCGGGCACCGTTCCATCCAGCGCCAATAACAACACCGATGGCAGCGATCTCGTCCTCAGCTTGAATAATCGCAAATTTATTTTTTTTTGCCTCAGCATCAACGCGATGTTTTTTGCAATGAACGCCGAACGCTTCTGCGAGCGACGTCGAGGGCGTGATCGGGTACCAAGCTGCAACGGTTGCGCCGCCATAAACACATCCAAGGCCCGCGGCATCATTGCCGCTAATAAAGATACGATCGCCGACCGCGTCGGAACGCTTTACACTTAGTCCACATATCCCCGAAAGATGTTCCTGCGCATAGTCATAACCCATGTGAAGCGCTTTTTGGTTGGGTGGGATTAGTTTTGCTTTCTTGCTGAACTGTTCGCTGATCAGTTTTTCCAGCTCGGTGATGTCCATGTCTAGGAGTGAAGTCAGCGCACCAACATAAATAATATTTTTAAACAATTGTCTTTGACGTGGATCCTTGTAAGCAGCATTGCAGATCTCGGTCAGAGGCATGCCGATGGCCGTAACGCCGTCGCAGAACTCCGATGCCGGGATGGGGCGCGAGGAATCGTAGAAAAGATATCCGCCCAGATCGATTGAGGCTACATCCTTGGCCCATGTCTCAGGGTTCATAGCTACCATCAGGTCGACTCCACCGCGCCGCCCAACCCAACCACCACCAGAAATGCGGACCTCATACCAGGTGGGTAGGCCCTGAATATTCGAGGGGAAGATGTTGCGCGAGGCGATTGGTACACCCATGCGCAAAACAGACTTGGCAAAGAGCTCATTGGCGCTCGCCGAGCCAGAGCCATTTACATTGGCAAATTTAACAACAAAGTCGTTCTCAGCGATTATTGGGTTTGACATGACTTTTCGGCTTTGGCGGTATCGAAGAGAAATTTCTTCATATCCCACGCGCCGGTGGGGCAGCGCTCTGCACAGAGTCCACAATGAAGGCAGAGGTCTTCATCTTTAACCATGATGCGGGTGGTCGGGAGCGTTTCGGAAATATAGAGGTCTTGCGTCTGCGGGTGCAGGCTTGGCGCCAAAAGGCGCTCTCGTAGCTCCGCCTCTTCGCCGTTCTCGGTGAAGGTAATGCAGTCCATCGGGCAGATGTCTATACAGGCGTCGCATTCGATGCATTTTGGCGTGTCGAACACAGTCTGTACGTCGCAGTTAAGGCAGCGCTGTGCTTCTAAAAATGCCAGGCGTTGATCAAAGCCGAGCTCCACTTCAATATTAACGTTTTTAAGTGTGACCTCGGCTGGCGCGTGTGGAACCTTGTATCGGATGTCGTTCGAGACATCATTGGCATAGCTCCACTCGTGAATGCCCATTTTCTGGCTGGAAATTTTCACGTCGGGTGGCGGGCGTACATTGACGTCTTGGCCATTACACAAGAGATCAATCGAAACTGCGGCTTCATGCGCATGGGCAACTGCCCAGATGATATTCTTAGGTCCGAAAGCCGAATCACCTCCAAAAAAAACGCGAGGATTGGTAGATTGCATTGTGGTTGAATCGACCTTTGGCATCCCCCAGCGGTCAAATTCAACGTCAACGTCGCGCTCGATCCAAGGAAAGGAGTTTTCTTGACCAACAGCGATCAGGACATTGTCGCAAGGCATAATGACGCTCGGCTCGCCAGTGGGAATGAGGCTGCGCCGACCTGTTTTATCATACTTCGCTTCCACCTTCTCAAAGCGAACGCCAGTAAGCTTTCCGGTCTCATGAATAAATTCTAATGGAACAAGAAAATTGTGGATCGGAATACCTTCGTCCATGGCATCTTCCTTTTCCCAAGGAGATGCCTTCATTTCCTCAAAGCCGCTACGAACGACAACATTTACTTCTTCGCCACCGAGACGGCGGGATGTGCGGCAGCAATCCATTGCTGTGTTGCCGCCACCAAGAACGATCACGCGGCGACCAATTTTGGTAGTGTGGCCAAAGGAAACGCTCGAAAGCCAATCAATACCAATATGAACATGCTTTGCAGCTTCGATTCGACCGGGAATATCTAATTCACGACCACGTGGTGCACCAGACCCAACGAAGATCGCATCATAGTCCTCGGCCAACAGCCCCTTCAAGCTGTCAACGGATTTGCCGAAGCGCATTTCAGGCTCTAGATCCAAAATATAGTTTACCTCTTCATCAAGGACGGATTCAGGAAGGCGGAATTTCGGAATTTGGGTGCGCATCATTCCACCTGCTTTTGGATCTTGATCGTAAAGCACGACATGGTACCCAAGCGGCAGGAGATCGCGCGCCACGGCAAGTGAGGCGGGCCCCGCACCAATGCAGGCGATGCGTTTGCCATTCTTCTCGGCCGCCGCGACTGGCAGCCGACTAGAGATGTCGCCCTTATTGTCGGCGGCAACCCGCTTTAGACGGCAAATCGCGACTGGCTGTGGCGTTTCATCATTTTCTTCGACGCGTACGCGGCGGCAAGCAGGCTCGCAGGGACGATCGCAGGTGCGGCCAAGTATGCCCGGAAATACGTTCGAGTCCCAATTGACCATATAGGCGTCGGTGTAGCGTCCGGCAGCGATCATACGGATATATTCGGGTACCGGCGTATGTGCGGGGCACGCCCATTGGCAGTCGACAACTTTATGAAAATAGTCCGGATTGCTGATGTCGGTCGGCGGCATTCCTACAGACGGACGTGCCTCAGCCACGGCATGCCCGTTAGATGACTTACCACTCATGTCTTCGACCGTAATTCCGATGAGTATAATTCATGTTCAGTTAGGTGCTACCCTGCTTCCAGATACGCCAGGAAAAGACGCAAAACAACATTTTTGCTACCTGGAAAACCGAAAAACTTGCAGCCAATTCTGTACAGCCTGCGGCCACCACAGGGGGCCATAAAGTTGATAACCATTTGATTTTAAATAATTTAATTAACTTGAAGTAGATACTCTAAGGGCCCCTTGGTGCCACTTTCCAAGAAAAATTTGTATCTGCTGCGGTAGTTATACACCACTGCCGTAGCCACTTGTCGCTTGGGCCGGTCTATACATCTTGGTCTTCACCAATAATTACTCGGTGATTTCACATTTTTGTTAGCCTGATTCTCTTAGTGCCATCCTCGCCGGTGGCTGGGCTAGTTCGGGGCAGGATAAGGGTGAAATTCCCCGTTTCCATCCCGGATAAGGCAGGTAGATGGGTTCTCACCATTGCTGCTGGGTAAGAGCTCTGCATCGCAAAGTTCTAAATTCGCTTTCGCATAGCCTCCGGGAATGTCGAGCACATAGCTTGGCAAACAAAGTCCTGAACTCCGCGCATGTAATTCGCGCATTAGTTTTTGGCCTTCTTCGATTGTGGTTCGGAAATGCGATGTGCCGGGCGCAAGATCAGCGTGGTGCAAATAATAAGGCTTCACGCCAGCTTCTACGAGTGCCCGCATAAGCGCAATGAGCGTATCTGCATCATTATTCACACCCTTCAGTAGAACACTTTGGCTAAGCAATATAATCCCGGCATTATTTAGCCTGTCACAGGCGCTGCGTAATTCATTCGTAATTTCGCGCGGGTGGTTGGTGTGCAGGACGACGAAGGTTGTTTTATTCATGCTTTTGATTGCTGTGATGAGGTCTTTACCAATTGCATTAGGATTTGCGACCGGCATACGCGTATGCCAGCGAATAATTTTTACATGTTCGATTTCACTAAGTCGCTTTGTCGTTTCGTGCAGTTTGCGCGGCGATAGAATAAGTGGGTCGCCGCCGGTCAATATGACTTCCCAAATCTCACGATGGTTTTCGATATAATCGAGCGCAGTGTCCCATTCTGATTTGGAAAGGCCCGAGCCATTTGCACGACCTACCATTTCTCGGCGAAAACAAAATCGGCAATAGACTGGACATATATGTGTGAGCTTGAGAAGTGCGCGATCGGCATGGCGGTGAACAATTCCGCGCACGGGGCTATGACTGTTGTCACCGATTGGATCGAGCCTCTCTTCGCGTGCGGTCTCTAGTTCTTCGACACTTGGAACAAATTGCCGTGCGATGGGATCGCTAGGGTCTGCTCGATCTACTAAGTCCGCCAAGGACGGCGTAATCGCGACGGCGTAACGCGTCGTAACAGGCGCTAGCGACTGTGCCTTCTCCTCTGAAACAAGATTCGCTCCGATAAGTTCCTCGGGTGTGGTGAGTGTTCGCCGACGATTTAGCATACAATTTCCTTTAGAAGTTTAGCCTGTCTAAGGGCGTCCATATCACTTGGTTGATATGATTGGCGCCTGTAGCCAGCATCACCAAGCGGTCGAAACCAAGTGCAACGCCGGAGGCTTCTGGCATAGCTTCGAGTGCGGCAAGAAAGTCCTCATCGATGGGGTGGCGCTCTTTATATATACGCTCTTTCTCAGCCATCTCATGCGCAAAGCGACAGCGTTGCTCCTCTGCATCCGTAAGCTCACCAAAGCCGTTTGCGATCTCTACCCCGCAAAGATAAAGCTCAAAGCGCTCCGCGATACGTGGATCGTGCAGGGATTTTCTGGCCAATGCGGCCTGGGTAAGTGGATATTCGTCTAGTATTGTAGGGGCACCACATCCAAGTTTTGGTTCAACCCACTCAACAAGAATGCGGCTGAAGATATCCGACCAATTATCATCGTCCGCGATCTCTACCCCTGCTCCTAGCGCAGCTTGAGCCAAGCTAGCGCGGTTGGGGTTACCTTTGGCGTCGAGTGTGGAGAGGAGGTCGATATTCACAAATTTTTCAAACGCGCAGGCAACGCTCATCCTCGTGGGCTTGGCATAGGGGTCGGCGCTGTTATTACGAAAGCTCATACACTCGGTTTGTACCGCCTCGGCAGCAAGGCGGATGAGGGCAATGCAATCTTCCGCCACAACGGCATAGGGCTCATCGGCGCGATACCATTCAAGCATAGTGAATTCTGGCGCGTGAAGGGCACTACGTTCGCGATTTCGATAGACGTGCCCGAGAAAAAAAATTTTCTTTTCGCCTGCTGCAATTAGCTTTTTGCTAGCAAACTCTGGCGAAGTATGAAGATAGAGCTTGTGCGCCCGGCCGTCTGGCGAGAGGCTCTCGGCTTCGAACGCGTGGAGATGCGTCTCGTTTCCCGGTGAAACCTGCAAGGCTCCACAATCAATTTCAAGAAACCCCTGATCAGTGAAATAGCGGCGGCAGGCCTCTCGAATGCTGTTACGTGCCAGAAGGATCGGGCGCCGGTCTTCATGGACATGTGATGCCCACCATGGAGAGGATGTTTGGGTCATTCTTCGGCCAGACTACCTTGGCCAGAGCAAATTCGCCTGCTAAACCCGTCGCTGCTTAGGGCACAGTTTGAGAGGAATCGCTTGGTTTCGGTCATAGCTAGCAGCATTCGTAAGGGCAATGTGATTGAGCGCGAAGGCAAACTATATGTTGTCTTGCGTGCGGATAACATTCACCCCGGCAAAGGTACGCCGGTTACCCATCTTGAAATGCGGCGCATTTCCGACGGAGTGAAAGTGAATGACCGATTTAAGACGACTGCATCCGTCGAAAAAGCCTTCATTGATTCAGGTACCTATAATTACCTCTATCAGGATGCAGACAGCTACGTCTTCATGGAACCTAATACCTACGAACAAATATCGGTTCCTTCTGAAATTATTGGTGACTCGTCTGTCTATCTCCAGGAGAATATGGAGGTATCACTCAGTCAGCATAATGGGATCCCAATTTCCATTGAGCTTCCGGCGCGCGTTGTTCTAGAAGTCGTAGAAACGGAGCCTGTGGTGAAGGGTCAGACGGCCTCGTCATCGTTTAAGCCGGCCGTGCTTTCCAATGGGGTGCGCACCGGGGTGCCGCCACATATTTCAGTAGGCACACGAATTGTGGTGCAGACCGACGATGGTGCTTATCTTGAACGCGCTAAAAGCTGATACATGGTGCCCGCGACACTATAACTCAGACATAGACGGGTGGTTGGTACCAGCTTCTGATATTGCCTACTATTGATAGAGCCATTGCCCTACAGTAGCATGGCTGACTAATTTGATCCGGGGGTTAGGGGGCTTACATGGATCTCATCCCACAGTCTGGGCCGCATCTACATATTTTATTGAATCATTTCCCCTCAATGGGATTTGTGTTTGGGCTCGGTTTTTTCATTACGGCACTAACCCTAAACAATGATGGTATGAAGCGGGCCTGTCTCGTTCTCTTCGTCATTTTGGGTGTGTTGTCCATCCCAACTTATGTTAGTGGCGCGGCGTCTATGTGGGCATTGAATGGGGATCCCGACTCGCCACGAAGTTTAATAAATCACCATCGTGATGCCGCGTTACTTGCCTTTATTGGCCTTGGCCTGACGGGCTGCCTGGCTTGGATCATCTTGTGGCGGCTTCGGGTCGGCAGGGCCATGTCTAACCGTGGCTTATACACGGTCTTAGGTTTTGCGCTTGTCACGCTTTTCTTAATGGCTGATGCGGGTCACGAAGGTGGGTTTATTACTCATGAAGAAATTCGTGGCCCAGCGGAATTAGCCGCCACCAATGACAATGTCGGACGGACCGTCGCAATTGAAGAAGGTTTCAATTCGATGCTTTTTGCGTTCCCATCAATGGAAACGCTGCATTTTCTCGGCATGGCAATGGTATTCGGCACGGTGTTGTTTGTGACCCTGCGCGTGCTTGGCCTGGCAAAAATGGTTCCGTTTTCCGCGGTGCATCGATTGCTTCCATTGGGATTGATCGGGTTGTTTATCAACAGTGTTAGCGGAATGATTTTATTTATTGGAGATTCGGGTCGCTATGTGGCGATGCCTAGTTTCCCTCACAAAATCGAAGCCCTTGTGATTGGTACGATTGCGGTCCTGTATTTTTCACTGTCCGACAGGCTTTGGGCTGTTAAGGCAGGAGATGATGCTCCGTTTACCGCTAAAGCAGTCGCCGCAGTAACATTGGTGTCATGGACGCTTGTGGTCATTTTTGGCCGCATACTGCCTTATACGGAGGGTTAGCCTATGGGAGTTTTTGGCGGAGTTTTACTTGTCTCGGTGTTAACGCTGGGAGCCAGTTTGGCTGCACTTTACTATCTGGATAAAGACGCGGGCGGGATCGATCGTTAGCCTTCATCTAAGCCAGTAGAAAACAAAATTCGGAGGGTTTGACGGTGTTCATCTGGTTGGAGTCAACTTCTTACGCAGAATGGATTCAAATATCACTGTGGGGGTGGGCTATCATGCTGGTGCTCCACGCCGTGGGAACCGCGACAGTCGTTGGAGTAAATTTTGTGGTGGGCCTACGTCTGGTTGGTTTTTTCCGTCCGATTCCAAGCAAATCTCTCCTAGGGCTCATTCACATCGCCTGGGCAGCCGTTGCGCTGAATACGTTTTCCGGTTTTTCGCTTTTTATGTCAGCCGCCTCGAACTACGTTGAGGATGTCTGGTTTCTTTTGAAATTGCTGTTGGTAATCCTTGCGAGCGTTGCAACCTGGCAAGTCCAAAGATCTGTACGGTTAAATGGTGACGCCTGGGATTCGGCGGATGCCGTTTCTGCGACGAGTCTCAGATGGGGGATTGGTGTGCTGGTGCTCTGGACGGCCGTGGTACTCGTTGGTCGCTTGATTGCCTATCTCTGATCTAGCCTGAGCTTTAAGCGGTGGCGGCGAGGCTGAAGAGCCGCGGATTTTGCGCTCACCCGTCGTGACTTGCCGCACATATTGCTGTCACTTATTGTCCCGTGGTCTTTGACAAAATGGCTCGATATCACGCCAAGGCAAAGTCTATTGGTGACTTGTGGACAGGTGGCAGAGTGGTCGAATGCACCGCACTCGAAATGCGGCGTGCGGGCAACCGTACCGGGAGTTCGAATCTCCCCCTGTCCGCCAACTGTCAAGCAATATTAAAAACTCATACCCGGGTTTGCCCAATTGACACCTGCTCCTTTCAAAACATCAGATATAGGTATTTACTGTCTCTTAATCTTTCGGGGGGCATATAGATGAACGAAGAATTCGTAATCTCAACACGGCGTGCTTTTTTAAGCTTTCTGGCAGCGAGCCCAGTTATGCTCGCGGCAAGCCGCGTATCGGGTCAGCCCGTGGTCGATTTGTCCGACATCTATGCACCCGAGATTCTTGAGCGGGCGCAGGACGCGATTAACGTCTTCGACTTTCGGGAAACCGCCAAACATGTATTCCAGCCTGGTCACTACACCCGGATGATGATGGGGGCCGACAACGGTGAAACCGTAATGGCCAATCGCGAAGGCTTTTCCAAGTTTCAGTTTCGCATGCCCCGGCTTATCAATACACAGAACATCGACTCGTCGGTTGAACTCTTCGGAGAAACCTATCCGGTTCCGATCTTCATCGCACCTTGCGGGGGCCAGAAGGCGTTTCATGAAGAAGGCGAAGTTGCAGTGGCGCGCGCGGCGCGGAGTCGGGGCGTAGGGCAGTTCCTCTCGAACCAAGCCTCGACTGCCATCGAAGAGGTAAGCGCAGCGCGCGGGGTACCTGTCTTGTTTCAACTCTATCCCAATCTCGAATGGGCAACGACAGAGGCTGTCATCAGGCGCGCAGAACGGGCAGGAAGCCGCGTCATGGTGGTGACCGTGGATCACCCGGCGAGCAATCGCGAAGCGATCCAGCGTTTCCGCCGTGACTCCAACGCTGAATGTCAGGTGTGCCATTCGGAAGAGGCCGGATATTTCAGGGTCCCACCGATGTACGAAGGGCTTGTCCGCAATCCCGCGCGCCGCACCTTCCTCGATTGGGATTATATTGACCGGATCAGGGACACGACCTCAATGCATCTGATGCTGAAAGGGATTGTCACCGGCGGGGACGCCGAACTAGCAATCGAACACGGTATCGAGGGAATCATCGTTTCGAACCATGGCGGGCGTGCCGAGAACAGCCTGCGTGGAACCATCGAATCCCTTCCTGAAGTTGTGGCCGCGGTAAATGGGCGCATCCCGGTACTCATCGACAGTGGTTTTAGGCGTGGTACCGACATCTTCAAGGCGCTCGCGCTGGGCGCCGATGCGATCGCGATCGGCCGACCCTATCTTTGGGGCCTTGGCACTTTCGGTCAGGAAGGCGTCGAGACGGTGCTCGACATTCTAACACGCGAGTTTTTGGTCGTCATGCGCCAGGCGGGAACGGTCAATCTCGGACAGATCGACCGCCGCTTTATCGTCTGACCGTATCAATGAAGTGATCAGCCCCACACTTTTCTTAAGCTCAGAGCTTAATGCTGGCTTTGCTCATAAATCGCTATCGCCTCAGGCATTAACTGCTCGAGTAATTTGATACGCGTGCCGGGTGCAGGGTGGGTCGAGAGAAATTCCGGGGCACGATCGTCTCCTGTGGCTTGAAAATTGCGCCACAGCTCGATTGCCATCCGAGGGTTATAGCCAGCGCGTGCCATATAGATAAGTCCGAGATGGTCAGCCTCGCTCTCTTGCTCACGAGTAAACGGCAATACGACACCAAGCGTTGCAGCCGAGGCAGCAAGTTGGACATAATCTTGAGAATTATTCCCCATCCCCATACTTAGAACCGCTAATCCACCTTGCACTAGGAGCCGGCGCGACAAGCGTTCCGAGCTGTGGCGGGCAAGTACATGACCAATCTCATGCGCCAAAACGGCTGCAAGCTGAGCATCGTTCTTTGCCACTTCAAATAATCCGGTGTTCACGCCAACCTTGCCGCCGGGCAATGCAAAAGCGTTGGCACTTTCATCGTCGAAGAGGGTGAACTCCCAGGCTAGGCCAGGCTGGTCAGTTGTTTCAGAAATACGCTGCCCAACCGTATTCATCCTGTGCGTCAAGTTAGGATTGTCTGAAATTTCCTTCTCATTGAGAATTTCACGATAGGCGTCGATACCCAGGGTCGATTCGCTCTCGATGGAAAACAGGATTAATTGATTTCGCCCGGAGATCGGCGCGCTTTGGCAAGCAGTAATTACTAATAGGACGCCCAGTATGGCTGCCTTCCAAAATAATTGCAGCCCAGGATAATTGCTGTTCACTGAGGTGGCTTCAGTCTGCCTCGAATTTTATCGTGTGGTTTGCGCAGTATCACCAAAGACTGCTTCTATTGCTGTTTCCCCACATCCAATGTCGTCTCCTCCTCCACCGACACCGATGGCGCCAATTGTCTCTCCATTATAGATGATGGGAAGCCCGCCTTGGCGTGGAAAGTCGCCGAGCCATTGCGGCGCACGGTTAATATTATTGTCGACGCGGTCGCTCAGTTCGTGCGTAGAACGCCGCCAATGCGCAGCGGTTTCTGCTTTGAGACGCGCGGTTAATATGGCCCTCCCCGGTGCGCCCTGGCGAGCATGAAAATGAAGAAGGTTGCCGTCGGCATCAACTACAGCCACCGCCAGCGCACTTCCCTCTTGCTCACCAAACGCATCGCACACCTCGACCATTCGTTTCGCTGCTGCGCTTGTGAGCTCATGTTTTTCGACGACCAATTCTTGGGTAAGTCCTGCCACTGGGAATGTAAGTAAACAAATTGCGACAGTTGGGATGGCAAACGAATGGTTAAACATCGTGAACTCCTGTGAGATGAGAACGCTCTGAGTTTAGAATCCTTTAGAGAAAATCACCACGGTGGGACCGTCTAATCGCTTTTTGTACCCGGAATAAACTCAAGGGCCACACCATTATTACAGTAGCGCTTACCTGTAGGCTCGGGACCGTCATTAAAGACATGGCCCTGGTGACCACCACAGCGGCGGCAATGATATTCGGTACGCGGAAGGGCAAGAAAGTAGTCTGTTTTGGTTTCAACCGCGTCTGGAACCGGTTCGAAGAAGCTTGGCCAACCGGTGCCACTTTCGAATTTCGTATTCGATTTGAATAGTGGTAGTCCACACCCTGCGCAAGCAAACAGTCCTTCACGTTTTTCATTGTTTAGAGGGCTGGTGTGCGCACGTTCTGTGGCTTCCTTGCGCAGAACGTTGAATGATTCTGGCACGAGTTTTTCTTTCCACTCGCGCTCAGATAGTTCTTTCCATTTACTGTTACTGTCAGAGCTCATGACTTCCTCCGATAATTCAACTGGCTTTTGCTCTAGCCTATCAAAGCGGAATCAAGCGGGGTGCGACAATACTGTCAATTG
>Ga0315338_1002401_pt1 | contig 18668 bp, 19 predicted proteins | sample ASW8metaG_FD_204518 | JGI IMG/M metagenome (GOLD analysis project Ga0315338, IMG submission 204518) | Ammonia-oxidizing marine archaeal communities from Monterey Bay, California, United States - ASW #8 | ecosystem: Environmental > Aquatic > Marine > Coastal | place: USA: California | collected... | reverse complement strand
GCCCTTAGTACGAGAGGACCGGGGTGGACGTACCTCTGGTGTACCGGTTGTCGCGCCAGCGGCATCGCCGGGTAGCTATGTACGGAAAGGATAACCGCTGAAAGCATCTAAGTGGGAAGCCCACCTCGAGACTAGTTTTCCTTATAGAGCTGTGAGAGACTATCACGTTGATAGGCTAGATGTGGAAGCATGGCAACATGTGAAGCTAACTAGTACTAATAGCTCAAAATCTTGATTTATAGACGTGCAGAAAAAAGATTCGTAATTTTAGATATTTCATTTTTTATTATTTAGACTTATTTTATTTTTTTTTTTAAATAAATAGATAAAAAAATTAATAAGATAAACAGCCCTATAATCAAAAAATTTTCATAATTGAGAACATCTTCCATTCTAATTTCATTATTAAGATTAATTAATTCTTTTAATTTAAATCCTGCTAATGAATAAATTACCATGTAAGGTGAAACTCCTAAAATAGTGGATATTATAAATTTAGTTCTAGAAGTATTAAGAAGCACAAGTATTGCATTTTGTATGATGTAAGGCATTGGAATAAATCTTAATAAAATTAGATACTGAATTTCATTTCCATGAATTTTAGTTTTAATTCTTTTTGCAAAACGTTCTGCTTTCTTAAAGATTTTTTCAAAAGTTAATTTTTTAAGAAGAAAAACATTTGAAAGCCCTCCTGATGTTACAATTAGTAAACTTAAGAATATAGTAGGTAAAGTGCCGAATAAATAACTAGAAAAAACTACCATGATTGAAGTCATCGGTAAGAAAAAAAATATAAAAATAAAAAATATTAAATAAAAAGAGATAATGGAAGAAATGAAATTTTCACTAATGTGTTTTATAAGTAAAGCATTGTTTTCTTTTAGAAATTGTATTGTAAATATATTATCTATTTCGAAGAAATAGAAAGAAAAAATAATTAATAAAATTAATAAAAAAAGAGTTTTTTTAAACTTTGTCAGATTAGGCATAATTTTATTATTATAAGAAAAGTAAGAATTATCAAAATAATAAAATTCTTAATTGAAATCCATAACAAATTATATTATATTTTATTTTCCGGTGGTTATTGCGAGAAGCCCCCACCCGATCCCATTCCGAACTCGGAAGTGAAACTTCTCAGCGCCGATGGTACTTCATCTTAAGATGCGGGAGAGTAGGTCACTGCCGGTTTTTTCTTTTGTTTTTTTTCTATTTTAAAGTCAAAATAAGATTATGTTTAAAAAGCCTTTTATAGACTTACAATCTTTTGAAAAAGAAATTTATCAAAAAAATAATCTACTGATAAAACCACTAAAAATTAAAGATATAAAAAAAAGATATATACAAAGTTTGAAAGACAAAGAAATTAATCAATATTTAATATCAAAAAAAAAGAAAAAATTAAATAAAAACCATATTTATAAATATGTTTCTGAGAATAATTTATCTTCTAGTAGCATTCTTTTTGGTATTTTTTTTAAAAAAAAACATATAGGAAATTGTCGTATACATTTTGTGAAAAATGAATTATTTATAGGAATTGCTATATTTGATAAATTAAAACAAAGAAAAGGTTTTGGTAGTAAAATTTTAAAGATTGTACCAAATTTTGCATTTAAGAATTTAAATGTAAACCATATACAAGCAAAAATTCATAATAAAAATCAAAACTCTATTAACGCTTTTATAAAAGCAGGTTTTAAAATTAAATACAAAAAATATACACATTGCTTTGTAATAAAAAAGAAATAATTATTTTAAAACTTGTAAATAGTAAAAAAAAAAGGAAAAATTGTTATATTTTAAATAAATCGCGGGGTGGAGCAGTCTGGTAGCTCATCAGGCTCATAACCTGAAGGTCGTAGGTTCAAATCCTACCCCCGCTACCAATAAAAAGTTTAAAATGGATTATCTTATTCTAGGATCAACAGGCTTACTAGGAAAAACATTGTTAACGACTGCAAAGGAAAGAAATCTTGAAGTCCTGGGCCTGTCAAGAAAAACAAAGAAATATAAAATTAATTATTTTAAGATTAATAACCTTTTAAAAATTTTAGAATATTTAAAACCGAAAATAATAATAAATTCTGTTGGTCTTGTGGATATAGATTTTTGTGAAAAAAAATCAAAAATTGCTGAGAAAATTAATGCATTGCCTTTAAAGTATCTTTCAAAATTTTCCAAGAAAAATAATATTAAATTAGTCCAAATATCAACAGACCATTTTTTTACAGGTGATCAAAATAGAAAACATAAAGAGAATAGCAAAATTAAAATATTAAATACTTATGCAAAAACTAAATTTTTGGCTGAAAAATATACAAAACTTAACAAAAATCACATAATAATTAGAACAAATTTTACTGGTTATAGAAATAAAACTAATAATCAAACTTTTATAGAATGGCTTTTAGAAAATTTAAAAAAAAAAAAAAACTTTTATTTATTTGATGATTTTTATTGTTCAACTATAGATATAAAATCACTTTCGAATGTTATTTTTGATTTGATAGATTTAGATTTTAAAGGAACTATTAACATAGGATCAAGAGATACTTTTAGTAAAAAAAAATTTGCAATTAGAGTTGCTGATATTTTAAAATTAGATAAAGATTTAATCTTAGAAGGTAGTGTTAAAAGTTTAAAGACAAAAAGAGCAGAGAGTCTTGGTTTAGATGTGACAAAAGTCGAAAGAATCCTAAAGTATAAAATGCCCAGTTTAAAAAAAGTATGTGAAAATTTGGTAAAAAATAAAAAATGAAATTCTTAAAAAAAATAAATATAGGAAAAAGGGTTATTTCTATTAATCACCCTACTTATTTTATTGCAGATATAGCGGCAAATCATGACGGTAATCTTAAAAAAGCAAAAGATTTGATTTGGTTAGCTAAAGAAGCAGGCGCTGATGCAGCAAAATTTCAACATTTTATTGCTGATAAAATAGTTAGCGATTATGGTTTTAAAAAATTAGGTAAAATTGCACACCAAAAAAAATGGAGAAACAGTGTTTTTGAAATTTACGATAAATATAGTTTAAATAGAAAATGGAATAACGAATTAATTAAAACTGCAAAAAAAGCAAAAATTGATTTCTTTACAACTCCTTACGACTATGAGGCTGTAAATGAAATCAATAAACATGTTAGATTATTTAAAATAGGTTCAGGCGATATCACTTGGTTAGAGTTTATGAAGTTTGTTTCAAAGAAAGGCAAGCCAATGCTACTTGCAACTGGCGCATCAAATATAAATGACGTCGTTAGAGCTATAAAAGTTATTTCAAAATTTAATAAAAAAATATGTATTATGCAATGCAATACAAATTATACAGCATCTTTAGATAATTTTAAGTATATAAATTTAAATGTTTTAAATTTTTTTAAAAAAAGATTTCCGAATATTTTATTAGGCTTATCAGATCATACACCAGGTCATGCAACTGTTCTAGGTGCTATTACACTAGGTGCAAGAATAATTGAGAAACATTTTACTGACGAAAATAAAAAGAAAGGTCCTGATCATTTGTTTTCTATGAATCCTAAATCTTGGAGAGAAATGATAGAAAGATCTAGAGAAATTGAATTAGCTTTAGGAGATGGTGTTAAAAGAATAGAAAAAAATGAAATCTATAGTTCTATCGTTCAAAGAAGATGTGTCAGAGCAAGTAAAGATTTAAAAAAAGGAGAATTAATTTCTTTATCAAATATCGAATTTTTAAGACCAGCACCAAAAAACTCACTCCCACCTTATGATTTTAATAAAGTAATTGGTAAGAAATTAAAAAAGAATATAAAAAGAGGAGCAGTTTTATATAAAAAAGATATTATTTAGTTTTTTTCTATTATTTTTTTTTTTTCAAGTAAATTTAAGTAAGTATTAGTTTCAGATATTGATAATTTACATTTTTTTGAAATATCTATTACATCGTTTTTTCCGTTACAAAATGACAATATGTCTGAAACAGCATTATTGTTTATTTTTTTATTATTTTTTTTATAAAAGAAATTTGTAGTATCAATTAATTTATGTTTAGTCAAAAAAGTTTCACAAGGTATTTTTTTTGAGTAAAATTTTTTATTATCAATTAAATTAATACATTTTTTAAGCATTGAAAAAGAAGTTTCCAGACCTTTTTGACTTATAAAATCTAAATTATCAAGTGAAGTATGATATTCTCTATAATTAGTAAATTTACTTTTAGTTATACAAACTACTGGCAAGTCTACCAACGGACTACAAAATTGCCTTTCATCAGACCCTCTATCAAGCCAACTGTATTTTTTGAAATTTTTAAAATATTTTTTTAATACAGTAAGAATTATATTGTCTGCCAAAGTATCGCCTTTAGGTGAAGGAACATAAGAAAATTTTCCGTTGTCTCCTAAACAAGATAATACAAAACCAGCTATAATATTGTTTTTTAAATTATGGTAATTATCATGTATGAAATTTATTGCTCCGATGGTCTCAGGTATAAATAATATTCTATATGAGTAATTTCTTTTAAATTTTTTTAAATATTTTGATATTGCCATTGCAACTACTATTCCAGATAATTCATTATTTGCCATTGATGGATGACAAATATTTGTTGAAAAAAGTATTTCTTTTTTAGATTTACCAGGGAAGTAACATTCTCCGTAAGTTAAATACCCTTTTTTTTTAAACTTGCTATCTATATATACATTATAATTTCCTCGTTTAAGTTTTTTGTATTCGTTATATTTAATACAAAAACCCCATCTTTTTTTGTAGTAACTTGTCACATAAGGTATAGCATCAGGAATTTTTTTTATGGTATAAAGATGTTTTTTTAACTGCGCTAAATTTATTTTTTTCTTTATTGGCGTAGAGTAACTAACTAGATGTAGATTATTATTCTTAAAATCTAGAATTTTTTTTCCTTTATCATCAGTTATATATGCATTTTTAACATTCCATTCAGGAGGTATTTTCCAGTCATAGACTTTTTTTCCTGAGGGTACTTCTATAAATTTTAAATTATTTATTTTTTTTTTTATATAACGAAGTGTTTTTCTATTTCCATTTCCAGTTAAACTTCTATTAATGGGAAAAAGATCTTTTGCCCATTTAAATATTTCATTTCTTATTGCCATTATTTTTTTTTTTTAATATTCTAATTTTAAAAAAAATATTAATTATATATATATAGATGATTTATAAAAAAAATATAAATTGTTATTTAATATATTTATAATCGATTTAATTTTATGAAAATAAAATATTTTGCAAATGCCATGGTTTTACTAGAGGGGAGCAAAACTAAAATTTTATGTGATCCCTGGATCACATTTGATAATTTTTCAACTACTGATATATATAATTTTCCTAAATGTAATACTTCAAAGAACGAAATAAAAAAAATCAAACCTGATTATTTGTATATAACTCATACTCATGTAGATCATTTTGACCCAATAACTTTATCTTTATTTGATAAAAATACTCCAATTCTAGTAGCAGATTATAAAGTAAACTTTACAGCTAGAAACATTTCATCATTAGGATTTAAAAACATAAAAATAATTCCTAAAAATCAAGGTTTGAAACTGAATAAAAGTGGTGATAGCGTATGGATGGAACCTTCTGCAGAAGCACCTGATGTTGATTCAATTGCACTCTTCAAATTAGATAAATTCAGAATATTGAATGCTAATGATAATATTTTTAATTATAAACAGTGCGCTAAATTTAGAAAAAAATTAAATGGCATAGATATAGGTCTTTTACCATCAGGAAGTCATGGCCCTTGGCCAATGTTTTTTGATGAAGTAATAGAAAAAAAATTAATGTGGGCAAGAGAAAGAAAAGCGAGGTTGCTTGAAAATTTTAGAAAATATGTAAATGCTACTAAACCTGAATGGGTTGTGCCAATTGCTGCAGGCTTAATGTGTAGCGGAGACAGAGCAAAACAATATAAAAAGTTTTCAGGTATTTCACCTAGAACTGAAGCGATAAATTATGCTCTTAAATCTGAGAAATTTATACCTATTCCTTTGTCAAATAATGTCAGTTACGATTTTAAGAAAGGAAAATATAATGGAAAATATATAGAAGCAACTTTTGGTAATCAGAAAAAATATATTAATGAACTGTCAAAATTACCTGATAAGTTCTCCAAGGGAGGCCTTTTCCACATTGATAAATCGCAACAGATAAACGATTTAACTAATCTTCTATCTATAGCAAGAAGAACGCAGTTAAGATGGCAAAAAAAATTGGGATTAATGAATTTATCACATACGATTTTTTTAGATGTTAATCATAAATTTATTTATAGATTATCATTCAAAACTCAAACAATAGAGAAAGTTAAAAGAAAAAAGATAAAAGATAAAAAATATGAAATTTTTAAAATGCCATACGAATTATTATTTGGAATTATTACAAGGCATTTTTTTTGGGATAACGTAAATACAAGCCATGTATATTTTGTAAGAAAAAACTGTGAATTAAATAGAGACACTCTGCATTTGATGAATTATCTTAATATATAGCAATTTAATTTTTAATAAGGCCTAATTCTTCTTTTCACATAACATCAAAAACTTGACAATTAGTTTATAAATTCATAATATGAATTTTAATGTTCACAGTATGAACATAGTAATACTTTTTTATATTTTATATATGAACTCAAATAAAAAATTTGAAAATGCAAAAAATATTGCAGAAAAGGAAATAACATTAACACTTCTAAATAACATAGAAGATAAAAAAAAAATAACCCAGAAAACTATTGCAACTGAATTAGGGATAGCTGTAGGTTTAGTAAATGTTTATGTAAAAAGATGTATAAAAAAAGGCTGGTTGAAAGTTACAAATATACCACCAAGGAGATATGCGTATTATTTAACACCAGAAGGATTTGCTAAAAAAGCGCAATTAACAGCTGATTATTTAAAATTTTCATTTACTTTTTTTAGAGACTCGAAAAAAATTTGCTCAGAAATGTTAAGCGAATGCATTAAAAGAAATTTTAAAAAAATTGCATTAGTTGGTTTTAGCGAATTAACAGAAATTGCACTTTTAGTTTGCAGAAATAGCAATGTTAATGTCGAATGTATTCTTAATGACGAAAATAAATCGAATTTTTTTGATTTAAAGATTTGTAAATTTAATAATTTACCAAAAAATATTGATGCAGTTTTACTAACTGAAATAAACAACTCTGAAAAAATCTACAAGCAAATTAAATCAGCAAATAAAAATATTGAGATTCTTGTACCCAAAATCTTAGGTATTTCTAATAAAATAAATAAAGGGAATTTGTAATGTCTAGTTGGTATGTAGTTCAAACAAAATCTAGTAAAGAATTTTTAGCAGAACAAAATTTATTAAATCAATTTAATAAAGTTTATTTGCCTATAACAAATGTAAAAAAATTTTGCAAAACAAAATTAGTTAATTATGAAAAACCATTGTTTCCTGGTTATTTATTTATTTTTTCTAAAAATATTAATAAGGATTGGCATAAAATAAATTCAACTAGAGGTGTAAAAAAAATTATACATTTTGGAAATTCTTTTTGTCCTATCGATCAAAATTTTGTGAACTTTTTGAAATCGAAAGAAATAAATGGAAAAATATTTTTAAGTAAAATTATAAAATTAAAAAAAGGAAAAAAATACTTAATTTGCAATGAAGTGTTTAATAAAATTTTATGTGAAGTTGATAGTTTTTTAAGTAGAGAAAAAATTTGCGTGCTATTAAATATTTTGGGAAGAAAAACAAAGTATGTTGTTTCTAAAAAATTTTTAGAACCATGCTTAAATACATAATAATTTTTTTTTATTTTTTTTCCGAGTAACCACTCGGAGTGCGGTAGCTATGGTTAATTTAAAATGTTAAAAAAAACAAAATTTTTTACTGATCTTAAATATCTTAACAAAAAAACATTGTTAGTTACAGGAGCCACAGGATCTTTTGGAACTGCTATGATTGAGAAATTATTACAGTATGCAAATTTAAAAAGATTGGTAATTTTTTCTAGAGACGAGTACAAACAATCTGTAATGAAGCAAAAATTAGAAAAATATAAAAATTTTAATATTTTAAGATTCTTTATTGGAGATGTAAGGAATTTTGATAGATTAATGATGGCATTTAGAACAGTTGACTATGTTGTTCATGCAGCTGCTTTAAAACAGATAGATACAGCTGAATACAATCCTTTTGAATGCATTAATACCAATGTATTAGGAGCAGAAAATGTTGTGAAAGCTTCATTATATAATTCTGTTAAGAAAGTTATAGTTATTTCAACTGATAAAGCTGTAAACCCAATTAATTTATACGGAGCTTCTAAGCTTGCTTCTGATAAAGTTTTTTTAGCTGCAAATAATTACGCCGGAAATCGAAATTCTATTTTTTCTGTAGTAAGATATGGGAATGTTCTTGATTCAAGAGGAAGTGTAATTTCTTTATTTAAAAAACTTATATTTGAAGAAAAAATTAAACAAATACCAATAACAGATGAGCGAATGACTAGATTTTGGATTGAAAAACAAGAAGGGGTTGATTTTGTTCTAAAATGTTTAAAAAATATGAATGGAAACGAAATTTTTATTCCAAAAATTCCAAGTATGTCAATCATGGATATAATTAAAACTTTAAATATGAATTTAAAAATAAAAAAGATTGGTATAAGGCCAGGAGAAAAATTACATGAGATCCTTATATCAAAAGAAGATTCAAAATGTACTTTTGAAGGAAAAGATTATTTTGTAACTTCTTCATCTTTCAAAAAAACAGTATTAGATAAACTAAAAGTGAGAAAAGTTCCTGATAATTTTGAGTATATTAGTAATAAAAATAGTCTAAAACTAAGCTCAAAAGTTCTTATTGAAATTTTCAATAATTAAAAAAATAAATTGGTAAAAAGATTAGCTATTATTCCTGCGAGAAAAGGATCTCAAAGAGTAAAAAATAAGAATATATATAATTTCTTTGGCAAACCAGTAATTTGGTATGCTTTGAACAATGCAAAAAAATCTAAACTTTTTGATACTATTCATCTTTCATCAAATTGTGAGAAAACATTAAGTTTATCAAAGAAATTTGGTTTTGAAGTAGATTTTAAAAGACCAAATAATTTGTCTAATAATCAAACAGGTTTGTTAGAAGTAATAATTTATGTTTTAGAACAATATCAAAAAAAAAAATCTAAAAATTTTGATGTTATAACATTAATTTACCCATGGTCACCTTTAATTACCTACAAAGATCTTTTAAATGCTAATAAAATTTTTGAGAAAAATAAAAAAAAGTATCCGTTAATAAGTATATCTTCATTTCCAGCACCTAGCGATTGGGCTTTTAAAAAAAAAGGGAAATTTATAGAACCTGTAAACAAAAAAAAAATTGAATTAAGATCACAAGATTTAAGTAAAAATTTTTTTGATACCGGTGATTTTGTTTTTTATTCATCTAAACAACTAAAAAAATTTAAAAAAATGAAAAAAATAGATTACTTAAAATCAAAATTTATAGGTTTTGAAATAGACAGACATCGCGCCGCAGATATAGATGAATTAAGAGATGTTAAATTTGCAAAAAAATTATATTCAGTAAAAAGTAATGGAATTAAATAAAAAAATTATAATTGGCACAGCACAATTTGGCAGTAATTATGGTGTAACAAATAAAACCGGCGAATTGTCATTTTCTAAAATAAAAAAAATTGTTTATGAAGCTAGTAAACAAAATATAAATTTTTTTGATACATCCCCTACATATGGAAATGCTGAAAATAAATTAGGTAAATCATTAAAGCTTAATAGTAAAATAATTACAAAGATTTCTGGAAATAAGGACAATTATTTTGATAAAGATAACTTAAGAAAAATTGAGAAAACTTTTTTGAAATCACTTAACAATTTAAAAGTAAATAAAATTTATGGCTTATTAATACATTCAACGGAAGATTTATATAAAAAAAATAATAAAATTTTAATAGATTTTTTGGAAGATTTAAAAAAAAATAATATTGTAGAAAAAATAGGTGTTTCTATATATCAAAAGAAAGATTATAGAAATGCTACTAAGTTATTTAATCCAGATATAGTTCAATTACCAATAAGTATTGCTGATCAAAGATTATTAACAAATAATTTTTTAAGTTGCTTAAAAAAAAAAAATATAGAAATTCATGCAAGAAGTATTTTTCTTCAAGGATTACTTATTTCAAGAACAAAAAGCTTACCTAGAAATTTAATTTTTTTTAAAAACTATTTATCTAGTTTTGATAAAAAATTAAAGAATAATAAATTAAAACCAATAGACGCGTGTTTGTTATTTATAAACAATATAAAAGAAATAGATAAATTTATAATTGGATTTACTTCTTTAAAAGAATTTAAAGAGATATTAGGAATCAATTGCAAAAAAAGAATTAAATTAAATTTCTTTAATCAATTTAGGTCAAATAATGTTGAGATTTTAAATCCCTCTAATTGGTAGAAAATGATTACAAAAAAGAATAAAAAAGAAGTTGTTATAAAAAATTTTAGAAATTCTAATAAATATAGAAAAATTGTACATAAATATATTGTTGGAGGAGCTCACACTTATTCCAAAGGTGATGATCAGTTTCCAAAATTATCTCCTGCTGCTATTTCACATGGGAAAGGGTCTAAAGTTTGGGATATTGATGGAAACAAATATATAGATTGTTCTTTAGGCTTAGGTTCAGTAAGTATAGGCCATGCAAATCCAGAAATAACCAGAGAAGTTTTAAAAGAAATAAGGAAAGGTTTAAATTTTCAGAGACCATCAAGATTAGAACTTGAAATAGCAAAAGAGTTTTTGTCAATCTTACCAAATATGGATTTAATTAAATTTGCAAAGAATGGTTCTTCTGTTACTAGCGCAGCTGTTAAATTAAGTAGGGCCTATACGAGTAAAAATATTATAGCTTTTCCAAAAGATCATCCCTTTTATAGCTACGATGATTGGTTTATATCAACAAAAAAGAATAATTCAGGCATACCAAAAGAAATAAGGAAATTTTCAGTTACTTTTGATTCTAGAGATCCAGAGTCCTTAAAATATATTTTTAAAAAATATAATAATAAAATAGCTTGCGTGATTACAGAGCCAGAAAATTTAAAACCAATTAAAAGCGAATGTATTCTAGAAATCGAAAAGATAACAAAAAAAAATAAATCAGTATTTATTCTTGATGAGATGTTAAGTGGTTTTAGATCAGATTTTCCAGGGTCATATACTAAATTAAATTTGAATCCTGATTTAACAACATGGGGTAAGGCAATCGGTAACGGTTTCTCTTTTTGCGCTCTTGCAGGAAAAAAGAAAATAATGAATTTAGGTGGAATTAAATCTAAATCTAAACCAAGAGTTTTTTTACTCTCGACCACTCATGGCGCAGAAACAACTGGTTTGTCAGCAGGTAAAGCGGTTATTAAAATGTACAAGAAAAAATCAATAATTACTCACAATAAAAAAATCATCAAAAGAGTTTACTTTTCTATAAATAAAATTTTGAACCAATTTTTATTAAAAGAATATATCAAAGTATATTATTCAGATTGGAGAATTTATTTTGAATTTTTAGATAAAAATAAAAATATTTCTAATAATTTTAAAACTTTATTTATTCAAGAGATGATTAAATATGGGATACTTTTTCAAGGATTATTTTTCGCATGTTATTCTCATAGTAATTCGGACTTAAGAAAGATTATTTATGCATTTAAACAATCTTCTAAAATTTATAAACTAGCATTAGAAAATGGGATAAAAAAATATTTGGACGGCGAATCTATTAAAGATGTTTTTAGAAAATATAGTTAATTTTTCTAAGAAAGAAAATTTCTTAATAAATTGAACAAATTTGATTATTTAAAATTACGACAAATCTTTTCCCAGGTTTTTCCTGACGATGAAAGACCAATTGTTATACAATCGGGCTTATGGTCACTTATAAAAAATTTGGATTGTAAAAAACAAGATGCAAAAAAATATCTTTTAGAATTTATTTTGGAATATTTTGATAATAGAACAATTTTAATGCCCTCTTTTACTCCAAATTTTCCAGTTACAAAGAAATTTGATATTTATTTGTCTAGGCCATCTACAGGATTAATCCCAACTTATGCTATAAAAGAAAAAATAATGACTAGAACATTACAACCAATGACAAGTTTTATTGTTAGGGGTAAGGATGAAAAAGAAGTTCATAAAATTAAATGCAAAACTGTCTGGGGGGAAGAAAGCATACTGGGCTGGCTTGAAAAAAAGAATGCAATTTGGTGTACTTTAGGCTTACCATGGAGTATAGGTTGTGCTTTTTTTCATAGAGCAGAGGAAATAATGAAAGTTCCTTATAGATATTTTAAAAAATATAATGGTAAGTTATATAATAATGGAAAATTTTTGGGAAATATAAGTGAAACTAAGTATTCTTACTCAAAAATAGTAAAACCAATATTTAATTTTGAATCATGGCCAAAATATTTGTATAAAACAAATAAAGTTAATATTTCTAACAGTAAGAACTTCCACATAGAGACTGCTTCTACAAAAATAATAGTAAACGCAGCTTTAAATTTTTTTTCTACTGACATATATGCTTTTGTAAAGAATAAAAAAGAAGTTAGTGAATGGGTGAAAAACCAGAAAAATGATGAAATTGAAAATTTAGATAAAAACGAAAAAGTTAATTTTGTTTAACACACCATGGATGAAAATTTATTTTTAAAAAAAGTAGCTGAAATCTTGTCTGAAAATGAGAAAGATATAAAATTAGAAACAAATTTAGATACAATAGAGAATTGGGATTCTATGACAATACTTGAATTTATTGTTTTTTTTGAAAATGAATTTAATCTTGAGATAAAAGGAGAAGATTTATCAGTATGTGTAACTATAGGTGACATACATAAATTAACAAAAAAAAAGAAATAATGAATAAAGAAACATTTAATTTTTCGGGAAAATATTTTTTAGTAACAGGAGCATCATCTGGGTTTGGTAAAACTACTAGTATACTTCTTTCAAAATATGGAGCAAAAGTTATTTTAGTTGGAAGGTCAGAAGAAAAATTAAAAGAAACATTTAATAATTTAACTGGTGAAGGCCACATAGTTTACCCATATGATTTAGAAAATTTAAATGATAAAGATAATTTTTTTGATGAAATCTTAAAAAAAAATAAAAAAAACTTTAAATTTTCAGGCGTTGTTCATTGTGCTGGTTTGCATGAGTTTACTCCATTAAAATTTATTAATTTAAATAAATTAAATAAAATATTTAAAATTAATTTATTTTCATCAATACTTTTAACAAAATTTTACTCTTTCTCTGAAAACTGTTCAAAGCCTGGCAGTATTGTTTTTTTATCATCTGTAGCGTCTGAATCAGGAAATGTTTTACTATCAATATATGGGTCAGCTAAAGCTGCTTTAAATTCAGTAACTAAATCTTTAGCTTTGGAATTAGCAGATAAAAAAATTAGAATAAATTCAATAATTTCAGGCCACGTTGAAACGGAAACTGGTTTAAAAGTAAAACGCATGTTACCTGAGAAAAATTACAAAAATCTAGAAAACGAGCACCCTTTAGGATTTGGTAAGACAGAAGATATTGCAAATGCAATTTTATATTTGCTAGGCGATAACAGCAATTGGGTAACTGGCACATCTTTAGTTGTTGACGGCGGATTTCTATCTAGATAAAAAAATAAAATTATGAAAGGCATTGTAAATAATGTTTCGATTGTGGGGATGTCAGCATCAGTTCCTAACAATCATTTATCTATAGAAGATCATTGCCAAAAAAATAATATTAAAATTAACAATAACATTCTTAGAACGTCGGATATGCTAGGAGTTAAATCAAATTACATTAGTTTTAAAAATCAAACTACTTCCGATTTGTGTTATTCTGCTGCAAAGAAACTATTAAATGAAATTAAATGGGAACCATCTTCAGTCGATATACTCATCTTTGTTTCACAAACCCCCGATTATTTAATGCCATCAACTAGTTGTTTATTACAGGAAAAACTTAAATTAAAAAAAACTACAGCTGTATTTGATATTAATTTAGGGTGTTCAGGTTATGTATACGGTTTATGGATTTGTTCTACAATCCTAGAAACTTCTGGAGCAAAAAGAGCTTTATTACTTGTTGGAGATACAATCAGTAAAACTGTTAATAAAAACGACATATCAAATCAAATATTATTTGGAGATGCTGGATCAGCAACAGCTTTGGAATTTGTTAAAAAAAATAAACAAACTTATTTTCTTTTAGGTACAGATGGTAGTGGAGGTAAAGATTTATATATTCCTAATAGCGGATTTAGGAAAACAGCAGATAATAATTCTTTAATTATGAATGGTAGTAATGTTTTTAGTTTTGTGTTTAAAGAGATACCTAATTCAATTAATGAGTTATTAAAATGGTCAAAATTTAAAGTTAAAGATATCAACTACTTTGTTTTTCATCAGGCTAACAAATTTATGTTAAAAAAAGTTTTTGATAAGCTTAAAATACCAGAAAAAAAAACTTTAATAAAAATGGGAGAATTTGGTAATACAAGTAGCGCGACAATTCCCCTAACAATTGTTGCAGAAAATAAAAGGATTTCTAAAGAAAAAAAAAAAAAATTTGTACTTTCAGGGTTTGGCGCAGGACTTTCTTGGGCTAGCGTTTGTATAGAATTAAATGAAACTAAAATTTTAGACTTAATTAAAGTTAAGTAGATTGTTAAATAATAATAAAATTTTAAGTCCAGCTGAAGTTTTAAAAGAAAATAAACTTTTAATTAAAAAGTCAAAATTATTTAATAAAATCAATATAGGCATATTAACAAATTACTCTGCAAACTTTCTAGAGCCTTATATTAAGAACTCTGGATTTAAATTTTCAGTTAATATAAATTCAGATTTTCCAGATTTTGACCAAATTGAAAAAAATCTTTTTGAAAAAAAATTTTTTAAAAAAAAGAAACAAATAATTTTTATTTCTTTTCTACTAGATTATTTATTAGAAGATTTAACTTACAAACATTTTTCATTATCAAGAAGGCAAAAAAAGAATAAAATTTTTTTCGTAATTGAACGAATAAAAAGAATTATAGATTTAATACAAAAGAACTCAAATTCTAAAATTGTAATTTTAAATTTTCCAAATTTTTTCTTAGATTTTAATAAATTTTCAGATCAATCTATTATGCCTTTTCTTTCGTCTGTTGTTAGTGAATTAAATTTAGAAATGAATAATATGGTTAAAAAACTAACAAATTGTTATATTTATGATTTTTCAAGCTATATCACAAAACATGGATCCAAGAATTTTTTTGATGAAACAAAGTCAAGATTAGCATTTATTCCTTTTTCTATTTTTGGTCTTAATAAAACCGCTAATATAATTGCAAGATGCTCTAATGCTCTTTCATCTAAAATAAAAAAATGTTTAGTTGTTGATCTCGATGATACTTTGTGGGGCGGGGTTTTAGGAGAACTGGGTCCAGATAATATAGTATTAAACGATACTTATGATGGTTTGAAATATATTAGTTTCCAAAAAAAAATATTATCTTTGAAAGCAAGAGGAATATTGCTAGCTATATCCAGTAAAAATAATATTAGTGATGTTAAAGAAGTATTTAAGAAAAATAAAAATTTAATATTGTCTTTAAAAGATTTTTCATCATTACAAATAAATTGGAATGATAAAGCAACCAATATAAATAAAATTGCTAAAGATTTAAATATAGGATTAGATTCAATAGTTTTCTTTGACAATAATCCACTTGAAAGAGAATGGGTAAAGAAAAAACTTCCAGAAGTTTCAGTAATAGAATCTTCAAAAAGTCATCATGACTATATAGAGGATATTGAAAATTCTCATTTTTTTGATCAATTTATAATTTCTGATGAAGATAAAAAAAGACACAAAATGTATAAAGAAGATTTTAAAAGAAAAAAGGCATTAAAGAAATCAGGTTCTTACAAAGATTTTTTAAAAAATTTAAAAATTTCAACTGAAATAAAAAATGTTAATAAATTTACAATTCAAAGGTGCGCACAACTTGTTGAGAGAACAAATCAGTTTAATTTGACAAATAACAGATATGAAGCAAGTGAAATTTTAAATTTTATTAAAAATGGAGGAGTTGGGTTATCAATTAAGTTGAGCGATAAGTTTGGAGATTATGGAATTGTAGGATTTATTATGGCTATACAAAAGAATCAATGCTGGGTAATTGATGAATTTGTTTTTAGTTGTCGTGCTTTGGGTAGAAACATCGAACATATTTTGTTAAAAAAATTAATACAAAAACTAAGATCAAGAGATAAGCAGGAGATTATCGGAGTAGTTAATCGTACAGAAAAAAATAAATTAGCACATAAATTCTATTTGGATTTTGGATTCAAAAAAAAAGGAAGTCATTTTGTTTTATAAAAAAATATAAATAAATTACTTATATCTAAAAGAATGAATAATGAATTAAAAAAGAAAGTTTTTTTTATTGCAAGTCATGTTTTTGATCAGAACATCAAAAAGATTAATTTAGATTCTAGTATTAAAAATGTAAAAAAATGGGATTCGGTTTCTCATTTAAATTTTATTTTTTCTTTAGAAGAAGAATTTAAATTAAATATTGAACCAATGGATATTGTTAAATTAACTTCTTTAAAAAAAATTATTGATTATATTTTGAAACTTAAAAAAAAAGGTTTGTCCTAGAGTGATTAATTATAATAAAATTGAACTAGTAATTTGTGATAGTGGTGATGCAATAAAATATGCATGGAGAAAAGGTTTGTCAAATAAAGTTCCAATACTTACTCAATCTCCATCACTGTCTCTAAATAAAAATTTTAATACAATCAATTATAGTTCTTTTAATAAAAAAGGTTTTTTTTGTGATGCAGGCAAATATACAAATGAGTTAGCATATAAAATAGAAAAGAAATTAAAAAAAAATGCAGATTATTCTATTTATAGAGCATTAATTCATGCAGCTTTAGTATATCCAGGCGACGGCCCAAATGTTACTAATATAATTGCAAAATTAATGTTTCTCAGTAAATCACATATAGAAAAAAAAAATATATTAATTATAAAACTAAAAAGCGAAGATAAAATTGAAGAACGTAGATTAAATTTTCCTTGGGAAGATCTCTTTGATTTAAAAATAAAATTTGATGTACTTGAATTTAATTTGGAAAATAAAAAAAGAACCAATCTTCTTGAAAATAACTTATTTGTAAAATTTAATTTAAGTCGTTTTAATGTTTTAAGTTTAAAAAAATTTAGAAATATATTTTATAAATGTTCTTTATTCTTTTTTGATAAATTTTCATTTTCTAATAAAGAACACTTTGGTCTATTTATAGACAATTATACAATGAGAGAAGCAGCAGTTAACTTAGTTTTAAAAGGATATGGAATAACAAAACTAGAGGATCCAAAAAAATTAGAATTGAATAACGAGAATGTCTTAAAATTTGAAAAAAAAATTAATAAAATAATTAAACAAATTGATTTGGTTTTATATGATTTTCTTAAAAAAGAGATTCCCAAAATATTTATTAAAGGATTAAAAGAAATAATTATAAAAAAGATTAAATTTTTTTTAATCCAAAATAAAATTTCAATAGAATATTGGGAAAGAGTATTCCATAAAAAAAATAGGAAGATTATTGGAATATTATCAAATATTACAGTTCATCCAGCAAGCAGATCTTTATATTCTTATTGTTTAATAAAAAATATTCCATTTTTCATATTTCAGCATGGCGCAGGTCTTGAATTAACCAAAGTTAATGAAACTAGATATTATCTTTGCGAAAGTACTTTTAGTGATATTTTTTTTGTTTATAACAAAATTTGGAAGAAATTTAATTTAAAGAATAAATTTAAAGTTAGTAAAATTGTTAACGTTGGTGTACCGAGAGAATATCAAGAATGTAAAAAAGTAAGTTTTTTTAGAAATTCCGATTTTTTATACGTTTCTACATTAATTTATGCAGGAAATATAAAGTTTGCTGAGAATGATACTGACAACGAAATGGCTAATTTTGAGATAAATTTAATAAAAAAGGTTCTTTCAAAAAATAAAAATAATTTTATGTATAAATATTATCCTCAAATAAATTTGTACACAGATAAAGATCCAGTTCTAGATGAATTAAAAAAATATAAAAACATCAAGTTGTATAAAAAAAATTTAAATTTAATGCAAATGTGTTCGAAATATAAAGTTATTATAACATCAAGAGGCACTAGTACATTGTTTTGGTGTTTATGGCTTGATAAACCAATTATTTTTATTGATCTTCCTAATTCGAAGCCATTAAGAAAAGAAACAAAGAAAGCGCTAGAGTCATATTTGTTTTATTTTAATTATTCTGATAAAGATTTTTATATAAAATTAAATAAATTTTTATCTAAAGGTACGGAACAAATATTAAGTTTATTTAAAAAAGAAAAATTAAAAAATAAACATATTGTTGAGAAATACTTCCAATATTATAAAAAAGGTGCTGGTGAAAAAACAGCAGAACATATTATTGGTTATATTAATGAAAATAAACAAATTAAAAACCAAGAATCAATGAAAGTAGTTTAAAATATTATAAGTATGAAAGTTGTTATTGTTATTCCTTCGA
>Ga0315338_1002400_pt1 | contig 18671 bp, 15 predicted proteins | sample ASW8metaG_FD_204518 | JGI IMG/M metagenome (GOLD analysis project Ga0315338, IMG submission 204518) | Ammonia-oxidizing marine archaeal communities from Monterey Bay, California, United States - ASW #8 | ecosystem: Environmental > Aquatic > Marine > Coastal | place: USA: California | collected... | reverse complement strand
GGTCGAGAAGCGCCATCACTCCCGACGGTGTTGCTGGCGCGTGGCCTGGCTTACCGCGCACAAGGCGGCCCATCGAGCGTTCGGTGAGACCGTCGACGTCCTTGTCTGCCGGAACGAGGTCGAGAACCGCCTCCTCGTCGAGTCCGTCTGGCAGCGGCAGCTGGACGAGGATGCCGTGCACCGAATCGTCAGCTGCGAGCCCGCCGACGGCGTCTTCGACTTGGTCTTGGGAGGCCGTGGCGTCGAGTTCGACGTGACGCGAGATCATTCCGGCCTCTTGGGCCTTCTTGTGCTTGGAGTTGACGTACAGGCGGCTGGGCTTGTCGTCTCCGACGAGCACGGTGGCGAGGCAGATGTCGGGGCTGCCGAGCTCGGCGATCTCGCCAGCGAGCCGGGCGACCGTCTCGTCTCTGAGCTTCTTGCCATCCATGAAGATGGCTCCGCCGGTAGTGCGCTCGAAATCAGTCATGTTCACCTCGGTTGATCGATTCAGGGACGGGTGCCTGGCACCTGTCCCTGGAACAGCGAACGCGGGATCGACCCCGTGATTCGTTCGTCAGTTTGACAGAGACGCCTGACGCCAGGCTTCGGTTGCTTCGACCTGGTTGAAGGTGAAGCAGTGGACACCGGCGATGCCGAGTTCTTCGCGCTTCGCGAGTGGCTCGAGCAACACGTTCGGGTCATAGCCACCAGGTGCGAACATGCGGGCAAGGCTGGCGCTGTTCTTCTTGAGGTACCTGACCGATGCACCGACACCGAGCCTGGCTCCCATCGTCACCAGCTTTGTGCGCTCGACAGCGCCTGGGAGGCCAACGTAGATCGGCAGGTCGAAGCCAGTGGCGCGCTCGGCCTCGATCCATTCTTCGATCAACTTGGAGGCGAAGCACATCTGCGTACTCACGTGGGAGCTGATGCCGGCTTCGTGCAGCATCGCTTGCTTTTCGTGGAGTGCATCGTGCAGCGATGCACTCGGGATCACCGCGTGGCCATCGGGGTAGGCCGTGAAGCCGACGTGTCGAAGAGTCGGCGCCGCAGCGATCAGGTCCGACATGAACTTGACGGCGTCTTCCCACGGGCCGTGAGGTTCTGGTGCGTCGCCACCGACGACGAATACTTCGTCGATTCCCATCGAGTTCAGGCGGGCGACAGTGCGGTGGAGGTGGTCGTTGCTCTCCATCATCCGCGCTGCAATGTGTGGGATGACGGTGTGACCCTTCGACTGGATCTCCTCTGCGAGGTCGATGGTTGCATCGATGCCCTTGGCGGGCGAGCACGTCACTGACACCTCGCTGTTGGGAGGCAGGTGCTCGATCTGTGCGTAAACGCTCTTCAGGGGAATGAGCTCCCACCTGAGGTTCTCGAGAAGGGCGCGGTGATGTTCAGACGTCGCGCCGGTTCCCCGGCCGAACACGCGTGAGAGGACGCTCATGATCGGGCCTCAGCTGAGTCCGACGATGTTGCCGTCGGTGTCGAGGTCGATGTGTTGTGCTGCTGGGGTTTTGCCGAGGCCTGGCATGGTGCGCATGTCGCCGCAGATGGGGTAGACGAATCCGGCTCCGACTGATGCGCGGACTTCGCGGACGGGGAGGGTCCAGCCGGTTGGGGCGCCTTTCAGTTTGGGGTCGTGTGAGAGTGAGAGGTGGGATTTGGCGATGCAGACGGGCAGGTTGCCGAAGCCGTTGGTTTCGTAGTTGTCGATCTGTTTGTTGGCTTGGGGTGTGTACGAGACACCATCGGCGCCGTAGACCTTGGTGGCAACGGCGTGGATCTTGTCGCGCAAGGGTGCTTCGTCCGGGTAGAGGACCTCGAAGTTCGATTCTTCTTCTGAGGCTTCTGCGATGGCGGTGGCGAGTTCGGCTGCGCCTCGTCCGCCGTCTGCGAAGTGGGTCGAGACCGCTGAACGTGCGCCGTATTCGGCTGCGATCTCGTGGATGGCTGCGATGTCTTCGTCGTGGTCGCCGGGGAACACGTTGATGGCGACCACTGGTGTGCAGCCGTGGACGCGCATGTTCTCGAGCTGTTTGCGGAGGTTGTCGCCACCGGCGTGAACCTCATCAGGGTTCGCTTTCAAGATCGCTTCTGGGAGAGGTTTGCCTGCCACGATCTTGTGGTTCCCAGAATGGGCCTTCAGACCTCTGACGGTCGCGACGAGTACTGCTGCGTCTGGGGCGAGCCCGGACACGCGGCATTTGATGTTGAAGAACCGTTCTGCGCCCATGTCGGCACCGAACCCGGCTTCGGTCAACAGGAAATCGCTCGTGTGGATCCCGATGCGGTCAGCAATCACCGAGCTGTTGCCGGTGGCGATGTTGCCGAACGGGCCACAATGCACCAGCGCAGGCGTGTTCTCGATGGTTTGCATCAGGTTCGGTTTGATCGCTTCACGCAAGATGACCGCCATCGAACCGGCGACTTTCAGTTCTTCAGCGGTGACTGGTGTGCCGGCTTTGGTGTAGCCGACAACGATGTTGCCGAGACGTTCCCGCAGGTCAGCCATATCGGTCGTCAATGCCAACAGGGCCATGACCTCGGATGCTGCTGTGATATCGAACCCGGTCTCACGCGGAATACCGTCCAAACGACCGCCCAAACCGATGGTGATGTTGCGCAGTGCCCTGTCGTTGATGTCGATCACACGACGCCAAGTGATGTTGTGTAGATCGAGACCGAGTTCGTTGCCGTGGAACAGATGCGCATCCACCATTGCCGAACACAAATTGTGGGCCGCGGTGACGGCGTGCATGTCACCAGTCAAATGCAGGTTGAACAGGTCCATCGGCACAACCTGGCTGTAACCGCCACCAGCGGCGCCGCCCTTGATCCCGAACGTCGGGCCCATCGACGGCTGACGAATGGCAATCGTCGCGGTTCGGCCGATGTGTTGGAAAGCTTGCCCCAGGCCAACAGTCGTCGTTGTCTTGCCCTCACCCAGAGGGGTAGGGGTGATAGCAGACACGACCACATAGTTGGCCCGAGGACGATCAGACATTGCCTCAATCGCATCCAAACTGATCTTCGCGGTGCCACGGCCATACGGCTCAAGACACTCACCCGGAATACCAGCCTGCGCGGCAATGTCACCCAACGAAGCAAGCGTTGCTCCGTTTGCGATATCGAGGTCGCTGGGGAAACTCATCTTTGAGCTACCTGACGTGATTGTGTGAGGAACACACTGTGTGAGATATGGCGACGTCACGCACCGGAGGGACGAGAGCCCTTGGGAAGCTCCCGCCCGTCCTGGACGTGGATCCGTAAGATTGCGTTCCACTTCGTGGAACAGTTCCATCATATAGAACAGCGCTGCTGGTGTCGAGTGGTTCTGTGTGAGCTTCGCCGGGGACCAGACGACTTGACACGACATGCCCCGTGGAGCGATTCATGTGTCCGTCTTGAGCTCGAGTCGTTCGGAACTCAGCTGGCCGCATCGGTCAGCCGGCGAGGGGTGACTCGAGGCCCTTCGTGACGGCTGCGCGGATTTGGGCGTCGAAGGCGCTGACGTGCTGTTCGAGCAGTGCGGCCGCCTTGTCGCCGTCACCCGACCGGAGCACCTCGAGTATCTCGTGGTGCTCGTCGATGGCCTCACTCATGTAAGTGAGGTCGGCGAGATGGAGGTGCCAGAGGCGATCACTCTGGGCATAGAGCATGTCGAGGGTGTCGAGCAGGAAACGATTGTCGGCGGCTTCCCACAGGATCTCGTGGCACCGGCGATCGATGTCCATCAGCGCGTTCGCGTCGGCTGCGGAGTCGGTTGCGTCGAGCTCGGCTTCCATCTCGTCCCAGTGAGCAGGCGTTCCACGCGCCGCAGCGAGTCGAGCTGCGTACGGTTCGAGCACCGTCCTCGTCTCGAACAACATGGAGAGTTCTGAGACATCGATACCGCTGACGAACATCCCGCGGCGAGGGATCACGGTCACGAAGTGCTCGCGTGCGAGACGTTGCAGGGCCTCGCGAACGGGGGTGCGGCCGATGCCGATGCGGGTGCGGATCTCGTCCTCGCGCAAGACGTCGCCTGGCGCGTAGTCGAGGCGGACGATCATCGATCGCAGCTGCTGGTACGCCGATTCGCTGAGGGAGATCTGGTGAGCCATGCGGTCCTGGACTGTGTTGGCCGAAACCGGGTGGTTGCGGGGCGTTGGTTCTGCGCCTAGGATTCAATGATACACGACTGATATATCTGATGTCTACCAGCGAATTGGATCCTCCGGCACAACGGCGGAACGGCGCGGTACGGAGAAAGCGAGCGCTCGATGAGCGATGTCACCACCTCAACTGTTCCGGAGACGGCCACGTGCGTCGTCATCGGCGCAGGCATCGTCGGCAACTGTGTTGTTGGCCACCTGGCCCGACTCGGGTGGAAGGACCTCGTCCTCGTCGAGAAGGGGCCGCTTCCGAACCCGGGAGGATCGACCGGTCACGCATCGAACTTCATCTTCCCGGTGGACCACAACAAGGAGATGGCCCTGCTCGGTGAGCAGAGCGCGAACCAGTATCGAGATCTCGACCTGTCGGTCGACTCCGGCGGTATCGAGGTCGCGCGCACCCAGGAGCGCATGGACGAACTCCAGCGCCGCATGACATCGGCCAAGGCATGGGGCATCGAGGCCCACATGCTGACTCCTGCCGAGGTAAAAGAGCTCGTCCCGTTCATCAACGCCGATGTCATTCTCGGTGGCTTCTACTGCCCGACCGTCTCGGTCGTTGACTCGCTCGAGACTGGCACCACCATGCGTCGCGAGGCCATCGAGAAGGCCGACCTCAAGGTGTTCGCGAACACCGAAGTCCTCGACATCGTCACCGACGACACGCCACGGCCGAACGGTCGTCGCAAGGCAAAGGCCGTCGTAACTGACAAGGGCACAATCGAGGCTGACCACATCGTCATCGCCTGTGGTGTGTGGTCGAACCGCATCGCCTACATGGCAGACACCTACATCCCGTTGGTCCCGACCGTTCACCAGATGGCAGACGTCGGCCCGATGGACATCCTCGCCGAGACCAACAACGAGATCGGCTACCCGATCGTCCGAGACATGGACACCTTCTGCTACGAGCGCCAGTCGTCAGGCTCGATGGAGGTCGGTTCGTACGGTCACCGTGCGATCCTGCATCACCCAGACACGATCCCTTCCAATTCCGAAGCTGCGCTGTCGCCGACCGAGTTCCCTTTCACGCCTGAAGACTTCGACGATCAGATGGAAACGGCGATCGAGCTGATGGACATGCTCGGCGACGCCGAGATCAAGTACGCCATCAACGGTTTGTTGTCGATCACCCCCGACGGCATGCCATGCCTCGGTGAAATGCCTGACGTCGAGAACTTGTGGTCTGCGGCTGCTGTGTGGGTGAAGGAAGGCCCTGGCATGGGTCAGGTCGTCGCAGAGTGGATGACGTATGGCTACCCACGCGTCATCGACGCTCACGGCGCAGACGTCGCCAGGTTCTACGACGAAGAGAAGAGCGACGAGCACATCTGGGCGCGCGCCGAAGAGTCGTTCATCAAGACATACGGCATCGTGCACCCTGCCGAGCAGTGGGGCGACCGGCGCCAGCTGGTGCAGTCGCCGTATCGCAGCCGCCAGGAAGCGCTCGGCGCTGAGTTCCATCAGGCCCGGGTTTGGGAACGGCCACAGTGGTACGACGCCAACGCCGACCTCGTCGAGCGGTATGGCTTGTCAGAGCGCGAAGTCGAGTGGGACAACCGCTGGTGGAGCCCGATCACCGTCGGCGAGCACCTGAACCTCCGCGAGAACTGCGGCATGATCGACCTCAGCGCATTCCAGATCTACGAGCTCGACGGCCCTGGTGCGGTTGCCTTCGCGGACTACCTCGCCGTCAACAAGGTCGATGTTCCCATCGGACGCTCGATCTACACGCCGTGGCTTACCCAGGACGGTGGCTTCCACTCCGACCTCACCATGATGCGCGTGGGCGAAGAGACTGTCCGCGTCGTCACCGGCGTGTTCGACGGCGGTCGCGATGACTTCTGGGTACGCAAGCACATGCCAAACGACGGCTCCGTGACGTTCCGAAACATCACCAAGGAGCTGTCGACCCTCGGACTCTGGGGACCGAACGCAGCAGCTGTCCTCGGCCAGCTCACCGACCACGACTTGAGCCAACAGGGCTCGCCGTACGGCTCCTACCTCGACGCCACTGTCGCCGGTGTGCCGGTGAAGCTGTTCCGCATCTCCTACGTCGGCGATGCCGGCTGGGAGATCTACATCCCGTGGGACCAGGCCACCGTGGTGTGGGACGCCATCGTCGAAGCTGGCGCCGACCACGGCCTGCGAGTGACCGGCGGCGGCGTCTACTCACTGTCCGGTCGCATCGAGAAGGGGTACCGCCTCATGGGCGCCGAGCTCGAGAGCGAGTACAACCCGGTCGAAGCTGGTCTCGCCCGCCCAAAGGTCAAGGCAGCCGATTTCATCGGCAAAGAGGCGTACCTCGCTGCTCGCGGAAAGGGCTCCGAGGTCCAGTGCGTGTCGATGACCGTCGAGGACAACCGTGACAGCCAGGGCAGGGCTCGATTCATGCAGGGTGGCAACGAGCCGATTCTCGACATGAACGGTGATCGCATCGTCGACAGCCACGGCCGCGCCAGCCGAGTCACCTCCGCCGGTTACGGGCCATCGGTCGGCAAGGTCGTCCTCATGGGTTACGTCACGAACGAACTGGCCGAGCCAGGAACCGACCTCCAAGTCATGTACATGAACGAGCTCTACCCGGTGAAGGTCGTCGGTTCCGGTGCAACCTTCGACCCGGCCGACTCGCGGATGAAGAGCTGACCATGCGGATCCTGGTTTGTGTCAAGCGGGTGCCAGCTCCTGGCGCCAAGATCAACGTGACAGACGACGGCCGAGCCGTCGACACCACTCACCTCGGGTTCACCACCAGCCCACACGAAGAGTGCGCGCTGGAAGAAGCCGTGCAGATCATCGAGCGTGAAGGCGGCGAAGTCGTCGTGTTGACGCTCGGACCGGCCGAAGCCGAAGAGCAGCTTCGTTATGCAGCCAGCGTCGGCGGAACTGGTTTTGTGTTGGTCCCGAACGACGGAATCGACTGGGATCCGCAGCGGACCGCTGCTGCGATCATCGATGCGATTCGATCCCTCGAGGCTGAGGGCGGTGAGTTCGACCTGATCATGTTCGGCAACGAGTCGGCAGACGCCGGCGGGTTCCAAGTGGGCGTCCGTGCCGCGTACGCACTCGGGCGTCCGATCGTGAACGGCATCAAGGGCATCGAGATCACGCCAGACGGCTTCACGGCTCATCGAGCCATCGACGCAGGTGTCGAGGTGTACCAACTGCCGAAGCCGGCTGTGATGGGCATCAAGGAAGGCATCAATCTTCCGCGGTACCCGACCATGAAGGGCCGCCTTGCCTCTCGTAAGGCCGAGGTCGCAACGATGGAGCTCGACGCTCCTGCCGGCGGCCAGACGATGGTGCGTCTCCATCGTGCGCCAGAGCAGGCCAGCACCACCGAAGTTCTCGGAACCGGCCCTGAAGCGGCGGCTGCCATCGTCGACCTCCTCGATGAGCTGGGGGTGCTGTGATGACCGTCTCTCTGACCAACTGGCGCGTCAGCGCACCCAATGAGTGCGGAGCCGCGCCAGTTCCATCTGGGTCAGGCGACTGGCGCGTCAGCGCACTGTCTGCGTGCGCAACCGCGCCAATGCTGGGAAGGAGCGGCCGATGACCGCGCTCATGGTTGTTCTCGAACACGATCGCGGCGAGGTTCCCGTCGGCTCGCTCGAAGCGTTGACCGCCGGACGTGCACTGGCCGCAGACATGGGCGCTCCGATGGAAGCCGTTGTTGTCGGCGACGCCGACCTCACAGCAGTCGCAGGCGAGTACGGAGCCTCCGCCGTCCATCAGGTCACCAACGCGATGCTCTCTGATTACGGGCCTGACGCGTGGGGCGAAGCCGTCGCTCAGCTCGCGCGTTCGGCCGCTCCGGCTGCGGTGATGGCTGTCGGCACCGATCGTGGCAACGAGGTCATGGCCCAGATAGCGGCCAGGCTCGATTTGCCGTTCGTGGCCAATTGTCTCTCGATCGAACCTGGCGACTCGTGGTCGATGACCCGCGTCCAGTGGGGCGGCTCGCTTCTCGAAGACTCAACGCTGACGGCCGACATCAAGCTGGTGTCGTTTGCTCACCATGCCGTCGAGGCAGCCGCTGGTGGGGCGACGACTCCCTCGGTGACGAGCTTCGACGCCGATCTCGACGCCTCGTTGGCTGCGACAGTCATCACTGACCGCGTCGTTCTCGCGTCCGGCGTGACGCTTTCCACGGCACCAGTTGTCGTGTCAGGCGGCCGCGGCGTCGGATCAGAGGATGCCTTCGCGCCGCTCGAGGAACTCGCCGAGCTGCTCGGCGGTCGTGTCGGCTGCTCGCGTGCAGTAACCAACAACGGCTGGCGACCCCACAGCGATCAAGTCGGCCAGACCGGCACCCGCATCGCGCCGGAGATCTACATCGCATGTGGCATCTCTGGGGCCATCCAGCACTGGGTTGGGGCCATGGCGAGCAAGAACATCCTCGCCATCAACACCGACTCCGACGCCAACATGGTCACCAAGGCCGGCTACGCAGTGATCGCAGACCTCCACGAGGTCGTTCCAGCCATCAGTGCCGAGATCCGCCGCCGCCGAGGCGAGTAGTTCCAAACTTTCAGGAGCTGACCACCGAAGAGCGTGGTCAACTCCTGACAGATTCGGGATGTTCGTTACCTGGCGACGTCGCCGATGATCATCTCTGGTTGGACATTCGTGTAGTTCGGAACGTCGCCCATGATGTCGCCGCCGGCCTTGGCCATGGCAGCGTCGAAGGCTTCTTGGCTTTCGCACAGCGCCCAGCCATATCCGTGCCAGGTCTTGCTCTTGGCAGTGGAAGCGCCCCAGCCAACGCATGCGTCGCCCAGCGCACTAGCCAGCATCGGCATGTGGGTTTCGACGTAGTAGTCCATGTCGAAGGTCGAGTCGTCGGACTTGGGATACATGATGAGTACGGAGATCATGTCCGCAGTCTGTCACGTGGTGAGCGATCGAGAGCAACCGGAGTCAGAGGCCTCGAACAACCGAGTAGGTGTCACCGTTGGTGAGGACTCCCGTGACGACATAGCCGGTGCCGAAAGGTCCTCCGCAATCGTCAGATCCGCCGGGGAACGACACATTCGCGGTGACAGTTCCTGCCGTCAGGTCAACAGTTGGCGTACCGAAGAAGTCGGCCTCTGGCGGGATGGCGATGTCGGCGGTTGCGATTTCGACTCCGCCAGGCACCCCGGGAAAGGATGCTGCCGTGAAGGTCGAGACATAGTTGATGGTCGACGGTGGGGTCGAGTCGACTTCGCATCCGCCAGGCGCGCGCAGAGAATGATCGATGTCGGGGCCGCAGTGTGCGGTGTCGTTGACGTCGCCCTTCAAGTCGATCGACAGCGTCCCACCCTGACCGACGAACGACAAGGTCGCGAAGAGATCATCGCCGCAAGGAACGAGAGGGTGACCAGTGCTGCTGATCAAGAGCCGACCGAGGTTGTCGAACTCGCACGACATCAACGGCGACCACGCAGCCTCGAGGAAACAGCTGACGCCGTTCGCGGGCTCGACTGCGAACTCGGGAGTACTGAGATCTCCAGCGCTGATCGAGCATGTCACGACGCCAGACGAGCTGTTCGCGCCGCATCCGCTCGCCTGACGCATTGCTGTGTATGCGTTGGCGACGAAGTCGATTGGTCCGAGGTCGATTGCGGGTGAGCCGACGTCTTCGGCAGGCGCCGAGGTCGTCGTTGAGCTGTTCTGTGCCGCGACGAGGATCCCACCGAAGAGGAGCGCGCCGAGCACCGCGTATGCGATGTTCCGGAGATTCACGGAATCGGAAAGTACCAGACATGTTGCCGTATCGGACACTCCCTGCGGTCAACGGTTCACAGGTCGATGGTCAGGTCCGGATGAGCGAGTCGACGTCATACTTGACTCGTGCGTCTCACGGTCCTGGTTTCCGAGGTCGACGAGGCGGTGGACCCGTCGGCCCCCCGTCGCCAACGACGTCGTGATCAGCGACGGCGGGTCGTTCGGCACCCGCTCTTCTCGGTTTCGTTGTCTCTGGTGGCCTGGACAGGCCTGTGCGCCTGGTCGCTGGCGAGCGCATACGGCGCGTCGGTCGATGCACGCGACGTCACCAGAGAACTGGCTGCAATGGGTGGTGCGCTCGACTCGGACGAACTCGCGGCGTCACGGGCGGGTTTCCAGTCGGCCGGTCGGAGACTCGACGACCCGTGGCTCGCACCAGTCCGTGTGCTTCCGTGGCTCGGCGATCAACTCGACGCGGTCGATGACATGTCGACCGCTGCTGTTGCCGCACTCGACGCGAGCAATGGGGTTGCGCAGGCAGTTCGCTCGACGTCACTCACCACCAGCGAAGTCGACATTGCCACGGCGCTCACGGCACTCAGCGCGGCGAGAGCGGAACTGGCTGAGGTCGACGTTCCCCGTTCGCGCTGGTTGGTTGGTCCGGTGCTGTCTGCGCGGGAAGAGCTGGTGGCTTCTCTGACCGAGATCGATGCGACGCTGGCGCGCTTCGAAGGGCTCGCTGGCGCCGTCTCGCTTCTTGCTTCCGGCGACCATCGGCTGCTGGTGATGTCGGCGAACACCAGCGAGATGGGCTCCGGCACCGGAATGCTGCTGTCGTATGGGGTTCTCACGCTGGACAGCGGCCGGTTGAGCGTGTCCGACTTCGCCTCGGTGGACGAACTGGCTCGTCCCTCAGGGGTGTCGATCAGTGACGAAGTCCGTCGGCTGTGGTTCAACCTCGACCCTGGGCACGAGTGGAAGTACACGTCGCACCTCTCGAGCAGCGGAACGGAGGTCGCTCGCCTCGCCGGCGAGATGTTCAACTCTCTGCCAGGCGACGGCGTCGATGGTGTGATCGTCATCAGCCCGGTGGCAATGCAGAACCTCATGGTTGCCGGAAAGGCTGTTCCAATCGACGTCGGTGATCGACGCGTGCCGGCGCGAGAGGTCGCTCAGTTTCTTGGGACAACCCAATACGAGATCGCCGGCGACGCACGCCGCGTGAGACATCAGCTCATCTCGCCGATTGCGACTGCCGCCTTATCGGCACTCTTTGATGGCGAGGCCGACACTGTGGAGCTGATCGAGGCGCTGTTCACCTCATTCGACGAGCGACATCTGGTGTTCTGGAGCCGCGACGACGCGCTTCAGGCGCGTTGGGAAGCCGCAGGGGCCGACGGAGCCACGGCTGCTGGGTCGGTGAAAGTAGCGATCGCCAACGCGGGCGGCAACAAGCTCGACCAGTTTCTCTCCGTCGATTCGAATCTCGAACAGGTTGGACCGCGCCGCTTCAGACTGTCGGTCACGGTTGAGAACACGGCGACGGGCTCCGAAGGCGACTTCGTTGCCGGAGATGTTCAACCCGGGAAGTACGTCGGCTATCTCGTCGCGACGATTCCCGGTGGGTCGCTCGACGTGACGAGTGCTGGGGATCTTCCGATGAACGCGGCATCTTCAGACGGACCGACCCACTCGGTCGTCGCGCTCGTCGAACTCGACCCGGGCGCCACGACATCGTTCGTCGTCGAGTTCACGGTGCCCGTGGCGGTCGGAGAACTGATTGTCGAGGCGAGCGGGAGGCGTCCCGCGGTGCGATGGAGCATCGAGAACGAGCGTGTGGACGCGCCGACGCCGGCAAAGATCTCGCCGTGAGAGCGGAATACGATCCAAGCTGATCAGCCGGTCAGAAAGCTCACGAGTAGCCGGTTCACGTCGTCGGCGGCCTCCTGTTGGGTCCAGTGACCGATGCCGGGGAGAACGTGGATCTGTTCGACACCCGGAACCACCGATCGCATGCCAGCTTCGAAGTCGTCGTTCCACGGGACGACGTCGCGGTCGCCGGTGATGAACATCGTCGGTTGCTCGATCTTGCGACCGGCCATCGCACCCATCAGCTCCCAGTTTCGATCGAGGTTTCGGTACCAGTTCAAGCCGCCGCGGAACCCGCTCAGCTCGAAGGACTCCACGAAGTAGTCGACATCAGCGGGTGTGACCCAGTCGCCGATGTCGTCGCCAGGATCGGCCATCGACTGCAGCATGAAGTTCGTCGCTGGTGGCGAGTCGGTGAGGTCGAACATCTGCGTGCGCTCGTTGACTCCCGATGCGCCGTAGAGCATCTTGCGGATCGTCGAGGGGATGTCGTTCTGGAACTCGTGCTCCGCGACGCCGGGCGTCTGGAAGTACAGCTGGTAGAAGAACCGGTCGCCGAACAGCTGGCGATACATGTCCATTGGACGCATTGGTCGTCTTGGCAGTGTCGGCACGGAGAGCACTGCGATCTTCGTGAAGACATCAGGTCGAAGCTGCGCCGCTGCCCAGGTGATGATCGATCCCCAGTCGTGACCCACGAGCGTCGCCTCGGTCTCGCCCATCTCTTCGACGAGACCGACGAGGTCGCCGACCAGGTGCATGATCGTGTAGTCGTCGATCTCCGGAGGGCATGTCGATCGGCCGTAGCCCCGCTGATCTGGAGCAACCGCGTGAAAGCCGGCTTCGGCGAGCGCCGTCAGTTGGTGCCGCCACGAGTACCAACACTCCGGCCAACCATGCGAGAGCACAACCAGCGGTCCCTCGCCAGCTTCTGCGATGAACAGGTCGACGCCGTTCGTCGTGATCGTCCGGTGCGTGATTTCGGTCATGTCGCGACCTTAACGAAGGTCACCGATCGGGTAGCCAGCCAGTGGCCAGCCCAGAACGATCCCTCTGCTGCGTCTGTAGGTTCTGAGTGATGATGAACGTCAGGTGCCGGGGAGACAGGTCGTTCGAATTCGACCCTGCGACGACGGCGCTTGCCGTGATCGACATGCAGAGAGATTTCTTTCACGACGCGCCCGAGATGCGAGCAGTGGTTCCTCGGGTAGCCGGCCTCCTCGATTGGGGACGCCGGCTCGGGCTGACAGTTGTGCACACACGGGAGGGCTACGAGGCCGACCTGTCCGACGTGAACTCATACAAGAGATCGCTCGGCTATGTCGGTCGTGTTGGTCCGAACGGTCGTTTCTTGATTCGAGGAGAGCGGGGCCACGACTTCCTTGAAGGGTTCGAGCCCCGTGACGACGAGCTGGTGTTCGACAAGGCCGGCTTTTCGGGGTTCCACGGCACTGGACTCGGTGACCACCTCAGCGGCGCCGGCATCACACATCTGATTCTCTGCGGCGTCACGACACAGTGCTGCGTGCACTCCACGCTTCGAGACGCCGTCGAGCGCGGGTACTTCTGTCTCACGGTCGCCGATTGCTGCGCTGCAGCACAAGCAGCGGTCCATGAAGCAACACTTCAGATCATCCAGGCCGAGAACCACCTGTTCGGCTGGATCGCCGATTCGAGCGCCGCCCTCGACGTCAGAGACGTCAGCTAGCTGTCACCTCGAAGGTCCCGGCGAGCGACCATTTGCCATCGGACCAACAGCCGACGAATCTCTGACCCTCGAAACCGATCCGAGCATGAACAGTGGCCACTTCGTTTGGGGGTACGTCGAATTCGAGGACGTCTGGAGGATCCAGCACCGGTAGATCCTCGGGCTCGAGTTCTTGGAGCTGCTCGAGCGTTGTGCCTTCGACCATCCGTGTCACACCGAACCAAGCGACATCAGAGCTTCCGTTCCACATGAGGTACCGAATGACTTCGCCATCCCTGGCTTCGAAGTCGAGGTCCGCCGTACACGTCTCACCGTCGAACGTGATGGCCAGGACGCGGTCGGCTTCGGTGAATGCACTGAGCTCGAGTGTGTGACTCACCCATGTGCCGAGGTCATCGGAACAGATCGCGGATATGTCGAGATCGTGGCTCACGGCGGCGAAGACGGTTTTGGTCAACCCTGGCTGAACGTCAGACAACGTGAGGAGATCGTCGAAGTCGGCATCACGGAGGTACTGACTCAGTCCGAACGCCATCAGATGGGCTGTCTGGTTGGTGATCTCGACTCGGAGAATATCGCCGACATGGAGCTCAGGCCTCGAGACCTCACAGTCATTGCCGTCAAACGACACGGTGATCAGGGCGTTCTCCTCCGGATGGATCACCGCCGTTTCGTTGGTGAACGAGGGTACGTCGATTGCGTTGTTCACGATGTCGAGACGCAGCATCTCGAGACGATCGATCGTCGAGGCAGCCAGGTGGTCGCCGCTGGTCGCGTAGCCGACCCCGCCGTTCGCGAGGTCGAGCTGGAAGGTTCCCGGCTCGAGCGTCCCGTTGGCGAACGCTCCCACCATCTCGGTCACTGCCGCGTCGTGGCGCTTCAACGCGGACGTCAGGAGATGCTCTCTGGCAGAGGTTGGTGCTCCGAGCCACTCGTCAACGTCAACCCCGATCGACCACAGCTGGACGCCGAGCTCGTCAGACAGTGTGGCTGCCGTCTCGTGAACTCCCGCCTCTTGGAGAACGCCGACAGCCGTTGAAGGGTCGTCTCTGACGAGTCGCGTGCCGTCGCCGATGAGCTCGTCGAAGCGAACAGTGTCCAGATCGTGGCCGTCAAGCCTCAGCGAATAGCCGTGATCGTGCGTCTCGAGGATCGAGTCGGACTCCTTGGCGTCACGTTCGGGCTCCAGCAGGCCACGCAGCCGCGAGATGTACACCCACAGCGCGTTCTCTTTGCCGATCGCATCGTCGCCCCAGAGTGCGTCGAGCAATCCATCGGTCGTTACGACCCTGCCAGGACTCAGGAGGAGAACTGCGAGAAGGGCGCGTTGTTTGCGCGGACCAATATCGACTTCTTCGCCATCTCTGAGAACCCTCAGAGGACCCAGTAGCTGAAATTCCACGATGCGTCCCTCGCTGGAAGCCAGATCCTACGCGTTTACGCAGGTCAGGGCATCTGCAAACACCGTGACCTGACCACCTTTCATTTCGCTTACGCAGCGCCAACGACGCGCAACCGAAGTGCAACCGGCTGGTAACGAATTGACAAGGCGCTCACCGGACGGTGGGCGTATGACAAAGTTTCTCGCCGCCGCAACGATCGTGATCGCCATCGCAGCCATCACCGCAGATGCGCTCGTGCCAACGAACGAGATAGCGGCGGTTGGTCCTGGGAGCATGGCCCACGACGCGCCACCAGTCGAGCCATTGCGGATCGTGGGCGGGTCACCACAGCAGCACCTCGACATTCGCGCAGCGGCCACCCGCTTCGCGGCTGTTGGCCTCGAACTCCAACCGCTGACCATCGTCATTCACGCCGACAGAAGCGGTTGCGAAGGCGCCTCGGGGCTGTACTGGCCATCGGAACACGGCGACCGAATCGATTTGTGCGCCGACGGTGAGCGCCTCGTTCTTCACGAAATGGCTCACGCCTGGGGCTACCACGCCCTCGATGACGTCGAACGGGACGACTTCGTCGCCCGTACCGGTATGCCGACGTGGAAGAGCCACGATCACCCGCACGGCAAGAGGGCGACCGAAGTTGCTGCCGATGCCATCGCCTTCGGCCTGATGTCGCAGCCGCTCGCTGGCGACGCAGCTCGCAGGGCACTCTCTGACCTGGATCACTTCGTCGTGTTGACCGGTTTTGAGTCACCCCGTCTCGTCGAGCCGCTCGCTGAGATTGCGGCGAGGCCGGTTCCGACCATCGACCCGGCGATCATGGCGATGTACGCCGTCCGCACCGGAGGGTGAGAGTGCCTCGAGGTCGCTCAGTCGAGGTGGCTTCCGAGCCTCGACGCAGCTTCGGCCACCTGTAGGCCGAAGTCGTGGGTGCGGTCGGGGTTTGGGAACCGATATGCGGGGCCGTGGACGTGGAGCGCTGCGATGACCGTCCCGTCGGCGGCGAATACCGGTGCGGCGACCGAATTGATGTCTTCTCGGAACTCTTGGTACACCCACACGTAGCCCATGCTGCGAATGTCGTAGAGCCGGTTTCGCAACGCGGTGACATCGGTCATCGTGTAGGGCGTCTCTTGGGTGAGCTCGTCGTCGAGATAGGCGTCGGCGAGCTTGTCTGGCAGGTGGGCCAGCACCACGAGGCCAGATGGCACTGCGTGGAGCGGAGCACTTTCGCCCGTCCAGTCCCTGACCGTGACATCTTCGTCGGTGGTCGCTGCGTGATCGAGGTAGTAGACGGTGCCGTGCGTCAGGTCGAACGTCGACACACCGGCGATTTCGCCGATGAGCGACACCAGCTCAAGCAGGTGCGGACGTGCCGAGGCAACGAGGTTCCTGCCAGGCTGAGCTCCGCCGGCGAGGTCGAGGAGCCCCGACCCGAGCCGGTACTCGCCTGCGATTTCGACCTGCTCGACGGCCCCCTCGTCTTCGAGCGCCGACAGGATCCGCGACACGGTGCTCTTCGGCAATTCGGTGCGTTCGGCGAGTTCAGTGACGCCACCCGGACCGACGGAGAGGGCGCGGAGCAGGGCGAAGGCCCGTTCGATGCTCTGTACTCCTGCCATCTGGCAAGGCTATCGGCCGGTCAGCGGGCGGCGATGACCTGATCGGCGACCGCATCGACGATGTCGGTGATGGCTACGCGTTCGGTGTCCCCATCGGCTCGTGCTGTCAACTCGACCTCGCCATCGGCGAGCGCCTTTGGGCCAACGGTGATGCGGTACGGAATGCCGACGAGCTCTGCGTCGGCGAACTTGACCCCAGGCCTGGCGTCACGGTCGTCGAGCAGCACGTCGATTCGGCGGCGGCGGAGCTCCTGATAGAGACCCTCGGCCGCGTCGACGCTGTCGGAGTCCTTGAGGTTGACGATGGTGATGCAGACTTCGTACGGGGCCACAGCGACGGGCCAGATGAGGCCACGATCGTCGAAGTGGGTCTCAGCGATCGTCGCCACGTTTCGGCCGATGCCGATGCCGTAGCAGCCCATGGTCATGGCCCGAGCTTTGCCGTCTGGGTCGAGCACGTTCGCGCCGAGGACATCGGAGTACTTCGTCCCGAGCTTGAAGATGTGGCCGGCTTCGATGCAGCGCACGATGGTGAGCGTGCCACCGCAGTTGGCGCACGCTTCTCCGGCGGTGACTTCGCGCAGATCGGCGTGCTCGGGGTCGAGGAGGTCACGTTCGACGCTGACGCCGCGTAGATGCCAATCGTCGCGATTTGCGCCAGTGGTCATGTTCGTCCGACCAGCGAGGGCATTGTCGACGAGGATGCGCATGCCTGCGACGCCGACCGCGCCGAGGCTGCCGGGGTTGGCGCCAAGGTGCTCGATGGTCTCTTCTGGCGTCGCTGGGCGAATGTCGATCGCGCCACTGGCGTCGTGCAGCTTCTGGATGTTCAGCTGATGGTCGCCACGCACGACTGCGAGCGTCATCTCGCCGTCGAGCATCATGACCATCGTCTTGAGCTGTCGATCGGCGGCTGCACCGCCTTCGAACTCTTCGAGTGCCGCGATGGTGCGAACCCCTGGCGTCGGGAACTTCTCTGGTTCGCCTGGCCATGGCTCGTCGGCGACCGACGCGACCTTCGATGTGGCCCGTTCGATGTTCGCTGCATACCCACAGCTCTCGCAACGGACCACGTCGTCTTCGCCAGCAGGCGAAGGCACCATGAATTCGAGGCTGCCGGATCCGCCCATCGCCCCAGAAGACGCTTCGACAGGAAAGGCAGGGAGCTCGAGGCGTTCGAAGATCCGCACGTAGGCGTCGTGATGGATCACGAAGCTGGCGTCGAGTCCTGCCTCGTCGATGTCGAAGCTGTACGAGTCCTTCATGTCGAACTCGCGTACGCGCAGCAGGCCGCTCTTTGGGCGAGGTTCGTCGCGGAACTTCGCCTGGATCTGATACCAGATCTGAGGGAGTTCCTTGTAGGAGTTCACCTCGAGCGCAAGCGTCGTGAAGACCTCCTCGTGCGTCATGCCGAGCGCGACTTCTGCTCCCTTACGGTCGACGAGTTTGAACATCTCCTCGCCCATGACGTCCCAGCGGCCCGACTGGTGCCACAGCGAAGCGGGGTGCATGGCAGGCAGTGCGAACTCCTGTGCGCCGATCGAATCCATCTCGTCGCGCACGATGTCGGCGACCTTCTGGTGCACCTTCAGTCCGAGCGGGAGCATCGAGTAATGACCGGCGTGGAGCTGGCGAATGAAGCCGCCGCGAACGAGCAGCTGGTGGCTGACGGCCTCGGCGTCACCCGGGGCGTCTCGCAGTGTGGGGATGAACAGCTTCGACCAGCGCATACGTCACGAAGGTATCGGGTTCAGGCCGCTCTGATGGCAGAGATTTAGCCTGCCGATTCGGCTCGATTCTGCGATTGGCTGAACTACACTTTCCGGCCACGGTGCGAAGAGGGGTCTTCGTGCACCAGCCCTCAAGTGAATTGCTCGATCAGGTCCGGCAGGGCCGGCAGGAAGGGACGGTGCGGCATGAACCGTGACGTCATCATCACGTGCGCTGTCACCGGCTCCGGCGACACCGCTGACAAGCATCCAGAGCTGCCCATCACCCCAGAGCAGATCGCGACATCTGCCCTCGGCGCGGCAGACGCCGGTGCTGCGATCGTGCATCTGCACGTGCGCGATCTCGAGACGGGCAAGGGCACCCGCGACGTGGCGCTCTACGAAGAGGCAGTCCGTCTCGTCAAGGCCGAGAACACTGACGTCATCATCAATCTCACCGCTGGTATGGGAGGCGATCTCATGGTCGGCTACCCCAATCCGTGGGACTTCCAAGA
>Ga0315338_1002399_pt1 | contig 18693 bp, 10 predicted proteins | sample ASW8metaG_FD_204518 | JGI IMG/M metagenome (GOLD analysis project Ga0315338, IMG submission 204518) | Ammonia-oxidizing marine archaeal communities from Monterey Bay, California, United States - ASW #8 | ecosystem: Environmental > Aquatic > Marine > Coastal | place: USA: California | collected... | reverse complement strand
TATAAAGCTAGGGTTGAGGTCTTGAGCGGTGGCGAGGGAGTCGTTGGTTGCTCCGCCGAGGGATTCGGTTTCGATCGCCGTGTTGAGGGTAATTTGTAGATTGTAGGTGCCTACAGTATTAGCGGACCCACCGATTGCGACTGTGTAGATACCCAAGCCGGTGGTGGGTGCGGTTTGTAGAAGAACGGTATCACCAGTTGCTGCTGCTGTGGCGGTCGCGATAACGGTGTTGCTGGGGTCACGTAGCTCTACCGTGCCTTGTAAGGTTGCACCCGTCTCGACGATTACAGTAATGGTTTGGCCATCGTCTACTTCGAGAGTGAAACTGTCGGTATCAGAAGCCGAGCCGATGATTCCTGCAATACTAGGGTCGTAGATTAAAGAACCTAGTGGCAACTTTGGCGTGAGGGGAGTGGGATAAGGAACCGTATCGAAATCGGTGACGAAGTTCACTGCAAAATTACCACCCTCAAAACCGTCGCCAGAGGTATTGGGCGGCAGCGGAAATGCAATTGGTTCGCCGTCGAGATTGTGTCCGATGAGGTCTTCAAAGGCGCCATCACCACTTAGTAGGGTTAGCGTGAATTGGTCTTCGGCAAGATTTTCGTACTGCAAGGTTAAAATTGAAGTTGTAGGATCGTAGTTGAACGAGGTTGGTGACTGGGAGCCACTGTTAAGTCCGACGAGTTGGACATCGCTGGCGTCGAGGTTCGTGGCGTCGAGTTCTTCGTCGAACTGGGCGGTGTAGACCAGCGTGCCAGCGGGAGCGGAGTCGCCTTCTTGGAGAGAGGTGGAAATTACACGCGGAGCGATGGTGTCAATCGAAATCTGACTCGCAAACGCTTGCAGAGAGTGATCTTGTAAACTGGTGAGTGCACCGGAAGCGATGGTAATGGTATTTATACCGTCACTTAACGGCGGCAAAGTAAAGCGGAGTGTGTTCGTGTCGACAGCCGACACTGCTGTAGCGTCGACTCCGTCGACTTTTAGGTCGGAGGCATCGACCGAGGTGAGGAGGATGAGGCGGTTGAAATCGACATCAATTTCGGTTGGGGAAACACTAAAGATAGCACCATCGGCGGGGTCGGTGGTGGTGACTTCGAAGGGGCCAGGGCCACCGGTGGCTCCTGTGACATTAAGGACGTATTCGCCTGTGGTGTCGTTTTCAGATCCGACGCGTACTATATAGGTGCCATCGAAGGTAGTTGTGTGATTGATAGTGCCACTTGCATCAAGAACTACCGAAGCGCCTATTGGGTCAAATAATTCAAGTTCAATGTCGAGAGTATTTTTAAACTCGCCAGAGCCATTTCCTGGAATAGACGTGAGGATCGATAAGTTGTCGCCGACGTTTGCTTCGAAGCGATAATAGTCGCTGCCGCTGGTGGCCAGAACGATTTGATGGACGCGAGATTCACTGCTCTCGCTGAACCGAACTGCTTCGTCACCAGAGGGCAATGAGAAAGGCTCTTGAACTTTGAGTCCTACAGCAAACTTCCCCCCCACTTTGCTGCTAATGTCCATAGCGGCTTGCAAGTCGAGGGGGAAACTGATGATACTACCGTGATCGCTAGGAGTGATGACAGCAGTTCCATATAAGTTCCCTGTCCCTAAGTCGGCATAGATTGAAAGGCCGATTGGGCTTCCATCGGTATAAGACGTACCTAGTTCATCAGCCGTTGCAAAAACATCGAAAACATCGACTGTTTCAAAAGGATCTGGCCCGAAATAAGTCTCCAACTCTAGGTTAAGAGTGGCTTCGGCGATTGCATCGCTAATAGACGATAAGTCAAAAACGAAGAATGAGCGGAAAATTTCTGTTCCGGATCCATCTTGCCCCGTAATTGAGTTCTTGTTCGTGATACTATGTCTTCCATCATGCCGAAACCAACCCCGGTCGATAGCATCAAGGACAACCGTACCGCCGCTGCCTACATGTCCCAGCACATTTCCGTTTATCGAAATATCCTGGGCGGTTATGAGATTGTCGTTTGATTCGGTGTCGAAATCAGCATCGCGAGTGACAAGCAGACTGTAATCGTCGAAACTGCCAATTACATTGGCGAAATAGGTACCGCCAGCGACTGAAATAAAGTTATTGATCACTTGATCCAGATTGACTGCACCAATCCCAGTGGTGAGCACATTTCCGACGGCATCATGTAACTCAAGCGAAAAGGTCCCGCCACCTGGTGTAGCCAGGGCGAGGGATACGGACTGTCCGGCGGTCAGGCTGAAACTGTAATAATCTACAGCACCTTCGCCGGTTGCGAGAACCGCACCACTATCAGCAACGCCGAAACCGAGACTGATGAAACTGGGGCTGAGGTCTTGTGCGGTGGCTATTGAGTTGTTGGCAGCTCCACCGTGGGATTCAGCTTCAAGTACAGCGTTGAGTAGGAGTCGCACTGAATAGGAACCCGTAGTGCCGCTGACGCCGGTCACTGTAACTGTGTAAGTGCCTGACCCAGTGGTTGGTACGGCTTGTAGGACGAGCGAATCGCCAGCGGCAGCAGCGGTGGCGCTGGCGACAATCGCATTACTAGGGTCTCGCAGTTCGACAACGCCTTGTAGTGTTCCGTCGGTCTCGACTAATACCGAAATGGTTTGGCCATTTTCGATATCGATCGTAAAACTGTCCGAATCAACCGTCGAATCCATAGCCCCAGCGGTTGAAGTTTCGTAAACTAGCGAGCCCAATGGGGCAAGCGGAGTCGTCGGCGTAGGGAAGGCCTGGGTGACACTATCGATAGTAAAGTCGGAGGTGTCGTCGCTATAGCCAAATTGCGATTCCCAATGGTTGAAGTCGGTGGTGGTGACCTGATTGTCCCCGTCCGCATCGCCATGTTGTTGGGAGGCATCATTTCCTCCGAAATTTCTCTGCCAGCTTAAAAAGTCGAAGCCATTGGTGACGCCGTCGTTATTGAAGTCGGTCTGGAGGACGGGAACTGGGGGAGGTGGTTCCGGGGTGCCGAAATGGGCGTCCCAGATACCGAGATCGACTGCATCGACGGCCAAGTCGCCATTAATGTCGCCTGCCTGGAGCGAAGGGCTGTTGGTAAGACCAAAATTTCTCTGCCAAGCTAGAAAGTCGAACCCGTCAGTGTTTTGACTGTCGTTGGCATCGTTAGCGATCCCATAGGAATGAGATGCCGAGAGCAGCCGACGGCATTCTAGAGACTCTATTTTAAGTTGACGGCCCTGATCCGTCCGTTTTGATTTGGCTTTTCTTCTGCGGCCTGGTTTTAATTGCGGAGTCAATGAGTTCCAAAACACAGTACCGTCTCCTCATCCGAGAGTGTATGCCTAATGCAGCAACGAATACTTGCGTAGCAGTCTTGGAATGCTGATGCAAAAATCAGTTTTTGCTTGCTAACCAAAGCTTCAGACCAACGAGGGCCGCATAAAGTTGTGGGCTTCTATGCGAACATGTTTATCTACGGCATCTCGCCAATCTGAATATCGCTAGCTAATATAATGGCTGGCAGAAGAGAATATCTAGAGAAAGGGCTAAGAAATACTGGATTTAGCACCGAGATAGGTGTTTTTTCCCAAGTATTACTTAGAGGGTTGTCAATTATGATGCAAAGTATGCGCAGATACTGCTTGACACATTTAGAAATGTTAACCAGGGGGAAATCGCTTTAGGCGGGTTAGCTTACACTGCTGGTCGTAGCAGCGAGTGCCGCATGGGCACTTTGCAGCAGTTCGGCAGTCTCGTCGATATCGATGCAGCCGTCAGTGATCGAGACCCCTTCTTGTAGCTCTTCTGGGTTAGCGCCTAAGCTCTGCTTGCCTGCTTTGAGGTTACTTTCGAGCATTAGGCCGACGATGGTGTCGTTGCCTGCTGCCCGCTGAGCAATAACGTCGTTCCAGGCGATTGACTGCTTGGCGTAGTCTTTGTTGGAATTGGCGTGACTGCAATCGACGACGAAACGCGGTGGTAGGTTGGCCTCGTTCAGCAACCGACTAGCTGTTGCTAGGCTGTCGGCATCGTAGTTGGGTCCCTGGCGTCCGCCGCGGAGGATGAGGTGGCCCATATTGTTGCCGCGGGTGTTCATCATGCAGGTTTTGCCGTCGTTATTGATCCCCAGGAACGTGTGTCCGGCACGGGCAGCCTGCATGGCGTTGATGGCGACCTCGAGGCTGCCTTCGGTACTATTTTTGAAGCCGACGGGCATCGACAGTCCGCTGGCCATTTGACGGTGGGTGGGCGACTCGGTGGTGCGTGCGCCGATCGACGCCAGGGTGATCAGGTCGGCAATGTATTGCGGCGTGATCGGCTCAAGCATTTCGGTGGCGGCAGGCAGGCCTGTGGCGTTCACAGCCAGCAAGATTTCGCGGGCCAGTTTGAGCCCGGTGGGCATGTCGAAGGTGTCGTTGAGGTGAGGGTCGTTGATCAGGCCCTTCCAGCCGACGGTGGTGCGAGGTTTTTCGAAGTAGACTCGCATCACGACAACGATACGATCGTTCACTTCCGCAGCGATAGGGGCCAAACGTTCAGCGTATTCGATGGCGCTTTTGGGATTGTGGATTGAGCAGGGGCCAACGATGGCGATGAGCCTACGATCCTCGCCGCTGAGGATGTTTTTAGACGTTTCGCGAGAATCATAAACGGAGTGGGCCAGATCGTCGGTGAGGGGCAGCTCTCGCTTCAGATCGCCAGGGGAGGTGAGAAGGGTGGTGCCCAGGATGTTGACATCCTGGATCGGGAGAGGCTGTTCGGACATGAATCTCGGCTATCTGCTCGGTTTGGGTAGAGCTGGGGTCGCTGCTGATACAGGCGACTATAATGAGTTAATGGGAAACTTCTAGCTTAGCCTAGTACGGGACAAGTATCAAACCACTCTCGGTCCTGGGCTAGCATCCATTGGCGGCATTCGTCGGGACCCCACAAGCCGGGGTCGTACGTCAGTAGGCTGGGACGGTCGTTGGACTGCCAAGCTTGAAGAATGGGGTCGCAGATTCGCCAGGCAGCTTCGACTTCGTCGGCCCGAGCGAAGAGACTGGCATCCCCCTCCAGGGCGTCTAGCAGGAGTCGCTCGTAGGCTTCGGGCATTTGGCCGCGGAATTCTTTTTGGTAGCTGAAATCGAGGTCGGTTTGCCGCATTTTCATACCGGCATCAGGCACTTTGGTTTGAAAATGCAGTTGGATGCCTTCGGCAGGCTGTACCTGGATGATTAGCCGATTGGCTTCGCCCAGGCCGCGGGGGCTATCGGCAAAGAGTTTTTGCGGAGGGGCGTGGAATTGGATGACGATCTGCGTGGTGCGGCACGACATGGCCTTGCCGCTACGTAGATAAAAGGGGACACCCTGCCAACGCCAGTTGTCGATCGAGAGCTTTACTGCTGCAAAGGTGGCTGTACTGCTAGTGGGATCGACGCCTTCGGCAGATGTATAGCCCCGATATTGTCCGCGAAAAGTATCTTGCCGAACTTGCTCGGCCTCAAGCGGTTGAATCGCGTCGAGAACCTTCACTTTTTCGTTGCGAATGGCGTCGGCCTCGTAATGAACCGGGGCTTCCATAGCGGTGACCATCAGCAATTGCAGCAGATGGTTCTGGAACATGTCGCGGAGCACGCCGGCGGTGTCGTAATAGCCAGCTCGACTGCCGACGTCAACTTCTTCGGCAACAGTGATTTGCACATGGTCAATATAGTTGCGGTTCCAAACGGGCTCGAAGATGGTGTTCGCAAATCGCAGCACCATCAGGTTTTGGACGGTTTCTTTGCCCAGGTAATGGTCGATGCGGTAAACTTGGCTTTCGTCGAACACTTTGTGGATCGATTGGTTGAGCGCGTTGGCGCTATCTAGGTCGATGCCGAACGGTTTTTCGATGATGACCCTTCGCGGGCCGTTGGTTTGGTCGGCCAGGCCGGATTCGCCGAGATGAGCGATGGCAGGCTGATAAAAACGAGGGGCAGTGGATAAGTAATAGAGGCGTTGCCCAGGTTGACCTTCTTCGAGAGTTTTCAGGAGATTACGTAATGAAACAAAATCTTCTGCCTTGCCGATATCGCCGGGGTGATAGTAAATCTGCGTAGCGAATTGTTCCCACTTGTCGGGGTCGAAATTTTTTCCGACAAACTTTTTTGTTGTTTCTCTAAGTTTCTCGCGCCACTCGTCGTAAGTGAATTCACTGCGAGAAAAGCCGACGACACGAATTGGTTTTTCGAGCCGACCTTTACGAAACAATTGATAGAGTGCCGGAACCAGCTTGCGGCTGGTCAGATCGCCGGAGGCGCCGAAGATTACGATGGTGTCGGCCATGACGACTCAACGTGAAGGGAGGTTGATTAAATGGTCATACAAGTAAATCCGCCGTCCACATAGACAGCGCTGCCGGTTATGAAACTCCCCGCAGAGGAAGAAAGCAAGAGCAATGTAGCACCGACAAGCTCTTCAGGCGAGCCAAATCGGTCCATCGGGGTATGCCGCATGATATCGGTGACGCGGTCGGGGCTGAGAATCTTGCGATTTTGCTCAGCTGGGAAGAAGCCAGGGCAAAGGCAGTTGACCCTGACTTTCTGTGGGGCGTACTCGCGGGCCAGGTTTTTAGTTAGGTTGAGCACAGCGGCCTTCGACGCAGCGTAAGTGTAGACTCGCGATAGCGGCAAAAAACTGGTGACACTGCCAATGTTTAATATGGCTCCACCACCATTTTCGGCCATATGTGGAATAAATATCTGGCTGGCAATGTGGGTACTGCCGAGATTGGTGTTGATGATGTTGCTAAATTCTTCGTCGGAAATCTCGGGGTAGGGCGTAGCGGCGTTGACTCCGGAGCCGTTAATCAAGGCATGAACCTGACCGTGCTCGGCGACCACTGAGTCAAGCAGTTGCTGCACCGACTCGCGGGAGGTGGCATCCACCGTGACAAACGACGCCTTGCCGCCGATCTTTTCGATGGCCTCAACCCGTTGTTGGCCACGCTCTTCGTTACGACCTGCGACGACTACATGGGCGCCGGCTTGGGCTAAGCCTTCGCAGAGGGCACCGCCTAAGACGCCGGTCCCCCCAACTACAACAGCAACTTGACCCTCGAAAGCAAACAATTGTTTTAAGTAATCGGTAGACATTGTTACCTGTTAGTTGGATAGTGTGATTGCTAATTATTTACCACGATGGCACAACGAGCAAACCTGTAGGAGGCGACTCTGTCGCCTCCTACAGATAATATTTTTTTTCGTCGTGGTTAGCTTATTCTAAATATTATTCACTAGGTTCTTTACGAAGCTTGATCCACTCAGCGTGATACCAGCCCTCTTTGTCGGTACGTTCGAAGGTGTGAGCGCCGAAGTAGTCGCGTTGGGCTTGCAGTAAGTTGGCGGGCAAGCGATCGCGGCGGTAACCATCGTAGTAGGCCAAAGCAGCGGAAAATGCTGGCGTTGGAATTCCCAACTGCGCGGCAGATGCCACGACGTGTCGCCAGCTGTCTTGGGCGTTGTGCACTGCCTCGGTGAAGTATGGGGCGAGCAGCAGGTTTTCGAGGTTCGGGTCGGCGTCGAAAGCTTCTTTAATCGAATCGAGGAATACCGCACGAATGATGCAGCCGCCTCGCCAGAGCATGGCACAGTCGCCGAAGTTGAGTGGCCAATCGTGCTCTATGGCGGCTTCTTGCATTTGCACAAAGCCTTGGGCGTAGCTGCAAATTTTCGAGGCGAACAGGGCTTGGCGGATTTGCTCGATAAATTGTTTGCGGTCGCCTTCGTATTTAGCCGAGGGACCTTGCAGTTGTTTGCTGGCGCGGACACGCGATTCTTTCATGGCCGACAGGCAACGGGCGTAGACCGCCTCAGTCACCAAAGTACTAGGAACGCCCAGGTCGAGGGCCAGTTGGCTCATCCATTTACCAGTGCCCTTGGCGCCGGCACGGTCCATGATTTTATCGACCAGGAATTCGCCAGTTTCTTCGTCTTTGACGCTGAAGATATCGCGGGTGATTTCGATCAGATAGCTGTTGAGCTCGCCCGAGTACCAATCAGCGAAGACATCGTACAGCTCGTCGTTGCTGAGCCCCAGGGCCTCTTTCATCAGGAAGTAGGCTTCGCAGATGAGCTGCATGTCGCCGTATTCGATGCCGTTGTGCACCATTTTTACGTAGTGCCCAGCACCACGGGGGCCAACCCATTCGCAGCAGGGGATGTCGTTGTTGGGGCCGACTTTGGCGGCGATGGATTGAAAGATGTCTTTCAAGTGCGGCCAAGAATCGGGACTGCCGCCGGGCATCATGCTGGGGCCGAGCAGGGCGCCTTCTTCTCCACCGGAGACGCCGGTACCACAGTAGAGTAGGCCTTTTTCTTCGACGTACTTGGTACGGCGTTCAGTATCGGCATAGAAGGTGTTGCCGCCGTCGATGATGATGTCGCCAGGCTCTAGTAGTGGGATCAACGAGTCGATCAGATTGTCGACTGCAGGGCCGGCTTTGACCATCAGCATCACTTTGCGAGGCGTCTTCAGTGAGCCTACTAACTCCTCTAGCGAATGGCAGCCGACAAACTGTTTGCCTTTGGCGCGGCCGTTGATCAGGTTGTCGACCTTCTCCGTCGAACGATTGAATACCGCGATCTTGTTGCCACGGCTTTCGACATTGAGGGCCAGGTTCTCGCCCATTACGGCTAGGCCGATGAGGCCGAAGTCACAAAGGTCAGACATTTTTGAATAGCTTTCTGTTAGTTTAGAACCACCGATGAACACTGATAAACACAGATTTTTAAGGAGCTTTCAGCTCTCAGCAATCATTTTTTTATCGGTGTTCATCCGTGTTTATCTGTGGTTTGATTGATTGACTTTAGTTTTGGTCAACCGGCCAGGGTGGAGTGGCGGGTAGGTATTCCTTGAATTCGTCGAAGAGCGATTTTTCGTATTCTCCGGCGAAGGTGCCTTCTAAAAAGCGATCGATGCCTTCTTCGTAGAGTCGTTTCCAACTGGCTTCTTCGTTACCTGGGTTGATGGGGTAGAAGAGGCAATTGTTAGCTACGGCTGCTTGATGGTCGCCGGGGGCGTCGCCGATCATTAGCGATTTGTTCTCGCCGTATTGTTCGGCTACCTGAAGGGTTTCTTTTTTGTTGCCAGCCTCTTGGCCACAGATGGCGCGGACGTAGGAGGCAACTCCGTGCTCTTCCCATTCGGCTTCTAGGGCGGCGTTGGGCGTTGCGGAAACCACCAACATGTCGGCAGCTTCGGCAAAACGTTCCAGGCATTTTTTGACGTAGGGAAATGGCGGAATGCCACGAACCATCTCGGCGATTGCTTCGTTCACTGTGCGAGACCACGTGAGGGCCTTTTGCAAATCCGGGTCACCAGTGGCTTCGACGGCTTTTTCCAAAGTTGGGTTGCCGAGCTTCGTTTCTCCCTCGATCCAATTGATAACCCCCTCGGGATGAGGCACCTTCACACCGCGGGCTTTTACAACCGGTCGTTTACTGAGCCAGTCGAGTTGTTCGACTAGAGCTTTGAAGCGGTTGATGCCGCGACTTTTGGAGTACAGATTGACAAACTCGGCAGCCTCGCGAGCAAAGCGGCTGACGCCTTGCAGTTCGTAGGCGTTGATGAAGGCGGGAATAAAGCACTCTTTGTGCTTGATTTCCATGGTGTCGAACACGCAACCATCGGAGTCGATGCCGACCAGGAAGTCTTTTTGAGGCGAATAGTTTTCCATGAAAGATTTTTCAATACTTGGTGAGTGCTGTTTTGTGAGTGAAATTACAAAAAGTCCGTTGGGGGAATCGGTAAAGCTCTTGCGACTAAGCGGGGGCTTTGCTGCGATCTGCCTGCGGGACATACTTTTCTAGTTTTTGATCAGCGAAGATCGGTTCGATTCGGGCCAGGCGTTGCCGACCGTCGAGCATGGGCAAGCTGACCATGTCGTCTCCGACCAACGGCTTGCAGTAGTCGATAAAATCGTCGGTAACGTCGGTGCCGTTTTCTGAAATCCAATTTTCGGGGAAGCTGCGTTCGCTGTTGGCCACCTCGGCCAGAGGGACTTGATCGTAGGTGACACCGTATTCTGGGCCGGGTGTACGCAGTATGGTCGACATGAAACCACTTTCACCTGCTGCCGCCAATTGAATGGCTTTGACCCCCGCCTCGTAAGCTTCGTCGAGGTCGACCGTCGAGGCGTAAGCGATGGCGTTGCGTTGATCGGTCCCCGAGACGTTGCAACGGGCTGCGCCCTTAGTGGCGAGGCCTTTGCTGTTGAGATAGTTGACGATGATCTGAGCGACTGTCACTTGGCTGGCGCTAAATGACGTGTGGCCGAACGAATCTTTCACTTCGCCCAGGTCGCCTATGTCGAGGCCTTCGCTCACCACGACAACCGCTCGGCCGTCGGACTTGAGTTGATCGTTGACCTGATCGGCCACCTGTTCGAGCGTGACTTTGCGTTCGGCCAGATAAATCTGTAGCGGCATTTCGCGATTCGGGTCAGCCAGTCGAGCCGCGGCAGGAATAAAACCGATGCGGCGGCCCATCGCTTGCAGCACCAACACCGGATCGGCGGGCGACGAGCCAGCGTTTTCTTCGTTGGCATTCTGAACCATGTGCATCCAGTATTTGGCACACGAGCCGTAGCCAGGGGTGTGGTCGATCAGCTTGAATTGGCTGTCGCCGACATCGTTGTCGATGGTTTTGGGCACGCCGACGCCGACCAGATCGAGGCCTTTTTCTTGGGCCATGGCCGCCACCTTGTTGGCGGTGTCCATCGAGTCGTTGCCGCCGATGTAGAGGAAGTAGCCGATCTCGTGGGCCTTGAGCACATCGATCACACGTTGGAAATCCTCGTCTTGCCAGTCTTTAAGCTTGTAGCGGCAAGTCCCGATCGAACCGGCAGCCGGGGTATAACGAAGCAGGGCAATTTCTTCGGCTGCCTGGGCAGTCAGATCGATCAGCTCTTCTTTGAGCACACCTTCGATGCCGTGGTAGCCGCCGTAGACGGTTTCGATCTCGGCCATCTCGCGGGCCGTCTCGACGATACCGCGGAGACTACTATTAATAACGCAACTAGGTCCGCCGCTTTGCGCGACCAGTAAATTCTTGGGTCGACCCATAATTTCGTGTGCCTTAACCAGAATGCTTGATATCAGGAGGAGGCTCAAACGGGCATAGCCGCAAGCCTCAGCGAATCCAGCATTTTAGCGGGATTGGGTGGTGTCCACAATTGGCCAAGAAGTGGCTTATTAGGACGGTAGTGAGTCGAAGATTCTGTAGGAGGCCGTCTCTGACGCCGATTTTTTTAGATTTCCAACAGGGGCAATCGGCGTCGGCGACGCCTCCTACACCTGACAGCCCTTACGGCACGAGCTCATCGAGTGGCAACTCAGGCAGTTTGAATTCGGGTTGAGGAACTCGGATTACCAGGTCGCTCGAATCGTGGTCTCGTTCCTCGGGTGTCTCGTCGGTCCACTCACCATTTACAATTTTACCAGTCATATCAGACCCACCATCGTCTTTTCGTTGGTAGACGAATGGTTTTTCGGTGTAGAGTTCGAGCGGTAATTTTGGCAGGATTGCTGGGACTAGTTCTTCTAGGCTTTCGGGGTGGTTGCCATGTTGCAAACGATGCAACGCCAATGCAACCGCCAGTTGTGTTAAATGACGCTGGGTGATTGTACGGTCTGCGGCAACTTGTAACATTTTCATTGTTGAAAGCAAAAGGTCGATAAAAACATTTGATATTGCCTGAGTGCGGCTCTTGCGACTTACCATGAATCCCAAGGCGGACCATAAACTAGTGGCTGGGGAATCTAACTGAGTTATTTCAGAATCGATTTCTGCAAGTTGTTTTCTTCGCTCGTCGAACTTGGGCATTCGCATTGATTTGACTAGTCGATCATGCCATTTATTTCCTTCACGTAAAAAGTGGTTCCAATCGAGTCCTGTTTTTATTATTGCAGTGGAGGCTTTGCCAAATAAGTCTTTTTTTTCCTTCTCACCATATTTCCCCTGGGCCATTCTCAAAATATTATCGATATGGACTAGCCGCTCGCCTTGATCTACTACTTCTGCTGCGGACACCGACGGTAGCTGTAGCAGATCGGCAAGGATGTTTTCGGCTAGGTCATTATTCAAATCTTTGTGTTGCAAGAGAGACTGGGTTGACTGAAAAGCGACTTTGTCAATAGCGTGACTTACCAGTTGATTGACGAGGAATTTTTCTTTGCTGACATGACGCGACAAACGCAGACAAGTATGAATGTCAGTCCAAGCCTCGGACGTTCGCCCTGCTCCGATGTGCCACATACCTCGAGTTAACAATGCTCGAACTACACTTCGCATGCCCTCAGCATGAGGCAGCGCCATCTCAACTAGGGAGTCATCTTTATCACCAAGGAAGGACGGGGACGGTGAAAAATACTCGGGACGCGCAGCAGCTTCGACGAGCATGTCTAATGGCTTTTGGTTTGCTACTACCCACTCGGCAAGTGCCGGCATTTGTTCGGGTGTCCAAGGTCGTGTCCTGGCTTCGTAAATTGCTTCTTTTGCAAGATCATCTCGCAACCACTCTTGCCATTGAGTCGAGAGCGAGGGGCCGGTCTCTTCATCGGCAAGATCGGCAGAGAAATGCTTCGTTAACTCGGCCCCCACTTTTTCAAGGACTGAATCTGAATCAACCTCAACCAAACTATCTTCCTCCGATGGCACACTCTCCATCCCCAACGCCTCTGCCAACAGAGTCTGATCTTGTGGGTCAAGATCTCCTGGCCAAGTCGCTTGCCAAATCAGCACGGCGGCATTGTTTTCTGGGGTTACTCCCTTGCTGTCGCGTTCGAGAAGGTAGGCGGGGAAATCGGGCAAACCATCAAGGCCCAACGGTTCGGTGATATAGGTTGTTTCTTTGGAAACTGTGATCTGTGGATTTGGCCCGAATAGCTGGTACAGAAACCATGCAATAAAAAACAGAAGTAAACCTAAACAGATCTTAAGCTTAGGCCATTTGCGAGGGGCTACTTCTGGTTCCGCATCAGACATAAATCGCTCCACTAGAATTTTTTACACTATTCTAACGAAACGGATTAATCAGTCCACATTGGAAGTTGGGCGAGTCTGGTTGATGCAGACGTGACCTACTGATAGGCAGGCAGTTCGAGGATGAGTGTTTCAATACGTTTTAGTTCGGTGGTGAGTGCTTTGCCGGTGGCTCCGTCGAATTGGGTTTGCAGTTGATCGGTGTTTAGGTTTTCTGGTAGGTCGTCGATCGGGGGGAGGAAGGTTTTGCAGGTGAAGCGTTGCGAGACCTCCTTCAATGTGAGACTGCCGTCGAGGAGTTTTTCGGCAAAGATAATGCCGGCTCGGTTGGCTGCCATGTCGGCAAAGCTAAAGCCGGTGCCTTGCTTGGCGTCGGCCAGTTCTTTGGCGAGACCCAATTTGCGAGCAGCTTCGCCGCCGATGGGGACCACAGTGAAGGCGGAAATAAAAAAGTGTTTCACCAGGTCGCGGCGGTTTCGCATCGTGGGGGCTCCGAGCACTTGAAGATGCGCGACTCGCTGAGCATCGCTTTCGACTTGGCGGACGAAACTGCTGGAGGGAGGAAACGTGCGGAGGGTTGCCGACTCGTCCATGAAAATTCCTAGTGCTAGTAGGAATGCCCGGTTGGCGTTGTCGGAGTCCAAACGTAGTGCGGCGAAGGCAGCCTGACGTACATGGGAGTTGGTTGTTTTGTCGTTGTTTTTATAGGCCGAGGGGAGGTTGGATTTTGCATTCGACTTAGTTTTTAGTTTGAGCGAACCTTGTTGCTGCAGGCGAGCAGCGGTTGTTAAATGGTTGAGTATCTGCCGAGTATCTTCGACCAGGGGTGATGATTTTTTTATTTGGCCAATGATCCGCTGGTAGGTGGCTGCTGCTGGGTCTTTGGGAAGGGCTATGGCTAGCACACCGTAGATGTCGGACATGCGTTTTTTCTTAGCAGGCGAAAATGCAGCGAGGTTGCTCAGTCCGTGGCTGCGAATGTCGTCGCCCACCATGGCGACCAGGAGTGTATTGACGGGATCGAACCGAATGCGCGACCCTGCAGCCCGTTGTTGCCCGCCGACCATGAGTGGACGCATCACGCTATAGTTTTCGGGGCTGTGAGCAGCGCCGAGGAAGTGGCCGAGCTCGTGGACCAGGAGTTCGACCCGTTCGGTTTCTCGCAATTGAGGAGAACGCTCTTTCATCAGAATGTAAGGGTGGAGGGCGCCGCGTGTGCCGCCGAGGTGTACTCGTCCTCGAGTTATCTGATATTGGCTGCTGAATCCGATGGCCAATTGGGCGGGACTGGGGGAGACCTCTTGTTCGAACTCGAGCAACGATCGATTGAAGTCGTTGACATTATCTTGGGAATCCCAGGTGGAAACCGAGTCGACCACCATTTGAACGCCGCTGTGTTGCCGGATGACGGCTGCTGCCGAGGAGAAGCGGTCGCGGAGTCGTTCTTCCCAGATGTGCTGGTGGGCGGGTTCGTCGTCGTCGACCAGTAGTTTGACGCGAATGGTCGGAATTTCGGCAACGGGCTGGGTAGGTTTTTTGGTGTTGGTTTCTAGCTGGGCTTGATTATTGCCGAGCCCAATTTCTTCGAGCCGAATCGCACCGACTTGGGTACCGTAAGTAAAGAAATAGGCGTTGGAATCTTGCAGATCGAACTCGCGTTGAACACGGCTTTCTCGATAACGAACACGTAGCGAGGTATCAAAGAAGAAGGGCTTGGCTTCTCCAGGAGCAAGGGTGATATTTTCGGGGAGTTGGGCGGTCGGCAACAAGGTTGCTGTGACGGAGAGTGTGGTGCGATTGGAGAGAACGACGACCTTTGCCATCGTGGGCGTTGAGATGAGCCCGCTTGCTACGACGAGTGCCAGCGTTATAAATCGGATCAATGTTTGATGAGTGTTCGATGGCAACAAGTGAATCGACTCGTGTTTCAGATGAGTAGGGTTGCAATGCGATACGAACGAATCGTGATGTGTCTATTTGCTGTGTCTATTTTGCTAGGTCTATTTTTAGCTAGGTCCATTTTATATCGGGGTAGAGTTCTCTGCGATGAGAATCTTTGCAGAGAAGCAGTGAGACGGGGACTGTGAGACGGGGAAAGTTAGGCGAACTGTTATTAACAGGCTGTTTTTGGCGGCCTTAGAGCAGATCTTGTAACTCTTGCATGGCAAGGACGTCGCGTTCTCGGCCGACGGTTGCGAAGGTGGCTTGCAGGTTGTTGAGCATCCGACTGAGCCACTGCCGATGTGTGGCACGCGACATGAGTGGTGTTCCCGGTGGAAACTGCTTGCCGGTGGCTTGCTCGATTCGCTGCGTGATTTCTTTTTTGTTGAGTACTTGGCCGCTATAAAATGGGTCGACGTACATCGGGCCTTCCGTGCTCGTTTCTACCTCGACGAGGAAGTGTCCGGGGGCATTTATCCCGTGGACAGCGATGCCCAATGGTTCGGCGACTCGTTTGTAAACTAAGGCTAGCGAGATGGGGATTCCTGCCCGGGAACGAAGGACGCTAGGTAGGTAGCTGTTGGCGGAGTTGTAGTAGTCGTCGTTATTGCCGTGGAGTCCGTAGACGTCGAACAAGACGTCGTGCAGGTGGGCGAGCAAGGCTTGAGGGCTGTTCGATTGGGCCCGCTTACTGATGGTGTCGGTGAGATTTTCGACGATGGTCTCGGTAGCCGCTAAATCAGCTTCTGGGCATTCGTGCAAGGCGATGGCAAAGGCCGCTCGAAATAGATTTTCTGCAGACTCAACATCAGCAATCTGCTGGTTGAACAGTTGATAGGCGGTGGTGCGGCAATAGGAGGGAGGCGGCATCTTGGTCTCGATTTTTCTTTTTATTTAGGTGCGAAGACTAGTATTTTGCGTTATCTTAACATTTCAAAAAAGTCATAAAAACCGGAGGGCCCTGAGCCATGAATCTTTTGAAGCGTCTTTCTTTTGTACTTTGTTATGCCGTTGTTGTCGTCAGTCTACTCAATAGTCGGCTGTGTGTTGCAGCGGATCAGCGGCCGAATATTGTGTTTGTGTTTAGCGACGATCATGCGGTGCAGGCGATTGGTGCTTACGGTTCGCAGATTAACAAGACTCCGAATATCGATCGACTTGCCCAAGAGGGGGCCGTTTTTGAGCGGTCGTTTTGTGCCAACTCGATTTGCGGGCCTTCGCGGGCTTGTATTCTTACTGGTAAGCATAGTCATATAAATGGCTTTCTGCGAAACGGAAACCGTTTTGATGGTAGCCAGACGACGTTTCCGCCGCTGTTGCAACAGGCCGGTTATCAGACCGCAATGATTGGCAAGTGGCATTTGGGAACCGATCCGGTTGGGTTTGATCACTGGGAAGTTCTGCCGGGGCAGGGGAGTTATTACAATCCCGACTTCTTGCAGATGGACGGCAGTCGCAAGCGGCGTAACGGATACTGCACAGATATTATTACGGATCTTTCGCTGGATTGGCTTAAGGAAAAACGCGATCCGAACAAGCCGTTTATGCTGATGTGTCAACACAAGGCACCGCATCGGAATTGGTCGCCGGCGGAGCGGCATTTCAAGATGTTTAAAGAGGATGTGCCTGAGCCAGAGACGTTGCGAGACGACTATGCGGGCAGAACGGAGTTGTTGAAGCTGAACGAGATGACGATCCGCGATCATATGCATTGGGGACACGACATGAAGATTCATGGCGAGAACCTGTATCCGGATTATTTTGCAGACCGTCATAAGAATGGTGAATACAATCGGATGACGCCTGAGCAGAAGCAGGCTTGGGATGCTCAATACGAGCCCGAGAATCAGGCATTCCTGAAAAAGATGAAGGCGGGTGAGCTTTCGGACGACCAGATTCTGAGCTGGAAGTATCAGCGGTATATCAAAGATTATCTGCGTTGTATTGCCGCGGTGGACGATAGTGTGGGGCGGTTGCTGGCTTACCTGGATGACGAAGGGTTGACGGATAATACGATCTTTATTTATTCGTCAGACCAGGGTTTTTACTTGGGCGAGCATGGTTGGTACGACAAGCGATGGATGTTTGAGGAATCGCTGAAGATGCCGTTCTTGATTCGTTGGCCGGGTGTGGTGCCGGCAGAGACTCGCTCCGGGACATTGATTCAGAATATCGACTATGGCCCTACGTTTTTAGAGGTAGCAGGTGCGGAAGTGCCTGCGGAGATGCAGGGGCGGAGCTTTTTGCCTGTGCTCCAGAATGAATGCGATGCTCCAAGCGATTGGCGTGATGCCATCTACTATGCTTACTACGAAAACGCGGCTGTGCATGAAGTGCCGGTACATGACGGTGTGCGTAGCGATCGTTATAAGTTGATGTTTTTCCCTCGCGGTCGAAAGTGGCAGTTGTTTGATTTAGAAAAAGATCCGTTGGAAATGAAGAGCGTGCATGACGACCCGGCTTATGCCGAGGTGTTGGCCGCTCATCAACAGCGGTATCTGGATTTGCGTGAGTTTTACGAGGTGAATTCGGCGGTGATCCCGGCGACTCGGGGTGACCAGGCTTGGTGGCGCGATCGCGATAAGGCGATGACGGCCCGGGCGAAACAGGGGGATGTCGATTTGGCGTTCATTGGCGACTCGATTACGCAAGGATGGGAAGGTGCCGGTAAGGAAGTTTGGAAAAAATACTATGCGGATCGTAAGCCGGTTAATTTGGGGATTGGTGGTGACCGAACTGAGCATGTCATTTGGCGACTGACTCACGGGAATCTAACGAAGATTAAACCAAAAGTTGCTGTGCTGATGATTGGCACCAACAACACGGGCCACGCGATGCAGGATCCGACGGAGGTGGCGGCAGGTGTGGAGCGGATTTTGGAAATCTTGGCTGAGCGGTCACCGAAGACGAAGGTGGTAATGTTGGGGGTATTTCCACGCGGAGAAACTTCGCTTGATGCAAAGCGTCTGAACAACGTGGCGATTAACCAGAGAATTCGTCGGTTGGCGGACGGCGATAGCGTTCGGTATTTGGACATTGGCGATGCCTTTTTGGAAGCGGACGGTCGGTTGACGAAGGAAATCATGCCGGACTTGTTGCATTTAAGTACGGAAGGGTATGAGCGTTGGGCAGCGGCGATTGAGCCGGTGCTGGTGGAACTTGGGCTTTGAGCATTTTAGTTTCTCGCAGAGACGGGGAGACGCAGAGAGTTTTGTTAGTAGGTTGATGCTGAATTGGTCATAAAGGGGCCGGTTGGTGCTTGTTTTCTAGGGATATGAAGTTGGGTTTTGGCTCGATTCCCGTGGCCCCAGTGGAGTGGACGAAATTAGGGACTTGGGCCTGGGAATTAGGGGGTATGGGCTTGGGTTTTGTCATTTCGGGTGCCTCTTTTTAGGTGCAAGTTGTTAGTCGCTGGGCGCTAGTTTTCTTGAATTGGGTTTGCTGATGGCTGATTGCGCATTGTCCCAGATTGGCTGGCTCAATTTCTACAAGAAAGTTTTGAGATTTTTTTCAACCGCTGAGGGCGCAGAGAACGCGTAGAGGTGGGGCTAGGAGGGAGTTTTGTAGTGAAGTTGTCTACCCTATCTCACTTATTCATGCTTTCAACAAGCTGTTGGATTTCAGCATCTGTTAAGTTTTGGCGAGATGCCAGTAGCATCTGGCGAATGTGCCACACACTTTCTAATCCTCGGGGGCGGCTTATGTTTCTTAGCGGTCCTGCACTGTCAGCTAGTATCTCTTCCTTGTGGTTCAAGATGGCATGAAAGCCGATTTCGTCATGATCT
>Ga0315338_1002398_pt1 | contig 18693 bp, 18 predicted proteins | sample ASW8metaG_FD_204518 | JGI IMG/M metagenome (GOLD analysis project Ga0315338, IMG submission 204518) | Ammonia-oxidizing marine archaeal communities from Monterey Bay, California, United States - ASW #8 | ecosystem: Environmental > Aquatic > Marine > Coastal | place: USA: California | collected... | reverse complement strand
GAGCCGCGAACAATTCCGGCTATCGCAATCGACCTCCTGCCCGCGGGGTTCGAGATCGAAGCGGTATTACGCGAGAGTGATGCCGGCCGCTCCGGGCCGTATCCGTGGCTTGGTCGGCTGGCGACCCCGCGCGTTGCAGAGGTCCGCGATGACCGGTTCGTCGCGGCAATTAATTTGCGAGATCGTGGGACGGCTCGTTTTGCCTACATCGTTAGGGCTGTGACGCCGGGTAATTACGCGATGCCGGGCGTGGTTGCGGAGGACATGTACCGTCCGGATGTGTTCGCCCGTACCGAGAGCCAGCGCGTTCAGATAGCCGGTCAGAACTAGGCTAGCTAATGTCTTTGGGCCCCGGAAAGCTCTATGGTGGATTGGTCGGTGGGCTGGCATTTCTCGTCGCTCTGGTGGCGCTTGATGCACTGCTTCCGCCACCACTTGAGCGAGCGCAACAAATCTCGACAGTGGTGCGAGATCGGAATGGAATTGTGTTGCGTGCCTTCCCGGTGGAGGACGGTCGGTGGCGTTTGGGGGCCGATCTTGATGCGATCGATCCGGATCTGATTGCAGCTTTGATCGCCTATGAAGACGCGCGTTTTTACCAGCATTGGGGGGCGGATCCGATCGCCATTGTTCGCGCTGGCTGGAACGGCTTACGGGCTGGGCGCGTTGTTTCGGGCGCGTCGACATTGAGCATGCAACTGGCTCGGCTCCTGGAACCACAGCAGCGAACGTTTGGCGCCAAAATCCAACAGGTTCTTCGCGCATTTCAAATTGAACTTCGTTTGAGCAAGCGTGAAATATTGGAGCATTATCTTACTCTTGCACCCTATGGCGGAAACCTTGAGGGCGTTCGTGCTGCATCATGGGCCTATTTTGGACGCGAGCCTGATGCTCTAACAATTGAGCAGATTGCTCTGTTGATTGCCTTGCCGCAATCACCGGAAGCGCGCCGCCCGGACTTACGACCGGACGCCGCGCGTATTGCGCGTGGCCGGGTCTTGGGTCGATTGGCACGTGTTGGTCTGGCGTCTCCTGAAGCTGCTTTGGATGCCGCGCAAGACCCTGTGCCAGGCCGCAATGCATTCCCTTCGCGCGCTTGGCATGCGGCTCAATGGGTTGAGGATTTAGGGTCCGACCTGGTCACGACCCTTGATGCGGGTTTGCAGGGCGAGCTGGAACAATTGGCGACGAACAGTCTACCGCTGACGGATCCCGACGTACAAATTTCTATAATGGTAGTCGAGATCGAGGGCCGCGCTGTCCGCGCCGCGATCGGCTCCGCCGGGCGATCGCGACCGGGGGGATGGATTGATCTGACCCACCGTCTGCGATCGCCGGGATCGACACTGAAGCCCTTTATCTATGCGATGGCATTTGATGACGGTTTGGCGGCTGGAGGCACGCTGATTGCCGATTTACCGAGACGGTTTTCCGGCTATCAGCCCGACAATTTCGACCGCCGGTTTCGTGGCGATGTAACCATTGCTGAAGCGCTACAGCACTCGTTAAACATCCCTGCTGTGACTACATTAGACGGCGTTGGAGCGAGGCGCTTCAGCGCTGCCCTGCAATTTGCCGGCGCGTTGCCTCAGCGGCGACGGTCGGCCGGGCGAGACGATGGCTTGGCGGTGGCGCTGGGGGGGGCTGGTCTCACTGTCCGTCAGCTGGCCTTGCTTTATGCCGCGTTAGGCGATGAAGGCCGGGCGCAGCCTTTGCGGTGGCTTGAGGATGCACCGCGGGCGAGCGGTGACTTTGGTTTGGTGACAGCGGAATCAGCGCAAGAGGTATTGGAAATTCTGCGTCGCGCGCCACATCCAGGGGGGCGTATGCCGGCTGTATTGAGCCAGGACGCGCCGGAAATTTCATTCAAGACTGGAACGTCTTACGGTTTTCGGGATGCCTGGGCGGCGGGTGTGGCAGGGGATTATGCGGTGGTGGTTTGGGTCGGCCGAGCCGATGGGGCCCCGCGTGATGGTGTGACCGGTCGCGAAGGCGCACTGCCAATATTGTTTCGTGCTTTTGATCTCGTCGCGGCGTTTGATCCAGATGCCAATCTGAGCGCGCCGATTCGGGATGAGGCAGAGGCGATCCCAGTCACCTTGCAAAGATATCAAGCGAACTCGGCCCCACATATATTGTTTCCGCCGGATGGTGCTGATGTCTTGGCTGATCAGGCCGGGCATGGATTCGTCCTTGCAGCGCAGGGAAATGGAGCGTTGAGCTGGTATGCGGACGGACAGCCGATTGGACAGGGTCCAACCGGTGACTTCGTGTGGCTACCGGCAGGCCCCGGCTTTTACTCAATCCTGGTGGTAGACGATCAAGGTCGTCAGACGCGATCGCGGGTGCGTGTCCTGTCGCAGAGAACTGGTTGAAGGTCCTCATAGGGGGCGTGGTGCCACCTCGCGCACGCGCTTGTGATCTGATCACAGGGGACCGGAGTTGAAATCGCCGCTATGGTGTTGTCCGATATCGCTGCAAGTTTGTGCGTTGATTTCGGGGAGCAATCAAAATGAACTGGTTGATCGGTCTGGCCGCGGGGCTATTTGTCGTATTGGCACCTGCGGATTTTGGACATGCGGATGAAGATCTACCAGATGGGGTTGGTGCCACTGAGACTGGGCACAGCTATATCTACGGAACTGGCACGGTTGGCGAAGGGGCCGACATGTTGCTGGGTATGGAAACAAATGACAGCAAAGTTTTGCTAGCGAATGTCTCGGATAGTTTTTACGGACTACAACTTACCCCGCGCCGTGGCCGCACTTGCCATGTCCGTGCTTTTTTTCGGGGCACGGCCCCACAAACTGCGCATTATTGCGCAGGGCGGGTGACGGCTTCGCATTTACGGCATGCGGGCGTTGCAGGGCTAGGTGTTGGCCAAAGCCTGCATGGCATAGGCGCTTGTCTCACCCGACGCGGCATGGTCGGCGCCGTGAGTCTGCATACGACGGAGGGCGATGAACATATCGCCCAGATATTCGATTGCGACACCGAATTTGCAACCGTCTATTGTGGAGACGGGTGGGCCATACAGGGCGTGCAATTGTTTTTTGATGGCGAGGGGACCGGACGTCGGCACCGACGTCTCATGGGGTTGAGGCCGCTGTGCACGCTGGCCTGAAGTCTGCGCACCTGCAAGGACCGCGTCACAACGGCGCAAGGCGCGAATAGGGCTTGCGGTTTTATCGCCGCCGGGCTCAGTTAACGCATGGGGAGAAATGTGATGCGCAAAGTTATTTTGACGGCAATTGTGATGGGGCTTGTGGGGGCGGCCAGTGTTGCTCAGTCCACCGATGTTGCCGCGCGTGGTGATCGCCCAGATTGGGCGCTCGTCGTGCATGGCGGTGCGGGCGTTATCGAACGTGGGGCCATGACGCCCGAGCGTGAGGCGCAATATCGGGCTGCTATGGCCCGTAGTTTGGAAATCGGATCGAATGTGTTGGGTGAGGGCGGGTCGTCGATTGATGCGATCGAGGCCGTTATTCGAGCTTTCGAAGACGATGAATTATTTAACGCCGGACGTGGGGCGGTTTTCACGGCCGCCGGACGGAACGAGCTGGATTCGTCGATTATGGACGGAGCCACGCTTAATGCTGGTGCCGTCGCAGGGGTGACGTCGGTCCGTCATCCCATTTCTTTGGCACGGGCTGTAATGGAACGCTCCAGGCATGTCATGTTGCAAGGCGCAGGTGCGGAAACTTTTGCCGTGGAACAAGGGCTGGAAATATCGCCTGCCAGTCATTTTTTCACGGAACGTCGCTGGGTGTCGATGGAGCGAGCCCTAGGGCGTATGGGTCTGCCCGTGCCATCCCGCCCAGATGGCGCACCAGACCCCGAACCCGTTGATCACGGCATGATAGAACGGGATGCGCGCGAGCATCGCTTTGGAACTGTTGGGGTAGTGGCCCTGGACCGCGCTGGCAATATTGCCGCGGGGACCTCGACTGGTGGCACAACCGCCAAGCGATGGGGGCGGGTTGGCGATAGTCCGATTTTAGGCGCAGGAACTTATGCCAATAATGCAAGCTGTGGCGTCTCTGCGACTGGGACTGGTGAGTATTTTATCCGTCTTACTATCGCCAGCCGGATCTGTGCTCTGGTCGAATTTGGCGGGGTGGATCTACAGGAGGCCGCCGATCAAGTCATTCAGAATGAGTTGACGGCTTTGCAGGGTGATGGCGGCATCGTTGCTTTGACCCCAGAAGGTGATATTGCCTGGAGTTTCAACACGCCCGGCATGTATCGCGCGCAACTCACCTCAGGCGGAGATCCGATTGTCTCCATTTATGGCGACGAAGATTAGGACGATCCCAGATCATGAGTTTCAACGCTGAGAGCGACCCCAACATCAAGTTGAATTTGTTGTTTCCAACGCCTGTTATCGAAGTTGATTTGCCGATGGCCGATCAATTGATTGAACCTTTGCGCAGTGCGATTTACGCCAATAAGGCTGCGTCCAAGGGGATTATGCGGTCCAATATTCTGGGCTGGCATTCCGATACAAAAATGTTGGAATGGGGCGGCGATGCCGCTGCGGTGCTGGCGATGGAAACCATGAAGGTTTGTGGTCGCTACACGAGCGACGCTGTCGCTCCAAAGGGGCAGTCCCGCTACGAGATGGGCATGGAGATGTGGGCAAATGTTTCGCCCGCCGGCGCTTCCAACCAGCTACATGCGCATCCGTCATCTTATTGGTCGGCAACGTTTTATGTTGATGATGGCGGTGATCAGGAAGACGGTTATTTCGTCGCCCAGGATCCACGTTTTCCTACCAATCGCATGAATGCTGCAGACCTGCTATTTGTCGACGATGACGGGCACAAGCATGGATCCCAGCACCGCATGGCCCCAACTCCGGGGAAATTGGTGATTTTTCCCTCCTGGATGCTGCATTCAGTCCGCCCGCATAACGGGCCAAGGGATCGTATTTCGATCGCCATGAATATTATTGCGATGCATGCGCGTTGATACGTTGGGTGTGACGATCACCCTTTGCCACTAAAGGTGTGACGCAGCACCCTCCGAAAAATATTTTTGGTCGATTTTCATTTGTTGAATGATGTGATCGTAGGCGGCCCGGATGCGGGCGCTTTTGCGGACGGTCTCATGTGCCACTACCCACAAATCCAACGACGTGTTGAATTCAGGGAGCAAGCGTTCCAGATTTTGGTGCCGCCGTGCGAGCCTGTGAGATGTCACCCCAATTCCGTACCCAGAATCGATTCCCTTGATATGGCTGGCGGGGCTATTTGCCTTAAAGGCGACATGGCGCGGTAAAACCGCTGAACCCTCGTCAGTTGAAGGCCATCCAAAAAAGTCACCCATGCTCCAAGCGACGCATGCATGGTCGGACAGATCATCGACACTGTTTGGTCGGCCATTTTGATCGAGATAATCCTTGGACGCATAGAGACCCGCGCCGACGGTCGCCCCACGCCGCCCGACAAGACTTTGTTGCGTGCCGGGCCCGTTCCAACGCAATGCGATGTCCGCCTCACGATCGGCCAGGTTCGCCGAATGGTTTTTGATCATGATATTGATGCAAATTCCGGGGTTGGCGGTCTGAAACGAAATCAGGGCCCTGGGCAGCCAATCGGCCCCCAAGCCCTCGCTTGCAGAGACAACAACCAAGCCTGAAAGGCTTTGGTCTTGAGCAACCGCAGCGCGTTGTATCGCCGAGGCTTCCTCGCGCATCCGACCGGCGTGATCGACAATCTTCTTGCCAAGCACAGTCAGCCGAGACTGCCCGTTTTCCCGATCGAAGATCGGCTCGCCGAGTCGTTGTTCGAGTGCCTGCAAGCGTCGAGTGACCGTCGGCTGGCTGACCCCGAGCTCCTGGGCTGCTGCGGTGAGGCTGCCGGTTTCGGCAACCGCGAGGCATACGTTGTAGTCAGACCAATCATCCATGCAGATGTGTATATACGACATGATGTTCTAGTCAATTCCATTCGAATAACTTCGTTCCTAAATTGAACGCTGTTCAGTTGATGGAGATTATCATGTTTCGTATGTCCTTTATTGCAATTGCCCTTATCGCCAGTGGATCGAGCGCGGCCCACGCGAATGCCTGCGCCGAGACGCCAGAATTCGCTGCACACCGCACGTCAAATTCCTCGGTGCGTGCCCAATTTAATGCACTCAGTCGCGGGGAAATACGCCAGGCGATTCATTTTGGCGAAGAGGCGGTTAATTCCGGAACGTCGGTACGCCACCGTGCGGCTGCGCTCAGCAATTTATGCGCGGCCTATGCACTTGACGGCCAGGCAGAGCGAGCCTTGACCGCCTGTAATGCCGCTGTCGAAGCGCGCCCTGATTCCTGGCGCGCTCATAATAATTTCGGTGCAGCACAATGGTTGTCTGGCAATTACGACGCGGCGGACGCGCATTTCAGTCATGCGTCTGAACTGTCCTCAGGCGAATCGGAAATTGTCATCAATGCCTCTCTCTCCCAGTGCGCGGCTGTCGGCTGACATTCAGCGATCGGCTGCATGGGGTTATCAACCGACCCATGCGGTTGAAAGCGGGATAGATCCCCTCGGATCATTCGACCGACCGTGGACACAACTGGGCCGAAACAAATGTTTCGGCCCATTTTTTGTGCGGAAGTGAGTATAACGGCTTTTAACTGCGCATCAGGCTGGATGTCTGACCCGGTATCGCAAAAATGGTGCTGAAGAGAAAACGATAGAGGTGCGCGCGTGAGTGAGCTGTCAAAGATAATTTCAGATCCGCGCTGGTTTGCCGACGCCTTTGATGCGAATGCCGGGTCTGTGCTGATGACACGAACGGCACGGGCTGGACTGGCCGGTGCGCCATTTCTTGATGAACGATGGGATCGAAGCGGTCTGGAACAAAAAGCGATTCCGTTATCTGAGCTCGCTGGCATACAAGGGCCGAAATCGCCGCCCGCCTTCATTTGGCACACCGCGTTTTGCTGCTCGACGCTGTTGGCGCGCTGCCTCGACCGGCCTGGCCGAAATCTTAGTCTTCGCGAACCCACCACAATGATGGCGATCGCCAATCAAAAACGGATGCAGGGTGCGTCCGCCAGCAATGCTGCGCTGGGTTTGCTGCTGCCGGCTTTGGGGCGCCCCTTCGTCGGTAAAGAACGAGTGACAATCAAGCCGACCAACACGGTTAATAATTTGATCCTCGATGTGATGGATATTGCTCCGACATCCAAACACTTACTTTTGACATCTGATCTGTCGTCCTTTTTGGTGTCGATTGCCAAGAAGGGAGAGGCTGGAAGGGGCTTTGCCCGAAAACTGTTCACGATCTTCGCAATGGATGGCCATCCGGTTGCCCAAATGGATCCGCGGCAATTGATGCAGATGTCTGATTTACAAATCGCGGCTCTGGTTTGGCACATGCAGATCGCCTCTTTTCTGGCCGCGGCACAAAAAGGTGGCACAGCCCGGGTGGCCTGGCTGGATGGAGATTCTTTCATCGCAGAGCCGGAGGAAATGCTTGCGCGGGTCGACGATTTTCTGGAGCTGGGATTGGGTCCGGACCACACTGCGAAAGTTGCAGGCGGGCCCTTGTTTAAACAGGATGCGAAAGACTCAACCAAGGCGTACGGCCCGGATTTCAGGGCACGCGAAAAGCAAAAAACCCTGGACGGACTCGGCCCTGAGCTTGGTGCAATAATGGACTGGAGCTATTCGCTGTTTCCAGCCTCACCGCGGGATGGGCGCTTGTCTCCAGCGCTGGCAGGCTAATCGGAAGTGACTGATGCTCATGCCCTGGTGGCGATGCGTCAAACATAGACTGGCAAGGCGGTCCTAAATCGCAGACCCCTCGCTGATAAAGACGAGGGTATTGCCGCGTTGATTTGGTGATTCAAATTAGGCCTTGAGATCTCGACTGCTGTCGCACCGCTTGCAGGCAGCCATGGGAAACGATAGGCAATATTCTTTACAGATACCCGCCCAGATAATCCGCAATCCGATTACGCCGGCTGCGGCCCCCCGAACCTAAATCCAACGGCACGAGACCCCTCTCATGAAATTAGCAACGCTCAATAACCAAACTCGTGACGGCCAACTGGTCGTTGTTTCCCGGGACCTGGCTTGGTACGCCGATGCTTCACGAATTGCTCCGACGCTTCAAGCCGCTCTGGATGATTGGGAGCGGTGTGAACCGGAATTGCGCAGTCTGTGCGATGAGCTGGAGCGAGAGACGATCCCACGCGAGCGGTTTCATGAGCGCGACGCTCTATCGCCACTGCCACGCGCATTTCAGTGGGCTGATGGCTCTGCTTACGTCAATCACGTTGAACTGGTCCGTAAGGCCCGTAATGCTGAGATGCCGGCCACTTTCTGGACCGAGCCACTAATGTATCAGGGCGGTTCCGATGCCTTCCTCGCGCCGCGCCAGGATATTCCGTTGGGCGATCCGGCCTGGGGCTGTGACATGGAAGGTGAGGTCGCGGTCATCACGGGCGATGCGCCAGCTGGCTGCACGGAAGAAGAGGCGGCGCAGAGCATTCGTCTCGTGATGTTGGTCAATGACGTTTCGCTTCGGGGTTTGATCCCCGGTGAATTGGCCAAGGGATTTGGATTCTTCCAGTCCAAGCCGCCGACCGCATTTTCACCGGTCGCCGTCACACCCGATGAACTTGGCGACGCCTGGGATGGCAAGAAGCTGCATCTTCCCTTGATGGTGAAGTATAATGGCGAAGCCTTCGGCAAAGCTGAGTGTGGCGTTGATATGACGTTTGATTTCCCACAATTGGTGGCACACCTCGCCAAGACCCGCCCGTTAACCGCGGGAACGATCGTTGGGTCGGGCACCATCTCCAATAAGCTGGATGACGGTCCGGGCAAGTCAATCGCTGAAGGTGGCGTCGGATATTCCTGTATTGCGGAGATCCGCATGATCGAAACGATCAATGACGGCAAACCGTCGACATCCTTCATGAAGGTGGGCGATAGCGTTCGTGTGGAAATGCGCGATGCAGACAATAAGTCGATCTTCGGTGCGATCGAGCAAACGGTCGTTCAAGCCTGATTACTAAATCAGGGCGAGCTTGCGAAAGCGGGCTCGCCTTGTGCAGGCCCTGGGCGAAAGATCAGTTAGGCTTTTCGACCGATGCCTTGAGTACATATCTTTCGCCATTGAATTTTTCGAAGGATTCCGCGAGCTCCGGGTGCTCGACGGGACCGTTTTCGGAATCCGGCAGAAGGTTTTGCTCGGAGACGTAGGCTCCATAGAAGCTGTCCTCATTTTCCGCCAACAAATGGTAGAATGGCTGTTCCTTCGCAGGACGCATAGCCTCAGGGATGGATTCCCACCATTCTTCGGAATTGGCGAACTCGGGATCAACGTCCACCACAACACCCCGAAACTGGAACATTTTGTGGCGCACCACGTCGCCAAGTCCGAATTTTGCAATACGCATGATCATTTCCATACCCAAACACAGTCTCGTTAACATCAAGTGCGACCAAAGTGCAGGTGTTCTAGCTGTGCATTTCGCAGATGGCCGAAATTGTTACTACCTGCATCCTTGAAGCTTGATGTGAGAAGAGTATGCTGTTTTTCAAGACCATAATTAGGCCAGACCGTGTAGCGCCGCCTTGATTGGCGCTCCGGACAGGCGAAGGGACAAAAATGGTGGACCCATCTCCCCGCGACTCGGCGGGACGTGGATCCGCCAGACGGAGGAGAGGTGGACGCAATCGTGCGCCGGCTCCCGTGTTTGGCGCGATCGATCTTGGCACGAATAACTGCCGTATGTTGCTCGCACAGCGTTCGGGCAGTGGCTTTCAGGTCGTTGACGCGTTTTCGCGTGTTGTTCGACTGGGAGCCGGCCTCAATGCGACCGGGCAACTCTCCCAGGACGCGATGGATCGCGCGGTTGAAGCGCTTAAAATTTGCACGGAAAAATTAGCGCGCAAGAATGTCACGCGGCATCGTGCAATTGCCACGCAGGCCTGTCGGGGCGCAAGCAATGGCGAAGAATTCCTGGAGCGCGTCCGTACAGAAACCGGGATCGATTTCGATCTGATTACGCCGGAAGAAGAAGCGCGTTTGGCGGTTCATGGTTGCGTTGACTTGCTCGATCCAACGCAGGATGCAGCCCTGGTGATCGATATCGGCGGGGGCTCCACTGAATTATCCTGGGTGGACCTGGTCGAGTGGCGAAAGCGCGGCGGGCTTGAAAGTGGCGGTCGTCCTCCAATGAAATCGTGGTCGTCCACGCCCGTAGGTGTTGTGACGCTATCAGAACGGTTCCCGGAACAGGCAGACACGCAAGCCTGGTATGACGAGATGAAAAATTATGCGCGGTCGCTGATGAAAACGCCTCGCGGGGCCCGCACTCTGCGCTCCACATTTAATGAGGGTCGTGGGCATCTTGTTGGCACTTCGGGTACCGTTACATCGATTGCGGGCGTGCATTTGCAATTGCCCCGTTATGACCGAGTATTGGTTGACGGCTTGTGGATGTCTGGCGATGAGGCGCTGACGGCGTGCGCCTATCTGCGGAGTCTGGACATTGCAGGGCGCGCGCAAGTGCCAACGATAGGTGCGGATCGAGCCGAGTTAGTTCTGGCCGGGTGTGCCATCTACGAAGCTATCGCGGAGGCCTGGCCTGCGCCAAAATTGAGGGTTGGCGACCGTGGACTGCGTGAGGGGATGTTGCTCAATTTGATGCGACGACCTAAACGTCGCTCGAGAAACCGAAATAGATCGGCAAGAGCTGCCGCGAATTCGGACGCGCCCCAAAAGGGCGCGAGCTCTGAAGGACCCGCGTCATGAGTGACGAAAACGACGATCATGATGATGAAAATAGGCCGGATGGCACGACGTCCGGGCCTGAAGACGATGGTATGCCTGCGATCGAGCCTGAAGATAATAAGCGCCGTCGTCGACGGGGCGGTCCGATCAAGGCCGGGGGCGATAAGCGCGCGGCCAAGCAGTTGTTTGAGCGGGTAAAAACTGCCCGTGGGCGCTCGATTTCATCTGTGCGCTGGTTGCAACGCCAGATCAATGATCCCTATGTGAAGAAGGCGCAGATGGAGGGCTATCGCTCCCGTGCGGCCTATAAACTGTTGCAGATTGACGAGCGCTTCCACCTGCTGAAGTCGGGCATGAATATCGTCGATCTGGGATCCGCGCCTGGTGGCTGGATTCAAGTCGCTCTGAAAAAAGGCGCTGCCGAAGTCGTCGGGATCGATCTGTTACCGATTGACCCAATCAAAGGCGCAACAATCCTAGAGCAGGATTTTACCGCCGATGAAGCGCCTGACTTGGTCAAGGCGGAGATGGGCGGTCAGGCGGATGGTGTTGTCTCGGATTTGGCACCGTGGACGACAGGCCACAAAAATACCGATCACCTCCGCATCGTTGCGCTCGTCGAGATGGGCGCGCATTTTGCCTGTGAAGTCCTCAAGCCCGGCGGGTTTTTCGTCGCCAAGGTGTTTCAGGGCGGTGCAGAGGGAGAGTTGCTGGAAATGTTGAAGCACAAATTTACCAAGACGCGTCATTTCAAGCCAGATGCGTCACGCTCGGAAAGCGCGGAAACATTTCTGATCGCCACCGGTTTTAAGGGCTGAGTTGTGACGCTCTACATGCCGGGGCAGAGCAAAACATGATCATCAAACACCGCGCCGACGATCAAGACACCGTCATGCATTGTGGCGACGCTTGAGGCATTGAGTTCGCCGTCGAGTGCCATCAAGACCGTCTCGGCGTCACCTGTGTTGGGATCAAGCCGAACCGCGTGGGAGGGGGCGATATGATTGGGGTCTGCGGCGTGCGCCGGGAAGTCCATAATGCGCGGGTGCCCGCCAATCCATAGATTGCCGACCGTATCCACCTCGATATTGTCCGGTGCCGTCGGCACTGCCAATGCTCGAACAAAACTCAGATCGCCACTGGCAGGCTCTCGGTCATAGATCCGAATGCGACGCGCCAGCAATTCCGAGACATAGATCTGATTGCCATCGGCCGAAATATTGATGCCATTGGCATAGGTGATGCCATCGGCGACGATGCGCCCCGTTTCGCCATCGAAGTATGAAACACCAACAAGCGGCAGACCGAAATAAGCTTCCAGGGAGCTCATTATGCCCGAGTGATAGGCGCGGTCATTTGTGGCGTAGAATGACCGTGGTCCAACGGCGATAACATCATTTGGAGAATGCAAAGCCTCGTATTCGATACTCTCAGCATGGGTCAGCCTGCCGTCCGCTTCGATGTCAAAAATTTCGATGGCGTGGGCGCTGACGGTTTCGGATATCTCAGTGCGGTGATTGACGACAAACAGACGCTGCTCTCCGGCTGGTCCGGTCCAGAGGCTGATCCCGTGAGGGTGAAAATCTGCAGGTACATCGGTGGAAATGAGCTGCAGGGTGTCAGTTTGATGGATGTCGAAGGCATAGATTGCGCCGCGAGAATTCTCGCTGTTTCGCCGATCGTCTGTGGAAACGTAGGCTAGGCCGGATCGAGTATCGATGGTCACATCTTCGGTTCCCGGCGCGATTGTCAGCGCTTCGCACTGTTGCGGGACTTGCGACTGGATGTCGTCGAGCATGCCGGATGCCGGGATCACGACATAGGCTATGCGCGCCAAGACCAAACCGATCACGACACCAAATATAATCAATATGTTACGCATAGTGCATCCCCCGAGCGCGCTTTTCCAAGCAAACGATAGAGGAAAATTCCGACGCTGTCGTGGGCGTTGATGGGCGTGCGAAATCGCAGACATGCGCGCGACAAATGCGCCCGTGGGCGCAATCGGCATTTGACCTTTAGCCAAGTCCTGCTAAATCCACGCCGCAAGCAGCAGTAAGGATTCTCCCATGGAGATTCGAGAAGGTTTGACCTTCGATGACGTGCTCTTGCAGCCCGTCTCGTCAAATGTATTACCCGCCGATGCCAATGTCGCGACTCGTGTCGCGCATGATGTTGGCCTGAATATTCCAATCCTCGCTGCGGCGATGGATACGGTCTCTGAAGCTCCTATGGCGATTGCCATGGCGCAGGCGGGTGGCCTGGCGGTGATCCACCGTAATTTGACGATTGATGAGCAGGCCGACGAAGTGCGTCGGGTGAAGCGCTTTGAGAGTGGCATGGTGGTTGATCCGGTCACGATTTCACCGGACGCGACCCTCGCGGAATTGCGCTGCCTGATGGAGCAGCACCGGGTTTCCGGGATTCCTGTCGTTGAAGGTGCGACGCGCAAGCGCCCGGGCAAGTTGGTGGGTATCATCACCAATCGTGACGTGCGCTTTGCGACCGACCTCGATGAAAAAGTCGGGAATTTGATGACGCGCGACGTGGTCACCGTGCGCAAGGGCGTAAGCCAGGCGGATGCCCGTGCCAAGCTGCACGAACACCGAATTGAACGCCTGCTTGTTGTCGACGCTGATGATCGCTGCATTGGTTTGATCACCGTCAAGGATATGGACAAGGCACAGGCCCACCCGCTGGCGGCCAAGGATTCAGAGGGTCGTCTGCGCTGCGGCGCGGCGACGACGGTTGGCGACAGTGGCTATGAGCGCGCGGAAGCGTTGATTGATGCCGGCGTTGACATGCTGGTCATCGACACGGCGCATGGCATGAGCGCCTCTGTTATTCAGCAAGTTGAGCGGGTCAAGAAAGCCTATGGCAATGCCCGCATTATCGCTGGCAATATCGCCACGTATGACGGCGCGAAAATGTTGATCGATGCCGGCGCGGATTGCGTGAAAGTGGGTATCGGGCCGGGCTCGATTTGTACGACACGGATTGTCGCTGGCGTGGGAGTTCCCCAACTGACAGCCGTTATGGATGCGCGTCGAGCCGCCGAAGGCACAAAAGCCTGCGTGATCGCCGATGGCGGTTTGAAATATTCCGGTGACATGGCGAAAGCTATGGCTGCCGGTGCCGATGCTGTGATGATGGGGTCATTATTGGCGGGCACTGAAGAAGCGCCCGGTGAAGTGTTCCTCTATCAGGGCCGCTCTTATAAATCTTATCGGGGCATGGGCTCGCTGGGCGCCATGTCTAAGGGCTCGGCGGACCGCTATTTTCAAAAAGATACAGAGCGTCACAAGCTTGTGCCGGAAGGTATTGAAGGGCAGGTGCCGTTTAAGGGGCCGGTCGGACCGATCCTGCACCAGATGGTGGGCGGATTGCGTGCGGCCATGGGGTATACCGGGTCTGCGACGATTACTGATCTGCACGACCGGGCACAATTTGTTCGCATCACCAATGCTGGCTTGAAAGAAAGTCATGTGCACGATGTGACGATCACCCGTGAAGCGCCAAACTATCCGACGCCGAGCTAGGTTTTCCTGAGAGGAATTGCGTGATGAATTTTGAACTCATCTATCCTGTCTTTGCCCAGGTCGGGCTGACAATTGTGCTGGCGATCATCACCGGCGCGTCTCGCTATCACGCGGTTTCCAGCGGGGCTGTGAAGCGTCGGGATATTATTCTGGGCCAACGGGCCTGGCCGAAGAATGTTCAGCAGGTTTCCAACGCGCTGAATAATCAGTGGGAAACGCCGATTCTGTTTTATGCAGCCATCGCATTTGCTATGATCACCGAGGCGCAATCGGCCATGCTTCTGCCCGCGGCCTGGGTCTATGTGGTTAGCCGCATTCTTCACACAGGCATCTATGCCACCAGCAATTTCCTGCCTGCCCGCTTTGGCATGTTTATCTTCGGCGTTATCGCGCTTGTTGTGTTCTGGGTTAGCCTGGCGATGGAAATCCTGGCGCGATGATGCAGGATCAACCGGCCATCGATACCGGCAAGGATATCCTTTTCTTGCTCACCGGAGGCTGGGACAGCGATGATGGCGAAGCGCGCCTGTGCTTTGACAGCTGTATGGTCGAGGGCGCACTGCTGCTGAACCCGCACTGGGCTGAAGCGGTGACGATTGTACGGGTTGAAGCGGCGCGACCGCGGGCCGAGATCATCGCCTTGCTGGACGATGACAATCAGAATGCACCGACCCTGCTACTGGCCACCGATAGGGCGGCGCATGAGGCGGTGGAGATATTAGGGGAGCGCCGCTTCCTGACCGATCCCAGACTGATCTGTCGGCAACTTGCTGAAGCCTATGGCGGCTCACGGCCAAACTAGAATTTGCCCTTATCTATGAGGGATGAAAGAGGACTACCATGCGTGACGGAGCGAAGATTGCCGCGGCGATCGAGATACTTGAGACCCTTGAGGCCCAGAATAGCCCGGTGAAGGATGCTGTTCGGGATTGGGGCAAGGCGCACCGGTTTGCCGGCTCCGGGGATCGGGCCTGGATTACCGGTCTGGTTCTGGATGCGCTGCGTCACAAATCATCTGTTCGCCACGCGATGCAGGATGACAGTGCGCGTTCGCTGGCGATGGGCACGGTCGGGCGCATCTGGTCGATGACGGCGGATGAGATTGATGCGCTGTTTGTCGCCGATGATCATGCACCGGAAAATTTGACCGATGCCGAGCGCGAGGGGATTGCACGTGATATCTCCGACGCGCCGCTGCATATCCGCGGAGACTTCCCGGAATGGCTGTCTGCCTCGTTTGAGCGGGCCTTTGGCGAGGCTGCTGAAGCAGAGGGGCAGGCCTTGTCCTCACGCGCACCTGTGGATTTGCGTGTGAATCGACTCAAGGTCGAATTTGAGCGCGCATTCAAAGACGTAACGTCGAAGCTTAAAGCTGCGAATCAATCGCAATTGGTTTCTTCGGGAATCCGAATTGCCCAGACAGACCCGCGCGGCAAGGCTGCGGCGGCGGAATCTATCCCGTCCTATGGCAAGGGCTGGGTGGAAGTTCAGGATGTTGGGTCACAGCTCGCCGCATTGGCGGCTGCCCCGAAAAAGGGCATGAAAATCCTCGATTATTGCGCCGGTGCGGGCGGCAAGACGTTGGCTTTGTCAGCGCTGCTGGAAAACGCCGGTCAAGTTCACGCCTGGGATCTGGACTGGCGCCGTCTGCGCGCAATCTGGCCGCGGCTGAAACGCTCCGGCACGCGCAATGTGCAGGTCCATGACGGCAAGGAAGACAAGGTTCTCGCCGATTTCGTCGGCAAGATGGACATCGTCTTCTGCGACGCGCCGTGCACCGGAACCGGCACCTGGCGCCGTCGCCCCGACGCCAAATGGCGCCTGCGCGAACGCGCCCTTGAAACCCGCATGGGCGAACAGGACACCGTCCTCGACCGCGCCCGCAAATACGTTAAGCCGGGCGGCCGTCTGGTGTATGTGACCTGCTCCCTGCTGCCGGAAGAAAACGAAGACCGCGTGACGGCCATGCTGGAAGGCTCCGCGGACTTCAAGACCGTGCCTGCGCTTGAAGCGCTACAGGCATCCGGCGGTCTGGCCGAAGGCGCTGTCGAATTGCTCGAGCCCTGTGTCGGCAAGCATGGCGCCATCCAGCTGACGCCAAACCGGACGGGCACGGACGGGTTCTATGTGTGTGTGATGGAGCGGGCTGGGGAGTAGGGACGGCTCAACAGCTACCGATACCCACATTGCCCCAATCGCTGCACCGTGTCGGCCTTTCCCGACGCCAGATCCGTCAATGCGGCTCCGGCGCCGATGCGTGTGGCGTTTAGCGGCTCGTTCAACAGGGGCAGGCTGTCCTGCTCCATACCTTCGAGCTGAATTGGCTGGCCGGGATAGTTGAACATCTGTTTTTCAAAGCCGAGATCGATGAATTCTAGCAGGGCTTTCAGCGTGCGCTTGGGTTTGCGGACAAGATCTTCATAGCGGACGCGAAGAATTCTTGTGGAGCCGAGCTTTTGATCGGCCTGAAGGCCTAACCCCGTCAGGTCGGTCCAGTATTTCAGGGCGGCAGCGGGGGCTGTGGTGTGCGGGAAGCGCTGGCCCTGGGGATTGCGCCAGTCGCGCTGCAGCAGTGAGGCGGCGACATCGCGGCCGTCGCGGACGACATGGATGAAGCGCGCGCCGGGCATCAGCTCGGCGAGGGCGGTGAAGGCGATGACATTCAGGCTGGTTTTCTCAACCAGGCGTTTGTGGGGCGCATCCTTGATCGGGGTGGCGATCAGTCCGGTCATTAATTCCGCCATATTGGCGCGAACGGCTTCGCGATCGAGATCGAAATCCTTTTGATGCAGATCCCCGAGATTGGATGCGAAGGCGTTCCATTGCATGGCGAGAGAGGGCGGCAGGCCGGTGTCTGGGCCGCAATGAATGCGCGAATGCATGGCGAGCAGACGCCGAAGCAATGTCATGCCCGACCGAGGGCAGCCGCCCATGAAGATCAGTTGACGGTCGAGGCGAGCGGCTGTCGCGATCGGGGGCTCAAATTGTGTCTCAAGCATAGCCATAGCGGTGCAGGGTTGGACCGGCGACACGCTGGACATCATCGATTTGCTTGGCCGTCAGATCTCTCTGCCAGCGGCCGATGGCCCGGCGGTCTATTGGCTGGCTGACCCGATCATTGCTGGCTTCATTGGCACCGGAAGACGGGTCGAAGCCGGCCACACGGCGTAGCGCGGATTCAACCGCGCCGCTGGGCTCGCCGAGAAAATCAAATAATTGTCCGATGACGGCATGGGGATCCGCCACGAGGTCTTCATAGCGCAATTGGTAGTGGGCATTGTCATTGGCCATCTGCTCACCGGCCTCGACGCTTTGCACCCATTGGTGAGCGGCTAGGCGAGCATCGGTGGTGATGTCCATCGGTGCGCCGGTGCGGCTGTCCGTCCAGTCCATGGAGAGCAGAGAGGAGACGACATCGCGGCCGTCGCGCACGATTGAGACAAGGGGGCTTGTTGGGAAAAGCTGACGCAGATGCGGGAAGTGCAAAATATTGGCGGGTGTTTTTTCCGCCACGCGCTTGCCGGAACTTTCACCCAGCGGTTTGAGGAAGGCGTGGATGGTCTGGGCAAACTGTTGGTGCAGGGCTGACTGGTTCATGCCGTAATGATCCTGCAGTACATCGAGCGAGCCCTGTTCGATTTGGTGAGACAGGGCGCACAAAGCGGGGATGACGCGCAATTCGGGCCCGCAAACCATCGTGGCGCTGGAATTGACGATGGCCCGCAGGAGGGTGGTCCCGGAGCGCGGTGAGCCGCCAATAAATATCGGAGTTGTACCGGTCAGTTCTTGCATGCTGCATCCCTCATTCGCGCGTGAAATGTCCGCAAATTTGGCGCGGACGAAGGCGTTTGATGCAGAAAACGCCCCCACGAACTGCAACTGGGGCATCCTATTGGCTCGACATTCGGTAAAGCTGTCCGCCAAATGACCAATTTGCAATAAAGTGATTTTAAACAGGCTCTTGTGGGTTTTTTCTAACGAAATCATCACGGATTCGTGATCGATTTACGGCGAAAATTAGACAAAAAAAGAGTTCAATCGCTCAGATCAAGCGACGGATAGATCAACTCAAGTCTTGTTCGTTTGAGCGAGGTCAATACTTTGCCGGATTTTCGACGCGTGCGTGAGGTGCCTTACGTTTCGGTAAGCTGGCGCAAAAATGCAATGCGCAAATCTGGCATCGCCACTAGCCAATCCCGCTGACTCGCGCTATCCGGCCCCATGCTGAGCTTGATGGCCGCCATATCCCTACAATCCAGACCTGAGAAGACCTGCGCGCGCGGGTGTGAGACCGTATGACCAATCCCCATGAAAAAGCCCTGATCATTGATTTTGGAAGCCAGGTTACGCAGCTGATTGCGCGACGCCTTCGCGAGAGCGGGGTGTTTTGTGAAGTGCATCCCTATAA
>Ga0315338_1002397_pt1 | contig 18709 bp, 21 predicted proteins | sample ASW8metaG_FD_204518 | JGI IMG/M metagenome (GOLD analysis project Ga0315338, IMG submission 204518) | Ammonia-oxidizing marine archaeal communities from Monterey Bay, California, United States - ASW #8 | ecosystem: Environmental > Aquatic > Marine > Coastal | place: USA: California | collected... | reverse complement strand
CTTTTAGCTGCTTACATTGGTATTCAACTAGGAAAAGCTATTTAGCAGAATGATTTATAATATCTGCTGAGGCAATGTAGAATAAGTCTATATTCACCTCTAGCTGATACAGTCTAGGTATCCACAAACTTTAATATTCTGGTTATAGGACAAGGGGTTGGAGCCAAATTCGGAACATTTAATATTTAGTGATACACCTCCTTCGAAGATGCATAATTTGGTGGTAGCTTATTCGGGTTGGCCCGATGCGGCAGAGGGAGCCACCACAGCGATAAAGTATTTACTTAGGCATCTAGGCGCAATCAAATTTGCTGAGATAGATCCCGAAGACTTTTTCGTATTTTCCCAAGAACGTCCTAGAACAAGTCGAACAAAGGACGGCGTCAGGCGTATCCAATGGCCAACTAATGAATTCTATTATTGGAATAATACTGAATCGGATGCTTTAAATAATGGAATAGTGTTCTTATTGGGAGTGGAACCCAATCTAAAATGGAGAACTTTCTCTTCGATTGTTGCAAATCTGGCAAAGGAGTTAGGTGTCACCAACGTAATGCATTTAGGGGCGCTACTTGATGCCGTGCCACATACCAGGACTATCCGACTGACTGGGTCTGCTACTGAACCTAAAATTCAAAAAGCGCTTGATCATGCCAGTGTAGGAACGTCTACTTACCAAGGGCCTACCGGCATAAGTACTGCAATCATGGAAGCATGCACGCAACTAGGTATGGGATACGCATCGTTATGGGCCCACACCTCTCATTATTTACATGCAGCACCTAACTACCGTATTAGCCTCACCCTAGCACGAAACCTAGCTAGGCTGTTAGAACTGCCAATCGACTTAAGTGAATTAGAAACTGCAGCTGAAACCTTTGATAGGGAAGTCGCGAAAGTCATAGAGGAAGATGATCAGTTACAGGACTATGTCCATAAGTTAGAGTCCAAATACGATGATTCGGTCATCTCACTCGAAATGGCTGATCCTGCAGATATAGTTTTAGAATTAGAACAATTTCTTAAAGACAGACGTGGATTTGAAAACGATTAATTATGCTGTGCGTAATTCACCTACTACTACCACTCAGTTAAATAATCCATATAAAATCATTATGGATGTCTTTATATAAATTGTTGATGCCAATAAGATGTCAAGATTGAGTCGGAAAGGTCACAATGCTAGAATCGGGCTTCAATACCCGTGTAGAGGAAGTCATGCCAACACAAACCAGCGCACGAAGAAAAAGATCGAAAATAAATATATCTGACACAATCAAGGTTTTAACCGAACTCTACGGACCAGTTCCGGAAGAACCACGACTAGACCCTTCTCACGAATTGGTGTTTACTATTCTTTCACAACATACTTCTGATACCAATTCTGGGCGAGCTTTTACTAATCTTATGAAAACCTTTGGCAGCCTGGAAAATGTAGCAAAGGCTCCAGTAGAAGATATTCACAGTGCAATAAGCGGTGGCGGCCTCGCGAAGATTAAAGCGCCACGAATAAAAAATGTATTGAATATGATTCTTACCCTAAATCAGAACTCTTTAGACCTGACCTTCTTAAGAGAAATGCCACTAGAAGAGGCTAAATCATGGTTGAAACAGTTGCCTGGTATAGGCCCGAAATCGGCTGGTATAGTCTTGAGTTTTTCACTAGGTATGCCGGCTATGGCTGTAGATACACATATACATCGGGTTAGTAAACGCTTAGGACTCATAGGCGCAAACATCTCCGCCGATAAGGCTCATGATATACTTGAATCAGTTGTAAATAATGATGAGGTTTATCCATTTCATTTTGCAATCATTACGCATGGTCGGCAAGTTTGCAGAGCCCAACGCCCACTATGTTCGGATTGCGTATTAGGCGATATATGCCCATCCCATGGTTTCTTTACTAAGGTAAATCGTACTAATACTAAATCTAAACCGATCGATTCAAAAATCAGCAAACGGCAAATACCGCATGCTTATCCTACACAGGAGACTTCCAAGTGAATGCTGGAATAATTAACGTAACTGGTTATGCAGGCTGCGAACTCGCACGCATACTCTACCAACATCCTGAGATAAATCTAACCACAGTAACTGGGCGCAGCTCTGCTGGAGAAAACCTAGCAGAAGTTTTCCCGCATTTAGCTAATTTAAATCTGACTATTACCCCCGAACTCGATGGAAGTGTTGATGTCGTATTTTCGGCACTACCTCACAAAGCAAGTGCCGAAGCAGTCATACCTTTGGTCGAACAAGGGATTAAAACAATCGACATAAGCGCTGACTTCCGTTTAAAAAGCACTGAAGAATACAGTCAGTGGTATGGAGTCGACCACCCTGCTCCATCGTATTTAAATAAATCGGTCTATGGCCTGACAGAAATACATCGGCAAGAAATCTTGCATTCCACGTTAATAGCTAATCCGGGTTGCTATCCAACCAGCGCTATCCTAGGTTTAGCACCAGCAGTTTCGCTCGGTATTATATCTGAAGACATAATCATAGATAGCAAATCCGGTGTATCTGGAGCAGGTAGAAGCCTTGCCCTAACAACTCACTATTCCGAAGTTAACGAAAATGTCATGGCCTACTCACTCGAAGGACATAGACATCTGCCAGAAATCGTCCAAGAGCTCGGAGGTCTTACAGACACAAATCTTAATATCACGTTTCTAACTCATCTTATCCCGATGACTCGCGGTATATTAAGCTCCTGTTATGCTCCCCTCAAAGCACCGTACGATAAAACAAACACCGACATCAGAGAACTATACCAAGAATTTTACAAAGATAGCCCGTTTGTACAAATAACAGAGCATCCCCCTCAAACCAAACAAACCCTCGGGAATAACAACTGCTTAGTATTCCCGACGATCGATAAAAGAACTAATCGGTTAATCGTAATTAGCTGCATTGACAATTTAGTCAAAGGCGCTGCTGGCATGGCAGTACAAAACATGAATGTAATGTTAGGATGGCCAGAAGACTTGGCCTTAAAAACCCTAGCAGTATATCCCTAGTTATTGTACAATTTCTCTTGTGCCCCGGTCGTCTAGCCCGGTTAGGACGCCACCCTTTCAAGGTGGAGATCAGGGGATCGAAGCCCCTCCGGGGTACCAATTACGGGTACCAACAGAATACCCCTTGGATATAATCCAAGGGGTATTCTGTTTTTCTTCACAACGCGCAATATTTGCGATTAAAATACACTAATCGTTGATGTTATATTATCCTTAGAATTCTAGTTATACAAAGGAGTCTTATAATGGCTGGTCCAAAAGAAAAACTTGAAGTCAGACTAAACGTTGACCATGTTAGATTTGCACAATCCATGATGGAAAAGCATGAAATCCGAGACGAGGCAAAAGTATTACGAATTATTATGGACTATGTGATTACTAACCCCACTATCCACGATGATATATTTACAGAGGTAAGATGTCTTAGATGCGGCTAATCCACTAATAGATAAAACTCCAAAGGATTGATCGATCCTTTGGAGTTTTATCTAACAAGCACCATTAGCTTACAAGATGTTTGACGCCCTCTAAAGCCAAATAATACCCATAATATCCAAACCCATAGACAGAACCTTTACTAACAGGTTGTATGGTTGAAACTGTTCCTCTAGACGTGGGGTTCGACGCATGAACCTCTATCACCGGAAAGCGGACCTGGGCTATGGCTGCCCGTAATACACCGCCACTAGTGGTGTACCCAGCGGGATTAATTAAACAGGCGTCTACATCTCCCGAATCATGGGCTGAATACAAGCAATTAACCACCTCACCTTCTATATTTGAGTGGAAAATATCGATATCAATGCCTAATTCTTGACCGTAACCATGTATCTCTTTATTAATGTCATCAAGAGTACTCGTTCCAAAAACTTCAACCTGAACTTTCCCTCTCATATTCATTGCGGCGCCTTGTATTACCAATACTTTCGTCATTTATAACTCCCAAAGGTTTTTTCATTCAAATAAAAGAATAAATACCACAAACCCGAAACTACCACAAGTCATCACTCAACCACTAGTCTTTATAATTAATAACCCATAATGAACCTACCAAGTAATCTACACTGGTAATTGTTCAGTAGGTTTCTTCACCAATGGTGTAAATATTACTGCAGGTAGAATCAATAACAATCCAGCTAAAGCATTAACCGACAATGACAATTGAGTACTAGATAACACTGCGATGTAACCTATCCAGATGGCCCCGACTGGAGTCCCAACGCCTATGCAAAAACTCATTAGCCCAACCATTCTCCCCCGCATTTCCCTTGGCGCAGATAACATGGTTATGCTGCTTTGCATAGTTCCAAAACCTGCCTGCCCCACTCCTCCTAAAACTAGCAGTAAAAATGCCAACGAGTACCACGGCGACCAGACAAACACCATTACCATAATCAGAACCGCGGCTGACCCTATTGCAAATATACGACCGTGCATTTTCACATTGCGGCTGGTAGCCATTAGAGCCGCTCCAGTCAACTGACCCCAACCTTCGGCTGTGGTTAGAACCCCCACCATGAAAGCTCCTACACCCAAGTTTTCCTTACCTATAACCGTGATATATTGCTGCACAGGGAATGCTAGAGCGTTCATTATTATGGTTATGTAAAGCATAGCCAATAAAGATTTATTGCGAAAAGCGTATTTTATACTCTCACTTAAGCTTGTCCAAACGGGCTCCATTTGAGATGTCAGCCGCTGCAAATTAGGTATCTGTAATCTTGTGATCAAAGCAAGAGTAATAATATGGGCTACTAATACTGTGATATAAGCTCCTACATACCCAGTGTACGGAAATGCCACTAGCGCGCCACCCAACAGCGGACCAACCATTTTACCAAGCGTATTACTTATTTGGTCCACAGAAAGAGCATTAACAATTCGCCGTTCACCAACAATATCAAGGATAGAAGTTCTCCGAGCAGGATCGTCTAATGCTTTAGTAAGCCCCTGCAAACATACTGCCAGATACGCATGCCAAGGAACGATAGAGTCTTTAAGGATTAATACCAATAAGCCCACAGCTACGATTGTATTGACAATCTGGGCTACAGCTATGATTTTCCGGCGACTAAACCTATCCGCAACTAAACCTGCAAACAGTGAAAAGATTGGCCGTGGAATATTGTTAAACGCTAGTACTAAGCCGACGCTGAAAGCATTGCCCGTGATATCAAATATCATCCACGTAAGTACAAATAACTCCATGCGACGACATATTTCGTGCACACCTCCAACATACCAGATCGCTCTAAAGGCACGATCAGCCAAGACCTCTACCACAGGCATGTTGGAAGGCAGTTTACCTTTCAATCGTTAGGACTCCCAGTGGAATAGTATGATATCCACAGATTAAGCTAAATTAATTGGGGTATATATGTGACGTAGTACTAGAATACAACTACGGAAGTTATTCAAAAGCTAGAACAGCATATCTCATGAATATAGTTCCACGAGGAACGCCTAATGGTGCATTTGCGACGAGAACAGATATGACATGAGTGGCACCTGGAGTGGCCGGGTCTTCCAGTAAAATTCTTTTCCCAGTATTATTTCCGGTGACAACTCCTTGATTACTATCTATTTCACCGTCTATATAGACTTCACCGTAATTATCAACATTCGTCTCAAACCAGACACGTTTTCCGGCAAGGTCTTCACCATTTATTGAACCTGGTATGGTTACATTTATCCTATACCACGCAAATGTGAATCCTACAGACAAACGTTCCTGAATATCTACGTCCTTATCCCAAGAGGAATCATCATAATCTGATAGCCTAGCAGGACTCCCAACTAACTCTGCAACTAGGCCTTGGTTAGGTTCACCAGGAACCAAGCCGAGGCTCCTCCTCCATCCGCTGGCCCCTAATAATGATAGATCTTCCCCATTTTCTAGATTTAAAGTTATTCTAGCCATTACCTATTCCTCCTTAAGAATATTAATTATTTTAGATCGAGATATATACCATTCAGTAACACTGCAGTCCTACAATGTTACCCATGCTTTAGATGAGCGTCAAAAAACTCTACAGTCCTTGGCCATGAAGCATCTGCGGCCTGTTTGTTATAGCGATGGGGCTGTGCAAAGTCCATAAAAGCGTGATCCGCGTCGGGATATGTGTAGAATTGATGTGGTTTACCTAACTCAGTCAGATGTTTATCAATCTTACGCATATCATCTTGTGAAGGATTCTGGTCTAGCTCTCCGAAATGAAACAACATTGGACATTCAATATTCGGTGCTAAATCATATGGACTATTTGTAGCACTTCCTCTAGTTGTCCAAAGATTACCCCCATAATACGGCACTACGGCCTTAAAGGCTTTGTTACTCGCAGCTGATAACCAAGCTATTCTGCCTCCCATACAGAACCCTATTATTCCGATACGGTCAGAGTTTATAGAATCTAGTGACGCTGCCCACGCAACTGCAGAATCTACGTCAGATAGTATCTCAACATCATCTAGAAACGCGTTTTTAGCAGTTCCGTCAGATATCATGTCATCTGTAACTCTGTGAAATAAATCCATTGCTATTGCTATATACCCTGCATTCGCCAATCTGTCAGCTATGCTCTGAGTGAATTCTGCTACTCCGCTAGCTGGGTGTGCAATAATGACAGCTGGAAGGGGCTTCTCTCCTTCAGGCACAGACGAATACACATTCATACTGGTGCCACCAACTGGAATCTCTTCCCAGAACGACTTCATATAGCTCCTCTTACTTAATAGGTTGAATATCAGATTGAGTTAGAGTAAATAGATACGAATATCCTCTTATTACAACAATCCTTCTTCCCGCAAAGAATGAAGGGTTCTCTCAACAGCATCGAGTGTATTCTGAATCTCGGTATTGGAATGAGTCGCCGATACCAAGAACGTGTCCCTTCCCATGATATCCACACCATTGTTCACTAAACCACGTTTGAAAGAAGTGACTAACTGACTCTTGGTAACGCTCTTAATCCGATCATGGGGCATAGTGCAGATTTCTCTGTCACAATCACAATCATCCATGATCACATGGATCATGGATGCAATCCCATGAGCATGCCCTGACACTTCCAAGCGTGAAAACACATCGTTTAAACCGTTCTTTAGTTGCAATGCCATGCTATCGGCAACATTATTAATCGGTTCTGAGGCTATTAACTCTAAGCATGTCGCACCAGCGACCGCCGATAATGGGTTAGCATTAAATGTACCAGGATGATATACCCTATTATTGTTATCCCAATCCGGGTTTCCTCTATGAGCCATCATATCTATGATATCGGCTCTGCCTCCTACTACGCCGCCCGGTAAAGCTCCAGCTACAATCTTAGCCATAGTGGTCAAATCAGGGGTAATTTTATATCTTTCTTGAGCGCCGCCTGGCGAAGCCCTGAACCCAGTTACAACTTCATCGAAGATCAATACTACTCCATAGTGGGTAGTTAACTCCCGTAGGCCAGTCAAATATGACTGAGTATCAAACGGCAACTGCCCATAATGAGCTCCAGTCGGTTCAAGAATAACGGCTGCTATGTCATTGTCGTGTTGCAAAATAGATTCTACTGCCGTCAGATCTCCAGAAGGAATAACGGCCATAGTGTTAAGGATTTCAGGAGGAACGCCCGTAACAGAATTATCAGAACCAGCCATAGCATAGTCGTGCCACCCATGGAAATGATCCTGGAATTTAATAATTTTATTTTTCCCTGTATAGGCCCTCGCTAAGCGCATAGCCATCAAAGTCGCTTCGGTTCCTGAACTATGGAATCTAAGTTTTTCAACACTTGGCATTAACGCCTTTATAGCATTACCCCATCTAATTTCTTCCTCTGTACATGCCCCTAGATGAGTTCCAATCATTATTTGTTTTTTTACAGCATCAGCTATAGCAGGATGGGAGTGTCCTAATATAAGGGCTCCGTGCCCAGACACATAATCTATATATTCGTTGCCATCAATATCCCACTTAATCGGACCTGTACCTCGTTCCATGTAAAGCGGAAATGGCTCCACGTACCGATTATCATGGGTGACTCCACTAGGAAACAGTGCGAGTCCTGAGTCATAACGTGCAGATGATTTGGAATGTTTGGATATATATTCCTCTAATATAGTAGTCATACGTTTCCATACTCCATAAACTAATGCATGTAGCACCTTGGAATATAATACTCTAACATCGCTTCCTTGTCGCAGACAGAGGTAAAAGAACCACTGCAAGAAGACAGATTTAAGTGATAAAAAATGGAATTATTAGAGCTCTTTAGTTAATTGTGGAGGTTTCTTTATGGCGAAAAAGCATATAGCTGCTATAACGGCACATATTCCGCCTGGCCCGATAGCCCATTGATAGTTTCCGAAATGATCAAATACCCAACCCGCGTAGACAGGAGATGCTATCAGTGCCCAGCTAAATGCAAACGTTATGTAACCACGTAATGTAGCAAATCTGTCTCTACCGAAATATTCTCCAACAGTAGCCCAAACTATTATCCCTGCGCCATCTCCAATACCTTGAGACACAATGAAAAGAAGTATTAGTACAATACCGAAGCCATGCCATTCTCCGACAAACAAAAACAAGAAACCCATCGCCTCAATTGACAATGTAATGCCCAGAATCAACGACTTCGACCAATTGTCAGCAAGCCAACCTAAGCCAAGCCTGGCCACAAAATTAATACCAAACATTACTCCAGCCAGGTTTGCTGCTTCCTGCCTCGTAACACCTTTAGTTTCAAGTATAGGAATTAGACTAACTAGTATACCCAATGTCGCCATTTGCCTCAGGCCAGCACCAACTAACAGCATCCAGTACGCTTGCGTTCTAATAGCTTCTTTAACGGTATAATCTCGCAACTCCGCCCCGATAGTCGACGAGTCGCCATTACCGATATCAGCAGTTGAGGCCACTGGTGGAGTACTATCTCCGTCAGGTAGAAGACCAAGGTCTTCAGGACGATTTCTGAACGCTATAGTCAGTGGCAGTAATATAATTGCATATAATATGCCTGATAAAAGAGTAGCCGTCTGCCAACTATATCTAGTTATGAGCGCATTCATAGTAGGCACCATAACCAAACCGCCAAGAGATGCGGTAGCGGCTAAAATCGAAATAGCCAAAGAACGTCTTCTACGAAACCACTGATTTAAGCCAGCAAACATGGCATGTTGAAATGCTATGCTATTTCCTAATGAAACCAACCCCAGATATACCAAAGCAAACATCCACACATTGCTAACGAAAAAGGAAAGAATAAAGTATCCAATAATTGCGAGAATAATAGAGGGTATTAAAAGTTTCCGATTTCCAAATCGGTCTATTAACCAGCCAGCGAACGGGCCTTCTAAGCCGCCTTCAGCTCTTGCAATAGAAAAAATTAGGTTAGTTTGTGCTTGTGTTATTCCAAGAGCGTCCCTAATGAAGGGTACTAGGACGGTAAAACCCCTGAAAAATATACCACTGGCAAAAAATATCATGCCAGAGGTGATAGCTACCATCCACCAGCCATAATAAATTCGTGGTTTCGAATTAAACGACGCTTGAGAAGGATCCAAAGACGTGTACAGTCTCCCGGAGTATCAATACTAGTTAAGTATGGTTAAGTAGACGAATATTACTAAACTAAATTATACAAGCCATATATTATCAAGTTATCAGTGTATATCTTGTTATGTTCTTAATCAATGGCAATCATCGTATAATGTCATGTAACTTAATAAAACTAAAGTGACCTGCCCCCATATTCTAATTAAATATCATGCCTAAGTTCCTAATTATGACTATTTCACTGCCGAACATCAGCTTGTACAGACGTAATAGTCTAGAGGAAAGCTTATGAAAGTCAGGGACAAAATCCGGCATATTCTTCACGCAGATTTAGATGCTTTTTATACTTCTGTAGAACAATTAGACAATCCTTCCTTGTTAGGACAGCCGGTAATCGTAGGTGGTAGCCCTCAAAAACGAGGTGTCGTAGCGGCAGCATCTTACGAGGCTCGTCGCTTTGGAATACACTCTGCCATGCCTACTAAAACGGCTTTACGACATTGCCCACATGTAATACTGATTAATCCTAGATTCGACAGATACCGGTCGATATCAAATAAAGTAATGGATATTTTTCGAGACGTCACACCCCTAATAGAACCTGTAGCCCTGGACGAGGCGTATCTCGATATCACCCATATCGTCGAATGGGACGGGAATCCTGCTGATTACGCTAAGCTCCTTAAAACACGTGTAAAACAAGAATTAGGGTTAATTCTCTCAGTAGGAGTCAGTACTTCCAAATCTATATCCAAAATAGCTTCAGACATAGACAAACCCGATGGCCTAGTAATTGTCGAACCAGGACAAGAATCAAAATTTCTGGCAGATCTTCACGTTGGAAAACTTATGGGCATAGGGCCTAAAACCGTCGAATATTTGGAATCATCACAAATATTTACTATTGGTCAGCTATCGGAACAACCACTGGAATGGTTTATAGAAAGATTTGGCAAGCGTGGAATAAGACTGTTCAACAATGCCAAAGGAAACGACTCGGAGCCTGTTCGTTCCGAAAAACCATCTAAATCCGTCAGCGTAGAAGGAACTTTCTCAGAAGATTTATATGATCCAGATGAGATTTATTTAGAATTATCAAAATTTGCTGAAAGACTTTCACATAGATTAAAGATTAAATCTCTTAAAGGTAAAACCATAACACTTAAGTTACGACTAAATGACTTCACTATTCTAAATCGACAATCGACATTAAATTTAGCCACGTACTCAGAACAAACTATCCTAGAAACAGCATGGAAACTAGCTTTACAGGAAATAACACCTGGGAGAACGTTCAGGCTAATTGGAATCGGAATATCGCAATTCCCACTTGCTGAACAATTACAGCTACCTTTGTAATAAAAAGGATTGCTAACGAAACATATCTTTATCCGGATCACGGATCATCATGTCGTTGCTAGCCGACTCAGTAGGGACGTATTTGTATCCCTTAATCAGAGCGGCTGGTACCATATCTATCTTACCCATTACTAACTCTGCTGCTGCAGATAACTCATCTGCGATGCATATGACTGTCGTGTACATCATATTCCCATACGTATCTTCAACACCAACGTAACTACACATGGGATCTATCCCAGCCACTCCTATTGCAACATTAACTGCTCCAGTCCTCCATGGTCTTCCAAAGGTATCAGAAATTATTACAGCTACATTGACTCCAAGTTTCTTGCGTACAACATCCCGAATAATTTGTGCTGATAAATCAGGATTTACTGGCAACAGTGCGACAGTGTTTACCCCTGGTATATTAGATGCGTCTATACCTGCGTTGGCACAATTAAAGCCGTGGTGAGTTTCACTAATGATAGTTCCCTTATCCATACGAACTATACGTTTGCTTTCTCGTAATATTAGTTCTGTATGCCTAGGATCTCTTCTATGCCCATGGGAGATTTCTAATGCTAGTGGAGAAGGGTCAACACCCTCTATTGGAACAACCCTTCCTTCCGATTTAGATACAACTTTTTGAGTTACTACTAAGATATCTCCGTCTCGAATGTCTATTTCTGTAGCTTCACAAGCGGAGATTATGTGCAGTCCAATATCATCACCTTGCTGCGTTTCCGGTATACCTTTTATCCCGATTATTTCTAATTGGTTAGTCATACTGATAATCCCTTATATATTTTCTCATACACATTAATGCGTAAGGGAAATAACCTTCGCTAATATACATTACACATTGGATAAGATGAATAGACCCTATGTTACAATGGGTCATCAAGTTCGTCACTAACAGCTTTGCATGCCAATGTGGGAGAGAAAATTGAGTTCCTCATCATACCGCAAAAAAGTGTATACAAAATTCGGTGATAAAGGTGAAACCAGTCTTCTGTATGGGGGACGTGTATCAAAAAATAGCGTTAACACAGAAGCTTATGGGATAACCGATGAAGCAGTATCGGCTATGGGATTGGCGAGAGCCCTTTCCGATAATCAAAAGGTTAAAGATATCCTCAGGGATCTACAACGTGAATTATTCACCATAGCAGCTGAGCTTGCGACAGACCCTGGGAAATATGATCTTTTTAAAGAACATTTTGCTCCCGTGACTCAAGTTATGGTGGACAAATTAGAAGAAATAATTGATTCGCTCGAAGAAGAGTTCGAAATGCCCAAAGTATTCGTGCTACCAGGTGGGTCTCCTGCGTCGTCTGCCATAGACATGGCTAGAACGATCATTAGGACAGCCGAACGAAGAGTAGTTGCAGTGGCAGAATCCGGATTATTAACTAACGAGTTAATTCTAAGCTACTTGAACAGAATGGGAGATTTATTGTTTGTGCTAGCAAGATATCAGGACAGGGCACTCCCCATAGAACGAGCCACCGGAGATCGTAGCTGAATCCTCACGAACAGAAGTATTGCTTAAAAGATCGACACTTAGGTAAGGCCTGTGACTAATCATTCATCTCTGCAAATAGTTATAGTAGATTATGACTCAGGAAACCTGCGGAGTGTGTCTAAGGCGCTCGAAAAGCACGGAACAACTCCTACCATCACAGCTGAGCCTAACCTTATATCCGACGCGGATGCAGTCATATTACCAGGTGTCGGTTCTGGACCTTCGGCTATGTCAGCACTAAGAGCGCGAAATCTGATAACCCCGATACTTAATTACATATCGTCAGGGAAACCGTTCCTCGGAGTTTGTCTTGGTCTTCAATTACTTCTTGATTATACGGAAGAAGATGGCGCATCCGAGTGTCTCGGAGTCATTAGCGGCGCAGTAAAGCAGTTACCTCAAAATATAAAAGTCCCTCACATGGGGTGGAATACTGTGCATATGAAAGAATACCATCCTATATGGGAAGGCATATCATCAGGAGACCATTTTTACTTTGTACACAGTTACTATGCCGAACCCAAAGAAGATACCTATGTATCAGGCATCACAGAATATGGTCAATCTTTCTGTAGCATGTATGCGAACAATAATTTGATCGCCACACAGTTTCATCCTGAGAAGAGTGGACCTTCAGGTCTAAAGTTATACCGTAACTTTTTAAATATAGCTGCACAGAATATTGATGACAAAGAAAAGACTATTAATCAGGGAAGATGAATGGAAGTAATACCCTCAATAGACATTAAATCCGGCCAGTGCGTAAGGTTGTACCAAGGGGATTACAGTCGAGAAACAATATATTCGAATGACCCTGTATCTATAGCGACCAGATATCAAGAACTTGGGGCTCCGCGTCTACATATCGTAGATCTTGATGGAGCTGCCTCAGGTGAAATGTACAATTTATCATTAATCCATCAAATCGTAGCGACACTAAAAATACCTGTTCAGGTTGGCGGTGGTATTCGGTCTAATGAAATCGCCGAAAAAATGTTAGAAATGGGAGTAGATCGCGTCGTAGTTGGGACTGCTGCTATTGAAAATCCGAGCCTAGTAAAAGATATTTGCACAGATTATGGGAGCGCTTCTGTCGTAATAGCACTAGATGCTAAAAATGGAGAGGTAGCTATTAAGGGGTGGACCGAGACCACCTCTGTCAACATTTTAGATCTCGCATATAGCATGAAAGAAATTGGAGTTACTAGAATTTTATACACCGATATATCACGAGACGGAACCCTCACTGAACCCAATTTCCTGGCTAATGAACGTCTAGTGAATGAGAGTGGTCTATCCGTGTTGGCCTCAGGCGGCGTTACAACATTGCACCATCTTTCGAGGTTGGCCGACCTTGGAGTTGAAGGTGCAATTTTAGGCAAATCCCTCTATACAGGTGACATTGATCTAAAAGAGGCGATCTCCTGTAATTTGTAATCAAGTAATTGTGGCGGTTATTTTAAAAGGCCCTGTGCAGCTCCTCCAGAAGCTCCTTCTTCATTAGTAGTCGAACGTTCACTTCCGGATTGAAATAGCCAACGATCATCCAAACGCTGTTCGCCGTTATCCATCCAATCCTCTCTATAAGTATCCATTAGTATGAAATCAAGACCCATCCGTCTCACTTCTCTAACCGATCTGAACCCACACTTAGAGAAACATCGTTGAGCTCTTTTATTCCACTCAAGAGTATGAAGGTAGACTCGTTTAAGATTCCTAACAGAAAACATATGCTCTAACAGCGTAACAACCGCGTCATAGCCATACGCACCGCTCCAGTAATCGCGATCACCAATCACAATGCCCAGTTCAGCTTCCTTATTGACACTGTCAAGATCATAATACATACAATTTCCGATGAATGTACCGTCAGTTACCTCTATTGCAAAATGGTGAGACCCCGGTGTGGGATAACGTAATTGATCTTCAAATATCTTGAGGTACCGGTCGTAATTCATAGTAAGCGGGTACGCAGCGTCCAGCTTGGCTAGCTCCGGATCACAGCGCCAGATGTAATCTTTCTCAGCGTCCTGAATTACTTTATCTCTAAGCACTATACGAGCACCTTGTAATTCCACTACTGGCCGTCCCTAATACGCAACGATATCAACTCGGATGCGAGTTCTAAAACTTGCACCTCGTTCCGATAATTCAAGCTTGTTAAAGCGTCACCAAGTGTAAACCATTCCACTACGTCAAATTCTACATCGTGCTGATCCGTGTTTCCCCCTAACGGCGACATCAAATAGAAATGAACGGTTTTATGATATTTAACCTGAGCCTGTTTATCAGCAAACCAATAATCAATCTGTTTGATTGGTTGTATTATTTCAACATCAAGCCCTGTCTCCTCTCTGACTTCTCTTACTGCAGTCTCCTCAAGAGTTTCTCCGTAATCGGGAGTCCCTTTAGCGAGGCTCCAACGTATGGGATTATCCCTACCGCACAGGACGGTTTGGATATTTCCCTCAACAACTCGATAAACTACTCCGCCGGCAGACACAGGTTCTTCAATGCGTGGTTTACTCATCGGATTATTGTTAGGAACATTATTATTACGCGACATTTACCCGCCTAAGTCGAAATTATCTAATCCATATACCATACAATATTTCATTCTAAGTCCCTCAACTAATGTCAGTCAATTTCCTAAATTCCACCGCCAATGGCTGGCACAAAATGAACTTCACTGTCATAGGAAACTTTTTCCAGAAGTCCCAGGATGGCAATTTGTCCGTCAACTGAAACTGCCACATTGCGTTTAAGACTACCCGCATCAGTCAGTCGATCCTTAAGGCCTGGATAGAGCTGGTCAAGATCATCAATTATCTGCCTTATGCTCAGGCTTTCGACTCTAAGTTGTTTCACTCCATCAGTGATTGGTAGAAGCATTGTAGGGATAAATACTGTCGGCAACTCAACCTCGCTTCTGCGATAAGATCCATATTAGTATCTAAGCACTTATATATAACCGAGGGCAGGTAAAACCTGCCCTCGGTTATATATAACAAATCTCGCACTAACTCTGATATCAGATAGTAGGACCAATCATGTGCTCCCAGCTGATACCAGAAGAGTTTGATCCCATGTCAGGGAACTAAGAGCGCATTTTTTCTCCGGCATCAAGTACGGCACGAACTATTTTATCGTACCCAGTACACCTACACAGGTTGCCAGCTAGCCAATGCCTAATTCGAGCTTCGTCTGCATCAGGTTCACTTTCGAGCAGTGCCTTAGAAGCTACTATGAACCCAGGCGTACAAATGCCACATTGAAGAGCTGCATTCTCAAGGAATGCTTGCTGCACTGGGTGTAACCCTTCCGGTGATGCTACTCCCTCGACAGTATTTATTTCCTTGCCCTGAGCCTCTACTCCAAGAACCAAGCAAGAGGTGACTATACGACCGTCCAAGGACACTGTACATGCACCGCAGTTTCCATCGTTGCAGCCTTCTTTCGTGCCGGTCATACCTACTACGTCCCGAAGACATTCCAATAGACTCTGACGTGGCTCACACAAGAAATCGACAGGGTTACCGTTAACTGTGGTTGATACGTGGACTAATCCTGGCATATCTACTATTCCCCCCTAGCTCTGCTAATCGCGTTATTCAAAGTACGTCTTGTCAGGACTCCAATCAGATGAGTCCGTTGTTTGATTGTTCCCCTCATATCAGTTATCGGCTTAGCATCTGCCATAGCTTTTTCAGCCGCCTGTTCTATAGATTCATCAGAAACTGGTTTACCAGCTAACGAGTCACCTGCAGCCCGTGAGAACACGGGAGTCGGCGCTACTGATGCTAGAGCTACTCGGCCTGATACGAAGTTTTGGCCTGAAGCATCAAGGACAACCGACGCTCCTACACCCGCTACGGCGATATCCATCTCATTTCTGGGTATAAATCTTAAGTACGCAGCTCCTGCATGTGCCTGAGGGGCTGGAACGCTAACTGAAACTAGAATTTCTCCATTAGCTAGTACATTCCGGCCAGGTCCCGTACAAAATTCCTCAACTAGCACCTCCCTAGTCCCTGAGGGACCAGCGACATTCGCTACAGCTCCCAACGCTATCAAAGCAGGAATAGCGTCTGCACTTGGTGCAGCATTACACAGGTTACCACCAATACTGGCCCTACCCTGTATCTGTATGCTTCCGATCAGTGACGCCGAATCTATCAAACCAGGATACATTTTTGCGACGTCCGAGTTCTGATATATTTTGTAGCAAGGTACAGCGGCGCCAATAGTGAGGCCTTGCTGTGAATCACAGCTCAACTGGTTGAGTTCCGGTATATCTTTAATATCTACCACTAGTTCGGAGGTCCAACGACCTCCCCTGAGTTGCACTAAGAGATCGGTTCCGCCTGCCATTGCCTTGGCATTGTCACCTCCAGAAGCCATCAAATCAATAGCCTCTTTAATACTCTTCGGTGCGACGTAATCTATAGCGTGCAAATGCCCACCTCCTTACGCTGGCGATTATATCACCACATATTTGTGATGTCAGTAGTCTAATTGATACTAAATATAGCACAACACTGCATTATTTTTACAGATTCGAGAAATCTTGATTCTAGAATACTACACAAAGAGAAAAAATAATGTTTTCTCCCACGCCAAAAAGCTACTAATCATTCCTTGTTTAAGATTTTGCGATGTAATACCTATCAGGTAAATTCGGCTTACTCGCCACAGCAAATGCCAACCCACTAAGGATAAATATTGGAGCAAATGTAAGCAGAACGATATCGTAACTCGCGGTATTATCACGTACAAGCCCTGCAAATAGTGGCGCTATAAACATCCCTAGGTTATGAAAAACACTCATAACTCCCATTAGGGTGGCGAATCTGAGTCTGCCAAAATATTCACTGACCATCAACCAGTTAACCGATGTTATGCCTTCAACTACCGATAATCCAATTATAAATAATATTACTCCCGCTGATCCTGGAATACTCCAAAGTGCAACAATTCCAGCGGCTCCCAGAGACATGCCCCAAAAAAGAAGTTTACGTGACGAGAATTTACCTCCAGCTATGCCGAGTAAAAACCTCAATGGTATTGCCATCAGGAACATCGCTGCGACATAACTCGACGCGGTACGTTCATCCAGACCCTTCAGAGACAATATTGGAAAAATGTGGACTATAATCGCATTGGTAGCTGATACACGAGTGATTACTCCCAGAAGAATCAGCCAAAAAGCTCTGGTTGATAGCGCTTCCCTGACTGTAAAGTTTTGTTCTGTCGGTCTTTGATTTTCACCAGGGCCAAGAAGTCCGCCGTTAACATCTGTGGCTGGTGCATCACCATCTGGGAGCAATCCCATATCTTCTGGCCGGCTGCGCATGACCAAAGATACTGGTATCGTTAATAAGGCTATAAATAACCCTGTCAAGAATATAGTGCTTCGCCATCCAATGTTGGAAATCCCTATATCCAGCAATAAGACGACAAATGCTCCCCCCGCAGCAAATGAAGTCATCAAAGTAGAAAGAGCTAAGGCCTTCCGCCGTATAAACCACTGATTTACGGCTGCCATCAACGTCTGACCCAAAGCGGCGGTCTTACCAATAGAAACCACGCCCGCAAACAGGAAAACCAGAGCCCAATATGTGCGAGCCTGAGACAGAACCATTAGACCACACCCCGCAAGCAAACCGCCAAACAATATCATTGGCCTAGCTCCGTATTTGTCTACCAGCCAGCCCACTACAGGACCCCCAACACCTCCCTCAGCTCTCGCCAGGCTAAATACTAACGACATACGAAAATAACTGATGCCAAGATCCGCGCGAATTGGTTCAAAGAAACGTGGAAATCCATTGGATATTGAACCGTTACCGAACATCCCCAAAATTGAGGATACGATGACAATCCACCAGCCATAAAAAAACCGGCTTTGCCGCTTGAATTCGTTACGGTTTGTCTCTGTCGCCATTACTGTTTCAATAATATTTCACAGCCTCTTATGAGTCAATCGGAGCGCACAAGTTATACACAAAATATGGAGAATAAACGGGCTACGAAATCCGTATTTTGGCCTTCCGGAAATTGAGTCTTGACATGGACTTTTCGCTGAAACATAATGGCTCACTCCCAAGGGTTCAAGTAGAAACTTAGATCGATTTTGGGAGGCCGAAAGTCGGCTTTTAGTTAAGTAGGGTTACGGTCTAGTGCTTGAATGGATGTGAAGAAGTATGGTGGTGGGGCACAGACCAAACCCTTGTCCCGGCTAAGATGACCACACTTGTCTTAGCCGGGATA
>Ga0315338_1002396_pt1 | contig 18723 bp, 16 predicted proteins | sample ASW8metaG_FD_204518 | JGI IMG/M metagenome (GOLD analysis project Ga0315338, IMG submission 204518) | Ammonia-oxidizing marine archaeal communities from Monterey Bay, California, United States - ASW #8 | ecosystem: Environmental > Aquatic > Marine > Coastal | place: USA: California | collected... | reverse complement strand
CCTACAAGGTTGCTAGTTTCGAGATCGTCGACCTGCCGCTGATTGAGCGCATGGCCAAGACCGGCAAGCCGCTCATCATCTCGACCGGGATGGCGAACCGCGCGGAGATCGCCGAGGCGGTCGCGGCGGCGCGCACCGGCGGCGGCGATATCGTCTTGTTGCATTGCGTCAGCAGCTACCCGGCGCCTGCCGCCGACAGCAATCTTCTGACCATTCCCGACCTGGCGGAACGGTTCTCCGTCGTGGCCGGGTTGTCCGATCACACCTTGGGCTTGGCGGTGCCAATCGCCGCCGTGTCGCTCGGTGCGGCGGTGATTGAGAAACACGTCACGCTCGACCGTGCTGCCGGCGGGCCCGACGCCGCCTTTTCGCTCGAAGCCGGCGAATTGGCGGCGATGGTGCAGGGTATCCGCACCGCCTGGGAAGCGCGTGGCGCGGCCGGCGATGTGCGGCAGGAAAGCGAGCGCGGCAATGTGGTCTTCCGCCGTTCGCTCTATGTCGTGCGGGACATTGTGGCGGGCGAGACCTTCACCTCGGAGAATGTGCGTTCGATCCGGCCGGGATTCGGCCTGGCGCCGAAATATCTGCCTAAAGTTCTCGGGAGGCGCGCGACGGGTGTCCTCAAACGGGGCGATCCGCTGGACGGTTCCATGGTGGAAGGAATAGACGAGTGACGCGACTTTATTTCACTGTGACAGCCGGTCGCAGCGGTCAGGCATCCCTGACCGATTTTCTCAACAAGGCGGTGCCGCGGTGCCTCGCACTATTTGAAGAACCGCAAGTGCGTCCCGTTCTGCCGCGATTTCTTGGCGATGTCGAACGCCGTTTTCGACGACGCTATGTGGAGACCCACGAAATGCTCGGCCGCGGCGCGGTTCTTCGGGCCTTTGAACGCGACGACAGCGCGGCGCTCGATCGCTTCGCCGAACGCCGTCTCGCCTGGATCGATCGTCAGATGGAACGGCACAGTGCGGGAATTTGCGTCGATGTGAGCAAGTATTTTGCCCGTGGCGTTCACCGGGCGATAGCACGCGCGCGACCCGATATCGGTATCATTCGACTGGTCCGGGATCCAATTCTCAACATGCGGAGTTTCCTGGCGCGGAACAAAAATTTCTACCTCGACAATGTGTCGCCCGACTGCGCATACAACGAAATTTGCCTGGATCCCGCCTCCCTGAGCGATGGCGAGATGTATCTTTGGGCGTGGTGCGAAATGTATCTGCGCTACGACCGGCTCGTCGAGGAGTTCGCTTTGACGCCGGCGGTCGAAATTCGCACTGACGATCTCAACGATCCGGCGCGGCTTGCGACGCAGTTTGCGGCACTTGGCCTCCCGGCCGGGAAGATCGAGGCGGCGCCGCCCCGCAACACCAATTTCAGCCAAGGACATGGCGAGACGATCGTTCGTGGCGATGACGTGGAAATATTCGAACGCTTTCGAGACCGGTTACCGAACGAAATTCGCAGCAGAATTTCCTATTTCGACGATTACGATCCGTATCGTCGGCACGCGACGGCGATGGCGGTTTGATCATGATAAAGCTCCCCCTGCCGATCAAAGAACTGGTGCCGGGCTACAGCGCGAAATGGCGTGCCCGCTACGCGTGCTTTCTTGTTGAAATCGTGAAATTGGCGCCGCGCCTGACTTATGGCCAGGATGGCGACATCCCCTGGATCGAAATCGAGGGCGGGCCGCGGCTGTTCGGATTTCGGACCGAACCGGCGAACGCGGAGGTACAGTATCTGCTGCGCAAAGACCTTCCGGGCGGCATTCCGCCAAGTCATTTTCGTCTCGTGAAGGATTGCCTTAACCGTTACCTGTATCCGCATATGCGGCCAGATTTGAAGCCGGCCGGGTTTTCCCCCGACGCGATGTTCGGATTTCACGGGCAGCACAAGGACGCGATCGCCGATATCGACGATGCGGGTGCGCGGGAGAAACTGCGTGCCGCCTTCCTGCCGGCAACCGACGACGTGATTCTCGATTGCGGCGCCTTTCTCGGCTTCGGCGAGCTCCGCCTTTCCGAAGATATCACGCAAGGCAAAATTTATGCGATCGAGGCCGATAAGGATTGCTTCGCCTTGCTGCAGCGAAACGTTGCCCACAATAAGGTCGGGAACGTCACCGCGTTGCATCGGGCGGTGTGGAACGAAGAGACCGAACTCACGCTGGAGTCGGATTTCGCGCAGGCCAACTCGCTGGTGAAAGAGGTGCATACGGGTCAGTACATCCAAAACGTACAGACGATAACCGTCGATACGGCGGTCGCGAAATTCGGCCTCGAAAAACTCGACATGCTGAGCCTGACGCTCAACGGCGCCGAGGTCGAGGCCTTGGCGGCGGCCGAACATACGCTGTCGGATCTCCGCCCCCGCATTAGACTGGCTGGTTGGTACAGCCGGGATAACCGAAAAATCTGGAGCATTACAAAAGATATCCTCGAACCATACGGGTACCAGGTTTTTGTCGGCAATCGCGGTAACCTGATGGCGCTACCGGGCTAGCCCGACCGCTTGGTTAAACGATGATCGGATTGTTCGGCATATTCCGGCAGGCGCCGCAGGCGGAGGCCGATATTTCGGCGATGGCTGCTAGTGTTCCGGGAAATCTATCCGTTGAGGGCTTCCGCGGCGCCGGCACTGCGATGGGCCGTGTCTGGCACGCCAAGGGTGATAATTCGAGCCGCGCCGTCTCGGAAGACGGTGCATTCGAGGCGGTGGCGAGCGGTGCGATTTACGATCACCTGCAGGAGGATTTGGCGGCGCTCCTGCTGCGGGTCGTACGCGATGACGATGTCGATGCGCTGGCGCAGGCGAACGGGCAATTCTGCGCCGCGGTGTATGACCGGCCGGCACACCGCCTGACCCTGATCACCGACCGGCTGGCAACCTTTCCGCTGCACTACTACGAACATGGCGACGCCTTCGTTTTCGGCACGCAGCTGCATACGTTGATTGCTGGGCCGAATGCGCCGCGGCGGGCGGATCGTGCCACGATCGCGCAACTGTTCACGATGCAGCGCACGATCGGGACGCATACGCCGATCGCCGGGGTCACCGCGTTACCTGCGGCCTGCCTATTCACGGTCGATCGGGACGGCTGCCGCAAAAGGCCTTATTGGACGCTGAAATGGCAGGTCGAAGGCGCGTCTCAGGACGAGACAGCCGACGCACTTGCCACTGGCTTGCGTAATGCGGTGGCGCGCCAGACCGCGGCGAAGGACACCGGATTGCTACTGTCCGGCGGGGTTGATTCGCGGCTTGTTCTGGCCGCCGCGCCAGAACGGTCGATGAGCTGCTGGACGACAGCAAGCTTCGCCGAAAACCCGGAGCTCGAAAAAGCCAGGCAGATCGCCTCGATGTTCGGCGCAGAGCACCACGCGTTGGTTATCCCGCCGCCGGATACATTGCCGGTCCTCGAGCAGACCGTTATCGAATCGAGCGGCCTCTACCCCGCCTCGACACCGATGTCCGTCTTCCTGCCGACGGTTGGCGACGCCTGCAGCGCAGCACTGACGGGGCATGGGCTGGACTACACCTTGCGCGGATACTATCTGCCGGCAAAATTCCTAGACATCAACGGATCTCATACGCGATTGCCGGTGCTGAAAAGGATCCCAGCGCGGCCGCGGGGTCGGGATGTCTTCGAAAACTTGCGCCAAGGACCGCCGCGCGCTGTCATCGACCGCATCGTCCGCACCGACCGGCAAGAGGAATGGTGGCGTGGTCAGGAAGCGGCCATGGATTCGGTGTTGGCGCCGTGGCTGGAGTCGGACGATCCGTACAATGCGTGGGACGCCTTTCTGCTGCACGCGGTCAGCAAGCATTACGCGTTCACTGGCATGATGGCGGTCCGCGCGGTGTGCAATTTACACATGCCTGCCTTCGACAATGAGGTATTTGGAATCTATCTCGGCATGCCGCCGGCCTGGCGGTGCAGCGGGCGGGTGGTTCAGTTGGCCTTGCGGCATCTGTCGCGCGATGCGGCCAGCTTTCCGAATGCCAATACCGAGTTTCGCGCCGACCTGCATCCGTGGTTGGAAATTGCCGGGTTGCTCGGACGCGCCGCCTTGCGAAGGCTGGGTCTGGTCTGCCGGCCGGGGACGCCAGGCTCGATCTATTCGGCGGGATCGTGGCAGAACGTACCGGCGCTCTACCGGGAAGATCCGGCACACCGAAAGCGCTTTCAGGAAATACGCGGACGGCTCGATCATCTCGCGTTCGGCCTGTTCGACACCGACGCGCTCGCATCCTGCATCGACGAACATCTCGAAGGCACGGCCAGCCATACCAAATTGCTCCGGCAGCTTCAGACACACGATGCGTGGGTCCGGACGTTTGGGATAGCCGGTGCTGCCTGAAGTCGCTCATGACTGACGTCGTTCCCTACCGACTATCCATAGCGTCTGAATTGGTAGCGTTCCGGCCGGAACTTGAGTATGCCAGCGATTTTCTCGATCGATGCTATTTCGTACAGCGACGCGCTGAGGCGACAAGGGTACTGCATTACGGCGCCAACCCACCGAAAGGCGCCGTCGCTATGCCCGCGAAGTTGTTTCCCGACGGTGCGTGGCTGGATGGCGGCGGTATCCATCCGAACCCCGCGCAACTGCGCGTTTTGCTGGCGGATAGCGCGGTCTCGGTCGCTGGCGGCCGGCTGGATTACGATGCGCTCGCGCTAATCTTTTGCATGTTGTCGCGCCTTGAAGAACGGGATGCGGAGACCACCGACCGATATGGGCGCTTCGAATTTGGCGCGGCCTCGCTGGGGACGCATACCGCGCCGTTGGCCGATTGTGCCGCGCGCGACCTGGCAGTCCGGTTGACCGGCGACGCCGCGCCACAAAGCCGGACCCAGTACGAGGTCATGTTGACGCACGATGTCGATCGTCTGCGCGGATTTCACCGACCGCTCGAGCCGCTGCGGTGGGCTGTCGGCGACATCGTCAAACGGCGACATCCGGCGAACGCCGTGACGCGCGTGCGGGATGCCTGGTTTTCCGGTGAACCATGGCGCTCTGTCGATATGCTGATGGCGTTGTCGGAAAATCATAATCTGACATCTCGGTTCTATTTCATGGGGCCGACGGAGCTGTCCATGGACAGCCCCTATGCGCATACGATGCCCGGCTTGTTGCGCCGCGTTACCGATAGCATCCAGCAGCATGGCCACGTTGTCGGGTTCCACCCGGGCTTCGGCACCGCGACCGATGCGGCACAATGGAATAGGCAGCGCGACGGACTTGAAGCGGTTACCGGCGTTACACTGAGCGAGGGTCGGCAGCATGTCCTTGGCTATGACGCGACGGTAACACCCGATATTTGGAACGATGCCGGTATGGTGCTGGATACGACTCTTGGCTTTCCCGAATTCACCGGTTTTCGGGCCGGCACCTGCCGACGCTTTGCGGCCTACAGCCTGCGGCGGCGCCGGTCATTGCGACTCGAGCAACTGTCGACTGCGGTTATGGATTTCGGGCTTATGGGTGGGAAGTACAGAGACCTCTCGACAGCGGCGGCACTCGAAGAATGTGAAGCGGCGGCGCGGACGTGCCGTGAGTTCGGCGGCACGCTCGTTATCCTGTATCACACCGGGCAAACCCAGCAGCCGATGCGCGAATTCTATGAAAATCTGCTGGAACGGGTGCAATAGAACATGCGACTGAACTGGCGTAGAGCTGTCAATCCGTATCGTGTCTGCCGCGCCAAGAATTTCGATCTGGTCTACCTCGAAAAGGAGTTTTGAATCGTGACATCGACTGCGCCCCGTTCTGTCGACGCGACATCGCCTATGCCATTTGTCGATTTACAGGCGCAACAAGCGCGCCTAAAGCCGGCCATCGATGAACGGATGGCCGCCGTACTGCATCATGGGCGATACATCATGGGGCCCGAGGTTTTGGAGCTTGAGACCGAGCTCGCGGCACGAGCGGGCGTTCGTTATAGCGTCACCTGCGCCAGCGGAACGGACGCAATACTTATAGCGTTGATGGCTTCGGGAGTCGGGCCGGGCGATGCTATATTCCTGCCGGCGTTCACGTTTACCGCGACGGCGGAAGTGGTGCTCACGGCGGGGGCGGAACCGGTGTTCGTCGATGTCGATCCGGACAGCTTCAATATCGACGCGGGTGACCTTGAGAGGCAGATCGAACGTGTCGGCGACCGCTTGCGGCCGCGGGCGGTGATCGCCGTCGACTTATTCGGTGTGCCGGCACCGTACGACGCAATCGATATCGTGGCGCAAAAGTACGGCCTGACGATCATTTCCGATGCGGCGCAAAGTTTTGGCGCAACTTCGCGCAATCGGCCTGCCGGGAGCCTGGCGCCGATCACCGCGACGAGCTTTTTCCCAGCCAAACCTCTTGGCTGCTACGGTGACGGGGGGGCTTTGCTCACGAATGACGACGCGCTGGCTGAGGTGATGCGCTCGATTCGCGCACACGGCAAAGGCAGCGGCAAGTACGATATTGTCCGCGCCGGATTGAATAGCCGTCTTGATACGCTTCAGGCCGCGGTGCTGCTCGCGAAGCTGACGGTATTCGACGATGAACTGGTGTCTCGGCGTCGCGTCGCGTCGCGTTACGACGGCCGGTTGCGGGGTCTTGTAAAAATCCCGATCCGGCAGAACGATACGCAAGGAGCTTGGGCGCAGTACACCATCCAAACCGATAATCGCGACGCTCTCGCCGACGGATTGAAAGCGCGCGGCATTCCCACGGCAATCTATTACCCAAGACCGATGCATCAACAGCCGGCTTACGCCGAATATAGCTACGGCCCCCTTCCGGTCAGCGAACGTTTGGCTGAGAGGGTACTCAGCTTGCCGATGCATCCCTATATGGACGACACGGACATTGACCGCGTATGTGACGCGGTCGAGTCGCTGTTATCGGAAATTTCCGCGACGTGACCACCGAAGTTACCTTTAAAACTCTCTCCGCCGATATCGTGCGCTGCAATCTTGCGGCTTTCATTGCGGTGGCGTCGGATATTCCCGGCGAATATTGGGCGGCCGAAAACTTCCTCGCCGAGCGGCCGGAGAAGTGGCGCTTTTCCTACTACGCCTGTCGGGATGACGAGCTCGCCGGTTATGCGATTCTTTCACGCAAGGCGGAAAGCTGTGTTCATTTGCATCATTTCATGGTGGCGAGGGCGCACAGAAATCAAGGCCTGGGCGACCGGATGGTTGGGGAATTTCTCTCGCGCTGCCAGGCCGCGCATGTCGGTTCCGTGACCTTGAAAACGCAACGAACGAACAGCGGCGCGATCCGGTTCTACGACCGGTTCGGGTTCAAGAAAATAGCGTGTGAGGGCGAGTATATCGTCATGGCGAAATTATTGGATGGTCGGGCCTCATGAGCGCAAAGGGAGAAACCGAAGGGATGGCGGGTATCTCGAAAAACGCGGGTTCCAGTTGCCGGACCGTCGCCATACATCAGCCCAATTATCTGCCGTGGCTGGGCTATTTTCGCAAAATCGCCCGGTCCGACGTTTTCGTATTCTTTGACAATGTACAGATGCCAATCGGCAAGAGCCTGGTCAACAGGAACAAGGTTCTGACGGCGACAGGCGCCCAATGGCTCACGGTTCCGACCCGACGGAGCAGCGAAGGTAAATCGATTGCGGAAACGCCGATTGTCGATGGCAGCTGGGTCCGTAAGCATCTGAAGACTTTGGAGTTAAGCTATAGCGGGTCGCCTTGGCTTGAGCCGACCCTCGAAATCATGCGACGCGCGTTCGACAGCCGGCCCAAGACCATCGCCAGCTTAAATGTTGCGTTGATCGAAGATTTTGTGCATTTCCTCGGTCTCCCCGATACACGGTTCGTGCGTGCAACGGATATGGCGTTGGAGAACTCGGGCGCCCAAACGATCGTCGAAATCCTCGAGAAGACCGGCGCGACCACCTACCTGACAGGGTCCGGTGCCGGGTCGATGCGCCATCTCGATATCGAAGACCTGTCTGCGCGCCGCATCAAGGCCGACATACTCTCAGCGGAGTTCGCGGAATATACGCAAAGATTCGAACCGTTCGAGGCGAATTTGTCCTTCGTCGATGCGCTGTTGAACATCGGTCCGGATGCCACGGTAAGTTTACTCACCTGAACGCGGCATGCTTTTCAATTCCTATGAATTCATCCTGGTCTTTCTGATCGGGCTTCTGTTCATCTATGCGGTCTTAGGGAACGCCTTATTTCCCACCTGGATACGCAAAGTGGCTTTGGTATCGGCCTCCGCCATATTTGTTGCCCATGGTGGATTAATAAGCCTGCTTCTACTTTGTATCAGCCTAGCCATAAATTATCTGTTCCTCCGGTATTTGCAGGCCGAAGCAAATGACAAACGACGCAAATATTGCATGGTCGTGTCTGTCATTTTCAATCTATCATTCATCGGTACATTCAAATATGCCGATTTTATTGCTGGCAGCGCCGCAAACGTTCTGGATCAGGAATTTACGCGTTTTGGGCTTGTGTTGCCGTTGGCCATTTCGTTTTATACGTTTCAACTTATCGCCCTTACCATTGACAGTTGGCGTCATAAATGGCGTTGTCCCGCCGTTTTAGATTATGTCCTATTCATCATTTTTTTCCCGCAACTGATCGCCGGGCCAATCGTTCGGTTGCAGGAAGTAAAGGATGATTTGGCGAACTTGAAAGGGTTCATTCCCGCAAATATTGCCGCGGGCGTCTCGGTTTTTTGCGTGGGGCTGTTTAAAAAAGCTTTTGTCGCCGATTCGCTGGCGAAACATAGTGATAAATTCTTTACAATGATTGAGGGTGGCGCCGTTCCGGCGTTCTTCGAGGCCTGGGGCGGCGTACTACTTTACACGTTTCAAATCTATTTCGATTTCTCCGGCTATTCCGATATGGCGATCGGCTTGGCTTGGATATTCGGGATATCGTTGCCGGTCAACTTCATGTCGCCGTACAAGGCGGGCTCGATCATCGAGTTTTGGCGCCGATGGCACATGACGTTATCGCGGTTCTTGCGGGACTATCTCTACATTCCGCTCGGTGGGAATCGGCGCGGCCCATTCGTACGTTGGGCGAGCGTGTTCGTTACCATGCTGCTTGGCGGATTATGGCACGGGGCGTCGTGGAATTTCGTTATCTGGGGCGGTGTGCATGGAATCGGCCTGGCGGTGAACCATGCGTTTCGATCTATGCGAATTCGTCTGCCGGGATTTTTGTGTTGGGGTTTGACGTTCGCGACTGTGGTGTTCTGCTGGGTGCTGTTTCGAACGACCGAATTCGACGACGCCATGCGAGTCTACGCCGGCATGCTTGGATTGAACGGATTTGTGCTTCCTCTGCAACTCGCAAGCCGGTTCGATCTTCTGCAGCTCGCGATCCCGGGTTTGCAATTCGCCTCCTCCGAGCTGATAAAGATCCCCGCTATATTTCAACTCGCGATAGCCGTGGCAATTGTGTTTGTTCTGCCCAATACGGAACAGACGTTTCGCCCGCAAGGCCAATGGCGGTCGGTCATCCCGACATTGTGGGCGGTTCGCTACGCTGCTTTGGGGTTTATAGGCTTTATCTCGGTCTATAATGCTCAAGAGTTTATTTATTTCCGGTTTTGACTAAATGTGGGCTTCTCATTACATAAAATTATTTTTTATATATTTCGCAATAATTTTTATTCTTAATTCAGGGTTCGTGATATTTGCGGACCCCTATAATATATTTGGTTCACCTAATTTTAAGTCCATTAATAATTTAAAATTTAGGTATCAGACTTACGAAAGAGTAAACAAAATATACCAAATTCGGCGGTTCCAGCCGAACACAATTATTTTGGGGTCGTCGGTGACCGATGTCGGCTTGAAACCCCAATCAGTCAATCGGTTGGCAGGAAAGACGTTCAATCTTTCATTTGCTGGCGGCGGTATCCAGGAAGCACAGTTGGCCTTTCGGTTTGCCGCCGAGAATGCACCGATAGAAACTGTCGTGCTCGGATTGGAAATTTTCAATTTCAGAATGGCGGACGATAGTCAGCTTGTGCAATTCGAAGGACGGGTCAGCGGCGGGCTATGGGCGACCGCAAAGGATATTGCGCGGCACACCATCAGCATCGATGCCTTGTACGATGCAATCTACACGATCTACGCCAATTTGGCGGGGAACCCGACAACGCACGACGCGTCAGGGCGCTACACCGGCTTTGAACCCGGCGCGGTTCCTCGCACGCCGCGCGAGCCCATGGGCGTGGACGTTGCCGAGGCCGCATACGCCGCATTTGCGGCGCTCTGCCGGGAAGCCCGTGAGCGGCAAATCGATCTGCAGATGTTCGTATCGCCCTTGCACCACAATTTCGTCTTGAAGAGGGAGCAGCTCGACGCTTGGCTCGTGCGAATCGACACCATAGCGGGCGCGCACGGTTTCCAAATCAGACGTTTCACCGATGCCCAGCTTCAATTGCGCGACGGTACGGCGTTTTTGGATGCGACGCATTTTCGCCCCGATGTTGGAGATCGAATTCTGAGCGCTCTTTTCGCCGACTCTGCTAGAAGACCGTCCCGGTCTTCAGGGCGCTAAGTATGGCGCCGACAGGACACGCACGGTTCCTTTGACGTGACGCATCTCCTTCAAAGAGCGGGAAATCATTGGCCGTGAGCCGCCGACTTCGCGTCCTGTGCCTCGATATAGAAGGCGGATTTGGCGGTTCTTCTCGAAGCCTTTTCGAGTCATTGCGCCACATTGATCATGCGAAGGTGGCGCCTGAAATTTGGTGCCGCAGGGCGGGGCCGGTTGTGGCCCGCTATGAAAACGAGAAAATTCCGGTCCGTGTCGCGCCGGGGATGCCGACCATCAGTTCGCTGCAGGACCTCTCAAGAAATATTTACGTGTATGCGCGGTTCTTCCTTCAAGATTGGCGGCGCTCGCGACAATTTCGCAACGAACTCCTTGCTGCTGCCGTATCGGGAGAATTCGATCTCTTTCACTGCAATCACGAATCGCTGTTTTTGATCGCGAATTGGCTACGGGCGCGGTCGCGCATTTCAATAACGTTTCATATTCGTACGAATCTCTACGATACGGCCTGGGCCAGATACCAGGTTGGAATGATTGCGCGGGCCGCGAACCGGCTGGTTTTCATAACGGAGAACGAGCGCGACAGATTCCACGATCTGTTAGGCGCGGAAGCCTGTGGTACTGTGATTTACAATCCGGCGCCGCTGCCTGCCGCCGATATCGAACCGTATGAGCTTCCCGAACAGGGTTTTCGATACAAGATTGCCTGCCTAAGCAACTATTCCTGGAACCGGGGCATCGACAGGCTGATCGAAATTGCCGAGGCGCTGATGCAACGGGATCGTCACGATGTGTATTTCGTGGTTGCAGGGAATATGTCGCTACCGCATTCCCTATCCGGCCTGCTAGGCCGAATTGCCCGTCGTGGCGGAACGCTCGCAGACTATGCTGAAGCGCGCGGTGTAGCGGAAATGTTCGAATTTTTGGGACATGTCGATGAACCGGAACGCGTTTTGGCCGCGGCGGATGCTCTTATAAAGCCGACCCGGGAAAATAATCCGTGGGGTCGAGATATTATCGAAGCGCTTGCCATGGCGCGTCCGGTCCTCACGGTTGGGACGTGGGACAGGTTCGTCAGCCAGGGCGTAACCGGTATACTTCAGCGCGAATTCGATGCGTCGGCAATGGCGAATGAGATCGCCGGACTGGCGGACAATCGGGACCGCTCCTGCGCCATGGGCCGGGCCGGGCGTGCGCGCGTCGCGGAATTGTGCGACCCGCGCGATCGCGCGGCCGATCTGGCTGAAATCTGGCGTCAGGTTACTGCGAACGCTGCCTAATCCGGTCGACGAGATCGGTCAGGGCGAGCGCACTTAGCACAATCAGGACCGGCTCGAATGGCAAGCGGTATTTCGGCGATCCCACCGGCCCGTTCACGGCGAGAAAATATCCGATACAGAGCGCGGCGAGTAGTGTGGGCCAGGGCGCATAGCGGGCAAGCGCGACGAAGCCGTAACCCTGCAGGGCAAGAAAGGCGACCGACAGCAGGAGTCCTCCGCCCATGATGACCAGATAGAGGCCGGAGGCCCGCGACAGAAAGTTGAAGATCCGCGCGACGATACCGTTTCCGTCCGTCTCGTCGAAGCTGGGATGGGGCAAAGCGCGCACGCGTCCGTCGATGGCGACCGCAGGTGCAGCGAGGTTGATCGCGGCGCCGGTCGTCCAGGCTGTTGCGATCGCCGAAAAGGGGTAGCGGCCGAGCGCTTCGAACCCGACCTGACTGTACAGGCGGCTGCGGGCGAACGGATCTAAATCGTCCGGGTGCCCGCCGTCGGCGGTGCGTAACGCGTTGACTTTCGCGCTTAACGCTGCGGCGCCTTCGGCCCGCGGTGTACCGTCCGCCGCACGGCGAACCAGTGGGACGACCCAGCCGATGAGATGAGCTCCCGACTGGCTGGTCAGCGCCAGCGTGCCAAACTGCGTGTAATTGCGGTGCAATAGCGGCGCCAGCGGCGCTACGGTGCATGCTAGGAATAAGATTGTGGCGAGCACCGCCGCGCCGAGTCCGCGCCGGTGCTGAATCGGTACGATGAATGCCGCCGGCGCCATCAGCAGTGGCAGCAATTGCGATACCGGCCGGGTGAGGGTCGCCAGGCCGAGGGCCAGTCCAGCCGCCGCCGTCCAGCGTACCGCGCCGGCTTGCAGGAAGCGGCAGGCGGCCGCGAGCATTGCGGTGAACAGCATCAGAAACAGCGAATCGCTTAGGATCGTGCCGCTATGGACGACGAGGTTCGGCCACAGCGCCGCGAGAATGCCGGCTGGCAGCGCTAATTTTGGCGAGAGTTGCGCCGCCATCCAGGCGGTCAACACGCAGGTCAGCGCGTCGACCAGAGCCTGAATGACCAGTGCGGCGATCAGCGAATTGCCAAATATCGCTCGGATCGCCGCGAGGAATAGCATGTAGCCCGGTACGCGTTCGGTGTGCGGCACGAGTGTGTCGCCAAATTCTCTCGAGAACGAACCATGCTCGATGAAGACCGCGGCGCCGGTCCAGTACAGTGAGGCGTCTTCCCGCAGGAGTGCTGCGGGATCGGTCGGCAGGATGGCCAGATTGAGCAACCGGACTGCGACCGCGGCGAAAAAAATAAGTAACCAGATTCGCCGCATCGGGGCCTTCTCGAAGGTCATGGAATCTTGATCCGGTGCCATGCGGCGTCTCGTGATCCGGTTTGCGGACGAATTCCGCGAAACCGGTACCCGGCGACTATGCCACGGGCGGTTGGAAGTGTCATCGTCGCGGCTTGCCCCGGCGACGGAAAACAGTATTGATTGCCCCATGACTGGCAGCAAACAGCGCCTGCTCGTTTTCATCGTCGCCTACAATGCGGAGCGTACGATCGAAGACGTTCTGCGGCGCATCCCCCAGAGCCTCGGCGAGACCTACGATGTCGAGGTGCTGATCATCGACGACTCTTCGCAGGACGGCACGTTCGAGCGCGGCTACGCGGTAAAACGGGCGGATGATCTACCCTTCATCCTGCACGTCCTGTTCAATCCGGTGAATCAGGGATATGGCGGCAATCAGAAGATAGGCTACCACTTCGCTATCGAGCAAGGTTTCGATTTCGTAGCGCTGGTGCATGGCGATGGCCAGTACGCGCCGGAATGCCTGCCCGATCTGTTGCAGCCACTAGCTGCCGGTGAGGTTGATGCGGTTTTCGGCTCGCGCATGATGACCCAAGGCGCCGCACTTCGAGGCGGCATGCCGTATTACAAATTTGCCGGCAACAAGATCCTCAGCTGGTTCGAGAACCACATGCTGCGGACCGATCTGACAGAATTTCATTCCGGCTATCGTATCTATTCGGTTGCGGCGCTCCAGAAAGTGCCATTCCATCTCAATACCAATGTCTTCCATTTCGATACGGAGATCATCATCCAGTTCGTGTTCGCCGGACTGCGCATCCGCGAACTGCCGATCCCAACTTATTACGGCGATGAGATTTGCCATGTCGACGGGCTTAAATATGCCTGGGACGTTGTCAAGGCGGTGCTGGTATCGCGCGCACAGGAGCTGAGCCTTCTCTACGACCGTAAATACGACTGCCAGCCGGCCGAAGGGGAGAATGCGCATTACGGAATCAAGCAGGGCTACCGCAGTCCCCATACGGAAGCCTTGGCGCGGGTCGAAGAAGGAGCGCGTGTACTCGATCTCGGCTGCGCCGGCGGCTATATGGGCGCGTTGCTGCGCGCGGAGCGCCAAGCGGTCGTGACCGGCGTCGACATGTTTCCGCTTGGTGACGATGTCGAGCTCGACGAATTCGTGCATCACGACCTGAACGCGAAATCTTTACCGGTCGCCATTTCCGACTACGATTGCGTACTTTTGCTCGACGTGATCGAGCACCTTCTGGCGCCAGAGGATTTCGTAGACCGACTGCGGGAATCGTCGGCCGCGTCCCAGGATACAAAACTTATTGTGAGTACCGGGAATGTCGCTTTCGCCGTGACCCGGTTCCTGCATTTGGCGGGGATGTTCAACTACGGCAAGCGCGGCATCCTCGACATCACGCACACCCGGCTTTTTACCTTCACCACGTTGCGCCGCCTGTTCGAGCAGGCCGGGTTCGATGTCATCGAAACACGCGGTATCCCGGTTCCCTTCCCATTGGCTTTCGGTGACAATTTGGCCAGTCGCATTTTACTGGCGGCAAATCAGGGTTTGATCCAGCTCTGGAAATCGATGTTCGCCTATCAGATTTTCTTCGTCGTCCAGGCGCGGCCGACGCTTGAGGTCCTACTCGGATCGGCGACCGAAGAATCCGACCTGCGTTCCCGAGCGGTCAAAGAAGCCGGTTCTAAAAGCGCTTAAGAATGCGGTGAACCGCGCTGTCGCTGAGGCCAGCGTGGCGCTTCAGGAAGGAATATACGCGCAAAGCAAGCCTGTCCGCGGCCACCAGCCCGTGTTTCCAGAATGGATCATCCGGCCGCGCGCGATAATGCGTCGGGCGCAATCGTTGCGGCGTTCCCTCGTCTCGAAAATAGTATAACGCCAAAGATTTGCGGCTTCTGTCGGGAGGGCAGGTCAAGGGTGTCGGATGGCCGTGATACGAGCCCGGCGCCGTGTGGAAGATGACGCAACGGTTGAAGACCGGTGCTACCGCCCGGATATTCTTCTCCATGTTGGCGTCCCATAATTCCAACGCGCCACCATACGCGTCGTCCCAATCCCGATTCAGGTAAAGCAGCAGATTGAGCTGCCGGCTCCAGTTGCGATGCGTCGTGTGGGCGAGAAAATCCACATGCACGTTGAGGAACCCGCCGCGTTCGATCTTATGAAGACCGCCGCCATCGAGTTCGGGGTCGGGGACCAGCGCCTCGATTCCGGTTACCTTTTCCAGCCAATCGAGAAATGCCTGCGAAGATAGGGCCGCCACGATTTCCTGTGTGCGCGGCCCCATTTTTTCGAGCTGTGTCGCGCCAAGCTTACGCTCGTTGTAGTGAACGTAGTGGCCCCAGCCACCGGACTCGGACGGTTTCTCGAATTCGTCGAGCAGTGCATCGCAAGCCTCGACCGTTAGGAAATCGTCGATGGCGATATGGGCAAAAGGCATCGCACCGGCGAAGGAGGCGGCCTGCTCAGTAGCGTTTTGCGTCAAGCGATCGATGTCGAGGATGCGCATGGGGCGGGAATATCAGGTTCGCCCAACTTCGGCAATTGGTCGTGTTGCCGCGGTACCCTTTAGCGTTTGCCGAACAGGCGGCCTAATTGGTCGAGCCCGCCAATGGTCAGGAACATCAGCATAGGCTCGATCGCGACCCGGTAACGCGAGTTGCCGACGAAGACGTGGATGAGCGCGAAATATAGGACGATACCCGCTATAATGAGCAGCAATCCCCAGCGGTTCGTGCGGCATAGGGAAAAAATTCCAACCAACCCGATCAATCGCGCTAAAACCGTAAATCCGATCGCCAGCGCACTGAACACCAGTCCCACTGGCGGCACATCGCTGAAGAGCCGTTGGAGCAGCGGCCAGAGTTCGTCCTGGGCGTTGGTGAACCAGGCGATCGAAACCGACTCCGCGCCAATATCGAAAAGATTGTGCCAATTTCCTGCCCCGCCGGCCAAGTAGAACTGGGCTTGGGAACGATATAACGCCTTGGCAAAATCGGCCACCGGGTAAGATAGAAGAACCGCCATACCTTCATCGGCCAGCGACCGGTTTCGCGTAGCGCGGTCGAGCGATTTCCAAGCCTCGCCCTGGCTGGCGATAAAGTCGTGCTCCGCGCCCCCCGGCGCCGTGATCCGGGCCGCCGCGTCATGGTAGGATTTACCTGACGACTGCGCCTCGATAATGACGACCTGATCCCAAATGTAGCGGTATTTACCTTCACTATCCGAAAGCGCGAGCCCATGACCCTGTGATGCGACCAGGGCGACCCAGGGCGCAACGACGACGAGCGCGATTGCGAGGGAACAAGCACCTTGAGCGGTGCTCTTTTTCCAGGATGCACCCCCGCTGGTTACGCTTAGAAGCGGGAACAGCACCGGCAACGCCAGCAACAAGAACTGCGCGGTCGGGCGGGTCAGGCAAGCCAGCGCGATGGCGAGGCCGGTAAGCAGCGCGTACCGTGATTGCCCACCATAGCGCAGATATTTCGCGGCAGCCCAGAAGGCGAGCGTCGTAAAGGCGAGAAACAGGGTTTCGCTTTGTACGAACTGCGCGGAAGACAGCACATTCGGGTTGAAGAGAAGTAACGCGAACGCGAAATTCTCCCATCCCGGCATCCAGTCACGGACCAAGTTGCGGAAAAGCAATCCGATGAGCAGGAGCAACAGGATCTGTGAGGCGGCGATCGCAGCGGGAGATGGGCCTCCCGCCATTGTCATCGCAGCGGCGGCGAAGAGCGGATAAAGCGGTGGGCGGTAGGTTTCGACTTGCGCCGGTTCGTCGAGGGCGACGAAACCACCATGCTCCAACAGCGCCAACGCCGGCCGGTACCATGAAGTGCCATCCGCGGCTTCGGCGAGACGCGTATCGGGAGAGGTGAACGTCCAGATAAGGGCGTTTGCGATGAGGTAGAGCGTCATGACCGCGATCAAACCTCCGCGTCGCGACGCTTGACGCGGACTTGCGGCAGTTTGCATCAGGAGGGTCACGATGCGCCGTCGCGTTTCGCGATCTCGTCGAGCACCGGGTCGAGCGAATCGCGCCAATGAGGCGGTTCAACCCGGAAATCGCGGCGTAGTCTGTCGAGATTGAAGACCGAATAGTTCGGACGCGCGGCCGGTGTCGGATAGGCGCTGGACGGAATTGGCGTGATCTCTTCTACGGTTAATGCGAGTGACCGCTCTCGGGCGCCGTCGACAATAGCCGTTGCGAAACCGTACCAGCTTGTTTCGCCGGCCGGCGCCGCATGCAGCAGGCCCCCGTGGGACCCAACGAACAAATCGTCATCTCTAGATTGGCGGATGATTTCTGTTGAGATATCCGCCAGCCACCAGGCTGGCGTCGGCGCGCCAATCTGGTCATCTACGATTCGCAGTGCGTCGCGCTCCCGCGCGAGGCGCAGGATCGTGCGCACGAAATTAGAGCCCTCGGCATTGTAGAGCCAACTTGTTCGCACGATCAGATGCGGCGCACCGGATTCGGCAACCGCGATCTCGCCCGCCCTTTTCGTTGCGCCATAAGCGTTGATCGGGTTAGTCGGTTCGTTTTCCCGAATCGGCGCGCTGCCGCGGCCGCCGAAAACATAGTCGGTCGAATAGTGCAGCATCGCCGCTTCGTTCGCGGTGGCCCAATTTGCCATGATCTTCGGCGCTGTCGCATTCACCGCAAACGCTGTCTCGCGGTATTCTTCCGCCTTGTCGACTGCTGTGTAGGCGGCGGCGTTGACGATCAGGGTCGGCCGGACCGCATCGAGCGTCCGGTGGAGCGAAGCCTCGTCCTCAAGGTCGAAGGTATCGCGCGGCGGCGCGACAAGATCACCGATTTTCGGCAGGCGCTCCGCGAGCGCGTGGCCCAGCTGTCCCGATTTTCCGGACAGGAGGATTCGCATTAGGGTTTTCCGAACTCCGGCAGGATTGGCGCATCGGCGAGAAGCGGCGCGTTGCGGTCTCGGTCCGAGAGCATCGGATCGCGCACCGGCCAGTCGATACCGATTTCGGAATCATCGTACCGGATCGCGTGCTCATTGGTCGGTCGGTAGGGCGCGGTGCATTTGTAGATGAAGTCGGCGGACTCGCTGACGACGCAAAAGCCGTGCGCGAAGCCCGGCGGGATCCAGAGCTGGCGATGGTTCTCGGCAGAGAGTATTTCGCCCGCCCATTGTCCGAAAGTCTTGCTGCCGCGCCGGATATCCACCGCCACGTCGAAAACGGCACCAGCGATGACCTGTACCAGCTTTCCTTGCGCGCCGGGTTCTTGGTAATGCAGGCCGCGCAACACGCCTTGGCTGGAGCGCGACATGTTATCCTGAACAAAAGGCCCGGCGATGCCGGCGACGGTATAATTTTCGTCGCGCCATATCTCTTGGAAGAAGCCGCGAGAATCGCCGAACATGTCCGGCTCGACCAAGAGTACTTCGCTGAGTGCTGTTTCGTAGAATTGCATCGTGCTATTAGTCTCGTTCGATGAGGGATAGTAGATATTGCCCGTACCCGCATTGCGCCATCGGGCGGGCCAGCCGCGCGACCTGATCGGTATTGATCCAGCCCTGGCGCCAGGCGATTTCCTCCAGGC
>Ga0315338_1002395_pt1 | contig 18732 bp, 13 predicted proteins | sample ASW8metaG_FD_204518 | JGI IMG/M metagenome (GOLD analysis project Ga0315338, IMG submission 204518) | Ammonia-oxidizing marine archaeal communities from Monterey Bay, California, United States - ASW #8 | ecosystem: Environmental > Aquatic > Marine > Coastal | place: USA: California | collected... | reverse complement strand
AAACGCACACGTTGTGGATAACGATCTCACGGATGCAGAACTGGCGACATTCTGCTGCGCCTACCTTACGGGAGAGCACATGCTCGATCGTGCGCAGGTGCAGGCAGGTGAACGGGTTCTCATTACTGGAGCATCTGGGGGCGTCGGTTCCGGTCTGATCCAGCTGTGCCGTGCGCGGGGCGCAATCCCCTACGCGATCACCAGTAAGGCCAAACTGGAAGCCATAAAAGCGCTCGGTGCCGAAGCCGTCATCGACAGGAATAGTCCCGATCTCATCGATGCCGCGCATCATGCTCTTGAGGGCCACGCTGTGGACGTGGTCGCCGATCTTGTGGGCGGAGCACTTTTCAATTCGCTGCTGCAGTTGTTGCGTCCGGAGGGCCGCTACACGACGGCTGGCGCTATTGGTGGGCCAGTGGTTCAGTTAGACCTCAGGACGATTTATCTAAAACATCTGGCAATTCATGGATCTTCTCAGGGCACGCGTGGTGCGTTTAAGAGACTGACGCACTACATCAATACTGGCAAGATCAAACCAATACTGGATAGCCAGTTCAAGTTGTCTGACTTTCATAGAGCGCAGACCTACTTCATGGAGAAGCACTTTGTCGGCAAGATTGTGGTTGTGCCCGACTCAAGGTGGTCTGATAGTGTCGCGGCACCAAAAAAATAGTCAGGGATACAGGAAAAATGGAAAGAGCAGTATGAAAAGAATCCAGCTCGGAGAAAAACCTAATGCTTGAACATGCAAAGGCGCGCTTGCGCAATCTGCAGGACTACATGCAGGATGCGGGAATCAATGTCGCGTTGTTAACGGATGAGAGCACCATTGCGTATTACGCAGGCTTTTGGGGCTACCTGTCCGTAGAATTTGGGCGCCCGACTTTTTTGATTGTCTCGGCAGATGGTGATCCCATTGTCGTAACGCCGCTGATGGAAAGTGAAATGGTTACTGCCATGACCTGGGTACCGGATGTTCGCACCTGGGAGGACTCTGGCCCAAACCACTGGGACACTGTTTTGGCCGGAATTTTCGGAACGTTGCCAAGAAGGCTTGGCGTGGAAAAAACAGTATTGCCGGGTCTGGTGCGTAACTGGCTGGAGAGCGTGTCAGACAGCGTTGAGCTGACAGATGTTTCCCCTCTGGTTGCGAAGATGCGTACAGTCAAGTCGCCCTTTGAGATCGGGATCATGAAACAGGCCGGAATGGTTGCAGCCGCGATGATGTCTGCAGCCCAGGAGTCTCTTGCTGAAGGCGTTCCCGAGTACGAAGCTGCTTTGGCTGTCATTAATGCCGGGACCCGAGCGGGCGCAGACTTTCTGACTGCCAAGGGCTGGGAGCAGTTTGTGTCACCGATGATCCATAACCTGCAGATCATGCAGTCCGGTATGGATACCTCAATGGTGCATAGAAGAGCCAGCGTCAAGAAGCTCGAAGCCGGGGATCCGGTGTATTTTTGTTTTTGCAATATGGCCCAATTTAAACAGTACAAGCTCGGATTCGATCGCATGTTCAACATCAGCCGGGTCTCGGATCAGGCGGCAGACGTTCAGCAGGCCGCTATCGACGCGCAACAGGCGGCCTTAGGCGCCGTCCGTCCCGGAGTTACGGCAGAGTCCGTTGCCGAGGCGGCCAATGAAGTTTACCGAGACAAGGGTTATGCACCGAGTTATCGTACGGGGCGCTCTATCGGGATGGCTTATCTTGAGACGCCCGAACTCAAATCGGGAGACAGTACAGTTTTGCAGGCGGGTATGACATTTGCGGTAGACGGCGGCATATCGGTAGATGGCCAGTATGGTGGCCGGATTGGCGATTCAATTGTCGTGACGGCAGATGGTTTTGAATATCTGACTGAGTATCCTCGAGAGGTTGTAGTAATCGATCGCTAAGCCTGGACTGATTGCATTACGGTAAAAGACTTTTTCGACCTCAGGAGTGAATTCCTACATGAAGCATGATGTTTTCTGGGTTGATGCGTTCAGCGCAGAACCCTTTGGAGGTAACCCGGCAGTGGTTTGTGTCGGAACCGACGGGTTATCAGATGCGCAGCTGCAGCATCTGGCGAATGAATTTAATGTTTCAGAGAGTGTTTTTATTTCGGGAGGTCATGGCGAATATTCCATACGCTGGTTTACCCCGACCAAGGAGCTTCCCTTGGTGGGTCATGCGACCCTCGCTGCGGCCCACGTGGTGCTATCTGCCCTGGAACCTGAGCGGTCAGATGTGCAATTTCTCTCCCCGATAAGTGGTCAGTTGGCGGCCTATCGGGATGAGGCGAATGTTGCCATTGTGTTGCCCGCTGATGATCCTGTTGCCTGCGAGCCACCGGCTGCCCTGATCCGGGGCCTTGGACGGACGCCGTCAATTACCCTCAAAGGCCGGCACTATGTTGCGGTGTTCGATGATAGTGACGAGGTAGCGGCTCTCGAGCCGGAATATGACGCCCTGGAAGCGTTGGATCTTCCAACCATAGCCGTCACCGCTCGTGGCCAGGAAGCGGATTATGTCCTGCGGTTTTTTGCACCGGCCAACGGTGTCCCGGAAGATCCGGTCTCCGGTGTCGCCCAGTGCTCCTTGGCGCCATACTGGGCATCACAACTTTCCAGGACCGAGCTTAGCTCAGTCCAGCTTTCGCCAAAAGGTGGTGAGATGAACTGCAAGATGCTTGATGATGGTGTGCAGATAGCCGGTCCCTGCTGCACGATCTTCTCAGGAGCGCTCGAAAACTGTTAATGCCGGTTGGCGTTTGGTTGGCGCGACCTCGCCCAAGATGGCGCTTCTCAGCATCCATCCCATCCTGACAAGTGATCGCTCACGCAGTAATATCTCCCAACCGTTTTGGGAGGACACTAAGATAGGGCTGGCAATGCGCTGGAAGAATAGCGCCGATCAACGGGCCACCGCCGCTGCAAAACGCGATTTCAAACGAGCAGCCATACTGCAATCTCAACCGCGAGGAGGAAGCGAATGAGTCAGAGCGAAGGGTTTGGTGCCTACACCGATTTTGGCAGACTGCGAACCGCGATTGTTGGCAGTGCACAAGGACTTGCCCTGCCGCCATTTAATCCGACCCTGCATCACTACAACGACGAGGTGCAGGCGGCGCTCAAGGCGAGCGGGGATCAGCCGCTCGATATCGCTAAGGCGATGCCGGAGCGTTGGGAAAAGACCGCCGAGCAGTTGGATAATTTGGCTGCGTTATATGAAGCCAATGGGATCAAGGTGTATCGCCCGAGACCCTATAGCGATGAAGAGCGCCAATACCTTGCAGAGGCGCAGCCTGGCGCTTCGCTGCTGTATCCCGCGGATCCGGTCTACACCGTAGGTAAGCATTATCTGGAAGTAAATATCCGCAGGGCCTATCGACGCAAAGAGGTATTTCCTTTGCGGGAAATCGTCGCGCCACTGTTGGCAGCGGATCCGGAAACCCATCATGCGATCATGCCTGCGGTGCAGCCTTTTGCGCCATCCAGTGATGGGCCAGGCCCGTATCTTGAGGGTGGGGACATCATCTGTCATCAAAACCATCTATTCGTCGGCGAGTCCGACATCGCGACTAACCGCGCCGGAACGGACTGGTTGATTGACTACATAACGCCCTTCGGTTATCAGGTACATCCGATGCCGATGCACGGCACGATCCTACATCTTCTGGGCACCATGGTTCTGGTCGCCGAGGGGGTCCTGCTGCTGTACCGGGACGAACTGAAAGAGTCGCTACCGGCGCCACTGGCCGACTGGGATGTCATCGAGTTGACCGAAGAAGAGGCCAGGACGTATGCCACCGTGGGCGTCAGCCTGGATGAGAAACGCTATGTCATTCCTGCCGGAATGGGTCGCGTCTGTGATGAACTCGCCAAACGCGGTGTGGAACCCATCGAGATTGCATACGACTACGTCAGTTACTGGGGCGGCTGCGTATCTTGCTCGACCCATGCAATCCTTCGGGACCCCTGATGTGATGAGTCCGCCTGAGGTGGATCTAGCGCCGGAGTTGATCGAGCAGATACTGGATGCTGTTGATCAGGGGTTTGAGCAACAGCTGGCGTTCACCCAGCAGATGATGGCGCTGGATTCGACCCGTGGCAACGAGCATCAGGCACAGGCGTGTTTTTTCGAGGCGCTTGATTCCCGGGGTTACGAGATGGACCAGTGGTCCATCGACGTTGCCCAAATTGAAAGCCATCCGGGGTTTTCTCCCGTCAAGGTCAACTACGACAACGCGGTCAATGTGGTCGGTACGCACACGCCTGAGGAAAACAAAGGCCGGTCCATGATCCTCAACGGCCACGTGGATGTGGTACCGACAGGACCCGTGGACATGTGGACGCGCCCACCTTTTGAGCCCTGGATTGAAGGGGACTGGCTCTATGGTCGGGGCGGCGCCGATATGAAGGCGGGTCTTTGTGCAAACCTGGCGGCGCTTGATGCGCTCGAAACTCTGGGGTGGCAGCCTGCCGCTCGCGTCCATCTGCAGTCTGTGACGGAAGAAGAGTGCACCGGTAACGGAGCGTTGTCTGCGTTGGTCAGGGGATATCGGGCAGATGCCGCCCTCATCCCGGAGCCCGAGGAGAACATGCTGGTGCGGGCAAATACCGGGGTGATCTGGTTCCGGATTCATGTGCGTGGCCGGCCGGTTCACGTGCGCGAAGCAGGCCAGGGTGCGAATGCGATCGAAGCCGCGCTGTCTCTGATTCCCGCGCTCAAGGCGCTTGAGCACAAGTGGAACGATGTCCGTTCGGAGCATCGCTACTTTGAGTCACTGGAGCATCCGATCAATTTCAATATTGGCAAGATTGCTGGCGGCGATTGGGCCTCCTCGGTTCCCTCGTGGTGCACCTTGGATGTGAGGGCCGCGATTTATCCCGGTGTCGATCCTCGTGACGCTGCCAAAGAGATTGAAGAATGCATTTCAACGCACGCAAGGGAGCATGCCTTTCTGCGCGATAACCCGCCCCAAGTGGAATACAACGGTTTTTTTGCCCGCGGCTATGTTCTGGAGGAAGGGAGCGAAGCTGAGCAGGTGCTGGGTCAGGCGCATGCCGCGAGCTTTGGGGTTAGCCTTGAGTCTTTTGTGACTCCGGGGTATCTCGACGGCAGGGTATTCGTGCTGTATGACGATTGCCCCTGTCTGGTGTATGGCCCCGTGTCCCGGGACATCCATGCCTTTGATGAGCGGGTCAGCCTCGCGTCGCTGAAGCGTGTGACCGGGACGATCGCGCTCTTCGTGGCGGCCTGGTGTGGTCTTGAACCTTTTACCCGTCGGAATCATCGCCCCGCTTAATCTGCATCGAAAGACCTACCTGCTCTCGGGTGGTACGCGAGAGTTCGCCGATGGCTTTTCTCCCGAACCGCTGGGTAATCTGGTCGAGTGTCTGATTGAGCGTTTCCCTTCGCGCTTTCTGTCCGGCTCCAAATAACGGCAACTGATCAGCAGACTCGCCCGTCAATCCCGTACAGCCTACCCCGAGCAGGCGGATCGCATCTTTGGGTCCGGATCGGTACAGAAGGTCGGTGGCACTTTCGGCGATCGTGCGGCCGTCATCGGTGGGTTGGAGTAATGTCGTTCGTCGGGTAAAGACGGGATATCCCCGAATCCCGGGACCTGTGCGCCTGGCTGACTTCCACTTCAAGACCACAGTATGCGCACGAACCCCGTCATTTCTGAGCCGCCGGGCGACAGACTCCGCGTGCTCGCGAATCAATGGTTCGAGTTCTCGGTAAGCCGAAATATCTTTGCTAAACGTGTGCTCCTCGCTGTATGAAACCGCTTCGCGGTAGGGTTCCACCTCGCGCAGATCCTCCCCGCGAGCGAGCCGTGCGATCTCGATACCCCAGTCACCGAGCGCGTGGCGCAGGGTTTCATCATCCGCGTTGGCAACATCGCCTATCTCTGTAAAGCCCAGTGCTTCCAGGCGTTCCTGGGCGACTGGACCCACGCCCCAGATCCGACTTATCGGCAGGGCCTTAAGAAAGTTCTCGACTTCATGCGCTGTGACCTCAAGCAGGCCATCGGGTTTTGCACCCGCGCTGGCAATCTTGGCGACCATTTTCACCGGCGCAATCCCGACAGAGACCGGAAGGGCAAGCACTTCACGGACCTGGCTGCGCAGTTGCTGTCCCACCTTTTGGGCCGGACCCATCAGCCGGGCACTACCGGTCAGATCGATAAAGGCTTCATCCAGTGAGACGCGCTCCACGGCGGGAGAAAAGTTTCGGAAGATCTCGAAGAGCCGGGCAGATTCCTTTTTGTAGAGCCCCATGTTGCCGCGGACAAAGGTGAGGTCTGGACATCGGCGACGCGCCTCGACAGAAGGCATGGCCGAGCGCACACCAAACTGCCTTGCCTCATAACTCGCAGCTGCTACGACGCCACGCGGACCACTACCGCCGACCGCAAGGGGTCGACCTCTCAACTCAGGGTGATCACGCTGTTCGACGGATGCATAAAAGGCATCCATGTCGGCATGCATGATGACCCGGTTATGATCGTTTAAGACACTCATCGACGGCAGACCTTACGATCTTTTTTGCTGCATTGGCAAGCACTCAGCCAGTATTACGAAGGCCCGCAGCGATTCCGTTGATCGAAAGCAGCAACGCCCTCTGCATCTGGTCGTTACGATCCCCGGTTCTGTCTCGGCGGCTGCGGGTGAGCAGTTCGACCTGCAGCACGCTGATCGGATCGAGGTAGGCGTCCCGTACCTCAAGCGTCCGTCGCAGCATAGGCTTGTCGGACAATAACGCCGTTCCAGTGATAGAGGTAATCATCTCAGTGGTGAGCGTGTGCTCCTCGACGACCTGGTCGAACAGGGGGTGCAGCACGGGGTCGACCAGACGTTCGACATAATGGCGCGCGATGGCGAGGTCGGTCTTGGCGAGGGTCATTTCGACGTTCGAAACGAATGTGGAGAAGAAGTGCCATTCGGCGTACATGCGGCGCAGGTCGTCCCCATATCCGGCTTCGGTGACGGCGCGCAGGCCGCTTCCGGCACCGAACCATCCGGGTATGATTTGGCGCGACTGAGTCCAGCCGAACACCCAGGGGATAGCGCGAAGGTCGGCGATGCCCGCTTGGGCTGCGGCCCGGCGGGCGGGCCGGGATCCGATGTTCATGGACCCGAGTTCCTCAACCGGGGTCGAGGCCGTGAAGTATTCGGGCAGCCCCGGGTGTTCGACGAACCGTCGGTAGACGGCGAAGGCAGCGCCGGAGGCCTGCTCCATGATCTCGTACCAGGCCGTGATGGAGTCTTTGTCGTGCCGGGGAGCCTTGTGTGCAAGAGAGCTTTCCAGGAGGGCGCTGACAGCAAGGTTCAGGTTTCGGCGGGCGATGGCGGGTAGGCCGTATTTGTCAGCGATGACCTCGCCTTGTTCGGTAAGCTTGATCTCACCATCGACGACACCGGGGGGCTGGCTGAGAATCGAGGCGTGGGTGGGTCCGCCCCCGCGACCAATGGTGCCACCGCGGCCGTGAAACACTCGGATTCGGATGCCGGTCTCCTCAGCGACCGCCTGGATGACGCGCAGCGCCTTGTGAATTTCCCACTGCGAGGTGGTGATGCCGCCGTCCTTGTTGGAGTCGGAATAGCCGACCATGACCTCCTGCTGGTCACCGCGCAGGGTCAGCAGTCGGCGGTACGAGTGGCCGCTGAACAGGGTCCGGAGGGTCGGCCCGATGGCCCGCAGGTCTTCGATCGTCTCGAACAGGGGAACGAAGTCGAGTCGGGCAACGTCTTGTCCGAGGTCGACAAGGCCGACCTCTCGCGCGAGCAGCACGGGCGCGAGGATATCGTCGACGCCTCGGGTCATGGACACGATGTAGGCACCGATGACGTCGTCCCCATCCCGGTCCATGATTGATCGTAAGGTCCGGAAAAGGGTGAGGTTGTCATGTTCGTCATGTCCGTGGGGCGGTGCCAGCGGGCGACGGCTGTCCAGTTCCTCGATGAGGCGGGCCAGCCGTTCTTCGGGAGTCATGTCGCCGTAGGCCACGCCGAGGGGTCCGAACAACTTAGCCAGCGCCTCGTGATGGCGACCCGAGTGCTCGCGGATGTCAAGGCTGGCGAAGTGAAAGCCAATGGTGCTGACAATGCGCCGGACCCGGGCCAGCCGGCCGTCAGCGATCAGCGCTCCACCGTGGGTGCGCAACGAACGGTCCATCACTGCCAGTTCGGCCACTAACTCATCAGGAGAGTTGTAGGCATCGGCGGCCCGCTGACGGGTCGCCCGTAGGCGCTTGTCGATAACCGCGCAGCGCAGTCGGTACGGCTCGAGCAGGCGGGTCGGCGTCAGCACGTCCGGGTGGTCCGTCTTGTCGGTCTCGACGGCGGCCGCCATCTCCTCGGAAATCTTGTAGAGGCGTCCGCTCATCGAGGCGTCGTCAAAGAGTTGGTTGATCTCGACGACGAGGAGCGCAATGGCCCGGTCGCGCTGCAGGTCGAGGACGGCGACGGTGGTATCGGGCGAGACGTTGGGGTTGCCGTCTCGATCACCGCCGACCCACGAACCGAATCGGATCGGTACGTGTTCGGGACGCAGTTGCTGACCGATGTCGTCAAGAGTAGCGGCTATCGTGTCGAAAAGATCCGGGAGCGCGTCGCTGATTGTCTGGGAAAGATAGTAGAGGACGAATTTCGCCTCGTCGAAGGGGTCGGGCCGTTCATGACGGATCTCGTCGGTCTGCCAGATGGCCTCAATCATCTCGTCGATGCGGCGATCGATGCGGTCGCGTTGAATTTGGGTGGAGCGGGTATCCCCGCGCTCCTCAAGCAGGTCGGCGATGGTTGCCAGTTTGTTGAGAATGGATCGTCTCGACGCTTCCGTGGGGTGGGCGGTGAATACCGGCCGGAAGTCTGCCCGGTTGACGAGGTCGCCGATCTCGGCGGCGGTGACACCAGAGTCAAGAAGGCTGCGGACCGTTTCACCGAAGTGGCTGCCGGCCCGGGTACCGCCGACATTGAGGTCCTCGATACGGTGCTCCTGCTCGGCAATGTTGGCTAGGTGGAAGTAGACGGTAAAGGCCCGGACCAGGTGAATGGCCCGGTCGCCGTCGAGACCGGCCAGCAGGTCGGTAAGTTCGGCGGTCCCTCCGGTCGGGGTCCCTGTCTGGCGGAGTCTCTGGGCGAGATGTCGCACCTCTTCGACAGTGTCGAGGAGATCCTTGCCGTGCTGGCGGATAAGAGTATCGCCTAACTGGTGACCCAGCCGCCGGATGTCGGCGCGCAGTGCTGCGTCGGCGGTCTCAGCGCGCGTCGGGACAGCACTCTCGGGATTGCAGGTATCCGTCATGGGCGCGACAGTACGGGCATTGTGGTAGTGATACAAGCAGAAAATTGCCCCTCTCCGGAATTGGTTTCGCACCGGAAGAGGCGCTGGTTTCCTGGCTTTTCTCTCATTTCTCCGGACATTGATGGGCTCACAGCGCCCAAGGGTCGCACCATGGGTCACGCCGGCGCTATTGTTTCGGCAGCCAGCGAGTTGGCCAAGGAGAAGGTGGACATTCTGCGCCAGTGCGGGGTCACCGTCGTTGAGCGGCCTTCTGAGTTCGGCTCAACGGTCAGTCAGGTGTTGTCCGGCGCCTCCTGAGATAGGACGCCTGTGGCCGCGATACCTCTCGAGCAGGTGTTACCTTGATCGATAGGGCTGTCCTAGCCGGTCAGGTTGAGTTCCTTGCTGTAGCCAAAGAGTCCGGGTGTGCCACCCGTGTGCACAAAGAGGGTCGACTGGTTCTTTTGTGCGTTGCGGACATGATTGAGGCATGCGGCCATCGCCTTACCCGTATAGACGGGGTCCAGCAGCAAGCCTTCGCGCCGGGCACAAAGGTCGATCGCGTCAAGCGTCTGATCGTTTAGCTTGCCGTAGCCGGGCGCAAAGGTCTCGTCCGTTATCCTGATGTCGTCAGATGTAACGGGGTTATCCATGTCCAGCAGTTTGGCAATTTCCTGACAGCGGTTGCTGATACGCTCGAGCTGCAGATCGCGATTTCGCCGGACACAGACCCCAGTGATGCGGATGGGCCAATCAAGCGACCGGAATCCGAACAAAAGACCCGCGTGCGTGTTGCCGCTGCCGGATGCAACGAAGATATGGTCGATGGCATCCTCCAGATCATTTGTCTGGTTCAGGATCTCGGCCGCTGCCCGAACATATCCCAATGCCCCTAGGGGAGGGTGGCCGGGCGCTAGGGGAATGATGTAGGGCTTCTTGCCAGACGAGCGTAACTCGTCTGCAATCATCTTGAGATTAGTGTCTGCACCGGTCTCGTCCTCACCCTCTGGGTAGGTATGGATCGTCGCACCTAAAATGCGGTCCAGCAGCACATTGCCTGACTGGCGGTAGTCTGCGCCGGCATCTCCGACCCGTTCCTCCAGCTGGATGTGGCAATCCAGGCCCAGTTTCGCGGCAGCGGCCGCCGCCATGCGGACAAAGTTCGACTGTACCGCTCCGCTTATGAGTACGGTATCGGCATGTTGCTCAAGCGCCTCGCCGAAATAGTACTCAAGTTGCCGGGCTTTGTTGCCGCCCATGGCAAGACCCGTGCAGTCGTCGCGTTTGACATATAGCGTCCCACCAAGCACCCCGCTAAGGTTATTCAGTCGCTCAATCGGCGTCGGCGCATGAGCGAGAGGGATTCTGGGCAGGGTATCGAGTTTTGCGTTGATAGACATCCGATACTGTTTTTTTACTGAAAAGACCGATAGCGCAAATATATTGCCAAGTCGCTGTAAAGTCTCGCGCAAGTTATGCGCTTAAGGAGGCGCCCCCGGCCCTGACACGCTGTTCAATAAAGGCGTCGATCTCCTCGAGCAGTGCCTGATCGAGGGGTGGTGGCGTGAATTCGGCGAGAGCATTTCTCGCAATCCGGTTGGCCCGATGGGTGGCATCGAGTGCGCCGTTCTCCGTCCAGGTCTCGAAGTTCGACCAGTCGGAGAGCAAGGGCGCATAAAACGCGGTTTCGTACCGCGCAAGGGTATGCTGAGTCCCGAAGAAGTGCCCGCCGGGCTCAATTTCATCAAACGCGGATGCTGCCAGTGTGTCTTCGTTACACACAACGGGCTGCATAAGGCTTGCGAACATCTGTAGCATTTCAACGTCTATCACAAATTTTTCTAGGGAGGCCGTCAGGCCACCTTCAAGCCAGCCCGCGCCGTGTAGCAGAATGTTGCAGCCGCCCATGATGGCTCCCCAGCAGGACATCTGGGACTCGTAGGCCGACTGTGCGTCGGGTGCATTGGATGCATTTACGTTAGAGGTCCGGTACGGCAGGTGGTACCGTCGGGCAAGCTGACCCGAGGCAAAGGCTGCCTTGACATACTCGGGGGTTCCAAACGCCGGCGCGCCGGTTTTCATGTCGACGTTACTGGTAAACCCGCCATAGACAACAGGTGCGCCGGGCTGGACGATCTGCGCGAGCGCAATGCCGGCCAGCGCTTCAGCGTTTTGTTGTGCCAAGGCGCCCGGAAGTGTGACCGGTGCCATCGCACCCGCGAGCGTAAAGGGCGTCAGGATCATAGCCTGATGAGCTTTGGCAAAATCAATAATACCGGCACACATCAGCTCGTCGAGTTGCAATGGCGAGTTAGCGTTCACAACTGTGTAGCAGTGCACCCGGTTTTCAAAGGCCTGCTGGTCGATGCCATGTGCGATCCGCAGGATCTCCAGGGAGTCTGCGACTGCCTCACGACCACGGGAATAGACGAACGTAGGTTTATCCGTCAGGCTCACCACCGAGCGGGTCATATACAGATGGCGCACATGAGTGGGCAGATCTTGGGGCTCAACCATCGGGGTAGTGAGGTGAATGACGTCGTAGTTTTGTGCCATGCGCAGAAGATCGCGGAATGTGTCGTGTGTGCCAGCCCGGCGACCATTCTCAAGATCCGAGTAATGCGGTGGGCCACCCACAGTCGCAAAGACCAGATTGTTATCGCCCACCTCGAACCAACGATTCACTGAGCGACCATACATCGTGAAACGTTGCGGTGCCTGCCCGACAGTCTGCAGCAGCATATCGGGATCAAATTGCACCATCAGGGTATCTTCGCTTACGTCCGCTCCGGCCTCGCGGTAGCGATCGCGGGCTTCGGCGCTCAGTACTTTGATACCCTTATCGCGCAGCAGGTTAAGTGAGGTCAGATGAATGGCCTCGAGCTCATCTTCACTGAACTGCGCAATTGGTGGATACGGATTTTTTATGCGCAGCCACGAATCGCCCGGCTGAATAGACGGACGCGACTCGCCGCGGCGGGAACTTCTGCGATTGCGAGCCATTACGATTGCGTACTGAGCATAAAGGAGTTGCTGGGATTGCGAGCAGCTATAGCCGCATCCGCTCGCCCTTCGGGTCCCAGGCAGCTTCGGTCAGCGTGTGGGCAGAGCGACGTTTGCCCACGACATCGACCATCAAAGGGCCATCGTCTTCATCAACACCTGCATCGAGCAGACCCATTGCGAGACTCTTAGCGGTGTGGTGCCCGTAACCGCCCGAGGTGACAAAACCGACCCGCTTGTCGTTCTGCCAGATCGGTTCGTATCCGGACGCATCGGCGTCATCGGCATCGATCTCGAGCGTGACAAGCTGTTGCGGGGCGCTACCATCGGATCGTTCTCTGGATGCGGCTTCGTGACCGATAAAGTCATCACGTGACCAGTCGATCCACCGGTCCATGCCGGTCATTGCCGGGGTGCGGTCCTGGGTGAACTCGGCACTCCAGATGCCGAAACTCTTTTCCAGGCGCAGAGCGTTCATGGCGTAAAAGCCGAACTCCCGGATGTTTTGTTTTACGCCTGCTTCAAGCAGGATTTCTCTCAGGGTGATGTGTTCAGCGGCGGTGCAGTTGATCTCATAACCCAGTTCCCCACATACAGAAATACGGGCAACCCGCGCACGGATCAGGCCCACGTCCATCGTCGTGCATCCCATGAAGGGCAGGTCCGCATCAACATCCTGATGGGTCAGGCCTGAGAGCACTTCCCGGGATTTGGGTCCGGCCAGGCCGAAACCCACCATCGCATCAGAAACGTCGCGCACCTCGACACCATCGCTGCGATTGTCGTGGAACCAGCGCATATGCCAGTTGCGAAGATAGTAAGAACCCATGATCCACCAGCGGCCATCACCCCAGTTGAATACTGTGAGATCACCTTTGAGCCGGCCGCTCGGCGCCAGCATGGGTGCGAGCCTCGCGCGACCGGGCGTCGGCAGGCGTCCCGCCATCATCCGACCCAACCAGGCTTGTGCATTGGGGCCTGTCACTTCGTATCGGGAAAAGCCACTGATATCGAGCAAGCCGACGCCCTCACGCACGGCGGCGGACTCCTGCGCCACAATATTAAAGGCGTTGGAGCGTCGCAGAGTTGGGATTTCACTGAAGCCAGACTCGGCAAACATCAACGGCACCTCAAGGCCCCAACTGCACCCCCATTGTGCCCCGGCAGCGTCCATGGCGGACCATGCTGGTGTTTTCCTGAACGGCCGGCCGGCGGGAAGTTGCTCGTTGGGGTAGGTCATCACAAACCGGCGGGAGTAGAACTGACCGGTGGTTTGGCGTATGTACTCGCGGTTTGAGGTGAATTCGCCATAGCGAGCGATATCCATCGGCCAGGCGTCTGCCTCGGTCTCGCCGTGGATCATCCACTCTGCAAGGGTTTTGCCGACGCCCCCGCCCTGCAGGAATCCCGCCATAACACCGCAGGCAAGCCAGTAATTGGGTACCGCACTGACCGGGCCAACCAGCGGATTGCCATCTGGGGAGAACGTAAAGGCGCCGTTAACCCAGTTCTTGATGCCGACTTCCGTCAGCACCGGGTAGCGCGAAAACGCCATCTCCAGCTCGTCGGAGATCCGGTCGATATCCTCCTGAATCAGTTCGATGCCGTAATCCCACGGCGCGCCATCCATGTTCCAGTGCTTGTGGTTGACCTCGTAGATACCGACCAGAATCCCCTTCTGGTACTGACGCATATAGGTAAAGCCCTCGAGGTCAACCGTCATCGGGAGCTCGTGTTCCAGATCTGCGACTTCGTCAATCGTATCTGTCAGCAGGTAGTGATGCTCCAGTGGCGACAGCGGCAGGTCCAGACCTACCATCCTGCCCACCTGCTTGGCCCACAGTCCGCCGGCGTTCACCACATGCTCAGCATGGAACTTACCCTTGTCGGTAATGACATCCCAGCTGCCATCATTGCGCTGGTGCAGTTCTTCAACCTTGGTGTGCTCGATCACGGTCGCGCCGCGCTTTTTCGCGGCATAGGCATAGGCGTGCACCGTTCCGGTGGTGTCGACATAGCCCTCGCGGTCGCACCAGAGTCCGCCGAGCACACCGCTGATGTCCATGATGGGACATTTGTCCTTTATATCCTGGGGCGTCATCAGGTAGCAGTCTTCGATGCCGATCGTCTGGAAAATCCGGTAGGCCGACTGCAGCCATTCCCAGCGCGCCGGTGCTGAGGCTACTGTGATGCCCCCGGTCATGCTGAGGCCGATATCCTGGCCGGATTCGGTTTGAATCTCGGACAGCAGATCGATGGTATAGGCCTGAAGAGCGGCCATATTCGGGTCCGCGTTAAGCGCGTGCACCCCGCCGGCAGCATGCCAGGATGAGCCGGCCGTCAGTACGGAGCGCTCCAGCAGGCAGACATCCGTCCAGCCGAACCTCGCCAGGTGGTACAGCACGGAGCTGCCAACCACGCCGCCGCCGATCACGATAACCTGATACTGATCTTTCATATTGGGTCTTACTCTCTTGTCTTGCTTAACCTGATTTTCCATCCCAGTTGTTCCACCAGGAAAGAAATATCTCGAGTTGCTGGCTTGCAAATCCTGCCTGACTTGCGCTTAAGCGGTCTTCAGTATTGAAGTGATACTCAAAGCCCTTGTCACCCCGTATCGTCAGAAGATATTTGAAATACAGCACCAGATCCGGCCCCTCGTCGAAGACCGACAATGTCATCATGGCCTCGTCAAGTTCCGAAGCGCGGGTACGCGCCTGGGTATCACCACCAGCTGCTTTTTTGCATAAGCGCTCCAGATGCAACACCTCGACGGGCAGCACGTTTCCAATGCCAGTGATTACACCGACGGCGCCGCAGTTGACATATCCATGAAACACCTGAGTATCAACTCCAACGAGCAACTTTAGATTTTCATCACCACCGGTGATGTGTTCCGCGGCGTAACTCAGCGAATCCCGTCCCCCAAACTCCTTAAAGCCGATTAAATTTTCGTACTCACGCTGTAAATCGAAAAACAAATCAGCTTTCGTCTCAAAACCGTAGTAAGGGCTGTTGTAGATGACGGCAGGAAGCTCCGGGGCAGACCTTAAGATTGCCGAGAAATGCGCACGCTGCGCTGCTGTGCTTGTGCCGCGTGATAAAACTCGCGGAATGACCATGAGCCCAGCTGCACCGACCTCCTGGGCGTGCGCGGCGTGGGCTGCCGCCAGGGCGGAGTTTTGAGCTCCGGTGCCTACCACTACAGGAATCCCCTCAGCGACAAGCCGGGCGACACCGGCCTGTCGCTGGTGGTCACTCAAGAGCGGCCAGTCGCCCATGGAGCCGCAGTAAACGACACTCGTCATTCCAGCATCCATCAAGTCACTGGCTTTTCGGGCAAGTAGGTCAAGGTCAGCATCCCCATGCTCGTTACAGGGGGTCATCAGGGCGGGAATTACTCCCGAGAAGCATTGGCTGTCTTTCATAGCACCTCCAAAAAATTGATCGATCGATCAGGCAAACTCAGCGGTCAGTTCAAGTGCATCGAGAATGGGCTCAACACCCAGGCCTGGTGCATCAGATGCCGTCATGGTGCCATTGTGGACCGACGGGGCACCTGTCGCGATCTGAGTCGTTGCATATTCATGAAAAGCTGAAGACTGAAACTGAAACGCAGGTGGTGTCGAGTGTGCGAGATGTGCGATCGCTGCTGTGGTGATTTCTCCGCCCCAACTGTCTTCTACATTCATCGGCAGTCCCAGTGAGACACACAGATCACGAGCCTGCCGGGCCCGGGTGAGTCCGCCAAAACGGCTGATTTTGAGATTGATCATATCCATGGCGTGGTCATGATGCGCCTGCAGCAAAGCTCCGATACTGTCGATGCACTCATCGAGGACAAAGGGCAGGTCCGTGTGCTGCCTGACGGCAAGGCATTCATGATAGGAAAGGCAGGGCTGCTCAAAGGTCAGGCGGATACCGGTCTGTTTACCGAGGTCGGTAATGGCATCGGCCACCTGCAGCGCTTCGTGCTGTTTCCATCCCGTGTTGGCGTCGGCGTTCAGGACTTCACCGGCCTCCATCTCTTGCGCCACCCGGTGAATCCGGATGATGTCTGTTGCCGGATCTTCACCAACTTTCACCTGGAACTGCCTAAAGCCCTGATCACGATACTCGGGGATACGTTCCGCCATGGCGGCGGGGTCGGCCCGGGTGACGACTTTATAGAGCGTTACTTCCTTCTGGAGTTTACCGCCGAGCAGGATATATAGCGGCAGGCTGGCCGCCTTGCCCAAAAGGTCCCAGCAGGCCATATCGATCGCAGACTTGACGTACGGATGCCCCTTCAACTGGGTATCCATGACGCCATTGATATGGTCGAGGTGCGTTGGGTCGTGACCCATCAGGTGAGGTGCGAGCTGCGAGATACCGGCCCGCACGCCGTGCGCATAAGCGGGTAGGTAAGTGGGTCCCAGCGGGCAGCACTCGCCGACACCAGTAATGCCTTCGTCGGTATCGATCAGGACGATGGTCGTGTCAAATGCCGTGTGTGACTGGGTTGACCAGCTGTAACTACCTTCGCGCATCGGCAGGTCCGCCCGGAAAATACGTATTCGGCTGATTCTCATGGATAATGATTCGATGGGACGGTTGTCCTGAGGTGGATTAAGTGTATAAGTTTGGAGGCGCCATCGCTGTAGAGTAACTCGCGTTCGCCAAAAACGCCCGACGACCCTATTTTCCCGAAACCTAGCCAGAATTGGTTGCCTATGTCGAATTCTCGTCAGAAACTGTCGCCCATCTCACTGCTGGTGATTCTGTGTATCGCGCAGATGTTGGCGATGGCCGGTTTTGCGAACTTTGCCGTGCTGCTAAATGAACTCAGCACCCAATGGGCCTTAAGCAGCACCCAGGCGGGTTGGATCAGCGGCATCTACTTTGCGGGCTACGTGGTGGCTGTTCCCTTTCTTGTGGGCCTTACGGATGTTGTCGACGCGCGCCGGATTTATCTCTTTGGTTTGCTTTGCGGCATCGTGGGCTCGGTTGGCTTTGGTTTGTTCGCTGACGGTTTTTTGAGTGCGATGGTCTTTCGTTTTCTGGCGGGTATCTCGCTAGCCGGCACCTATATGCCCGGTCTGCAGATCCTGAACGACAGGCTCAAGGAGGGCGACCGACAGAAAGCGTTGCCCTGGTATCTCAGTGCTTTTAGCCTTGGGACCGCAGCGTCCTACTATTTCACAGGGCTTGCGGGTGCAGCCCTGCCGTGGAGCGACGCCTTCCTGCTGGCAGGCGCGGCGCAGATCGCCTGTCTGCTGCTCGTTTATTTCACCATTGCGGAAAAGTTGCCGGAGCAATCAAATCGCTCAGATCGTCATCCGCTGGATTTTCGTCCGGTTTTTAAAAATCGTACAGCACTTGCCTATATCTGGGGATACACGGGCCATACTTATGAACTCTTTGCCTATCGGGCCTGGATTGTCGCGTTTTTGCTTTTTGCCGCGGGGGCTTCGGGTACGGCAGTGAGCCGGGAGACGGTTGCAGGGTGTGCAGCCTTGTTCAGCCTTCTGGGCATGCCGGCAAGCTTGATTGGTGCGCATATCTCGTTACGCCGCGACCGTAGGCAGACGATCTCTGTCGTGATGGTGCTTTCGGTCATCGCGGGGGTGACGCTGGGATTTATCGGCGCGCTGCCATTTGTTTTTGTGTTGCTCCTTGCCGGGCTTTACTCTGTCTTCATTATGAGCGACTCTGCAGCACTGACTGGCGGTGTGGTGGCTGCCGCGCGAGAGGGGGAAAGGGGTGCGACGCTTGCCACGCACTCGGTGCTGGGTTTCTCTGGCGGTTTTCTCGGTCCGCTGGTGGTAGGACTGGTGCTCGATGCAGGTGCAGGTCCCGAATCCATTGTGGGATGGGGCAGCGCTTATATCGCTACGGCGGCTGGGTCTGGGGTGGCCCTCATTGGGATCCGATGGCTGCTTCGTCATCAAAGGTTCTGACGGATGGACAAGAGATCTTTTGACATCGCGATCATCGGAGGCGGCCTTTTGGGCTCAGCCTTCGCCTATGGTTTCAGTCGAAGCGGGCTGAAAGTGGGACTCATTGACGAAGGTGATAACGCCATCCGCACGGCCCGGGGCAATTTCGGCCTGGTCTGGGTTCAGGGTAAAGGACAGGGGATGCGCGAGTACGCATGCTGGTCGCTCAAGTCCGCCAACGCATGGCCCACGTTCAGTGACGAACTCACCGAATTGACTGGCAGCGATGTGGGTTATCACCGACCCGGTGGCTTTTCTATCGCTATTGATGAAACGGAGTTAGCGGAATACCTTGGTGTGCTGAAACAGTTACGAGATGAAGCAGGTGATGAAGGGTACGAATATGAACTGGTTCAGGGCCGGACCTTGGCCGAGCACCTTCCCGGAATCGGAGAACACGTTCCCGGAGCGACTTATTGCCCGCACGATGGTCACGTCAATCCCTTGCGGCTGTTACGTGCATTGCAGGAGGGCTTTGAC
>Ga0315338_1002394_pt1 | contig 18737 bp, 18 predicted proteins | sample ASW8metaG_FD_204518 | JGI IMG/M metagenome (GOLD analysis project Ga0315338, IMG submission 204518) | Ammonia-oxidizing marine archaeal communities from Monterey Bay, California, United States - ASW #8 | ecosystem: Environmental > Aquatic > Marine > Coastal | place: USA: California | collected... | reverse complement strand
ACGCACAAAAAGACGCATTTTGACTTAACGACACGCGAAATCGGTGATGAAACTTATTGCTGGCATTGACGAGGCCGGGCGTGGCCCGCTCGCTGGACCCGTCGTCGCAGCGGCAGTCGTTCTAGATCCGAGCAAACCGATTAGCGGCCTGGGTGATTCCAAGAAACTGACAGAATCGCGCCGCGCAATCCTGTCGTTGGAAATTTGGGATAAGGCGATGGTGGGTGTTGGTATCGCCGAGCCTGAAGAAATAGATCGCCTGAATATACTGCAAGCCACCATGGTTGCGATGCGGAGAGCGTTGATCAATTTGCCGGTTGTCGCCGATTACGCGTTGATTGATGGAAACCGTATTCCCGACCACCTTCCTTGCCCTGCGGAATACATCATCAAAGGCGATGCCAAGGAGGCGAATATCGGTGCCGCATCCATCATTGCGAAGACCCTGCGAGACCAATTGATGGTCGAGGCATCAGTACGCTTTCCCGGATACGGTTTTGAGCGACATAAAGGTTATCCCAGTCAGACGCATCGCGATTTTCTCGAACAGGCGGGCCCGTGTCCGATCCACCGACTTAGTTATGCTCCGGTTGAACGAGCGCGACTGCAAAAGCTTCATCGCGAGCGCTTATTTCCGCGAGTCGATGTGGGAAAACTCGTTCGGCCTTAACCGCCCGTTAGCCCTAAACGCAGAAATACTTCATTCAACAGTGTTGGGTGTGGAGTAGCGTAACATGGCGCGTAAGAAAGTTGATCAGATCCTCGAGGGCGAATGCGTAGAGGTGATGAAGACCTTGCCGGACGAAAGCGTGGACCTCGTTTTCGCCGACCCACCCTATAATTTGCAGCTCGGCGGCGATCTCCATCGCCCGGATAATTCCAAGGTTGATGCGGTCGATAATGACTGGGATCAGATCGGCGGGTTTGATGAGTATGACCTATTTACCTGGGGCTGGCTGGAACAGGCACGCCGCGTGCTCAAGCCGAATGGTGGCATGTGGGTAATTGGCAGCTACCACAATATTTTCCGCGTTGGCGGCATTCTTCAGGATGCCGGCTTCTGGATGCTCAATGACATCATCTGGCGCAAATCCAACCCGATGCCCAATTTCAAGGGCACGCGTTTTACCAATGCCCATGAAACATTGATCTGGGCCGCCAAGACCAAGGACGCCAAGCCAACATTCAACTATGCCGCGATGAAAGCCCTCAATGACGGCATTCAGATGCGCTCAGACTGGACATTGCCGATCTGCTCGGGCGGCGAACGTCTGAAGGATGATGAAGGCAAGAAAGCGCATCCGACGCAAAAGCCGGAAGCGCTGCTGCATCGTGTCCTGCTGTCGACGACAAACCCAGGAGACGTGGTCCTCGACCCATTCTTTGGGACAGGAACAACCGGTGCTGCCGCCAAACGGCTTGGCAGGCATTATATCGGCATCGAACGTGACCCTGAATATCTGGCGGTGGCCCGAGATCGGCTTGAGACGGTTGAAAAAGCCTCTGAAGATGCGCTGAACGTCACGCAATCCAAACGTGCCCTGCCCCGAATTCCATTTGGCGCACTGGTTGAACGCGGCATGGTGAAGCCGGGAGACACTCTTTACAGCTCCAATGGCAAACGGTCTGCACGTGTCCGGGCGGACGGCACTTTGATCACCGGCAAGATGGCTGGCTCGATACACCAGGTCGGTGCCGAGCTGCAAAATGCTCCATCGTGCAACGGTTGGACGTATTGGCATTTCCGCACCAAGCAGGGTTTGGCCCCAATTGATGTGTTGCGGGCGGAAGTTCGGGCGACGCTCGAAAACTAAAACGACACAATAAATTGAGCTGAAATATAGCCAGAACATGATAGGCGATTACATGATAGGACTGGGCCAACGCCCGGTCCTTTTTGTCTGTCATGCGATCTAGCGGATAATCACGGGCGACACGCATGTTTGTGGGATGGTCATGGATCTCTGGCTCAACAAGACTGTGCAACTCGGTTCGCGCCTTCCCGCCCGCCTCGCCCGCCGGGTTGGTGACGCCGCGGCCACGGAACCGCTGAGGCTACTGCGTCTCTGCCCCGCCTTTCGGACGACCCCTCTGGTATCGCTGCCGGAACACGCTGAAGCGCTCAACGTCGCTTCGGTTCACTGGAAAGATGAAAGCCAGCGACTGGGCCTGAAGAGTTTTAAAGCCCTCGGCGGCGCCTATGCGGTCTTCGCCCTAATGGAGCAGCGGCTTGTTGATCGCCTGGGTCGATCACCAAACAGTGATGACTGGACTGGGCCAATTCTGCCAGAACTCGCGGCCGATTTAACCCTCGCCGCTGCCACAGCTGGCAATCATGGCCTCGCCGTTCTTGCCGGCGCTCGCATCATCGGAGCGCGATGCGTTATCTTTGTGCACGATAAGGTGCCGGAAGAACGTCGCGCTCGCTTGATCGCTGCTGGTGCCGAACTTCGCGTCTGTACGGGCGATTACGAAGATAGCCTAGAGGTCGCGAAGACGACGGCCGCTGCGCATGAAATGATCTTGATTCCGGACACGGCCGACGACGTTGATGACGCCGTCAGCGGGCGGGTCGTGCAGGGCTATAGCGTCTTATCGCGTGAGATTATTGATCAATTGGCCGCCGCCGGCAACAAACCTCCGACGCATGTTTTTGTTCAGGCCGGAGTTGGAGGATTGGCCGCGTCCACAGCTGGCGTGCTGACCGATTATTACGGGGTTGAACGACCGACGATCATCGTAGTTGAGCCCGACCGAGCCAGAGCGATCATTACAAGTCTGCGCGCCGGTCATTGCATGCGAACACCCGAGAGCCGATCGACCAGGATGGATATGTTGGCCTGCTACGCGCCGTCAGCCCTGGCTTATGATGTGTTGCGGCGTCTCGCTGACGGATCTATGACAATTAGCGATGCACAGGCGCAAGAGGCGGTCCGGTCTTTGGGGGTAGCGCGCGGCACTCAGCCAATCTTGACGACGACACCGTCCGGAGCCGCCGGATTGGCAGGTTTGACCGCGCTCCGCTCTGATCCAGAGGCCTGCAGCGCGCTCAATCTCGATTCTCGCAGTCGCATAATCCTCATTGGCTCCGAGTCCGGTCAATCAGACTGACCCTAAAGGACCTTCAAGCCGACGAGAGCGAATTGTCGTGCTCGGTGCAGCGCCGGGCGGAGACACGCCCGGGCGCGGCTTCATCGACATTGCAAGCGACGATCAGGAGCAAACGCGCGGCGGGACGGACATGATCCGCCAATTCCCGGGCAATTCACCAAACCAGACCGCATCCGGGCCGGGACAATACTTTGCAACACTCTCGTTCACCAGGGAGGTGATCAGCTTCGCAAAGCGATTACCTTGCGCATGACGCTGGGTAGTGCCTCTCCTCCCAGAGCGTCGAGGCTGGACCAGACACCCTCTTCGGGCTCCCACCCCGGCAAGGCTTCGGCTTCACGCACATCCAGACGCAGTTCAAAATGCGTGAAGACATGCCGGACCTCTCCGCGAGGTCTCCAATCGCCGTCAAACGGGGCCGAGCCATTGGTTTCGGCATCTGCCCAGCCATTGGATGGCACCTCCATCATGCCGCCCAGCAATCCCTTATCGGCGCGACGTCTCAGCCAGATCGCATCGGCGCGCCGGACGAGCCAGGCGGTGCCCGTACGAATGGGTTTTGGCGCCTTCTTTGCCTTGAGGGGGTAGCGCTCCATATCTCCCCGGGCGAAGGCCTTGCAGCTCAATGACCACGGGCATTTTGTGCATTTTGGCGACTTGGGTGAGCAAACCGTTGCGCCGAGATCCATAATCGCCTGTGCGTAATCGCATGAATTCGCCGGATCAGCGATTTTCGCGGCGAGCCGTTTAATCTCCGGCTTGGCCTTGGGCATCTCCGTTTGAACCCGCCACATTCTGGTGATGACGCGTTCGACATTGCCATCCACCACGCTGGCGGGCTGATTAAAGGCCGCGGCAAGGATCGCATTTGCGGTGTAATCACCGATGCCGGGCAAAGCCAGCAATTGGTCCAACGTATCGGGAAATACCCCTGCGCATTCATGGGCGATGACACGGGCGCAGGCATGTAAATTTCGGGCTCTCGCATAATAACCCAGACCGGCCCATTCGCGCATTACATCGTCTCTTTCGGCCTCGGCCAGCGCCTTGACCGTCGGCCACAGCGCTAAAAAGCGATGCCAATAGGGTGTTGCATGCGGTACCGTTGTTTGCTGCAACATGATTTCCGATAACCAGATCGCGTAGGGATCGGGCGGCATCAATCCGGGCCGACGTTCGCGCGGATGCCTTCGCCAGGGCAAACTGCGACCCGTTGCATCGTACCAATCAAGAAGATCCTGTCTCAGGGTAAAAATATCGGCGCTGGTGGTCATGTATTGATCTGCTTGCGATGGATGTAAATTGGCGCGAGAATGCCAGCATGAAGCGCAAACCGCCATCGTCAATGCTGGAATCTGAAGCCAGCCGATATTTGCAAAGGCGGCGAGGACGTCCGTCCTATCGAACGGCCCCACCCGCCGGACGTGCGGCGAGCAAGATACTGCGCCCGTTGGCCAAACGATTTGGCCTTGGCGTAGAGCAGTTTCGCCAGAATTGGGCAGAGATTGTTGGTGCTCGCTTGGCCAATTGGAGCGAGCCGCAAAGTGTGCAGCGGGCCGGTGGTGCGCAAATTCTTGTGATCAAGGCTCGCGGCCCGGCTGCCGCCATCATTCAGGCGGAAGCAAAACGCATCGTTGAACGCTTGCGACACTTTGCGGGCAACCAAGCACCAACACGCATCCGCGTCATTCAAGGCATGATGCGCCAGCCGAACAAACAGCCCGAAAATATTACGCCACCGCCATCAAGTTCACATGTGAGCGAGGGGGTGGAGCAAACCGCCGAGGCTCGTCTATTATCCGCGTTGAAACGTTTTGACAGACATGTGCAGAATCGGACTGTAAAAGACCGGCCTGCGAAAGACAGTAACGATAATTGAAATACCAGGGGAGCTCATTATGAGCCTGACACGACCGACATCTTCGACCTTCACACGCCGCGTATTCTCTGCACTCACGATGGGCAGCGCGCTGTTCCTAGCCGCCTGTGGCGGCAGTGATGCGCCTGACACGTCGATCCAGACGAGCTTTGAGCGCGCCGCTGATCGCGGAATTGGAAGTGCAGATGCTGCGGTGACGATGATCGAATATGCATCGGTCGCCTGTCCGCATTGTCGCTCTTTCCATGAAGAAGTTTGGCCGATGTTGGAGAGCGAATATATTGATTCCGGTCAGGTTCGGTTTGTCTTTCGTGAAATGATCACGGGGCAATCTGCCTACGCAATTGCCGGATTCCAGCTCGCCCATTGCGTGCCAGAAGAGCGCTATTTTGACATGGTCGACCTATTGTTCCAGCAGCAGTCCGTGATTTTCCAGGCCGGACGCACGGGCAGCGCTCGCGAGCAATATCGCAATATCGCGCGTCAGATGGGATTGAGCAGCGATGAATTCGACGCCTGCCTCAGCAATGAAGCCATTCAGCAAGAAGTGCTGGATTCGCATAATCAGGCTCTCGATGACGGCATAAACTCTACGCCGGTCTTCATCTTCAACGGTGCACGGCTTGAATCTCGTCGGGCCCAGAATGCCACCGATCACACTTATTTCCTCGGCGGCCGCCAAATCCTGATTGATGGAGAGCCCGTGCCGGCGATTGTAGACGAACCAACCTTCCGCCAGATTCTTGATCATCTGCTCAGCGAAGCGGATTCTGCTGCCGAATAAGGACTAGTGCCATGTTGCGTCCCTTGCTGATAACCGTTGCTGCTTTGATATTCGCGGGTCCTGTCTCGATGGCGGCGGCCCAGATGTCGACGCCAAATTCGAACCAAATGTCTAGCAACGCGCCGATAGAGGCGCAGTTTGAACGTCCGGACGACCATGTCATTGGGGCGATTGACGCGCCTTTACTCATGGTGGAATACGGCTCCTATGCCTGCGGTCATTGCGCCCGCTTCGAGAGCGAAGTCTGGCCGATGATCAAGACGGAGTTCATCGATACCGGCGCAGTCCGGTTCATTTTCCGTCCAATGCTGACTCCTCCCGCTCAGATCGCCGGGGCGGGCATTATCGCGTCGGAATGTGCCGCTGAAGATCAATACTTCACCGTTAGTGAAGCTCTATTCGCAGGTCAGCGGCGGATCTTGTCGACGATGCAGGCGCAGGGAGATGTTCTGGCTGTCTATAACGATATTGTCGCGCCCGCAGGCCTCACGCCCGAGGCGTTATTAGCCTGCCTGCAAGACCCCGCGATGAACCAGCAGGCCGGTGAGAGAGCGCAACAGGCCATCGATGACGGTGTCAGCGGCACGCCCAGCTTTATTATCCGAGGCAAGATACTGACGCTCAATCGCGACGGATACTTTCACTGGGGCGAGGATGTACTGCTGATTGATGGCGAACCTATGCCTCAAAGTTTGGACCAAGACTCTTTCCGCCGAATCATCGAACACTTCCAGGCCATGCCCTGATTAGAGACTCTGTCGCTCGTTTGGGCAGATTGAAAGGGAGTCTGGAAAGCGCCGCAATCGACCTTTAAGGTGTTGCTAAGCGGTGCAATGGAGGTTCGGTGAAGTTTACGCAGCTTCGGCTGGCCGGTTTTAAATCGTTTGTAGATCCGACAGATATGCGGATCGAACCGGGGCTGACCGGGATTATCGGCCCCAACGGTTGCGGCAAATCCAATCTGCTGGAGGCGATGCGCTGGGTGATGGGAGCCACCTCGGCCAAATCCCTGCGCGGTTCTGGCATGGAAGATGTGATCTTCTCCGGGACAGACGCGCGCCCGTCTCGCAATCACGCCGAGGTGGTCCTTACCGTCGATAATTTTGAGCGGCGTGCACCCGCCCGCTTCAACGATCATGACATGCTGGAAGTGTCGCGTCATATCAAACGGGGCGGCGGGTCGGCTTATAAGGTCAATGGCGAAGATGTCCGTGCCAAGGACGTCCAATTGCTCTTTGCCGATGCCGGCACGGGTGCCAATTCAGCGGCGTTGGTCCGCCAAGGTCAAATCAGCGAGTTGATCGCCGCCAAACCTCAAAACCGCCGGCGTATCCTCGAAGAAGCGGCTGGGGTATCCGGTCTGCGGGCCCGTCGACATGAAGCGGAGCTTCGCCTGAAGGCTGCGGAAGGCAATCTGGATCGCTTACAGGACTATATCGACGAGACTGCGGCCCGACACGACGCTCTGCAACGTCAGTCGCGACAGGCCTCGCGTTACCGAAAGCTGTCTGCCAGCATTCGGACGCTCGAAGCCGCGGTCTGGCTCAATCGATGGCGCGATGCGGATGCAGCGGTTAGGGCCGCTCGCCAGTCATTGGAAGACCGTCAGGTCGCTGCCGAAAAAGCCACGCGTATCGCCAGTGAGGCCCGCACGCAGGCTGAAATTCTGGCTGCCCAGCGCGAGCCCGCTCGCATGGCCGAAGCTGAAGCCTCTGCGGGATTGCGCCGTTTAGAGCGCGAGCGCGACAAGCTGGAACGTGACAAGGCCGAAGTGACGCGCGCGATTGTTGACCTTGAAAATCGATTGCGCGAACTCGCCGCTGCGGCCGAGCGCGAAGAGACCATCGTGATCGACGCGCGGACGAGCTGGGGTACGGCGAATGGGGAAATGGAGCGCATTGATGCGGCATCTGAACTTGAGAAAGATGTGCTGGCCGCCGCCGAAACCGCGGCGATAAAGTCGGATGAGGTTCGCCGGACGGCGGAGCAAGCCCTCGATGTTCTGTCCAGCGCCGCGGCCGAGCACAAGGCCAGACTGGAAAGCGCCCGGCGCGAAGCGGAAACGCTTCACGCCCGGATCGAGCAGATCGGCCGAGAAATTGAAGCCGCCAGGGATGAACGAGACAGTCTGAGATCGAGTCGAGCCTTGCTGGAGCTTGGCGAAGCAGAAGAGCAAGTGCCAGCCTGCGATCTGGCCTTGGAAAAGGCCCGAAATGAGCAGACGGAGGCGACCGATGCGCGTCTCAAGGCCGATGCAGCATTGCTGACCTGCAAAGAGACGCTCAGCGACTTGAGAGCTGATCGCGATGCGCTGCAACGCGAGACAGAAGCGCTGGAGCGCATTCTCGCCACGACGCTGGAAGCGGGGATCAATCCTGCCCTGGATTCTGTACGCGCCAGACCGGGTTATGAACATGCCCTGGCCGCTGCCTTGGGCGACGATCTTGATGCCTCCCTGAATGACGATGCCTTGCGTTTCTGGCGTGAGAGTGACTGCTCCGCCGGTAGTTTGCCTGGGGGCTGCGTGCCGCTATCGGACCATGTTGATGCTCCGCCTGCTCTAAAAGCCCGTCTGGATGCTGTGGGCGTGATCAAGGCAGAGAGCGCGGCCCGGGCGCTCGGTCAATTGCTGCCAGGTCAAAAGCTGGTAACACGCGAAGGTGATGTGTGGCGCTGGGATGGTTTGGTGGCACGGTCTGATGCGCCATCGGCTGCGGTCGCCCGACTCGAGCAGCGCAATCGTCTCGATGCCATCGCTGGATCCCTTGAAGACGGCGCATTGCCGTTGAAGGCAGCGGATCAGGCTGTCCAGCACGCCGAAGCGGGGCGCGCGCAGTGTGTGGAGGCAGAGACGCAGGCCCGAGCCGCGATCGAGCCTGCCGAGAAAGCCGCGCGGAAAGCGTTGGAGACAATATCGAATTTGCGTGAGGCCGCCGCCAAACATGCCAGTCGCGCGCAGTCGCTGGATGAAATCATAGCGCGCCTCGAGACTGAACGTGATACGAATACGGCCTCATTTGATGCGACACAAACAATTCTAACCCAGACCGACACGTCAGACGGACAGGATGCGGACATTGCTGCCGCCCGGGTCGTCGTTGACGAGGCACGCATCAAGGCCGCCGACACACGGGCCGCGCTTGAGAGCGCCCGTCGCGAATCGGAGTTACGGCGTCAACGAAGCGCGACGCTGAAGCGAGATCGGGACGCCTGGAAGCAACGTTGCGATGCGGCGTCTGCCCGAATTACCGATATCGTTTCCCGCACCGATCAATCAGTGAAGGAGCTCGAAGACGCGCGCGCGCGCCCGGCAGTTTTGGATGCGGCTCTGGACGGTCTGGCTCAACAGATTAAACGCGCTGAGGCGACGGCGCTGGAAGCGCGCGAGCAGGCGGCGTCCACCGAAGAGTCCGTAAAAGAAGCCGACCGTCTGGCCCGTTGTGCCGAGAGCGACGCCTCGACCGCACGCGAATCAAAGGCCGCCAATGAGGCGCACCTGGCCGGAGCACAGGAACGCTTAGCAGAAACGACCGCCCTGCTGCAGGACACCACCGGATCCGCGCCGGGAGCGTTGGTGAATATTGTTGAGGACGGGGATCTAGACACATTATCAGTTGCCGAGCTTGAGCGCCGCCTGTCTGATTCCAAACAATCGCGTGATCGTTTGGGCGCGGTGAATCTCCGTGCCGAGGAGGAAGCGGAAGAGCTGGCGACCAAGAAGGCCGAGATGGTCCATGAGCGCGATGATTTGCTCGCGGCGATTGACCGCCTGCGCAAGGGCGTCGACCAATTATCGCGTGAGGGCCGGGCCCGACTCCTGGAGGCGTTTGAAATTGTCGACGCGCACTTCCGGTCCTTGTTTGGCACTCTGTTTGACGGCGGCGCGGCGGAGCTGCGTCTAACTGAAAATGATGATCCGTTGGAGGCTGGCCTCGAAATATTCGCCTGCCCGCCGGGAAAGAAACTTGAGACCATGTCGCTAATGTCTGGTGGCGAGCAGGCCCTGACAGCCTCTGCATTGATCTTTGCGGTTTTCCTGTCGAATCCGGCTCCTGTTTGTGTCCTGGATGAAGTCGACGCCCCACTCGATGATGCGAATGTGGACCGGTATTGCCGTTTGCTGGACGAAATGCGGCGTGTGACCGAAACCCGTTTTCTCGTTATCTCACACAACCCATTGACGATGTCGCGCATGGACCGGCTCTACGGCGTGACCATGGCTGAACGCGGCGTTTCCCAGCTGGTCTCAGTCGACCTTGTGGGCGCGGAACAGCTCATCGCTGCCGAGTAGCAATTATACCCTTTTATTTCAATGACTTAAAAGCCATGCCACACCGCTTGACAGTGCCCCGGGCCGAGTCTAGTTTGCGCGCGCTTACCGGGGGGTACCGGTGAGTGGAAGAACCATATGTCCAAACGAGACGACAAGACGAGACCGAAAGACCTTTCCGACGATCTCGAGGACTTTGACCGGCGGCTGAGCGAAAACATCGCAAGGCACAAGGCCAAGTCCCCGCAGAGAGACGAGAATGCCAGTGCCTGGAGTGTTGGACTGAGATACGGCAGCGGTTTCGCTGGAGGTGTTTTAGTTGGAACATTGCTGGGTGTGATGGCCGACCGTGTTTTCGAAATCGCACCGTGGGGCATGCTGGTTGGACTATTTTTGGGTTTTGCCGCCGGCATTCGCAATATCATGCGGGAAACGGCGGAGATGAATGCGGCACAGGATGCTGGCAAAGCGCCGGCATCTGATGGAACAAGAGACGAATAGATGACCTTCTTGCTGGAATCCGAGACCGCAGACGCACATGGTTCCGGTGGCGGACTTGATCCGATGCACCAGTTTCTCATCTCCCCGGCCTTTGAGGGATTTGAGTTTCCGACCGTTTTCGGCATCGATCTGACCATTACCAATGCGGCCTATTACATGATCATCACCACGCTGGTGATTATCCTCGGCCTGATCCTGATGACCGGTCGCGGTGCCATGGTGCCGACCCGTTCCCAGTCGATCGCCGAATTGATGTATGGCTTTGTCGCCGACATGATCCGCGGAATCATGGGTGAGGAAGGCATGAAATTCTTCCCCTATATCTTTGCGCTCTTCACCTTTATTCTTGTGGCCAACCTGCTGGGTCTGCTGCCGGGTGCCTACACCTTTACCAGCCAGATCATTGTGACCTTCGCGCTTGCGATGATCTCCTTCACGCTGGTTTTGATCACAGGCTTTGCCAAGAACGGCCTCGGCTTCCTGCAATTGTTTGCGCCGAAGGGCCTTCCCTTCATGATGTATTTCCTGATCATCCCGATCGAGGTCATCTCCTTCATCAGTCGCCCATTCTCGCTGGCCATTCGTTTGTTCGCCAACATGATGGCGGGACACGTCTTGCTGAAGCTGTTTGGCGGCTTTGTGATCATGCTTTCCGGCCTCGGGCTGGTCGGCATTGTCGGCGCAATCATGCCGCTGGCTGTGGCCACTGCCGTGACCGCGCTGGAGCTGATGGTCGCCTTCCTTCAGGCCTACGTATTTGCCGTTCTGACGTGCATCTATCTCAATGATGCGCTTCACCCGTCACACTAGAATTCAACCCTTTTTCAAATTTTGACTATCAAACAGGAGTACTCCAAATGGAAATCGAAGCAGCAAAACAAATCGGTGCAGGTATCGCAGCTATCGCTCTTGGCGGCGCTGGTGTTGGTATTGGTACGATCTTTGGTAACTACCTTGCCGGCGCACTGCGCAACCCATCCGCGGCTCAGGGTCAGTTCACAAACCTGCTGATCGGCTTCGCCCTGACCGAATTTACCGGTCTGCTGGGCTTTGTTGTGGCCATGATCATCCTCTTCGGTTGATCCAACCATCCTTTCTACAGGCCGTTCTAAAGAGCACCGAAGATGATCAATCTTTTTGATAGCGCATGGACGTTCATCCAGGAGGAGTCGCACGGCACCTCCCACGACGAACCCGCTCATGGCGTTGCAGAACACGCAGCGGAAGCTGCACATGCCAGTGGCGGTCTGCCGCAGCTGGATATGGCAACCTGGCCAGGACAATTGTTCTGGCTGGCGGTCACCTTCACCGTGCTCTTTATCTTTCTGTGGCGGATGATCCTGCCAAAGATTGGTATGGCCATTGAAAACCGTCGTGACCGGATCGCTGATGATCTGGACGCGGCGGCGACGCTCAAGCTCCAATCCGATGAATCGGCGGCCGAGTATGAGCGTCTGCTGACGGAAGCCCGTTCCAAGGCGCATGCCATGGCAATGGACAACCGCACAGCCGTAGAATCAGAAGTCGCTGCAGAGGCGGCCGATGCGGACGAAGAAATCGCGAAGCGGCAGGAAGCTGCCGAGAAGCGAATTTCTGAAATGCGCACAGCCGCTCTCGCCAATGTTCGCGACATCGCGATTGAGACCACCGAGGCCATTGTCAGCGAGCTGACGGGCACCAAGGCGGATTCCAAGGCTGTTGCAGCCGCGGTTGATGCCAACGGCACTGGGAGCTGATCATGAATTGGGAATGGATCCATCCCGACGAGCCTGCCTTCTACGTTGCCCTGGCATTTGCCATCATCGTGGGTGTTATCCTGCACGCTGGCGTACCGGGTATGGTCGCACGTCAGCTGGACGATCGCGCCAAGGGTATTGCCGACGAGATCGCCGAAGCCCGTCGCCTACGCGAAGAGGCCCAGGAACTCCTGGCCAGCTTCCAGCGCAAACAGCAGGAAGCTGAAGCAGAAGCCGAAGCCATCATCGAACAGGCTAAAGCCGAAGCAAAGGTGCTGCAAAAGCAAGCCCGTGCGGATCTGGTGGAGCGTCTTGAACGCCGGACCGCTCTCGCCGAGCAACGCATTGCGCAGGCCGAGACACAGGCCGCTGCCGATGTCCGCGCTGCCGCTGCGGAAATGGCTGCCGATGCTGCCGAGACGCTACTGAAGACCGGTCTGAAGAAAGCCGATCTGAACAAGCTGGTCGACGCTGACATCAAGCTGGTGGGCAAGCGCCTCAACTAGGCATCTCCTCCCCGCTACAAAAATTGACCCGCTGCCTGGCAGCGGGTTTTTTTGTGCGCGCTTGATTGGGGTGAGCCGATGATCGGAGTCAGAAAAAAGCCGCCCCAATCAGGACGGCTAAATAAACCAATGGTCTGCTCTCACTATCGATCACATACTTGGAAATTTAATTTATTCATTTGAGCCTTTTTCACCGAAGGCGAAGCGGATCTTGTTCCACAACCAAGGCCAACGGCGCAGTTGGTTGGTGATGAAGCTGTGTGCCGTTTTGGATGCCGCTGCGACAAGGATCAAACCCAGCAATCCGAGCGGTAAACCGATTGGCAGGAAGGGCGTCACAATACCCACAGGAATTGAAATAGCCATCAGCGCGAGGCCCACCGCGACGAGCACCGTACGTAGCACCAGCACCAACATCCCCAAGATGGGGTGGCTGCGGGCAATACCGTCCAGCGATTCATTCATTATGGCGACCATCCTCATCCCCGTCTCATTGGGGCGACCGGACATACCGAGCGCGAGATGAGACAGTGAACACATAATTCGTAAACTTGGCACCAATGCGAGACAAAAGAGCCGAAATTCGGGCAAATACCCAACTCAGTTCAGGCGCTGTGTCTTTTCCGCATCGAAAGCCGCGTTAACTTTAAAGATGGGGATTGGTCAGACACTTGTCGAGTGTCTGATGCAGGGGGATTAACCCCTTTCCGCAGGTCAGAATTTTCTTTTGTCATAAACTATTCAAAACGCAATTTTCTGCACTGGCACACACCTGTCTGCCGATAATCTGCTGTCTGTGGGCTGCGACACAAAAAAGCCCCGCCGGACATTTGCGTCTGACGGGGCTTTGATCATTCCGAGTCCGGCAAGGGGTTATTCCGCAGCCACAGGCTCATCTTCCATCGGTGCTGTCCAGCGAAGGACGGGCTGTCGGGCAGCGCGCGTTTCGTCCAATCGCTTGGTTGGCGCATGAACCGGGGCAGCAAGGAAGCGATCGGTTTCGCCACCATTCGCCGCCTTGGCCAGAGCTTCCATCGTGTCGATAAATCGGTCCAGCCCCTCACGGCTTTCTGTTTCGGTCGGTTCGATCAGCATCGCACCATGAACAACGAGCGGGAAATACATCGTCATCGGGTGGTAGCCCTCATCAATCATCGCCTTGGCAAAATCGAGTGTGGACACACCCGTTCCCTGCAGGAAGCGGTCATCGAATAAAGCTTCGTGCATGCAAAACCCTGCGAAGGCTGGCGTCATGACATGCTTGAGGCGCGCCAGGATGTAATTGGCATTGAGGACCGCGTCATTGGCGACCTGTTTGAGGCCATCGGAACCATGGCTCATCATATAGGTCAGGGCGCGGGTAAACATGCCCATCTGGCCGTGGAAAGCCGCCATGCGACCGAAGCTTTCTGAGGCTTCGCCCTCTTCCTGCTCGACCATCTTCCAGCTCTTGCCTTCCTGCACCACGAAAGGGACCGGCGCGAAGGGTGCCAAAGCTTCGGACAAAACGGTGGGTCCGGAGCCGGGGCCACCACCGCCATGCGGGGTGGAGAAGGTTTTGTGGAGGTTGATATGCATCGCATCGACGCCAAGGTCGCCGGGGCGAACGCGCCCGACGATGGCGTTGAAATTGGCACCGTCGCAATAGAAGTAACCGCCCGCCTCATGGATAAGATCGGCGATCTCCCGAATATCACGCTCAAATAACCCACAGGTGTTGGGATTAGTCAGCATGATGCCGGCAATATCATCACCTAATTTGGCTTTGAGGGCTTCCATGTCGACCCGACCACCGGCATCTGCCGGGATCTCGTCGCACGTAAAGCCACATTGAATCGCGGTGGCGGGGTTCGTTCCGTGTGCTGATTCCGGCACCAAAACGCGGCGCCGATTTGTTTCACCGCGGGCGTCGAGCGCAGCGCGGATGGCCAGCATGCCGCAGAACTCACCGTGCGCACCGGCTTTGGGTGACATCGCCACGGCCGGCATGCCGGTCAATGTCATCAGCCAATGGCCCAGTTCGCCAATCAGCTGATAGGCACCCTGCACTGTGGAAGCCGGCTGTAGCGGGTGCACATCGGCAAAGCCGGGCATACGCGCAACTTTTTCATTGAGGCGTGGATTGTGCTTCATCGTGCACGAGCCGAGCGGGTAAAGGCCCAGATCGATGGCGTAATTCTTCCGGCTCAAGCGCACATAATGGCGCATGGTTTCCGGCTCGGACAGGCCGGGCAAACCGATCTCGCCCTGGCGCTCCAGACCACCCATACGCAGGGCTGTGCCCTTTGGTTCGGGCAGATCAACGCCGCAACGATCTGTCGCGCCGCGTTCGAAGATCAAAGCTTCGGCCTGATCCAGACCTCTGGAGCCGGAGAATGTGTCGGCATATCCGCCAGTGGCGGCATTGTCGGCGATGCGTGTCGGGCGCCCCTGTGAATTCATGCTCATGACAATACTCCCCGCAGGGCTTTCTCGAAGATGATCAGATCCTCTTCGGTATTGGTTTCGGTGGCCGCAACGATCAGCAGATCCTCAAACTGGCCGGGGAAAAGTCGGCTGGCCGGAACACCGGCAAGCACGCCAGAGGCGGCCAGCTTGTCGACCACATCAACGGCTGGCTGTGGAAGGCGAATGGTGAATTCGTTGAAGAACGCTTCGGTCTCTACGTTTACGCCCTCGATTGAGCCGAGCCGGTCGGCCAGATCACAGGCCATCTCATGACTGAGCCGGGCCATATTGGTCAGCCCCTTCTCGCCCAGCAGTGTCATATGGACCGTAAACGCCAAGGAACACAGACCCGCATTGGTGCAGATATTGGATGTGGCCTTTTCGCGGCGGATATGTTGCTCGCGTGTCGACAACGTCAACACATAGCCGCGGCGACCATCGGCATCGACGGTCTCGCCGGCCAGCCGGCCCGGCATCTGGCGGATGAAGCGGCGATCATTTTTGCAGGCAAACAGGCCGACATAGGGACCGCCGAAATTGAGGCCGACCCCGATGGACTGGCCTTCGCCGACCGCGATGTCTGCGCCCATATTGCCGGGCGCTTCCATCAGGCCCAGCGCCACGGTCTCGGTGAAGACCGCGATCAACAAGGCACCCTTGGCGTGAGCCGCCTCGGAGATGGCGCGAAGATCGTGGAGCTGGCCAAAGATGTCTGGTGTCTGCACGACGACACAGGCTGTCGTATCATCGATGGCAGACAGCACGTCTTCCAGATTGGCATTGCCCGGATCGGTGACCGTGATGTTGACGTCGGAATGCTTGGACAGGGTTTGTGAGGCGGCGACATAGTGCGGATGCACCGAGCCTGCCATGACGGCCTTGTCCCGCCGGGTGACGCGTGCGGCCATCATCACGGCCTCAGCGCAGGCGGTGGAGCCGTCATACATCGAGGCATTGGCCACATCCATGCCGGTCAGAAGCGCGACCTGGGTCTGGAATTCAAACAGGGTCTGCAAAGTGCCCTGGCTGATTTCCGGCTGATACGGCGTATAAGCAGTGAGGAATTCTGAGCGCTGGATCAGATGATCCACCGTCGCCGGAATGTGATGACGATACGCCCCTGCCCCGACAAAGAATGGGACCGAACCGGCGGCTACGTTCTGGCCAGCCATGGCGCCCAACGCCCGTTCAACCTGCAGCTCGCCCTGCTTGGTCGGCAGGTCAATCAGCTCATCCAGCCGCGCCGCTTCGGGCACATCGGTGAACAGCTCATCAAAGGAAGACACGCCAATCGTCTCGAGCATGGCTTTGCGGTCGGTATCTGTGTGAGGTAGGTAACGCATCGAATTTCCTTACGCGATGTGTGCTTTGTAACCCGCTTCATCCATCAGCGCTTCGAGCTGGGATGGATTGCTGAGCTTCAATTTTACAAACCAGCCCTTGCCGGCGGCGTCTTCATTGACGGTGGCCGGGGCGTCTTCGAGATCACCATTGGTGTCGACAACTTCGCCATCAACGGGTGCGTAGACTTCGGAGGCGGCTTTGACGGATTCGACGACGGCCATGTCATCGCCCTGGGAAACGGCTTTGCCGCTGTCGGGCAGTTCGACAAATACGACATCGCCAAGCTGTTCGGCTGCGTGGGCGGTGATGCCGACGGTGGCTGTGTCGCCGTCTACGGTGATCCACTCATGGTCTTCGGTGTAATATGTGGTCATGGAATAAATCCTCCCCAAATAGGATTAGCGGGATTAGCCGCGATAAAAATTGTTTGGAACGACAGGCATTTTGACGACGGTGGCCGGGCGGGCACGGCCGCGCACGATCAAATCGACTTCGGTGCCGGGTTGAAAGTATTCACGATCGACATAGCCCATGGCTACCGGGCCATTGATGGTGGGACCGAAGCCGCCGGATGTGACTCTGCCGATGATCCTGCCGTCTTTGGTGGCGATCTCGGCGCCTTCGCGGGCCGGAGCGCCAGACAGGCTGAGACCAACGCGCTTCTGGCAGGTCTTGTCTTCGATCTGCTGTTTGATGATCGCAGCGCCGGGGAAATCTCCGCGCTCACGACGTGTCTTAGCCATCGCCCATATCAGGGAGGCTTCAACCGGTGTGCGGCTGGTATCCATGTCGTGGCCATAGAGGCAGAGGCCGGCTTCCAGGCGCAGCGAATCGCGCGCGCCGAGGCCGATCGGCTCGACTTCGTCCTGCTCTAGCAAAAGTTTAGCGATTTGCACGGCGTTGGCTTCCGGGATGGAAATTTCAAAACCGTCTTCGCCGGTATAGCCGGAGCGGGAGATGTAGACTTCAACACCGTCCATCTCGAACACGCCGCACTGCATGAAGATCATCTTGCAGGCATCCGGACACAGGCGCGCCATGACGTCTTTTGCCTCAGGCCCCTGCAGCGCCAGAAGCGCGCGGTCATTGATGCGGGTTAGAATGCCCTTACCCGCGGTGGCGGCTTCGATGAGGTCAAGGTCTTCATGCTTCATCGCCGCATTGACCACGAGGAAGACGCCATTGCCATCGGGGCGAGAGAGCATCAGGTCGTCACGGATACCGCCCTGGTCATTGAGCAGCATGGAATATTTCTGTTCGCCTTGCCCCAGTGCCGCCAGATCTACGGGCATCAGCGCTTCCAGCGCGGCCTCATCACCGACATAGCGCGCCTGGCCCATATGGGAGACATCAAACAAGCCGGCCTTTGTGCGGGTGTGTTTGTGCTCGCCCATAATGCCGAGCGGATATTGCACGGGCATGTCATAGCCAGCAAACGGCACCATTTTGCCGCCCAGCTCGATATGCAAGGCGTGAAGGGCGGTTTTGTCAATTGTATCTGTGGTCATGAAGCGGGTCCAAACAAGAGCGAGCATTTCTCCACACGCCTTGCAGCGTCTGAAGCCTGTCGCCCCCGCTGTCCCTGGGACCTGAGAGATTCCGCAATCATGGCCAGGCCGTGATGCTTGCTCCGTCGGTGGGATGCGATGAATTGCATCCGCTTTCCAGCGTTTTACCTCTTCGCGGTCCTGTTACCTGAGCGTTTCCGGGGCGGTTGCGCCTTCGGTGTCGACCTGTTCGTCGATCTCTCCCGCGAGAAGTTATGACCTGTCAGACGCGCCTCACGGCGGGCCAACCAGTTGCCGGGGACAATAGAATTTCACCCGGCGGAGTCAATATGGGAAGGCTGTGTGGTGGCGTTTCTCCCCCCGCCTGCGGGGGAAGTGGGCGCACCGCCAGTTGGGCTCGAAGGGGGCGAGCAGAGCGAGTTATGTCTCGCCATACATTCCGCCTCCACCGCTTCGCGGTTCCCCTCCCCCGTAAACGGGTGAGGAAAGTAAACGCTACATCCGGTCAGGTGCTTCCATACCCAGAAGATCGAGGCATAGCTCAAGCTGTTTCAATGTCGCTGCCGCCAGAGCAAGACGAGACGCTTTGGTCGCATCATCCTGCGCACCCAGGATTGGGCAGGCCGCATAAAATTTCGAAAACGCCTGGG
>Ga0315338_1002393_pt1 | contig 18743 bp, 11 predicted proteins | sample ASW8metaG_FD_204518 | JGI IMG/M metagenome (GOLD analysis project Ga0315338, IMG submission 204518) | Ammonia-oxidizing marine archaeal communities from Monterey Bay, California, United States - ASW #8 | ecosystem: Environmental > Aquatic > Marine > Coastal | place: USA: California | collected... | reverse complement strand
AAGGATGCTAAAGTGGAACTTACCTCAAGTGATAGTGATATTGCAGATTTTGATCTTTATGGAAATTTAAATACGAAAAGATCTGGAAAGATTACGGTTACAGCTAGTGTCGATGATATATCTGAAAGTATGAATGTTCGTGTGTTAAAAAATCCCGTGAGGCGCCTAACGCTCACAGCTGAAAAAGATGAGATCCGTACCGGAGATGTCCTCCATTTCAACGCCAGCGCTTTAAACCGTTCAGGAAGAAATGTAGATGATATGCCGGTAGTATTCTCTTATACGGGTAAAGCAGAATACGGTATTGGTCTTCCTGCTTCAGGACAAATAACGGATCAGGGCAAATTTGTAGCTGAAACTTCAGGTAAGTACACAATTACAGCCCAGGCAAATGGTTATTCAGTGAAAAAACATATTAAAGTAATTCCAAGAAATGTAAGAAAAAGAGTTGAAGTTGTTGGACATGGAAGAGTATCAAATTATAATACTTCTGATTTGTGGGTATGGCCAGGCATTGGAAAACACGAGGGCAAAGATTTTGCTGTGACAGGGACACATAGCGCTGATGGGGAAGCTTATTTCTGGGACGTAACAGACCCTGCTAACATGGTTATTATTGATACTATTAAAGTAGATGCAAGAACAGTAAATGATGTAAAAATATCAGAAGATGGCCGAGTGGGTGTAATTACCCGTGAAGGTGCTTCTAATCGAAAAAATGGTTTTGTGCTTCTTGATGTATCTGACCCGTTTAATGTAACTATCATCAAAAAATACAATGATAATTTGACGGGTGGTGTCCATAATGTGTTCATATATGATGATCACGTTTATGCGCTCAGTGCCGGGACACGATATGATGTTATCAACATTAGTGACCCCCAAAACCCATTTCGTGTTGGATCTTACGAATTAAGTACCCCGGGGCATAGTATTCACGATGTATGGGTTGTTGATGGTCTTGCTTATTCTTCAAATTGGAGTGATGGTATTCATGTAGTTGATGTTGGTGGAGTCAAACAAGATGAAACAAACAGGTCAAGAAACCAATATAATCCATTTCTTGCAAAAGCAGGACAAGGAAGTCCCGGGAATCCAGTTAAATTAGGAAGCTGGGCTGATCGTAATGGGCATAACCACGCCGCATTTCCTTTTGTTAGCCAATCCACTGATAATTTCTATATCATTACAGGTGATGAATGGGCAAAAAGCATTCCTGGAGAAGAAGGGAGCGTCTACCAAGGAGGATTCCACTTTGTTGATTTTACGGATACTGAAAATCCAACTGAAACAGCAGTGTACCAGGTACCTGAAGTTGGTTCACATAACCATTGGGTTCATGGTGATACCCTATTTGCTGGTTATTATTATGGTGGCATAAGAATTGTAGATATATCAGGAGAGTTGATGGGCGACTTATATGCACAAGGGAGGGAAATTGGATTTTTCATGCCCTTAGATCCGGAGGGGTTTGTAGCGAACAAAGCCAATGTGTGGGGTACAATACCCTACAAAGGCTTAATTTATTTTTCTGATTTGAATAGTGGTCTTTGGGCCGTCAAATTGGTTGATGATAATCCTATGGGGACAAATTAGAGGAAAAATAATGAAACGATTATTTCTATTAATATTGATAATCATAATTGGTGTTAGTGGATTAAGTGCAAAGGATTATTATATTTATTGCACGGCAGAATCTGAAGATGAGGTGGCACTAATACGTTTTGATGGTAAAACAGCACATGTAGAGAAACGAATTCCAGTTGGTGTATGGCCAGTGGAAATTGAAGGTCCCCATGGTATTACGGTTTCACCTGACGGTAATTATTGGTACTTATCAATGGCCCATGGGGTACCATTTGGTCATCTTTATAAATATAAAACAGGTACCGATGAAATGGTAGACCGTGTTGAACTGGGCCTTTTTCCAGCTACTATGCAGATTTCAAATGCAACGGGCTTAATTTACGTTGTCAATTTTAATTTACATGGTGGGCATGATGAAATTAGCACTGTATCAATTGTTGATCCGGATGAAATGATTGAGATTGATCGTGTAGAAACTGGTATTATGCCACATGGTTCACGTCTTTTGAATAACGGTTTAAAACATTATTCCGTAGCAATGATGTCAGGCAAACTATATGAAATTGATGCGATGACTATGGAACTTAAACGCACCCTTTCCACTGCACCTAAAATTATGAAAATGGATAATCACAGTGGTCACAATATGAAACAAATGGATCACAATAATATGGGTAGTATGAAACAAGATAAAATGGAAAAAATGGACCATAAAATGCCACCTGAAAAACCAACCTGGGTTTATCCCCACCCTAATGATAAACTTTTATATGTTGTAAATAACGGTACAGATAATGTTGTTGAAATTGATGTCAAAAAATGGTCGATTGTACGAACATTTAAAACTGATAAAGGACCTTATAACTGTGAAGTAAGTAGAGACGGAAAATATTTGGTTGTTACTTATAAAAGCGCAGCTAAAACAGGGGTTTGGGATTTAAAAACAGGAAAAGAAATAGCCAAATTGAATAATTCACGTAAAGTAACTCATGGTGTTGTGATTTCACCAGATAGTCGTTATGCTTTTATATCGGTAGAAGGAATCGGGAAAGAACCGGGAGCTGTAGAAGTTATTGATCTACAAAATCTTCAAAAAGTAGCCGTTGCTGAAATTGGTAAACAGGCTGGAGGGCTCTCCTTTTGGAAGATGGAAAATTAAGAACCGCCATAAGTTGCGATTAATTTGTCCCCTTGGATAATTTCTGTAGTTTTAGATCCATCTGGCCATTGAATATAGATTTTTTTAGCTTCTTTTTTTAGACCCATTACTTGGATTGGGGAATTCTGTGACCAATATCCTGATCCAGATTGAATTTCCCGCATTGGCCCCATAGTACCATCGTTATATTGAATTCGAATTTTTGAACCGAAAGACCAAGGGTTATTTTTTGGTCCGCGTAATATAACACGTAATCCTGGTTTTGAATTTTTGTTTTGATATAATTTAGTCTGGGCACCATTCTGGGTAACTAATAAATCAACCCGAGCATCCATATTATAATCAGCAAAAGCGGCCCCTCGTTGTTCACCGTATACTAAAATACCACTTAAATGACCGGGTAAAGATTCAAAATTTCCTTTACCATCACCAAGAATTACTAGACCTCTACCAGAATCATTTCGATCTGTCTCTTTTTGTACAGCAAAAAAATTTTGACTAAGAAAAATATCTTCATATCCATCACCATTGATGTCAGCTACTCCAGCATGCATAGCAGTAGTAATCTGTGCTTCAAATGGTAAAATAACCGGAGTGAATTCATTCCCAGTATTAATGAAAACTGTACTTTCCAATGTATTTGCTTCTAGATATGGAGCGGTAGTTAAAGAATTCCCAAAAATGTCATACAAGTTAGATTGGGCATAATTAAAAAAAGTTTGTTTTTCTTCTTTAACAAAAGGCATTGCGTTTGAAATACATGAAAATCCACGCTCAGGGACAAAATCCTGAAATTCATCATCATAATGAGCTTCAACAATGTCGAGAATATTATTATCATCAAAATCATTGAAATAAACCTTGAGTGGGTGGTCCAATGAAAAATGGTATTTTGTATTTGTACCCCAATTTGTTGCAACGATATCCATAAGCCCATCTTCATTGAAATCTCCAGTTGCAACACCATTCCACCAGCCTTTATAATTCAAAAGTCCCACTTCAGATGTAATATCGATAAATTTTCCATTATTATTATTTAAGACCGTGATAGGCCCCCATTCCATGGCCAATATGAGATCTGGGTCGCCATCATTATCTATGTCACTGAATACAGATCCGGAAACGAGTCCAATTTTTGCAAATACATTTGTATTGTTCTCATCTGGATTAAAAATTCCATTTTGATTAATATATAAAATAGAACTAGCTGGTTTAGGGTATTGATTAGGGATAACGCGCCCACCCACAAATACATCAAGGTCGCCATCACCATCAACGTCAGCCTGGGACATGGCTCCGGACATATGTTTCAGGCTTTCGAATTGATTTTGGTTCTTTTTAGAATAAGTGGAAATGAAACTAGACCTGGGGGAATCTGATTCAAAATTCGCTTTAGCAACCATGATTCCTGGGTGCCCTTCAGCATCTACAGTGCTGATAAGCCCAGTAATGTCCTGATCTAAATTTTTAACGACTGAAAAGGGAATAAACGAACGGCCATCTTGGTTTTCAAAATGATCAAGGGAACCGCCACTACCACCGGAAATAAAAATATCTTCATCTCCATCTTGATCTGCATCCATCCAAGCTACACCAGGGCCTAATTGACTGAAACGGTTGGGTAATAGACTTTGGTGGGAAAAATCATCATAAGGATTTTCGTGATGAATGTGATCAAGCAAATAGCTTACATCTTTATAAATAGGTTCGGGATATTTTTTAGTAAGAATAGGCCTTGTTGTATTCAATTGTCTAATCGTATAAAGATGGTTTGATATAAGAGAATCTATTTTTGTAATGGTACCATCTCTCCATCGGATTTCTGTTGATAAAAAACCTGTATCTACGGCAAATACTTGCAGTGGGTCACTTCCAGAAAGGTAACGTCCACCAGCGATAATTTCCCGGGACTGGATATCGGGTCCACCCTTAACTATTATTTTTGCACCAATTGCTTGTGAATTTGACTTTTGACCAATTAAACGTATGGCTAATCGAGGGGCATCTGAATCATTTCGGAATAATCCAACATTTTGATTAAGCCTATTAATCACAATATCCATATCACCATCATTGTCTAGATCGGCTGCGGCCATTCCATGAGAAATATCTTCCTCTGATCCAAGGCCCCAACCATCTGAAACAGTTTCAAATTTGAGGTTACCTTTGTTTCGAAAGACTATATTTTTTAATTCTAAAGTTGGGTAATCGAAAAGCATCCGTTTGTATTGATCAAATGAAGTCACATTAGGGAGAGCTTCTTTTTGTTTCTGGTTTGAATCAGAATCCTGCACATCATACATATGGCCTGTAGTGATTAGAATATCTTCATAGCCATCTAGATCGACATCCATAAACATACTAGCCCAAGACCATTCAGAAGCATGTGTATTGCTGAACTGGGAAATTTCACTAAAAGTATGATCACCACGGTTAAGAAAAAGTGTATTATGCATATATTGTGGGCGATTATCAATTTCACCAATGGACAGAGGTGTTGGCGCCATGGTACCCATTTGCGTTTTTTGCAATATGTGGGATTGGCTCATCATATCAGTAACAAAAATATCGAAGTCACCATCATTATTTAGATCTGAGAAATCAACTGCCATAGATGAATTACTAGTATGACGAATAGCCAGTTTTGGCAATGCACGAAATGTACCATCTCCATTGTTGATCCAGATACGATCTGGACTTTCAAAATCATTACATATATAAATATCAGGATGGGAATCATTATTCAAATCTCGAAACTGGGCCATGAGGCCCCAATCTCTGAGGTGTGTTTTTAAAGGCTGACCATCTTCATCAGTGAAATGATTTTTTGTTATATTTACTAGTTCAAATTTTCCATTTCCATTGTTGAGGTAAAATTGATCTACTTCAGCCATTTCAAATCGGAGGAGAATATTGTTTCGTACTTCAGTTTCGTAATGTTGATTGAATGGTGGGCGAACAATCCAACGGTTATTAGTAAGTTCAATTAAAGTATTTTCAAAACTTAAGATCGGTGGCGGGAGAGAATCGCGAATAGCCAGCCGTTTATAGTTGGTGATATATAAATCTAAATCTCCATCATTATCTACGTCGGCTAGAGCAGAAGAAGTACTGCCAGGGTTATCTAAATTAGAAGCTAATCTGGATTCATTGAACGTACCATCGCCTTTGTTGATAAATAAACTATTTGGGCCACCTAATGCAGTTACAATTAGGTCGAGATCCCGATCACCATCCACATCTGCAAAGACGGCACCAGTTGAATAACGTGATGAACAAGAGACACCAGCGGCTTCAGAGACATCCTCAAATTCCCAATTACCCTTGTTTAAATAAAGGACATTGTTTTCTCGGATTCGGGCTATGTAAATATCTATCAAATCATCTCCATTTACATCGCCCAGAGCGACTCCTGATCCATGCATTAAATGTTGATTTTCAAGTACTTCCTTTTCACCAATTTGATTTGCCGCTGTGACTCCTGTATGGGTTGGGTTCATTGACGTAAAACCAGATCTACCATTTCCAATAGGTGGGGAAAGTTTATCCTTCCGAAAAATCTGTCCAGTTCCCCATCCAGGTTCGTTTTTTGTACACCCCACCATGAATAAGAATAAGATCAAAAATAAATATTTTATTTTCATATGAGATGAATAAATAAAATTAATTCTCAGGAGTATTACTTAGTAATCCGTCCGGACTGTTTTAGTCATTGTCAAAACGATGTGGGTGCTTTCTTTGAAAGATTGATGTTGAATGGTTGTTGCTTTAATGTAATAATAAACTGTTAATATATATAAAATATGGAACCACCATTCAGATACCTTTGGTACCTCAACCACCTTTTCCATAAAAAACACGCCATCAATTATAACCAAGGCCATAAATAAAATTGTAACCATCATTGTTGGTGGATATAATTTTCTTTTAAGGCCAAGCATTTGTTGGTATAAGTCCTTTGTTACATCTTCATGAGATTCAACATACTCTCGTATATTGACACCAGTTCCAACAAAAAAGAACATCACCAGAGTTTGGGAGGCAACAAAAATGATACTGATTAATAAATCTAGTGCAATATGATTTTGAGCCCAGATATTAAAATAATGATTCATCCCAATTAGAAATAAACCGATGCCTGAAATAGCTACCATGACATAAGAAAGAATCATAAAGAACCACATCAGATTACCTAAACATTAAAATGGAAATAAATGCAGTCTCCATCCTGCACAATGTAATCTCTGCCCTGGAGTTGGACCAAGCCTGCATCCTTTGCATTTTTTTCGGAACCCATATCAACCATATCATCATATTTAGTCACTTCTGCTTTGATAAATCCTCTCTCAAAATCTGTATGGATTTCTCCGGCTGCCTCTACAGCTGTGGTCCCTCGTTTTATGGTCCAGGCCCGCAATTCTTTTTGGTTACCTGTAAAGTAGGTCCCTAGATCCAGCAAGTGAAAGCTAGCACGGATTAATTTGTTGAGCCCTGGTTCGGGGAGGGCATAATCTTTTAGAAACATCACCATGTCATTATCATCGAGCATAGAAATTTCCTGTTCTAATGTTCCGCATAGTCGAATCGCTACGTTATTTTCTTTTTTTGCAAAATCAAAAAGAGACTGAATTTGGGCACCTCTTTTTTTATGAGTGATTTCCACTTCATCTACATTAGCCACATAAAGTACTGGTTTCTGTGTTAATAATAAAAGACTTCTGGTGAAAGATAGTTCATCTTCTTTCTCCTCAAAAGTTCTAGCCTTATTCCCAGCATTACAATGAGCGTGTAAACGCTTGGCTAAATTATAATCTTTATGATAACCTTTTTCTTTTTTGGATAGTTTTGAAAGGCGATTTACACTTTTTTCAAGTGTTTGTATATCCGCCAAAAGCAGTTCTGTTTCTATTAATTCTGCATCACGAACCGGATCTACATTACCTTCTACATGGGTTACATTTTCGTTTTCAAAACAACGCACTACTTGAATAATAGCATCCACATGACGGATTTGGCTGAGAAACTGATTACCAAGCCCCTCCCCTTTATTGGCACCTCGAACCAATCCGGCAATATCTGTGAATTCAACATTCGCGGATGTAGTTTTTTCTGAGTTAAATATTTTTTTTAATTTTTTCAATCTAGGGTCAGGTAAAGCAACTATGCCCATATAAGGTTCTATTGTACAAAAAGGATAATTTTCAGCGGGTACAGAAGATGTTGTCAATGCATTAAATATGGTCGATTTCCCAACATTTGGTAAGCCGACAATGCCACATCGGAGGGCCATAGAAAATTCCTAATTAATAATATTGAATGAAGTAAAAAAAATAATGCTAAAATGGATCTAAATCTGGGTCTTTGCCATAATCCCATGTTAGGTTATCAAATAAACCTACCTGTAAATCTTTGGCAAAATAAATGGCTTTATCTTTGACTTCCAATACTGCATCTGCCCACGCCATATAGGTAGGTCTAGTAATAAATTTTCGTATGTTAATCTGATAAACGATTTTTTCGTGGAATGGACGAACCTGACCTTTGAATTTTAAATCTTTTACCCCTAAAGCACGACCACGGCCCTGGCCACCAGCCCAAGTGAGAAAAAACCCAATTAACTGCCAAAATCCATCAAGACCTAGACATCCAGGCATAACTGGGTCGTTTTTAAAATGACAGTCAAAGAACCATAAAGATTCACTGATATCTAATTCAGCTTTTATTTCCCCTTTTCCATATTTACCACCCTCATCAGAAATATATAGAATACGGTCCATCATAAGCATGGGCGGCGTCGGCAGCTTACCTTTTTTTGACAGAAATAATTTGCCTAACCCACTATCAATTAAATCTTCTTTGGTGAAACTATTTTTACGTTCCATGAATCATACTTAAAGGTTCCGTAAATTTACCTTCAATAGAAGAATTATTTAGGTAATGTTTTCTATCTCATTTTATTGGTGAATACATCTGCCTAAATTCAAACTTCATTATTTGGAGAAAAAAATGGCTGAATGGGTATTATTACTAGGTGGTTCTACTGGTCATGGTGCTGCAACTGCAAAACAATTGGCTAAAGATGGTTATGGTATTATCGCCTTTCATTTTGATCGTGGTGAAGCAAAAAAAATCGCTGAAGAAACGATCACTGAAGTTGGTGAAATTACCAAGGGCGATTGTCATTATTTTAATAGCAATGCTGCATCGGAAGAAGTAATGGATAAGTATATCCCCCAAATCAAAGAAATTACCGGTGGCCAACCATTGAAACTTTTATTGCATTCAATTGCATTTGGTACAACTACCAATTTTTTTGGGGGTAAACCTGTCACGCAAAAACAAATGGATATGACCATTCACGTAATGGGGAATTCTCTTCTGTATTGGACACAAAAATTGTTTGTAGCTGATTTATTAAGCAAAGGCTCCCGGGTGATTGGCTTGACTAGTGAAGGCAACTATCTGGCTATGGATGGTTACGGTCCAGTTAGTGTTGCAAAGGTAGCGATGGAAGCAATTATTCGTCAGATTGGCTGGGAACTTGGGAAATATGGTATAACTGCTAATTCAGTTCAAGCCGGCATTACACCTACTAGAGCTTTAACAAAAATTACTGAAAACTGGAAAGATTGGATTGAAAGCACAAAAAAGCGTAACCCAATGGGTCGAACAACAACGCCGGAAGACGTAGCTGGAACCATATCGTTACTATTGAAACCAGAAGCAGATTTTATTAACTGTTCCATCATCTATTGTGATGGCGGTGAGCACCGTTCGGGTTCTATTTAATTTAGATAATTTTTTGGATTGATTAAGAGCCAGATTCTTCGAGTTTTGCTCTTTGTTTTATAAGGGTAACCAAATCATAATTGGCCTTAGTTGGCTGCATTTGGAAACATATTTCTGCTTCTTTTAATGCATAGTTCCACCACCCCTTTTTTGTATACATCAATGACAAATTGTAATGTGCTTTGCTGAGAGTCTCAAAATCTTCTCTTTTTAGTTCTTTGTATGAATCTGGATAAAGTCGAGTTACCTCTCGAAATTCAAGGATTGCCTCTTCAACCAATCCTTTTTGGACATACCAATTTCCCAATTTCAAATGGCGTTTGGGATCTTCTTTACATCCGCTAATCAGAAATGAAAGCGATAAAATCAGGACTGTTTTGGTAATACAAAACTTCATTTTGTAATGATCAAATTGCGGCACGTACCCTTAGAAATCCAAGGAAAACATTTATTGATTTTATTGAGATTTTTAATTGATTGTAAAGAGTGCAAACAAACAAAACTATTGTAAGTAATCCCACCATTATAAAAACACCCCTAATAGATTATAATGATGATCACTAATAATCAGTTTGGCCAAGGCTGTCCTCTCGGGTAAGTAAAACTATAGATCCTAAAAGCAAGAGTGCCCCAAACCACTGGGCTGTCGACATCATATTTCCGCGGATGAACCAATCCAAAGCAACGGCTGATAAAGGCCAAAACAATTCATAAAGGGTAACATGGGATGCGGGTAAATGATTAAGTCCATAATAATAAATAAATAGGGCTACAGAGCCTGTACTGATAACAATTAGAATAATATAGGCCCAATTGGACAGGGTCATTTTTTCAATAGCTTCATATTGATCTGTGGAAAAAAGTATAAAAAATGTTATAGCTCCTGTTATTGTAAGCCTGAGCGAAGTAACAGTTTTGAAGGATAAACGTTTTAGTGCATGTTTTCCCAGAACCGTCGAACTGCCCCAGCTGAAAGCGGCAAGTAAAGCCAAAAGAGCGGCGATGATGGTTTTATCGTCCCAAGTCTTCATGGAACTTGTTCCAAATGTTACGAGATATCCCCCAATGATTGCCATTACAGCTAAGATTAAGAATTTTGATGTAATCTTTTCTTTCAAAATAACAGCCGCTAAAGCGATTGCAAATACAGGTTGGAATTTTTGCAAGAGCACTACCACTGAAAGATCAATATAATTCACATAACTAAGTGCTTTTGTGTAAAAAAATGTGCCTAGGATGCCCCCGCAAATACTGATCCATAATACAGATATCCAACCACGCTGGTTCAAAGAAGAGATTTCTTGCCAACCTTTGAATAGTAAAGGTAAAAAAATGATGGCACCAATAATATGTTCTAGAGAAATAATTAAAAATGAAGGTAAACTAAACAAATTCTGACGTATAAATCCATCTAGACTCCATAAAATAGCGGTAAAAATAACTGCAAAAGGAGGGAGATACTTTTTCATCTCTTGAAATTACATATCATAGATAAATCTTCGAAAACTGTTATAATAGTTTATTAATAAAATTATCAACGCATAAGCGCTTTAATGGTAGCATTGGATTTAGCCAAACGTTCGCTCAATAATTGCACAATAAATGTATGAAGTTCTGCTGCTTTTTCCGGCGACTCCTTATTAATTGCATGAAAATGATCTTTGGAAAGAAAATAAATTAAGCAATTTGTTTCTGTGATTACTGAAGCGGATGCTTTTGATCCTAAATAAAGACTAACCTCGCCTACTACAGTACCATCACCCATTGATTTAAGGCGAATGTCCTTACCCTTTTTGGTTTCAAGTTGAACTGTGATGCGCCCCGATTCAATAAAGTAAATGCCGTTGGGGTCTTTACCTTGTTCTATAATTAGCGTACCTGGTTTAACATCCATCGTTTTAAAATATATCGCAATATCAACGAACCTAGTTTTAAATGATTCACTAGCTTTAATTGATTGCACAGTAGCGGCCTCTTCTTGGTCAATAATTTGTTCTTCACACCATTCCAACCCATGATCTAAATCAGAAAATTCTAGAAATAAACCAGAATCATCGGGGAGTAATCCTTCAACAGTCAACTGTCCAGCCATGAATTTTTTAATATCACAAAAAAGGACCTTAAATCCTTTGTTTTCTGCCATAATATGGAGCTTATTAAAACTATTGATTGTAGAAGAATCCAACCCTGTAACCTGTCGAAAATCAAAGATTAGATATGTTAATTTCTCTTCTGTTTCAAGTGCAAGGCGATCTGTAACTCTCTCTAATAATCTGTGAGCTGTCCCAAAAAAAATAAACCCTTGCAGAGGCAAGATAAAAATCTGATTTCCTCTTAGTTCTACGACAGAATTTAATTTTTCTGATCTTTCTACATTGCTATGAAGAGTCTGTCCTGAAAGTTCATGCTTGATAACCTCTACTTTAGAATAATTAATTACAAACAGGGCGATGGACATTAATAATCCAACGGCGATACCCTCTAAAAATCCAATTGTACCTATGACAATCAGAATAATGACAATAACACCATAATCCATTTTGGAAATTCTACCCCATGTATCATATAGCCACTGTTCGAGAAAGGAAATACCTAAGTTAAGTAGTAATCCACCTAGAATAACTTTTGGGAAAACAGATAATACATCAGCCCCAAACAGAAGCGTAATACCACAAAGTATGGCCACGGTAATGCTACTGATATTTGTTTTCGCACCTATTGAATGAGCCATGGTAGTCTCACTTAGCGTAAGATAGCCCGGCGATCCACCCCCGATGCCAACAAGTATATTACTTAGGCCTGTGATTTTTAGCTCACGATCAAGGTTAAAATCTTTTTTTACTGTTAGTTCCAATCCGCTATAATTAAATAAAACAGAAATAGCGCTTAACACCATCATAGTTGCTATAGCGGGTAGATGAGCAAAATAAACATTCCATTGGAAAGAAGATAAATGAACATGGAGTAAACCAGGGGAAAGTCCACCCTTTGGAAATGGCCCCAGTAAATACCCAAGATTTTCGAGGCTACTAAATGAGTAACCTAAAAAATACATTACAAGATAAAAAATAATGATACCACCTAATAATATTGCCAAATATAAAAGATAATGAGAAAAGAACCGTCCAGCAAGTAGCATGCTAACTCCAAAAACAAATCCAGGGAGCCATTTTATTAATAGCGGCTGGTTGAAAAATGTTAGAGCTGACTCTAATGTCAAATCCTGGTCTGTCATCATACTGAAAGAAAATTTTACAATCAACCAACCAGTACCAGCTAGGAATCCCCCTACAACAGGGTAAGGTATAAAGCGGACTAACTTACCGAGTTTAAACTGACCAAGAATATAAAAAAAGATACCCACTAATACTGATGTCATGCCAATAGCCATAAACATAAAGGAAAAAAGCTCGTTTCCTGACCAGTGTGCACCATCACTTGCTATAAGTGTTAATGCCATTAAGGCTAAGATAGCAATGGGAATATCTTGAGGTGCGCTAAGAATAATTGGGAATTTGGAAGTAAAAGCTGAGAAAAGTGCAAATATTAGTGATCCTACTAGAAGAATGCCAATACCCTGTGGAAGAAATCCCGCTAATGGGCCCGTGAACACCAGCGCTGCAAGAGCCATGGCAGACACAATAATAATAATACCATTGATTGTACCAGCGATAATGTCTGGAATAACACTGGAAAATTTAGATTCAGACACTATGAATCATTTTATGCTTGTCCCCCAAATGATGAAAAATCTGCAATATCAATTCCAAAGGAACGAATTGCCGCCGACCACATTTGCCTTTCTGGCATATTGAATACAAAATCTGGTGTAGTTTCTTGAACCAGCCAATCTCCATTTTCAATTTCACGTTCCAATTGTCCCGCCTTCCATCCAGCATGACCAAGTAATAGGCGACATAATTCAGGCCCTCTTTGAGCTGAAATATCTTCTAGCGTTTTTTTATGACTAGAGATAAAAAAATCATTTGAAATCTTAATGGAATCATTTGACTTATAGTTACCACTGTGGAGTACAATTCCCCTTTCTACCATTACAGGCCCCCCAAAATAAATTTGATCTACAGCATTTAGTATTTCACCTTTTTCGTCATAAAAATTCTCAACAATTTTTTTCAGAGAGGGATCTTTGAATGGTTTATTTATAATTAGTCCCATCGCCCCCTTTTTATTGAGTTCACACATGTAAATAACAGAACGATTAAAGTATAGATCCTGCATGTGAGGCATGGAAATCAGTATGTGATTTATTATCGAATTCATGCTCTATCTTATGCAATTGTAAGAGTGAATGCTATAAAAAATATTTATAGAAAAAATTTAGTAAATCGTTTTTTGAACAGGGACTAATATAGTCGTAAATTCAAGGCCGTCTAAAATTTGAGGATAAATAGACAAAAAAGTAATGGAAAAACTAGCAGATAAAATTATTATAAAAGGCGCTCGGCAGCATAACCTAAAAAATATTGATGTTGAAATTGCACGTAATAAATTAGTGGTAATTACTGGTCTTTCTGGGTCTGGGAAATCTTCGCTGGCTTTCGATACATTATATGCAGAAGGTAAACGAAGATATGTGGAATCACTATCTTCATATGCACGCCAGTTTCTGGGATTATTGGAAAAACCAGATATGGATTATATTGAAGGATTATCTCCCGCTATTTCAATTGAGCAGAAAGCCACTGCTCGCAATCCAAGATCTACAGTGGGGACTGTAACAGAAATTCATGACTACTTGCGTCTTCTTTATGCACATGTCGGCCGACCTCATTGTTGGCTTTGTAACCGCCCGATTCAGCGACAGACGGTTCAGCAAATTGTGGATACTATCATGAAATTTGGTGAAGGCACTCGTATTTATATATTGGCACCTGTAGTTCGTGGACGAAAAGGTCAGCATAAAGGTGTTTTTGAACAAGTACGTAAAGAAGGGTTCCTACGTGTACGTATTGATGGTAAAGTATATAAAATTGATGAAAAGTACACTTTAGAAAAAAATAAAAAACATTCAATTGAAATAGTAGTAGATCGCATTGTTTTAGAGGGTGATTTCAAAGAAAGGTTAACTGAATCAGTTGAATTATCTTTAAAAATTGGTTCTGGTTTGATGATTGTTCATGAATTACCTAGTAAAGATCATTTGTTCAGTGAACATTTCGCATGTGCACATTGTGAAGTTTCAATGGAGGAACTTTCCCCGAGAATGTTTTCATTTAACTCGCCTTATGGTGCATGCCTCCACTGCGATGGTCTTGGTTCTCACATGGAAATTAATCCCGAACTGGTGGTGCCAGACAAAACTAAATCTTTGATACAAGGAGCAATTTTCCCCTTAGGGGAACAGCCTAGGGGAAACTGGTATGGAAGTATCTTAAAAAGCCTTTCTCAATATTATGATTTTAAATTTACTACGCCGTGGTACAAACTGGATCGTAAGATCAGAGAAATGTTATTAAATGGTACCGGTTCGAAAAAAGTAAAGATGGAATATTCATCAGAAAGGTGGAGTGGTACTTACACAGGTGGTTGGGAAGGTACTATTCCCAATTTGATGCGTCGATATAAACAAACTAAATCAAATCATATTCGTGATTGGATTGAGCAATTTATGAGTATGCGCACCTGTCCAAAATGTGATGGCTCTCGGTTGAAAGAAGAAACTCGTGCAGTTACAATCGGGGACATTAATTTGGGCCAAGTATCATCTTATTCAATAAAAAATGCAAAGGAATTTTTTAGTACACTTAAACTTACTAAAACAGATGCGGCTATAGCCCATCAAATTTTAAAGGAAGTCCAAGAACGTCTGAATTTTTTGATTGATGTTGGATTGGACTACTTAACACTTGATCGATCTGCAGCCACTCTTTCAGGCGGTGAGGCCCAGCGCATTCGATTAGCGACACAAATTGGTAGTCAATTGGTAGGTGTATTATATATTTTAGATGAACCATCAATTGGGCTTCATCCACGCGATAATGGCCGCCTTCTAAATTCTTTGAGGAAACTTCGTAATTTAGGGAATTCTATTATAGTAGTAGAACATGATCAAAAAACAATGGAATCAGCTGATCAAATTATAGATTTAGGACCTGGTGCCGGTGAGCATGGTGGAGAAGTTGTTTTTTCGGGGACACCACAAAAGATTTTAACTTCAAGAAAATCTGTAACAGGAAAATATCTTTCTGGTAAAAAAATGATCCCGGTTCCAATAAGTCGCAGGAATGGTAGCGGGAAAATTCTCACTATAAAAAAGGCTCATGGCAATAATTTAAAAAATATTGAAGTGTCGTTTCCCTTAGGTAAAATGGTAGTAGTTACTGGAGTAAGTGGTTCAGGAAAAAGCACCCTAGTAAATGAAACAGTTTTTCCGATTTTATCGAAAGAATTAAATGGTGCTAGAGCCTATCCACTACTTTATGAATCAATCCAAGGGTTGGAATATTTGGACAAAGTGATTGAAATTGATCAAAAACCCATCGGGAGAACACCTCGATCCAATCCCGCTACATATACAGGCGTATTTACATTCATCCGTGATCTATTTACGCAACTTCCAGAATCAAAAATTAGGGGGTATAAACCAGGGCGTTTTTCTTTTAATGTTAAAGGCGGTCGCTGTGAATCCTGTGAAGGAGATGGTATTATCAAAATTGAAATGAACTTTTTACCCGATGTCTATGTGGTATGTGAAATTTGCAAAGGTGCCCGTTATAATCGAGAAACACTTGAAATAAAATATAAAGGGAAGAATATTGCGGATGTTCTCAATATGTCAGTAGAGGAGGCCTTAGAATTTTTTAAAAACATACCTCAAATAAATAAAAAGCTGATTACCCTTTATGATGTAGGCCTTGGGTACATTCGACTTGGCCAACAGGCCACCACCTTATCGGGAGGTGAAGCTCAGCGCGTAAAACTGGCAACCGAATTATCTCGCGCATCGAAAGATCGCACATTTTATATACTGGATGAACCGACAACTGGACTTCATTTTGAGGATGTAAATTTGTTATTGGCGGTCTTACAAAGATTAGTTGATCGAGGCAATACTGTTGTGGTCATTGAACATAATTTGGATGTGATAAAAAGTGCCGATTGGGTTATTGATTTGGGACCGGAAGGTGGTGAGGAAGGTGGTCAACTTATTTTTTCCGGGACACCTGAAAAATTATCGGAATATCCGGGTTCTTATACAGGAACTTTTTTAAAAACCACATTGAATGGGGCTCTGGGTTAATAATGCAATCACCAAAAAAACTCCAACAATATTATCCCTATTGGGAAATCACAAAAGATTTAATAGATCAGTGTATTGATATTATGTTAAACCTTCGTCAGAGCGGACACCCAGGTGGTTCAAGATCGAAAGTTCATGGCATGGTTACAACATTACTGTCTGGGGCCATGCGATGGGATATTCGCGATGCGGGGAAACGATTTGCTGATAGATATGTACTAGTTGCTGGACATACGAATCCAGTTGTGTATGCTACGTTGGCTGTTTTGAATGAAGCGCTTATAATTAAGTACAAGCAGACTGGGGATGCCAAATATAAACATTTTAAAGGGGATGAATTCCAATTAAGGTGGGAAGATTTGCTGATGCTTCGTAAAAATGGGGGGTTACCTGGTCATGCAGAAATGGAAGGAAAAACACTTTTTTTCAAATTTAATACAGGTCCTAGCGGACATGGGTCACCCCCCGCTGCTGGTGAAGCCTTAGCCTTAAAACTTGCTAAAGTTCCAGAAGTAAAAGTTTTTGCTTTTGAGGGAGAAGGTGGATTTACTACTGGCGCTTCTCACGAGACTATCAATTCTGCCTGGGGCCTAGGGCTTGGGAACCTAATTTATTTTATGGATTGGAATGACTATGGCATTGACGCACGCCCATTTAGTTCAATTGTTTATGGTACGCCAAAAGACTGGTTTGGTTCTCATGGCTGGCACGTAGAAGGTACAATGGAAGGTGAAAACTGGGATGAATTGACAAAAGCGTACTATCGACTTTTAATTGAAAATGCTGATTCCAATGTACCTAAAGTCATATATGCCCGTTCAAGAAAAGGACGCGGATATCACAAGTTTGATCATGCTAGTCATGGTGCCGCACATAAAAGAAATTCAGAATTATTCTGGAAAACAAAAAAAGATTTTGCAAAAAAATACAATGTTGATTTTGAGGGATTTAGTTCAAAAGCACCAGAATTCTGGGATGGACAAGTTGAACAAGCTCGCTCATTATTTAACACTATTTTTTCTGTAATGGAATCAAACCAAGAATTAATTGATTATCTTTCAGACACATTGATATCATTGGGTGATTCAGTACCTGAAGAAATCGATGGGTGTAAAGTAACGGTAAAGAATCCAGCCAATGATAAAACACTTTTTAACGTGGGAAGCCTCCCAGGTGATTTATTCGTAGCACCAGGCGAGAAAGCGCCAAATCGAGTTGGATTTTCAAAATATGCTAGTTATATCAACTCCAAGTCTATTGAAAAATATGGCCGTCCGTTAGTTATCGCAATGAGTGCAGATTTAGCTGATTCCACCAATATTTCAGGTTTTGCCAAAGGATATAATGGATCTCCTGATTTTGGGCTGTACAACAAAGATACTAATCCTGATAGCCCGTTGATGCCTCAAGGAATTACAGAATTTACTAATGCAGGTATGCTAGCTGGACTTGCGACTGTTAATCTGGATGGAGATCCTTATTCAGAATTCAATGGATTTTATGGCGCTATGAGTACATATGGAGCATTTAGCTATTTGAAATACGGACCAATTCGCTTGTTTAGCCAAGTGGCTCAAGATTCAAATCTTAAAGTGGGGAAATTGATTTGGGTAGCTGGGCATTCAGGTCCTGAGACAGCAGAGGACAGTCGCACACATTTTGGTATTTTTGCCCCAGGGGTAACCCAATTATTACCAGATGGACATATTATCAATCTGCATCCATGGGAGCATAATGAAGTTGCTCCTGCATTAGCAGCGGCTCTTGCCACGGATGTCCCAATCGTGGCGCTTCATTTGACTCGTCCTCCAGTTGAAATCCCGGATCGCAAAGCATTAAACATGGCTTCCCATATGGAAGCAGCTAAAGGCGCTTATATAATAAAAGATTATGATAAATCGCGTCCTGAAGAAGGTGTTGTAATTATTCGCGGTACAAGCTGTACCA